>JAESGJ010000039.1_pt1 | contig 326607 bp, 273 predicted proteins | sample 9266241 | NCBI WGS metagenome assembly JAESGJ01 (sample SAMN14514841, study PRJNA621669) | algae metagenome | isolation source: Brasilonema octagenarum HA4186-MV1 and co-occurring heterotrophs from wet... | place: USA: Manoa Valley, Hawaii | collected 2009-07-20
AGTTTTTCTCATTCCGCCATCAATCGCATTAATCACTTTAGTTCTTAAATCGTAACTATAAGAAGCTGGCATTTTTTTTCAAGTCATTTATTTCTATTATGTCCTAAACTATGCTTCGACTGCTATACTAAAGCAATAATCGTTAGTAATAGAGGGTTGCTGGCTAGTTTTTCAATTCGCTCTTCTCGCTCTATAGTCGTAATTAGGTGATCGATTTGCTTTTTGCGCTCTTGTAGATCGGGTTCGCGTAATTTATACCATTTCTTTACGAATTCGCGGATATCATCAATCGTCAACTCTAAGAGCTTGTGATGTACGAAGTCACGACGGTTTAGAGGAGCTTCTTCATAACCTACGATACGGGAAGTGACAATGTAGCGGTTTCCGGGATAGCGAGTAACTAAAGCTTCCACAGCGTCACGAACTTTTATGCGATCCGCTGCAACTTCATCAAGCCCATCCAAGCAGACTAAACAGCGTTTTGCCTCCAAAGCTTCCTGAAAAAACCTATTAGATAGACTAAGTTGTAGTTCGTGAGTGCGAGTGTAGAAGTAATCAATTAAATTGTAGTCTTGAGAGCGCTTAGCAGCTTCAGCAGCGAAATAACGCAATCGGACAAAAATAGGTAACAAAGGCATTCCATCTGCTGTTTTAATTCCTAGTTGCATCTCAGCCTGTTTCTCGGCACAAATAACAGTCCACTGCTCAAGTAGAGTTGTCTTACCCGCACCGGGATCTCCTAAAATAACTGCACACTCAATTTCTTTGAGAGCTTCATCTAGCATTACTTCCTTTTGCTTCTGCGAACCAGGAGATTCTGCTGTGGTTTGGCATGTTTCTAATTTCGACTTCTCTGCCTCGTTGAGAGTATCCCTTATCACCTTTGTAGCTTCTACCTCTTGTTTTGCTCGCAGACGCACAAATATATCTTTAATCTCAATTGGGATGGACTGTTCTTTCAAATCGGGAAAGCCGGAAAATTTCAGGGTGCGGTGCGCTTTTGCTAGTTGGTTGCGATACTTAACTTCATCATCATAGTACTGGCGTGTTACACGAAAGTGTTCTTCGATTATTTCCCGTATACCTGTGACTTGACTTAGTAAAGTCTTTGGAATAAAGTCTTTATACGCCTCTTGATCCAGCAAAGCTAGTTGCAGGTTATCTAAGAATGCTGAGAGGACATCGCGCACTATGTCCTTTGTAGGAACTGGTTCACCAGACAATCTTGCCTTCAGAACAAGCTCATTGTTACACAAATTTGTCAAACTTGGAATATCTGGTTTATCAGACAAGAGGAACAATTTTGCTGCCTCTTCAGCAACTTTAACAGGTACATCTTGATGATTCTCATCATCTAACAAATTTAAAACTTTTTCAGCTTGTTTGCGATCGCCAACAAATTTTTCGATAGTCTTAGCACGAGTAATTTTAACTGCATTGGCAAAAGCATCACGACGCTTACTCTCTTGGTCTTTACCGATAAAGCGACTAATACCTTCTTTGATTGGCTCACTGAGTGGCTCAACACTTTTCCCTAAGATACTCTCGATCGCCTTTAAGAACAATTGAATGAAGATAGTACTCATGTATTTAGATTTTGAGATTTTAGTAGGGTTTTGAACCTACAGGACATAAACCCTCCTTTTTATAGGTTTAAGTGAAATCAACTTATGCACTTAATATAATGGAACGTGGATTGTAGATAGCTGAAACATTTTGCATAGCAGTGCTTTTGAACCGCACATACAGACAATGCTTTCCTCATGAGCGCGTACGCTATGCATAATCCGGTCTTTTTGTACAGTGCGTCCTATCCACATCACCCAATTCCAAGTCTTGACTAGACTCGAAATAAACGACAAAAAAATCTTTTTCCTCTAATTCTGCTTTCAGCCGCAACAGTTCTGTAGACTTCCCGCAGCCAATATGTCCCGTGAATAGCTCACAAGTTGGCTCATCGGGCGAAAAAAATGTAATATTTTCTTTTAATTATTCAATTATCCTGCCACCCCGCACTGAGGCAAAATCAATATAATATTGTCTATCGAGAGGATTGCTCACAACTAAGGTTTTGCTTGGGTTGCAAGCCAGGTAAAACTTCTGCAAGTCGAGCTTCATAAACTATTATGCGACAATGCTGATCTTTATTATCTACCTTAGCTCGGTGATACATTCCGAAAAAATATTTAAGTAATTTTTTTGATTTGCAAATCCTAGAGTAAAATGTTCCAGTCAAAACCTTTAAAAAATTTTTTCCTAGAATAGAGATATTTTGCTAAAAATGTCTAAAATCAAAAAAATAAAACAAAAGCTGAAAAAATTACGAAAACTCAAATGGCGCACAGGAATATTATTCGCTGTTCTACTGGGCATCATCTTGCTTTCCATTCCGAAAGCCATACCGCAGGAACCAGTTGTCCTAAATATGCTGATGACTGCTCCTGATGCTCAACCTTGGAAGCAAGGCATCGTCAAAGATTTTGAAGAAAAAAACCCAGGTATTCGTATTAATATTGTTGAAGGTCCCAATTCGACGAATTTACTAGAAGACCTTTATACTTCAGCATTTATTTTGGGAGATTCTCCTTATGATTTAATCAACATGGATGTTATTTGGACACCCAAATTTGCTGCTGCAGGATGGTTGTTAGATTTGAGCGATCGCCTCACAAAAACAGAATTAGCAGCATTCTCACCCAAAGATGTAGAAGGCGGACGTTACGAAGGTAAACTCTACAGAATTCCTGTGCGAAGCGATGCTGGAGTCTTCTACTACCGCGAAGACTTACTCAAACAAGCAGGTTTTAAACCACCAGAAACATTCGCAGACGTAGTGAAAATTTCTAAGTCCTTAAAAGAGCAACGAAAAGTTAATTGGGGTTACCTTTGGCAAGGTCGCCAGTATGAAGGTTCAGCTGCTATGTTTGTGGAAGTTTTGCAAGGTTTTGGTGGATTTTGGGTGAAGCCTGATACTTTAGAAGTAGGGCTAGATAAACCAGAGACAGTAAAAGCGATCGCCTTTCTCAAAGACACTATTCAAGAAGGAATTTCTCCACCTGGAGTCACAACATATATAGAAGAAGATACCAGACGCATATTTCAAAGTGGTCAAGCAGCATTTTTACGCAGTTGGCCTTATGTTTGGCCCTTAGCAAATGCTCAAGATTCTCCTCTCAAAGGTAAAATTGGCATTAAACCAATGGTTGCTACCCCTGGAAATAGTGGAGGAGGATGTTTAGGTGGTTGGGGTTTGGGAATTGCTAAATTATCAAAACATCCTAAAGAAGCTTGGAAAGCAATTCAATTTTTTACCAGTGAAGAAGCACAGCGCCAGTTTATTTTGAAAGCGGGTTTTGTACCAAGCCGACGTTCTCTGTTTATAGATCCACAAATTGTTAGTAAATACCCCTATTATCCTGAGTTACTTAAAATAGCTGATAAAGCCATTTTGCGTCCGCCCATTGCTCAATATGCTCAAGCATCAGATATTTTGCAACGTTATCTGAGTGCAGCACTCACAAATCGCATGACTCCTCAAAGCGCAATGCAAGCTGCGGCTAGTGAAACTAGGCAACTACTAAAAGCTAAAGGCTAATTGATGAGAAACTTTGTATACCAGGTTTATACAATAACTAATGACTAATCTACAAACGATCAGAAGTCGAGAACAACGAACAGCGTGGATTTTCTTGCTACCTGCGTTGCTGTTACTGTTGTTTGTCTTTGGATATCCGATAGCTCGTGCTTTTTGGTTAAGTTTCTTTACCCAAAATTTAGCAACAAATCTGCAACCCGTCTTTTCTGGTTTTAGCAATTATGTACGGATGTCGGGGGATGGTCGTTTTTGGCAGAGTTTCGGAACGACAACAGTATTTACTTTTGCAACAGTGTTGCTTGAGCTACTGTTGGGATTAGGTATAGCTTTAGTGTTGAACAGGCAGTTTTTTGGCAGGGGTGTGGTGCGTACAATTGCTATCCTACCTTGGGCTTTACCTACTGCTCTTATTGGTCTTGCTTGGGCTTGGATTTTCAATGATCAGTTTGGAGTTGTCAATGATATTTTAATGCGGCTAGGCTTGATTAAAAGTGGAATTAACTGGTTAGGAGACCCGACATTGGCAATGATAGCCGTGATAATTGGAGATGTCTGGAAAACGACTCCGTTTATCAGTATCTTGTTATTAGCTGGTTTGCAGTCGATTTCACCCGACTTATACGAAGCTCATGCAATTGATGGTGCAACACGTTGGCAAAGCTTCTATCAAATTACCCTGCCTTTGTTGATACCGCAAATCCTCATCGCCACATTGTTTCGGTTTGCTCAAGCTTTTGGAGTTTATGACTTGATTGCTGTAATGACTGGGGGTGGTCCAGGTGGTGCAACGGAAGTGGTGTCGCTGTATATTTATTCTACCATAATGCGCTACTTAGATTTTGGATACGGAGCAGCTTTGGTTGTTTGTACGTTCCTGTTACTAGTAGCAGCGGTAATTATTGCTAGTTTTTTGCTCAAAAAATCTCGTCTAAATACCTTTTAAATCAGTTAACAGTTAACAGTTATCAAGTAACTGATGACTGTTAACTGTTCTCACTCTAAGATGAAATACAGTTGAATACTTTTCGTATCGTAAAAACCTGATCTAACCCCTCTCCTTAATAAGGAGAGGGGTGCCGTAGGCGGGGTGAGGTATAAATGTGGATGATAACTAATCAACCTGATTTGACATATTTCAAATTTAAAATCTCTATGACTGTTCATCAAGAAACTTTGACGAAAAATCCCAAAGCCAAAACAAAAGTCAAAAAATCTTGGGAAAACATTTTGCTTTGGATAGTAGTTGCCCTAGTAGTCGTTTTCTGCTTAGCACCAGCAATGTGGCAAGTACTAACTTCATTTAAAGTGAATCAAGATATTTCAAAAGTTCCTACCGTTTATTTTCCCTCTCGAATAACTCTCAATCACTACACGGAATTATTCACTCGTCGTCCGTTCTTGCGCTACATATTAAATAGTGCCTTTGTCTCAGTTGTTTCTACGGTTTTGTCTTTAGTTCTGGGTGCGCCTGCTGCTTACGCTTTAGCACGGTTGCGTCCTTGGGGTGGCAGAGTTATCCTTGCAGGTATTCTGATTGTGACTTTGTTTCCAGGAATTTTGTTATTCTTGGGACTTTTGGAAATTATCCAAAAGTTACATCTAGGGAACAACTATTTAGCCCTGATTATTCCCTACACTGCTATCAACTTACCATTAACAATTTTAGTGTTACGTAGCTTTTTTGAGCAGTTACCAAAAGACTTAGAAGATTCTGCAAGAGTGGATGGTTACAACACTTTGCAAATGTTAATACAAATCTTAATACCTATGACACTTCCTGCTTTGGTAACGACAGGAATTCTGACATTTATTTTTGCCTGGAATGAGTTTATCTTTGCTCTCACGTTTATAACGCGTGAAGAGATGAAAACAATTCCTGTTGCAGCAGCACAATTAGGTGGTGCTACAGTTTTTGAAATTCCCTATGGTCCGATTGCTGCAGCAACCGTGATTGGAACATTGCCCTTAGTTTTACTAGTTTTGTTCTTTCAGCGCAAGATTATTCAAGGTTTGACTGCTGGTGCTGTTAAGGGATAATTAACAGATAATCAACAAATAATCAAAAGATAAATCATTATGGCGAAACTGGAACTACAAAACTTAAATAAGACTTATACTCCCAAAGTCATTCCAGTTAAAGATGTGAGTTTAACTGTAGATGATAATGAATTTCTGACTTTACTCGGTCCGAGTGGCTGCGGTAAGTCTACGACACTGCGAATGATTGCAGGGTTGGAGGAAGCGACTCGTGGTCGGATATTTCTAGGGGATGAAGATATTACATTTAAGCAACCAGGCGATCGCAATATGGCGATGGTATTTCAAAGCTATGCGCTTTATCCCCATATGTCCGTGTACGAAAATCTAGCTTCTGGATTGAAGCTGAAAAAAACTCCTCGCACTGAGATTGAACAGCGAGTCACAGAAGTTTCAAAACTTTTGGGATTAGAAGAATTATTACAGCGTAAACCTGGTCAATTATCCGGGGGACAAAGACAGCGAGTCGCCGTCGGTCGGGCCTTAGTGCGTCGCGCTCAAGTTTACTTGCTGGATGAACCTCTGAGTAACCTAGATGCACTCCTGCGGGAACGAGTCCGCGCAGATATAAAACAAATATTTGCCGCCCAAAAAGCCCCAGTAGTCTACGTAACTCACGATCAAACAGAAGCAATGACGCTTTCTACAAAAGTCGCTGTCCTCAACGATGGTTTGATTCAGCAACTCGACCCACCAGAACGCATTTATAACCAACCAGCTAATTTATTTGTAGCTGGATTTGTTGGCAGTCCGCAAATGAATTTGCTTACCCTACCTTGCAAGGAACGTTCTGCAATCTTAGGTGATGCAAACATACTTTTGCCAGATATACCAACAGTACCACCAGAAATTATCTTAGGTATTCGTCCAGAAAACGTCCGCATTGCACAACCTGATGATAGACAGGTTATCCAAGGACAAGTGTATCTGGTGGAAAACTTGGGTATGCATAACTTGGTCAGTGTACGTGTTGCAACTGCTGAAACAGAACCGTTGACCATACGTGCATTGTTACCCCCAGAGCAAAAATGGAATAACGAAGAAATTAGATTAGCTTTACCGCCCCAGAATATCCACTGGTTTGATGTGAAATCAGGTGACGCACTCAAGTAAAAGTAAATAAAATTATGTAGTTTTGGCTTTAGTTATTTGAGGAGTTATGGACAAGCTGGGAAAAATTCCTAATCTAAAAAGATCCATGAGATCGATGAAATGGGTACTTGCGAAAATCTATACAGCAGTGCTTTCGTATTAACGCCCTCATGACTAATCCGGCCCTCTACATTTGGCTTCAGCAAGTCCAGGACTTGTTGAAAAGGAAGCGTAGTTTGTAGTAGTCGATTAATTGCTCATAGGACAACTCTAATACCGTTTCACTTTGAAGTTGATACAAATAGACAGCACCCGAGCCGGGAGAAAGAATTAAAGACCAATCATTTGTATCAGGCACAATCGTGAAATGGTATTACTGACATCTTACACCAAAAAAATTGATCTCATTTGAAAACTTGCTACGAAGCCTAAAATCATTTTGCCAGGTTCACAGCGAAATTTTTACGTTAACGACTTACTCTCAGGTGCTTTATTGCCAGTCTCTTACTGGCTTTCGCATTATAACCGAAGTTTTCTTTCTATAACTCTTGCGTTTAAAATTTCTTTATAAATCAGAATTGAATTTAACAGCAGCGCGTGTCAGTTTGACAAAAAACTTTATAAAAAAAAACTTTTTATTTTTTCTATTGACAAAGCAGAGTTGAATGAGAGAATAACTCTCGATACATTCTTCGTGTAATAAAACAAATAAGGAGACTTATTTCATGATGTTCATCAAAGTGTTTTTGCCATCATTTAGCGAAATCGATAAATATGTCACAGCAGAATAATCAACTTACTTGCAAAGGCAGCGCTTTGGTCGAATCTCAAATATTAACACCTTTTCAGCGCAAACTGCTGCAAAAAAATTTGGAAGAAGATTTGCCTAACCAATACCGCCGGCGCATTCAAATTATGCTGCTAGCAGATCAGGGAAAGTCTCAAGCTGAAATTTGTGAGAGTTTAGGGTGTTGTCCGGCTACAGTGCGACATTGGACGCATATAGCCCGTAGTGGAATGGCTCACCAATGGCAAGATTGTCCAATTGGTCGTCCGAAAGCAGTGAACGAGGCATATTCAGAACGTTTGAAAGAATTGTTTAGCCATAGTCCCCGCGATTATGGTTATTCTTTTAGACGGTGGACAACTTCCTGGCTTCAGAAACATCTGGCGAAAGAATTTGGGATTGAGGTGAGTAATCGCCATATCAAGCGACTGCTCAAACAGATGGGATTATCTACTCGACCAAAACCCAGTCATGTCTCGGAAGCCACAACTGAAAAGCCTAAAAATTCCAAAATATTAATTCACGACCTTCAATCCGAAAACATGTCGGATGATACTGGATTTCTGGCTCTTAACTTAGCAACCTTAGGTACGGACTGAGAGATTCATGGTGCAAAATCTATCTGAGCAGTGGATTAGTCTGCAACAGTTGAACAACATTTTGAAGTATTCTCTTTCGGACGAAGAAGGGAAGTGCTGCCTTCAAGAATCTAAATTGCTAAACCCAAAAGTCGGAAAGTTTTGGCAAGGAACTGAGGCTGAAGCTGGTATCTACATTGTGATGACTGGTAAGGTGAGGTTGCTAGACGAGGCTGGTGAATTAATAGCCACTCTGGAAACGGGCGCTTCCTTTGGGGAATTTACCCTATTTCCAGATGCTAAGTTTCAGCCTTATGGAGCTAGGGCGAGTGTAAATTTGCAATTATGCTTTGTTCCATCTGAGGTGTTGTCGCCCTTGATGACTAAGTATCCTCAAATCCGGCAGCATTTGTATGAGCAAGCGCGTGGGCGTAATTCCCTGTTAGTGGACTCTGATAAACTCCCAGTGACGGTTGTTGAGTCTCAAGTGGAGGCTAAAACAAGTAGTTTGTCAATGCCAGCCGCAGAGACAAAACCCCAAAAAAAGATAAGCAAGGCTTACTTTCCAAATCCCACACAACGAGTTGGACACTTGTTGCGGCACGTAACTAAACGCTATCCATTTTTTGCTCAACAGAGTGCATCAGATTGCGGTGCAGCTTGTTTGGTGATGGTGTCTCGCTATTGGGGAAAAAGCTTTAGTATTAATCGCTTGCGGGACATCGCCAATGTTGACCGTAATGGGGCCTCACTACGGGGGTTATCAGTGGCAGCAGAAAGTATTGGATTTGCCACACGACCAGTCAAAGCTAGTCTTGACCAATTGGCTAAGCAAAAACTGCCTGCGATTGTTCATTGGGAAGGCAAGCACTACATCGTTATTTATGAAATCACCAAAAAACGCGTAATTGTCACAGATCCTGCGATTGGTCAACGCACCCTTAGCCACGCAGAATTTAAAGCCAACTGGACTGGCTATACACTACTGCTGCAACCCACAGCCTTTTTAAAGGATGCCAAAGAGACTACAACTCCCTTTTGGCAATTCTTTGAGTTGATGAAGCCTCATGGGTTGGTGATGCTGGAAGTGTTTATCGCTTCTGTATTTATCCAGATATTTGGACTAATTACCCCCCTATTCACTCAGTTAATTTTTGATCGAGTCGTAGTGCAGCGTTCTGAACTAACCTTGACAGCCGTAGGGTTAGGGTTGCTGATTTTTAGTCTCTTCCGCGTGGCGATGACAGGGTTGCGGCAATATCTACTTGACCACACAGCAAATAAGGTAGATTTAGCACTCATTGTTGCCTTTATTCGCCATACCTTGCGGCTACCCTTGACTTTCTTTGAGTCCCGTTATGTGGGGGATATTATCTCTCGTGTCCAGGAAAACCGTAAAATTCAACGTTTCCTTTCAGGTGAAGCGTTATCTATCCTGCTAGATTTACTAACTGTCTTTATCTATCTGGGATTGATGTTTTGGTATAGCTGGAAAATGGCGTTGTTGTCGTTGCTGGTCATACCACCTTTCGCCTTGCTGGCATTGATTGCCACACCTTTTCTACAGAAAATTTCGCGAGAAATCTTTAATGCTTTGGCGTCGGAGAGTAGTTATCTGATTGAAGTCCTAACTGGTGTACGGACAGTTAAATCTACAGCGGTAGAACAAACAGTGCGTTGGCATTGGGAGGAATTATTAGATAAAGAGATAAAAACTAACTTTTCGGGACAAGTTATCAGCAATCGCTTACAAATTTTCAGCAACACAATTCAAGCAGTGATAACTACCGTCATGCTGTGGTTTGGTGCACACTTGGTGATTCAAAACGAGCTAACAATTGGGCAATTAGTAGCATTTAATATGCTGTTGGATAATATTATTACCCCCTTCCAACGATTAACGGTGTTGTGGAATCAATTGCAGGAAGTGCTGATTGCAACCGAACGCATTAATGATGTGTTAGATACGGAACCTGAAGAGGATTTGCAGCACCAAGCGCGACAATCTTTACCACCAATTCAGGGTGACATTCGGTTTGAAAACGTAACATTTCGCTATCACCCAGAAAGCGATGTCAATGTCCTAGAAAATCTCACTTTTCAAGTCAAACCTGGGCAAATGATAGCGCTGGTGGGACGTAGTGGTTCTGGAAAAACTACCATTTCTAAGTTAGTTTTGGGGTTATATCCCTCTACACAAGGTAAAGTGTTGATTGATGGGCAGGATATTAGCAGTATTTCTCTACGTTCCTTACGTCACCAAGTTGGCGTTGTTGACCAAGATACCTTTTTGTTTGGTGGAACGATTCGAGAAAATATTAGCTTAGGGCATCCTGGGGCAACTTTGGAACACATTATTGAGGCTGCAAAGTTAGCAGGGGCTGACGAGTTTATTAAAAAAATGCCTATGGGTTACGAAACCCAGATTGGTGAAGGTGGAGGATTGTTGTCTGGTGGACAGCGACAGCGAATTGCTATAGCCCGTGCACTATTAGGTAATCCCAAATTGTTAATTTTAGATGAGGCTACCTCTCATCTGGATACAGAATCGGAAAGCATTATTCAAAAGAATTTGAACACAATTCTTAAGGGGCGAACCACATTGGTTATTGCTCATCGTCTTTCGACTGTGCGAAATGCAGATTTGATTTTGGTACTAGATAAGGGCATGTTGATTGAGAGTGGAACTCACCAAGCATTGATGGCGAAACGAGGACATTATTTTTACCTCAATCAACAGCAGTTGAATGCAGTAGGGTAAACAGTGGAAATAGGTAAGGGTAATCATTAGAAAAAACGGCGTTGCTGAACTTGAGTATGAAATAAAGTCTTTTCATGCTTCACTTTGCGTCCCTTAGCATTTGCCGAGATTTTCTGTCCTATACCTACCGCACGCCTGCGCCGTAAGTTCTACCCCACAAACAAGCGTCTTTGCAGGAGATCGCTGCACTTCGTTGCGTATGCTGCAAAAAGCCACAGAAGCATTTACACAATGACAAATGACGCTACTAGTAACGCTGAAAAAACTATTACCAATTACCAGTTACCAATCCAAAATCTAAAATTGATATCACGGTAAATCATGCCAAATATACTGAATGGACGGGTTCCGTCCCAAATTCCTAAAGATGAACAGCGCAATGAATTCAATGAATTAAATGGACAGCTTTCTTTCCAAATCAATAAGGATGAGCAGCCTGCTAAAAATTTTATTTCTCAAACACCAATTTTATTAACTGATGATTGGTCTGATTTAACAAAGGGTTCACTTGATAGTTTTCCTAAAGTTTGGACAAGAGGATTATTGTATTTTTTGGTGATATTTGTCTCTATCATTTTACCTTGGGCAATGCTGTTTAAGGTGGATGAAACAGGTATGGCTAGAGGACGGCTTGAGCCTAAGGGAAAAACGGTTAGGCTAGATGCTGCTGTCCCAGGAACAGTAGCGGAAATTCGTGTAAAGGAAGGTGAATTGGTTAAGAATGGACAAACTTTATTGATACTGGAATCAGAATTAGTTAAAGCAGAACTACGCCAGGTAAAAGATAAGTTAGAGGGGCAATCAAATCGACTTTCGCAGTTGAATTTATTGAAAAATCAGTTAGTTGTAGCTTTGACCACTCAAGCTCAACAAAATCAAGCTCAAGAGTTGGAAAAGCAGGCTCAAGTTGACCAAGCACGGCAGAATCTTAATACTATAAGAAATTCCTCTGATTTAAAAAAGAAAGAAAAACTGGCTCAAGTAAATCAGGTAAAGCAAGCTCTCCAGTATGGTCAAACGGCTAATAAGTTAGTAGAGAATAATTTAGTGAGTACCCGGCGCGAGGTTGAACGTTATCGCCAGCTTTTCAAGAAAGGAGTTGTTCCAGAAATTAAGTTTGTAGAAAAGCAAGATATAGATCAAGAAAAACAAAAGCTCCATGAACAAACTAAATCAGATATTGAACAAGCTAAGTTACGTTTAGCAGAACAACAAAGTAGTTATGAACAAAACATTCGGCAAGCCGATGCGGATATTGCTCAGGCTGAGTTGCAGTTGAAAGAACGGGAAAGGGGTTATCAAACTTTGATTCATTCTAGTAAGCTTGCTATCCTAAAAACTGAAGAGCCACTAAAGAATTTAGAAACAGAAATGACAGGACTCCAGGCAGAAATAGCTCAAACCAAGAGTCAGGTTCAATCGCTAGAGTTTCAAATCGGACAACGAATTTTCAAAGCTCCAGAAAGTGGTACAGTATTTCAGTTACCGATTCAAAAAGCTGGTTCTGTAGTCCAAGCAGGGACAATGATTGCGGAGATTGCACCCCTAAGTTCGCCTTTAATAATTAGGGCGCAAATGCCGACAACTGAAAGTGGTTCTTTGCGTCAAGGATTACCTGTTAAGTTGAAGTTTGACGCTTATCCTTTTCAGGATTACGGAGTCGTAGAAGGTGAATTAGTGAAAATTTCTCCGACGACTGTAGAGGTGGACACACCTAATGGTAAAGTGGCAGCTTATAACTTAGAAATTATCCTCAAACAGCATTGTATTCCCACGCCTAATAAATGTATCGCTTTGCATCCTGGGGATACAGCGACGGCTGAAGTCATTGTGCGCCAGCGCCGGATTATTGATTTTCTACTTGATCCCTTTAAGAAGTTGCAACAGGGTGGAGTCAAATTATAAGGTGTTTGCGGTATACAGCAGAATAGAGGCGTCAGTCGTCAGGAGTCAGAGCTATCTCCTCCCCAGACGCTACGCGTTAGCCGTAAGGCGTGCGCTTTGCGCATACGACAAAGCTCAGCTACCAAAGTAAATTCGTGAAAACTTCCCTGAACAAAAATTTTATATAACTCTTTTTTACAAAAATAGAGTTATAAATCAATCTTTCACGTTTCATTTTGTTTACCTTATTTAGGAGAGATATCATGTCACCAACTATCACAGTTACTAACGAAGAGATTCTTGAGCAAGTCAAGCTAACTTGTAAAATTCCCGAGATAACTGAAGCAATTAGGACACGCAAAGTTATTGAAAAAACTGTAGTAGAAGTGGGTATCAAAGTAGAGACTGAGGAACTTCAAAAAGCAGCCGATCAATTCCGATTAATTTATCAACTTCAGAGTGCTGAAGAGACCTGGAAATGGTTAGATAAATATAGTCTTTCTTTGGATGATTTAGAACATATAGCTTATACCAATCTCATTTCTGGGAAGTTAGCAATACATTTGTTTGAAAATAAAGTTGAACCTTACTTTTTTGAACATTATCTTGATTATTTTGGTGTAGCGATGTATGAAGTTATCCTAGATGATGAAGACTTAGCAATAGAACTCTTCTATGCTATTCAGGAAGGTGAGATGAGTTTTTCTGATGTTGCTCACAAATACATCCAAAATACAGAATTACGCCGGAAAGGGGGATATCGGGGAGTAGTGCGCCGCAAGGATTTAAAGCCGGAAGTTTCTACTGCTGTTTTTGCTGTTAAATCTCCCCAGCTTCTCAAGCCAATTTTGACTTCTAAGGGAGTACATCTGATTTTTGTGGAGGAACTTATTCAACCGACGTTAGATGACAAGCTACGCACTAATATCTTGTCCGATTTATTTTCTGAATGGCTAAGACAAGAAGTACAAAAAGATAAAGCGATTTAAAAGTTTTAAGCAGAGAATCAAGTATTTTTCTCATTGGTTCTCTGCCTGATTTTAACTTAAAATACCACCTGCATTTTTGTTGACAACACTAAACTGATCATGCTAAATGGATAAGTTCAGATTATGCAAGAGATAATTAACTAATATGACAAAATTACTTCCAAATTAGGTAACTTCTGCTTCGTCATTAACTTCTCTTTCCAGCAATACCTTGATTTTGTTTTCATTCATTGCAATGCGTGGCTCAACTACAAGACTACTTACACGCCATCCTTCCTGACCAAAATAATTCAACAAATCGACGAGTTGTTGATCCCGTGACTCTGTTTTGTCGAATATAACCTGTTCAATTCGGTATTCAAAACGCTTCATTGCTTTACCCTCTTTTATAGCTTTTTGTCGCGAAGCTCCAAGTTCAGTCTTTCTTGTAACCAACCCTGAAAAAGTGATTCCAAAATTTCTTCTCTCACTGATTCAGTGAGTTCACTAGGAAACCACTTTTCAATTTTAATGATGTGATAACCAAGTGTCGTTTCAATTGGTTCAATTACTTCGGCTTCCTTTGCTTTAGAAACAGCCTGTGCAATATCTGGCATCAGTTCTGAAAGAAAGCGAATACCAGCAAAGCCACCATTTTCTTTGGACTGTTTACCCTTTGAATGTAAGAGTGCCAAAGCACAGAACGAAGCTTTTTCCTCCCTGATTGCGTGGGCTATTTTCAGTGCATCTGTTAGTTCACGCACAAGAATTTGAGACAGAGCCACACGTTTAAAGTTGTTACGATTGTTTATATAATAATTATCGACGCCTGCTCCGAAAAGAAATTCTTTTAATTTCTTAGTCAGTAGCGATACTTTAATCCCACTAGACCAATCTTCTACAGTAATACGCTGAAAAGAAAGCCAGTTCAGAGTTTCAGAAGCTCCTAATAAGGTGTGTTCTAGACGAAATTCATCTCCTGCTGCTTGCAATTCCTCATCAGAAACAGTAACACCAAACTGCTCACAGATACCTAAAATGAGTGCGTCACGTTCAGTTTTAGCTGCAATTTCAGCCACTTGATAAGAACGGCGTAGATAAGCAATAATTTCTTCATCCGTTGCTGGAGAAATTTCTGGCAGTGCAAATTCCTGCAAGAGCTGCAACTCTGTTTTTTCTAAAGTTTCTTTCATGGCTTGGTGTGATTAGTTTCTCGTGAAGCTTGGTATATCAGTTGCTCAGGTGAGAGTTCTTGAATTTTCAGCTTGTGGCGATGTAAATCCCCGTAAAGGTTAAGGTAATCAATTTCAGCCGGAGTCAGTTTTCCTTGTTGGATTCCTGCGATCGCAGCATCAATCTCAAAGCGCTCAGTCAAACCTGTTAAACAAACATCAACACAATTCTGCGTTAAAGAGTAGCGGTATAAATCAGGCACAGTAGGTCGCCAACAAGCTTCTGGTAAACTCTCTGGGGCATTCCAGAGTAAACTTGTGTGAGAGCCAGTCGTCTTGAACGTGACAATGCCCGGTCGAGAAAGATTTTGAGCGTTAACCTGATTGAACACTTGGCTCTGGGCAGAGCGGTGGGCGACATTGTGTCTCACCATCACCACATCTAACAAGGGGCTGTCCAACCACTGTTGAGCAAGGTTAAGGTCATGGAAAGAAGCACCGATGTAGCGAACTGCACCCATTTTTTTGAGGCGTTCTGAGGTGCCAAACATTCTTTCGATGGTGCGCTGATAAACGCTATTGGGACCTCTCAAATCCGGAGAAAGCTGCAAGCAATCCTGTAAAGCTGGTCCATCGTTAGAACCAATCCAGCCCCAGAATAACACATCAATGTAGTCAATCCCTAGTTCTCCAAACTGATCTAATAAAGCGGCTATTGCCATTTCTGGACTCTTGATGTAAGTCACGGTTGCCAGCACCACTTTCTCGCGTACCGAGGAGCCACGCCCACACAGTTGGCGCAGCGCCCCAGACATCGAACTATAGATATAGTGGTGCAGATCACTAGAGTAGAAAAAGTAATTAATCCCTCGCTCAAAAGCGTAAAGGGTATCCTCACTAGAGATACCACCGCCTCCACCTAAGCCAAGACAGCTAACCGTTAAATCAGTCCGCCCCAGTTTACGGTAGAATGGCAAATCGGATTCCAGGAATTTATCCGCCCCATGATTAACTTCGCTTGCTGAAACTATTTTAGGCGGCGCGAGATCAGTTAGTTTCATAGGCTCAACGGCGTGTAGATGTCTTGAGAGTTGGCATTTAAATAAGGATGTTTTAAATCAATCCCAAGCAGGGAGAAGTGTTGGCGGATAGATGCCATCCGATTCTCTGGGGAGTCGTCCCCAGAGTGCCAAGCTTCCAGCAACCCACTGGCAATAATTTGACAGCGGTTCATCCCAAAACTCTCAGAAGCACTAAATTTGTTATCTGGTTCTTCTGCTAAAGCAAGTCCTGGCGCGAGCCACTTAGTGAATAAAGGCACTTCTATGCGAAAATGCGATTGATTTTCTGCATAAACACTTCTTAGCACTTGCTGGACTGCTTCATAGTTGCTTTTTGTAAAGTAGAGAACCCCTGAGTCGTAGCGCCCATAGTCAGAGGGGTTATATAGCACCTTAAAGGTGAAGGGGATTTTGATTTCGTTCAGCTGCTGGGTTAGACTTCCCATAACGGCAACTGCACCTTCCGGGCTTAAATTAAAGTAAACTCTGACGATATCAAGCTCAGTGTCTAAACCCGCATCACTGACTGCCATGTAAAATCCATTTTGAACTAGATTACGAGGCATCTGGATGGCGACGGAGTCACCTACTGTGGCTGATTGTTCTGTTGGTTGTAAATGGCGATCGCGCTCAATGTGCAGTGTTAGTCCGCCCTTGGTGACAGCAAGACTACCATCACTCTCCTGTCGCAGCACAAACCAACCTGGATCAAAGTAACCTTTGCCGCTATTGCTTTTGTGTAGTCGCTCGTAAAATTCCAGATCTATCCCCAAAAAAGTATTGTTCTCTAGATTCTGGTGAGCTGCTAAACCAACTGAATTTGCTTCTGGTACCAGGCTAGATCGTAAGGAGCCGTTGTAGTAAATGCCGTAGAGAAAACTTTGCAGTTGTAAACTTAAATACTTATTTTGAAGATTTAAAGGTAGTCGCTGAAAGCGGGCTACCACCTCAGCAGGAAGCTCTAAGGGTTTGTAAGCAGGATGGCTAATATAAAAATTGGACTGGATTTGAAGGTTGCTGACAATGTCTTGAAGAGAATCCAGCACTCCCTCTGGCGGAGAAACGGGCAGTTGATTTGAAAGAGAATTCAGTAATTGCATTAAGATTTTTTTGTAAATAAAAATACTTAAATTAGAGAACGGTTAAAGCTAATGAGTTCAGATTCTGCCACTCCAAAAACCGTCGGGATTGATTGTTCAGGGCGACACAATAAAGTTTTAGCAACCTGAAGCATACAGATACCTCCATTGCCAAAGGATTTTTGGTGCTGAATCATTGCCTGAATTTGTTGAATCAAGCCAAGACCAGAAAACTGCACTACTCGCTTTATAAAATGAGGACGGCGCTCTAAAATTTCTGGAAACTCACCTAAATAAGCTTTAGTAAGGGCTGCAATAGAAGGTTGAAGCATATCAAGGGGAGTCATAGCTAGGCGCAAAGCTTCTTGAATATCGATAGACTTACTGATGACCAAGCTATTTAGCCAGATTTGCAGGTAGCTAGCGATTAGCATCCCTAAGTCAAATGCAGGATCTCCCCAACTAGAACGCTCCCAATCTATCAAGCGGACTATGCTATGACTTGATTGGTCTACTTTGGAAATGGCTTGTTCCCAATCGTTGTGCAGAAGGATATTGTTCAACTTGAGGTCATTGTGGGTTAGACAACAAGGTTCAAAAGCGGTAGAAAGTTCTGCGATCGCCTTTCCAAGGCTGTCATACCGTTGATAGAGAGCAAAGAATTTCAGTCCATCGGCAGGAACTAAACCGAAAACTTCAGGACTAATCCGTTCTAGCCCAAGACCAAAGTTAGGAGTATAGGAGATAATATCACCCTCAGAATTTTGAGACAAGAAGTCCCGGTAGTCCTGACGATCTAAAGTGACGCGATGAACTGTTGCTAGAATGGTTCCGATTGCTGATGCGATCGGCGCTTCGCCGCTGCGCTTCGCTATCGCAGTCGGGAAAAAATTCTCCTTTGCGTAGAAATCAGCTAGGTCACGATACCCATTTAGGTAGTTGAAAACAATAATCGAATGCTTGGCGTCAAAATGAAGCACCTCTGATATTGATGAGCGAATGTAGCTGAGTTCTGGGAATTGTTTTAAAAACTCATGAAGTCGCCATTCGTTCAAGAATTCACCCGCAGTTTTTCCCTCTTGATTGTGACGCTCTTGCTTAACGAGAAGTTGGCGCTCACCAGGTAAAGTCAATAACAAATTAAAATTTTTTGCCAACTTCTGCTCAACTTTGAGTAAATATTTTTCTTCCTGGGAGCAGAGCTTGTGAGCAACTAAATAATCGATCACATTTTGAGAATTTATTGTAAAAGACATGATTTTATGGAATTTTATTTACTCTTAGTTACCAAATTTATCAAATAATAGAAAATTAAAAAAGCAAATATCAGATATGTAACCCATGCAAGGATAACTTCCGGTCGCTCCAACCGAAACATATTAGAGGGCCAAGACCCTATTTTTTGGACTATAAATTGCGATATACTTAAGGAAATCCAAGCAAATCCAGCAATATACTCACCACCAATTAGGTTTGAAATCCCTAATATTAGGTAAAAAATAACTGTTAGCTCAGGAAGATTAGAATTATTTATTTCCATACTTTCTACCTATTGAGATTGAAAAAGCAAGAGTATAAAAATATTAATACAAAAAAATTATACTCTCGCTATACTCAAGTCAAAATTACAACTTAATTATCATAAATTATGGTAATTAAGTAACTTTTATCTGCTGAATTTAGATAAAAATAGATTGACCACTGCCTTCTTGATAACTGAACAGCTTTAAACAAGGAAATCAACGTTTAAAGAAATTACTTGAAGAGGCGAGAAATCGCATAAGATGCACCAGCGCTTGCGGAGAAAGCAACCACGGTTGTAATAAAGGGTGTTATCCCACCTTTAATAGCAGGAAAATCCTCTTCAGTAAACTCGTTCAAGTAGCTTTCTTCGTCCGACATTAGGTCAAATCCTGCTAGATCTCGAATACAAATCGTTGCCATGATATCACTCGTTCAGTTTGTAATATTTGTGGTTAGTTGAAAGTAAATAAGGTTACTTAGAAAAAATGAGCTACCGCTGTTTCCTATTTCTTCTTGAGAGCAGAATAAGCCCCAACAGCAGCACCGCTAACCATAGCACCAATGACATACTCCGAGGCTATTGCTACACCCCAAATTACTATAGGACTGAGCCCGCCCTTAGTAGCGCTAAGTTCTTGGTCAGCCAAATCATTCATGAAGCTTTCAGAATCCACGAACAGTTCAGAACCAGCAGGACGAATATCAGAAATATTGATGCTAGCCATTTAGAAATTGCTCCTAAGTGAAGTTGTTGAATTGCGATAAGATTTCAAACTCTTTATCTCATTTACATGTTCTGCTATTTTTTTGAGGTTATCAAGTCCTTTACTCATTCTAATAGTGACCTAATAAATTCATTTGTTATATCTGTTAGTGAGTCATAAAAAGCAATGATATCAAGAAAGCTTTCAATTTCTATTGTTTTTTCTGATTTTATTTTTATTTGGTGACAAAAATAAAATAATTTTGTCTCCTTTTTTTGTTTTTTTTTCAAAAATGTATGAAAAATAAAATGAAAATTCACCTCAAGGGTTGCTTTGAGGTGAATTTTAATCAGTATTAAGTTTAAAATCCAAGATAGCTATATTCTTTGGAATTCTCAATTTTAACTTCTCAACATACCAGCTTCTTACTTAAGAAGAACGGGCTGCGCCTCGCAGGCAGTTCTTTTTCGCTCATTTTCTAAGATTTGTACCTAATGACTGGGTAAGTGACTTGCCAATGGGTACATATTTTGTGTCATGATCGAAAGGATAATAAAAGTAAATTTTTGTTAAGCGAGGAGAGAGATGTACATCGTACAAATTGCCTCGGAGTGCGCTCCTGTTATCAAAGCTGGAGGTTTAGGCGATGTTGTTTACGGACTCAGCAGGGAACTAGAAAACCAGGGACATAGCGTCGAACTCATTTTGCCCAAGTACGATTGCATGCGTTATGACCACATTTGGGGACTCCATGACGCCTTCACGAACTTGTGGGTACCTTGGTATGGCGGTGCAATTCACTGTTCAGTTTATTGTGGCTGGGTACACGGGCGGCTGTGTTTCTTTATTGAACCCCACTCTGGGGATAATTTCTTCAATCGCGGCTGCTATTACGGATCTAACGATGACAATATGCGCTTTGCGTTCTTCAGCAAAGCCGCTTTGGAATTTCTGCTTCAAAGCAACAAACGACCTGATGTCATCCATTGTCATGACTGGCAGACGGGCTTAGTTCCTGTGATGCTGTATGAAATGTACAAATATTATGGGATGGAGTACCAACGGGTTTGCTACACCATCCACAACTTCAAGCATCAGGGATTTGCTGGAGTCGATACTCTTTGGGCAACAGGTTTAAACCAAGAGTCTTACTACTTCCAGTCTGATAAGCTCCAGGACAACTTCAATCCCTTTGCCCTGAACTTTATGAAAGGGGGCATTGTTTATTCCAATGCTGTGACAACAGTTTCACCACATCATGCATGGGAAGCTCGTTACACTGACATTGGCTATGGATTAGGTCACACCTTGCATCTACACCAAGATAGATTCACTGGTGTACTCAACGGCATTGATCATGATTTTTGGAATCCTGAAACAGACCGATACATTCCCTCTCACTACACCAAAGACAATTTTGAAGAAAAAGCCAAGAATAAAAAAGCTTTACGAGAGCGGCTGTTATTGCAGGATGTTGAGAAGCCAATCATTTCCTACATTGGTCGTTTAGATGAGCAAAAAGGCGTTCATCTTGTCCATCACGCAATGTATTACGCCCTCCATAATGGAGCACAATTTGTGTTGTTGGGTTCAGCAACAGAGTCAAGCATTAATAATCATTTCCGCCATGAAAAAGACTTTTTGAACAATAATCCTGATGTTCATTTAGAACTTGGCTTTAACGAAGAATTATCCCACCTCATTTATGCTGGGGCAGATATGATTATTGTCCCCAGTAATTATGAACCTTGTGGACTCACTCAAATGATTGGCTTGAAGTACGGTACTGTACCTATAGTTCGCGGAGTCGGTGGGCTAGTTAATACCGTGTTTGATAAAGACTACGACCAAACCAAACCACCAGAAGAACGCAATGGATATGTCTTCTACCAGTCAGATTATCATGCGCTTGAATTTTCGTTGGAACGTCCTTTGAAGTTGTGGTACAACAATCCAGAAGAGTTCCGCAAACTTGCCCTTGCGGGTATGGAGTATGACTACTCTTGGAATCATCCAGGAGAAGAATACGTAAAGATTTACGACCGTATCCGACACAAATGGTAGTGGCTTAGTCTGCTACTGCGACAATCATTTGTGAAAAACAAGATTCCCGACTTCTTTTAGAAGTCGGGAATCTGTGTCTTTCAATTCTCACAAATCAAATAGGATTGCTATATATCGAGTTCGCCTAATTATTTACAATAAAAAAACCTCACCCCCGCCCCTCACGCCAGGTGCACCGTCCTTGGGAACCCCAACGCCAGATGCCTAGGTCGGGAAACCCCTTCGGGTTCGCCAGATGCCTGCGGAGGGAGACCCTCCCGCAGCACTGGTCTCACCTCCTGCAGCACTGGCTCACGCCACATGCCTCAACGCGGGGAACCCGCGCACGGCAGTGGCTCCCCAACGCACTGGCTCTCCTTATAAAGGAGAGGGGTGCCTGGAAAGCGGGGTGAGGTTCTTCGTTTTTTATAAATATTCATCCGGACATGATATTAAATATGGTTGTTTCACCTGAAATCTATCTCACCTCTGACGAATACCTCCAAATGGAGGAACACAGCGACATCAAACATGAATATATCGACGGCTACATCTACGCAATGGCTGGAGCGCTTGACTCCCACGTTACTATTGCGGGTAACTTGTTTGCTCTCCTCCGTAATCATGTGCGTGGCTCAGGCTGTCGTGTTTACATCGCCGATATGAAAGCACGTATCGAATCTCTTAATCGATATTATTATCCTGATGTGATGGTGACTTGCGATCAACGAGATCAAGAAACTCCTGGTTATAAAAGATATCCTCGTTTAATTGTCGAGGTTTTATCTGACTCTACAGAAGCCTTTGATCGAGGAGATAAATTCGCCGATTACCAAACTTTAGAAAGTCTCCAAGAGTATGTTTTAATTAACACCAAACGTCAGCGAGTCGAATGTTTCCGCCGTAATGATGAAGGGCTGTGGGTTTTGCAATCTTACACAGCAGAAAATAAATCTTTTCGACTACATAGTATTAAGTTTGAAGGAACGATCGCACAGCTTTACGAAGATGTCGTTTTCTAGCAGCAATTCCTAAAAAATATAGCAATGCTATATGATTTTTTAAATTGATTTTTTTGAACCGCAGAGAGCGAATTTGCGGTGTGGATGTTCCTCCCGCAAAGTTCGCGGTGGACGCAGAGAACGCAGAGGAAAGAGAAACAGGAGTGTCAAATCTAGATACTATTAATAAACTTCAGGATTGACACAATTAGGCAATCGCTCACCCTTTAACCCAGCAATAAGATTAGCGATCGCCATATTTGCCATTTTTTCTCGTGTTTGACAGCTAGCACTGCCAATATGAGGTGTAATAATCAAGTTATCTAAGTCTAGTAAGGGACTATCGGTTGCTATTGGTTCTGGATCAGTGACATCTATAGCGGCACCTGCAATTTCACCACTCGTAAGCGCTTGGTGTAATGCTTCTGGGTCTACAATTGGTCCTCGTGCTGTGTTGATGAGAATGGCAGATTGCTTCATTAATTCAAACTGGCTATTACCAAAAAGATGATAAGTCTCATCCGATAACGGTGTATGAATGGTCACAAAATCTGCTTCTTGCAGGAGATGTTCAAACGCTGTAAACTCAACACCCAAATCTTTTTCTAACTCCTGGTCACATCTGTGTTTACTAGTATAAAAAACTTTCATGTCAAACCCTTTGGCACGATGAGCGATTGCCTACGGCAGAGCTACGCTTAACGCCTGACCAATACGCCCAAAACCAACAATCCCTAAAGTCGCACCTGTGATGTTCGGTCCCAATAACAAATTTGGTTCCCACGTCCGCCACTCACCCCCACGAACAAATCGATCCGCTTCTACCACTCGCCGTGCAGCCGCCATAAGTAACGCCCAAGTCAAGTCAGCAGTTGCATCTGTTAAGACACCGGGGGTATGACCAACTGGTATCTTGCGTGCGGTAGCAGCGGGAATATCAATATTGTCGTATCCAACTGCCATTTGGCTAATAACTTTAAAAGAGGTTCCGGCTGCTTCTATCAGTTGCTGATCAATCTCGTCTGTCAGCAAGCACAGCAAACCATCAATTGTTTTGACTTTTTCTAGTAAAACTTCATAGGGAGGTGGTTGGCGTTCTTCCCAGATTTCAATGGTAGCAATCTCTTGCAGTTGGTCTAATTTGGTGGGGAGGCGGCGAGTGATGAAGATTTTGGGTTTGGGCATGGTTGAGGGTTTATCAGAAATGTGAAAACTCTGAAACTCTTACAATGACTAATGACGACCCAAACGGGTTAACTTTATTTGTGACGAGCTACTTATACAGTAATTGAAACTGACTCCAGCCATGAGCTAGAAACTGATTTCATCATATGTTATTAGCTAGAGGGAATAAGTAGGTAGGCGTGAATATTTCTCGTGGAGAAGGCAGAAGTCAGAAGGCAAAAGGGAAGGGAGTTTTGGACGTTTTACTTTTCTTTACATAGTTATGTTTATTTGTGCCCACCTACTTATGTGAAAACATTCACTTTATTCTACTTTAAATTTTATTTAATCAAAGAGTTTTAACATAAAATTTACAAATTTTCTTCGTTAATTTACTTACTTAATTTATATAGTCATGATACTTTGGCTTATGGATGCCTCTAAAGGCTGATAAGTTCTCTATTTTTTACATATATAGGAAAAGAAAGTCACTTATAACTGGCTTTTGTTTCCTACTTTGAAGATAAAAATTGTTGACTTAAAAAAAGTCATCAACGGCAAACTTACCCAGACGGCGCTCTCTGATTTTTCACGATATTTGGAAAAAGTCAGATTGATAAATGCCTGTTCGCATAGTTTGCCGTAGGGATTGGCGTAATTTCAGTTTCCCAAACCCCGATGCCCACAGTAGCACTCCTCAACTTGTTCCTCAAGTCGTTAACAAATAAATAGACAGAATGGCACGTACACCACAGTTTCGGCAGTTACTTCGTATTTTGCAGCTAAGCCAGAGGGAAAACCTGAAAGCAGAAGGAAAACCTTTATCGCTGGCAAAAAAGCAGGCTCAATGGTCGCGAAGGCGCTTTATCAAATTGGCATCTCTGGCTACAGGATCGGCACTTGTCACTAGTGGATTGTCTCATCCAGAAAAGGTTTGGGGTAGAGCTAGCCATAGTGGGAATCCCAAAATAGCTATTGTAGGAGGCGGGATTGCGGGGTTAAATGCAGCATACCAGCTTAAGAAGATAGGCTTGACCGCTACCGTTTATGAAGCCAGAGAACGGTTGGGAGGGCGCATACAGACAGTCACAGGTGTCGTAGGCGAGGGTTTGGTGACTGATTTGGGTGGTCAGTTCATCAATACAAATCACACCGATATGTTGGCACTGGCAAAAGAATTCGATATAAAACTCTTCAGTGTTATCGAGGAACAACAAAAATTGCCCTTTCCAGGAACGGCGTACTACTTTGATGGTAAAGTCCAGTCGGAAGCAGAAATTGCGGACAAATTGCGTCCACTCGCTCTTGCAATTTACTATGATGCTGAGTTGCTTGAGCAAAACTTTGAGCAGTACGCACCAATATTTGATTCCATGTCCGCTGCCGATTATCTAAACAAATATGCAGATAAAATTCCAGAGCCTTTTATTCGCAGACTGATCGAAAATACGATTCGCTCTGAGTATGGTGTTGAGCCAGAAGAATCTTCAGCAATTCAACTTCTTATGAACCTACCCACAGTAGACGGGAACAAAGTAGAGCTATTGGGGAATTCTGATGAAGCTTTCGTTGTTGAAGGTGGTAGCGGCAGAATTATCGATAGTCTTGCCCAAGCGCTGTCTGGTCAGATTCACACCCGTATGCCTCTAACAAGGATTCAGTCAAACGGTAGTGGTTTTCTCTTGACCTTTTCCCGCAACTATGTTGTAGATGCGGACTATGTCATTATCGCGATTCCTTTGACCGTGTTACGAGAAGTTGATATCCAGGTCAACTTGCCAAACACTTTGAGGCGTTTCATCAAAGAAGTCGATCTCGGTTTCAATCAAAAGGTCATCGCTGGATTTAACAAGAAAGCGTGGCGGCAGGAAAATGGGTTTGTTAAGGAAGTCTGGAGTGATCTGAAATTCTGCTTAGCTTGGGATGGAACCTTGCGACAACCAGACAGGGAAAATGGAGAGTTAGTCTTCTTTGTAGGTGGGGATGAAGTCAGAAGGAACGGATCTGGCAGTGGTAAGTTGCAAGGAAGGAAGTTCGTACGGCAGTTAGATGATTTCATTGTGGGGGCTAAAGATGCTGCGACGGACAAGTTTTTGCAAACACAATGGACAAGGGATCCTTTTACTAAAGGAAGTTACACTCAATTTAAGCCAGGACAGTTGACGGAGTTTGCCAAGTTTCTTTATGTTGAAGCCGACGATCCTAAAGAACGCCAAGATGTCAATGTTGGGAATTTGGTTTTTGCTGGCGAGCATTTGAGCGACGAGTTCTATGGATATATGAATGGCGCAGCTCAAACAGGTCGCCTTGCGGCTCAGGTGGTGGCGAGACAACACCAGGCACAAGTAATGCCATAGATTTCAATATTTAGCACAGGTTGTAAGTTATGCAAACATAATCGGAGTGTGGGAGCGCGATCACCACCGAAAGTCGAATAGCGATAGCGTAAGCACAAGCGCAGGCCAAGGGCTAACGCGTAGCGGCTCCCTTCTTCCGTGCAGTCGCAGCAGGAATGTCAATATTGTCGTATCCAACTGCCATTTGGCTAATAACTTTAAAAGAGGTTCCGGCTGCTTCTATCAGTTACTGATCAATCTCGTCTGTCAGCAAGCACAGCAAAGCATCAATTGTTTTGACTTTTTCTAGTAAAACTTTATAGGGAGGCGGTTAGCGTTCTTCCCAGACTTCAATGGTAGCAATCTGTTGCAGTTGCTCTAATTTGGTGGGAAGGTGGCGAGTGATGAAGACTTTGGGTTTGAGCATGGTTGAGGGTTTGTTGGGTTTGCTTATGCTCAATTTAAGCCTAAAGGCAAGAATGATTCAAACCACCGCCATTGTTACATTGATATTGCCACGAATCGCTTTCGAGTAGGGACACAGTTGATGAGCTTGGGCAACTATCTGTTCAGCCTTCTTGCGTTCTGTATCTGGAATATCAATCACCATCTGGGCAGCAAGCATATATCCACCGTCCGCAGGATCTCGACCAATTGTGACAGCACAGGTAACCTTTGCTTTAGACGCATCAACTCCTGCTTTCCTAGCAACTAACGCAAGTGCGCCATGAAAACAAGCTGCATAGCCAGCGGCAAAAAGTTGTTCTGGATTGGTTCCTTTGCCATGTCCCCCTAGTTCAGTAGGAAAGGCAAGGTCTAAGTCTAGCAATCCATCCGAACTATGAGCATGACCCGACATGCGGGCATGTCCTGCTTGACCTGGAGTGACGGTGACTGTAGCCGTATACAAAGGTTTCATCGCAGCACCTTCATATTGTTGGTCTAGTTGCTGCATTAGTTTCTCAGTTTCAGGATTCATGCTTCTTGCCTTCACACTACTATTAGCAGTATCACGCATTATCTTTGAAGGCGTAGAAAAGTTTCTTTCTATCTCGTTCTGTTCATACTAATCCAATGCTTTGTCCATCAAGATGGTTCCTGAATGTCCCTCAATTGAGCCAAAAATCGGCACATTGTCGTAAGTGTACTGTTTGTATAGAATTTCGTGACGAGCAACAAAACCACAGTTTTTAAAAACGTGCTGAGAAATTGAATTTGCTGCTTCTGCAAAAGCAATTCGATAACCAGCATTTGCTGCATTTTCAACACAAATTTTTACTAAACTCTGAGCAATTTTTTCTCCTCTGTACTCTGGTGCTACTGCTAACATATGAAGATGTAAATATTCATTTTTATCAATCTGCTTACCCAGCATATACTGTGTTTGTAGTTGCTCGAAAAGCTCCATAATTGGTTGAAACTTATCCTCACCAAACTTCTCAATTTTCAAAGATGAATCTGTAACAAAGTCACCAGCAATCACTACACCAACCACCTCGTTATTTTGATGATTTTTGGCAACAATCGTTAGTCCTTGCTCCGCTACCCCTACACATAACTGGCGAACAAAATGTGCAAATTCTCTAATAGAAAACTTCTGAACTATTGCCATTGGATCTGAGTGGATAAATGACTGGGCAACCATTGTCGCCGTTGCATCGAGCGATTCCATCTCAAAAATATCGTATTGTAGGCGTTCAGTTTTACGCAAGCATTTAATTGTGTTCATCTGTTTATCTCGTATCTAATGAAGTAGAATACGTACCTTTCTCAGAACTTTTAGTAATTATACATTCTGCTGAAGTGAAGAATTTTATACCAAAAAGTTATTGCTGTGCCCAAAGGGCGTTCGCGGAGCGTGCGCTTAGCGCAATCGCCTCAGCAAACCCCGCAAATGAACTATAATCCTGAGCAACTATTGAGACATTTAAGCCCAATTTCTTTGCATTTGCTGCGGTGTAGGGTCCAAAGCAAGCGATACGCGTAGCGTCAAGCCAAGGGCTTATCGCACAATGTTCATAATCTCTTTTCGAGTCAACCATTTGCAAAAAACCTGTTACTTCCGCAGTACTGCTAAAGGCAATGACATCTATTTTGCCTTGCTGAATCAAATTTAACTCAACCTCATAAATATCTTTATCTAAACACCGCGTCCTATAAGTTGGTACACGGGTTACCTTCATGCCCAATTTTTTTAATCCTGCAACAAAGTTTGGAATCACATCGGGTTCTGGGACGCCTACAACTTCTGGAACTGGGACAAGTATATTTTTATGAGCAATATCTGGAATTTTAGCCAATTCAGCAATAACTCCTGCTGGGCTGGGTTCTTTCGGTACTAAATCGACTTTGACTCCCAAAGCTGCTAATTTTTCTGCGTCTAATCCGATAGCACAAAAACATATATTTGTCAAAACAAGGGGGTTGATCTCCAAATCTTCTAGACGTTGGAAAAAAGCATCAATACCGTTTCTACTGGTAAAAGCAATCCAATCAAATGCATCGATATGTTGCAGTGCAGCATCTAACTCTGTAAAGTTTTCTAGTGAACAAGTTTCAATGGTTGGCATCACAAACGGCATACCACCTTGGTTAATGAGTTGTTGAGATAACCTGGCGGCATAATTACGGGGTGCGGTAACGATGATTCGCTTACCGTATAAGGGCAGTTGTACGGTTGGAGTAAGCAGTTTGGTTGACCTCCTTTGATCCCACCACTAACCCATAAGGATATAGTGGGGGACTTGTTGTGGAATATTGTTAAACTTCTGGGCAGTGCGTTAGCCGAGAGTACGGCACCATACCTGTTATGTTTTAACCTTTACTTCGGGCTAACTTTATCAATCGTCTTGATTTTACCGTCGTCCCCAACTGTCCAGACATCGTAGATACCGATCACATCGCCGTTTTGGTCAACATCTACGTTACCACTAGCTCCTTGGTAATTAATTTTTTTACCTTCTTTCAATAACTTCAGTCCCTCACACACATCAGTTACTTCTGTACCAGAACCACTGGAAACTTCGCGGATTTTACTGGCTATGCCTTCACCTGTATTCTGCTTAGCAGCTTGTGCTGCTAGTGCTAGCAAGGCGGCTGCGTCCCACCCTTGAGGAGCGAATTCACCTGGTGCGCCTCCTCTTTTAGATTGCCACAGTTTATTTAGAGCTTCTAACGCTTTACCGTTAGAACCTGGTACTGTACCAATCACTCCAGATACGATATATTTACCATCACTGGTTTTGCCGACTTGTCCTGGAAACTCATTTGACTTCATTCCATCTGTCAGCATCACCTGCACTCCTTGCAGCAAACCTTGCTGGTACGCTGCTTTTAGCAGCAAACTGCCTGTCTCTACGTAGAAAACCCCAAGGACTGCATCAGGCTTACCAGCAAAAGCAGCAGAGGCTTCAGTATCAAAGGTAGTTGCTTTTGGATCGTAGCGGACAGGGTTGTTTTTATTAACAATAGTTCCCCCCGATTTTTCAAAAGCTTGCACAAATGCTTTTTCAAAGCCGACGCCATAGTCGTTATTTATGACGACGGTAGAAACTTTTTTATAGCCTCTTTTATTAGCAAGTGCGGCTATAGCTGGCCCCTGATAGCTATCAGGTGGAACAGTACGTGCCCAAAATCCTTGATATTTACCTTGTTTTGCCTGTTCAGTAAATACGGGGCTGGTACTACCGGGAGAAATCAGCATAACTTTATTTTGAGCCGCAATTGAGACAGCAGCAGTAGAAACGCTGCTGGCAAAGGAACCAACAACACCTGCAACTCTATCTACAGTTGCCAATTTGGTCATACCAGCAGCACCAGCTTTAGGATCAGTTTGGTCATCTACCTGAACAAGAGTCACAGGTTCACCGTTCACGCCACCGCAAGCGTTGACAGTTTCCACAAGCAAGGGGACTGAGGGTATAATCTGCTGTCCAATGGAAGACAAGTCACCAGTCGCTGGTAGCAGGGAACCAATTTTCAACCCATTACCACTAGTAGCTGTTGTTGTTGAGCCTCCTCCTGGGCTGGGACTTGTGGTATTGCCTGTTGAACTGTTTGGGGGAGCTGTATCGCAAGCAGCTGCTAGGAAACCAACTGCTAGGGTTGTCAAAGCCAGAGCAAAGGCAGCGTTTATCTTTTGCATAATATTTAGTTTCACTCCTCATTTATTCAGGAGCCTAAAAGTAAGATTCAAATTAAATGATTAATTAAATTCTTTAATGGCTCCAGATGATAAATAATAACATCCCCTTTAGAGGATGTCTGAGAAGTCAAAAATGTCAAGCCCAAGGCAGCGGCAGAGCAGTGTTCATATAGCGTACACGTGCTATAGCGTTTAAAAGCATGTCTTTTTGTGACTGACGCCAACCAGCAAAAGGCATCTTGAAAGAAAAAGTGTTATCTTCTTTTTCTGTATTTTTCTCTATAAACGGAGAGGGAGGGATTCGAACCCTCGGTACAGCCTTACGAACTGTACAACGGATTAGCAATCCGTCGCTTTCGACCACTCAGCCACCTCTCCTTGGTCACGAGGATTAATCGTAACAAACTATAGGTCTAATGTCAATAGTCATTTTTCATTTTTCATTCGTGATTGTTCAGGACAAAGGACTTGCTTTGCTCAAATCCAAAGTGTGACACGAGAGTGTCAGCCTACGCTATCAAAATTCAAAAGGATTTTTGTGATTTTGAGAGAAGTTGCAGCGGAGGAAACCTCCGCTGATTTTGAATTCCTCACAAGACGTGACAACTTCTTCATAAGACTTGTGCTCGTAACCATGCCGCTGGCAAAGCACGTAACTTTTGCCATTGAGGCACGTAAGCACGTCGAGTGAACACATTGTAATCGTTGCGTTCAATGATATTCAAAATGCGACTGTAATGCATCAAAGATGCCCATACAGGTAAGCGAGCATCGGCAGATAGGTAAGAGATTCCCTTTTCTGCTTTGGCGTAAAATTGGCGTGCCCGTGCAATTTGAAAGCGCATTAGCGATCGCCAGCGATCATCCACCACTCCTTTAAACAGGTCTTGCTCTGTGTAGTTAAAGCGCGCCAAGTCTTCTTGGGGAATATAAATCCGCCCCCGCCTTGCATCCTCCCCGACATCTCGTAGAATATTGGCGAGTTGATGGGCTATTCCCAGAGTAATCGCTTCTTCTGTGGGGATATACGGCTGTTGATGGCAATTCCACGGAGCCGTGTTTGTGGAGGTGTCAACCCCCATCACTGCTGTTGACATCAAACCGACTGTCCCAGCAACGCGGTAACAGTAAAGGTGTAACTCCTCAAAGGTTTCGTAGCGACTTCGGTATAAGTCCATACGCTGACCAGCAATCATATCCCGAAACGGCTGAATATCTATCGGGAAACGCTGAATAGTATCCACCAAAGCGACATCAATACTATCTAATGGCTGTCCAGCAAAAATCGATTCCAGTTGCTGTTCCCACAGATCCAAAGTTTCTGGTGTCGTTATAGCAGATGCGGGACCATCCACGAGTTCGTCTGTACGGCGACACCAAGCATAAATTGCCCAAATGTGTTTGCGCTTTGGCTTGTCAACCAGCAAAGTGCCGATGTAAAAAGTCGTGGAATACTTGACTATAAGCTGGCGACAGAGTTTGTAGGACTCGTCCACAGAGACCGGTATTTTCATGCGAGGGATGGAATCAGGCAGTTGCAGCATTCGTTGCAGGCTGAAGGGTTTACGTTTGCAGGCTTTTTGAATTTGCCACCGGATGTGCTTCAGCAGTCGTGTAGCGCGTCCTACCGACCCAAAGCTTTTTCAGGCGTTTGGCTTGTTTCCTCGAAACGAGGAAGGGGTTTTCCTTCAGAAAATCCCTCGGCTGTATTACGGACGATCGCCTGCGCTGTCAGCTTACCAGAAAGTACGGCACCTTCCATACTCCCCAAGTAACGTTGCATTGTGTAACTGCCTGCTAAATAAAAGTTAGCAATGGGGGTCACTTGTGAGGGACGGTAATCTTGACGACCAGGTGTTGCTGTGTACACTGAGCGTGGCGTCTTCACGACATGATATTTCAACAGCTTTGCTCGATTGTCTCCCGTAAAGTCGTCAGGAAACAATTTTTCTAGTTCAGCAATAGTTGCTTGCAAAATTTCTTCATCAGATTTTGCAATCCAATCTTTTGCTGGAGCTAAAACTAATTCCAGCATTGATCGGTCGGGATTGGCGTATTCGCGGCAGGTATTACTCATATCGGCATAAACACTGAGCAGGGGCGATCGCGAGAAGAGCAGGTGGTCAATTTTAGTAAGTTTACGGTCAAACCATAGCTGCAAGTTTATCACTGGTACACCCTCTAAACCTTCCAATTTTTGGAAAAATTCAATTTGTTTCCAGGGTGTAGGTACCAAAATCTTCATCACGTCAACCGACATTGCCGATACGTAAGCATCAGCCGTAAATACTTCATCTTCTGCCCCATTCAATCCCCGAATCACGAAATGCTTGACTGTGCCATCGTCATTCAGCACAATTTCTTTAAGCGGTGCATTCAACCGCACTTCTCCACCCCGTGCGGTGATGTGATCAACGATTGGCTGACACAGACGTTCTGTTGGGGAACCGTCTAGAAAAGCCATTTTTGAGCCATTCTTTTCTTGCAAAAACCGATTCAGAGCTGTTAAAAGAATTGTTGCCGAAATTTCATCAGGATTTATGAAGTTCAACGCCTTAGACATGGCGATAAAAACTTCTTTTTCTACTCGTGGCGGAATCTTTTGTTTTTTCATCCATTCCGACCAAGAGTATTTGTCCATCTCTTCCACGTACCGTTGTCCCAGAATCATCGCTGGTAGCAATCCGATACCAAAGCGAATTTTTTCTGGCCATGTAAGCATATCGTTATTCCGCAGAATAGCTACTATGCCATTCAAAGGCGCTGGCACGTCTGGAAAATCAAAGCGACTGTAAGTTCCTGGATTGTTGGGCTGGTTGAAGATCATGGTGTGTTCTTTCCACTGCAATCTGTCTTCAATCCCCAATTCTTTGATCAGCTGCAACATATTGGGATATGCCCCAAAGAAGATATGCAGCCCTGTTTCATACCAGTCGCCATCTTTGTCTTTCCACGCTGCTACTAACCCCCCCAACACGTCTCGGCTTTCCAAGATAATAGGAGTGTGCCCTGCATCTGTGAGATATTTCGCACAGGAAAGCCCTGCTAAACCCGCTCCCGCGATCGCTACTCGCATTGAACCTTACTGCTCTTGAATATTTTGAATTGTTTTATCGTTTTCATTATACTTTGCAATCCGTTACATTTAGCAGTTTTTCGGTGATAGCTTTTTGAGATTGGCTGCTTCCCTCGGGGAGCATCGTCGATTACTAGCGCGTCTTCAAGCACAATTTTTGTCTCAGACTCATTTATACCCCAATCCACTTGAGTTAACAATACACTTCAATATCAGAAGATTTTTTGGTTGGCAACGGCCGTCGCAACTCAAGCGCAACAGACAACCCTTTCCACAGAAGTGTCCTCCGCATTTTACATCTTATGTACTTTCTTTTACCATTTTTTACTTAGTGATACAAAAATATAAAATCCTGATACATTTTACTCTCCCTACTCAAAAACTGCTTTTTCCTGATATTTGTGGCATTGTTGTGATCAAAGTGGACAATTTTCAAGGATACACTCTGACACAATAACCTCGTGAGTCAGCACTTAGAAAAGTCATCCCGAAACCTTTAGTGGAGGTATGTAAAAGAAATTAAGGAAAGGCTAATGGACTTTTGGAGCTTATATGACTTTTAGTGCTTTATTAGTATTAATAATAACACAGTATTAAAATGTAACTCTAAAATATAATTTTTGTTAAATTTGTTGACAAACAAAAATGGCGGCTTTGTTTGTTTGGCATCAATTTTACTGTTATATAATACTGGAAAAAAACTATATTAAGAGGATATTAAAGCTGTGCGTAATGATTTACAAGGATTAGAGATTGGTCAAAAAGAACTGCAAAAATTGACTAATTTACCTGTGAACGATGAACTCATAATTCTTACTCATCCCATGAAAAGACTACTGAGTCGAGTTGTAGAAAGAGCCAAAGGTTCTGAGGCTGCTACGGTAATTTTTATTGGAATGACAATATTAGTTTCTAGTTATGTTGCTTTTGATGTTATTATCAGACTCTTTGTTAATTGGGTTACTATACCTTCCTGGCTACTATTAGTCATATCTAGTTGTTCAGTAGGAATTTTGACACAAATATTCTTTTATATTTTGTGGAAGCAAAGAAGTCGTACTGTCAGACAGAACATGACACATTCGCTAAAAATTCTCTTGAATGATGTTGAAAGACATAGTGCTGTCATTAAAGCAATAGACATCAACGATCAAATAGAAGCCGCAGGAAATTCAGGAGTGAGCTTGAATGAAAGAAAGAAAGTTATAGAAGCACTAAAAATGACAAGAAATGATTTGGTTCGGGCATTAAAAACAGAAAGAATTCTAAGAGAAAATAAAAAATTTATTGTTAGTAAATTAGAACTGTTTGCGGATAATTTACCAACATTAACAGTAATGCAAGTGAGCGAAGAGGCTAGTGAACACGGACGATGGCTGAATGAAGTATTCCAGATTGCATTGGATGTACAACAAGAAATGAAAAGTTTACAGAGTCAGGGATCTTGAAGTTGTAAACTCTTAAGAATCTCCAAACCTGAAAAACAGACAGTGTTAAAATCTATGCTCTTGCAAAAAAGCTTTCACAGTTTGGTTAAACGCCTCAGGCTGTGTTAAAAAAGGCCAATGATTACCAGGAACTTGACAAACGCGTAAATTTTTTAAATTAGTTTTGTAAGGTTGGAGTTGCCAATCTTTACGGTTAAGTCCTTTTTCTGGCTGCACAAACAAGGTGGGGATATAAATGGGGGCTGTAAAACCGGGACAGAGCATCACTTCCTCAAAAATTCTATCGCGAGCTGCGATGGTAAATTTACTACCCCAAGTCCCATCGGTTTTTTGTTCAATACTTGCTTGAAAAACTTGCTGTTGTAAGGGACTCCATCCTTGAAACTGATTTAACTGACACGCTTGCTGTTGGGCTTGATCGTAAGTTGCAAATGGTCCCATACCTTTGAGAAAGGATAAAAATTGGTACAAAACGGGAAAAGTAACCTTAAAAAAGCTGGGTATTTTCCAAATAAAAATGGGATCGACCAGAACCATACTCCGTAAACGCTGCGGATTAATCCTTGCCCATATAACAGCTAGTTTACCTGTCCAGGAGTGCGCGACAACATGAGCAGATGACCATCCCAAGCTATCCATCAGTGCTTCTAAGTCTTTGATCGCACTCTCAAAACTATAATCTTTCTCTGGTTTGTCACTCTCACCATGACCGCGCATATCTGGCGCGACTATATGGTAATCTGGGGCTAAGTCATCTCCTAGGCTCGACCAAACTAGGGCGTTGTCGGCTAAACCGTGTAATACCAGTAAAGGTTCTTGACCTTGGTTCCACTCTAAATAAGAAAGTTGGATATCAGGTTTCGATAAGGTTTGACGTATTGGCATGATCGCAGATTACCAGACTTTGACAGGTTTTTAGTTCTACAGATTTAGAAATCGATTTATTTGTTTTACTTTCTTATCAAAAAAAAGCGTTTCTACACATCCGTAGGTTTTATTTTGTCTGGCAATCAAACAATCTGAGCCTCTCACGCTTCGGTAGAAAACTGCTAGCAGCATATCAAACAAACACCATTCACCCTGTTCCCTATTCCCTATTAAGCGTTAAGCGTTCCCTCAATAGACACCAAAGTGGATTTTAGATTTGCGATTAATCCTAAATCTACAATCTAAAATCCAAAATCTAGTTACCGATTGACTGCTGCAGCTTCTCGCGCTGCAGTTGCTTGCTCTGGGTGAATACCCAGGCGGGTAAGGTTAATTCTGCCTTTGTTATCAATTTCTCGCACTTTTACAATCACTTCATCACCAACTGTGACTTCGTCCTCAACTTTGCCAACACGGTAGTCAGCCAGTTGGGAAATGTGGATCATCCCTTCTTTGCTAGGAAGAAATTCCACAAAAGCACCTATTGGTATAATTCGTGTAACTTTCCCTGCGTAGACATCACCTTCATTGAGCTTTCTTGTCATGCCTTGGATGATGAGCCGTGCTTTCTTAGCCTTGGTTTCATCCACAGCAGAAACCGTCACTGTGCCATCATCTTCTATATCTATTTTAGCACCGGTCTCTTCGGTGATACCCTTAATCGTCTTGCCTCCTGGTCCAATCACCAGACCAATCATGTCTGGATCAATCCGGATAGTCAACAGACGTGGGGCATAAGGTGACATTTGAGGGCGCGGTTGATCGATTGTCTGAAGCATTTTCTCCAGAATATGCAACCGTGCTGCTTTGGCTTGCTCGATCGCTTGGGAAATTATATCCAAGGATAGACCGGATATTTTCATATCCATTTGTAGGGCGGTTATGCCTTTGTCTGTCCCGGCAACTTTAAAGTCCATATCGCCCAAAAAGTCTTCTATACCCTGAATGTCAGTCAGGACTCGGACTTCGTCGCCTTCTTTTATCAAACCCATTGCAGCACCACTAACGGGTTTGGAAATGGGTACGCCTGCATCCATCAATGCCAGTGTCGAACCGCACACTGAACCCATTGAGGTGGAACCGTTGGAAGAAAGCACTTCGGATACCACCCTAATCACGTAGGGAAATTGTTCTTTGGGCGGTAATACGGGTAGCATTGCTCTTTCTGCCAGTGCTCCGTGACCTATTTCCCGACGTCCTGGTGCACGTAAGGGTTTTGTTTCCCCAACGGAGAACGGTGGAAAATTGTAATGGTGCAGGTAACGCTTATGTTGATCTTGTTGTAAGTCATCAGCCAGTGATTGAGCATCTCCTGGTGTACCAAGAGTGCAAGCAGATAGCACCTGAGTTAATCCCCGGTTAAATAGACCGCTACCGTGGACTCGCTTGGGCAAAATGTCAACATCACAAGATACAGGACGTACTTCATCAAGCTTACGACCGTCAACGCGAACATTATCTTCGATGATTTGACGGCGCATCAGCTTTTTAGTAAGGTCTTTGAAGGTATTATCAAGAGCCTTACTATTTGCCAATGCGGCAACGCGGACAGAATCTTCTTCGCTAAGTTCTGCGATCGCAGCTTTAATCGATTCCTTGACTGCATCTAAAGCTGTATCGCGCTGTGTTTTGTCAAAATCAAATTGTGACAGAATTTCCTTAATTTCAACAACAGCGCGATCGCGTATATAGTTTTCCAGCGTTGAGTCTACCTCTGGTGGCTCTTCGTGTGGAATTTCTATACCAATTTCAGCCATCAAATCTTGCTGCGCCCTAATCAGATCCTGTACGGCTTCGTAGCCAAATTCAATTGCTTCGATAATGTCTCTTTCTGAGAGTTGATTTGCTCCTGCTTCCACCATGATCACGCCTTCTGGTGAACCAGCAACGATCAAATCTAGGTCCCCAGCTTGAATTTCTGCATAGGTGGGGTTAATGATAAAATCATCTCCTACTAACCCGACACGCACTGCCGCCATTGGTCCGTTAAATGGTATTTTTGCCATTAAGGTGGCGATCGAAGCACCTGTGACTGCTAGCACATCAGGTGGCACCAACTCATCCATCGAGAGTGTCAGCGCAACAATTTGCAAATCGTCTCGCAACCAAGACGGGAACAAAGGACGTAGTGGACGGTCAATTAAACGACTAGTGAGAGTTGTTTTTTCTGGCGGACGACCTTCTCGCCGCATTATTCCTCCGGGAATCCTACCTGCCGCATACAGTCTTTCTTCGTAATCTACTGTCAACGGAAGAAAATCAATGCCCTCTCTGGCTTGTGATCGCGTAGCCGTCACCAAAACTGTTGTGTCCCCAGATTCTATCAACACCGAGCCACCAGCCTGGGGAGCTAAATGACCAACCTTCAGTCGAATATCCCGTCCGTCAAAGGATATTGACTTCTCAAATTCTCCCATTCAATTTTTTTTCCTTCTATGCACGCTATTCTCTCTCTGTGGCAATCCTAACATTTATGCCCTCTGGCTGGCGTCACTCACACACCTAAAGATCAACAACTTTAGACTTGAGCACCCAGTATCAAGTTTGCTGACAGTGGTGGGATTAGAGTACCCATGAGCGATTGCTCTGGTCAAATCTTAATAAAGATGCGGGTAATGGATAGCTGGAGTTCGGGGAGGGTTTGGCACAGGTGTATTCTATTGCAAATGCAAGTGCGCTATAATCAGCAATCAGCCTGAATACTACTAGCTAGCTCTGTTTGCAAGGAAGTTGTTTTGAGGAATATATTTTCTCTTTAACAATAGCAAGCTTTGATCCTTTTGTGATCTTTTATTCTTCTAACTCTATGAAACTTCTACTAATACCAAGTTGTATTGTCTTGAAGAAGAACACATAGGTCAGAACGCAGAACCCAGCAATATGATTGGATGGGGATTGGGACCCCAACCAATTGAATACAACGCTCTTATCCTGCACCAGGGAAACCCTCCCGCAGTACTGGCTCCCGTATAGACGGTGGGGTTTTAAACCCAAAGACTTCCGTACCAGAACTCTACAATTTATGCGCTTGTCTTTCTTTCTTATTCTGATTCCTGAGTTCTGAGTTCTGAGTTCTTTTTGATAACGTAATTTGTATTCAGCTAGTGGAACCTAGTGTCGCTTGCTAATCTCATGTCTCAACATTACGCCAAAGAAGCTAAATTGGTATAAAGTAGTAAAAGAATGATTCTTATTTGCTAAATTAGATAAAAAATGTAAAAAAAACAATTTTATTTTATAGAATATATATTCTGAAAAAATAGTCATTTAATGATGAATAAAAAATAAGAAAGACATAAATTTTAGTAGTTTCGCGAACATTTGAGAACTGTTAAATGGCAATTCTACACGGTACTTGGTTAAGACAAAATCAGGGTTGTTTATTTGTTTGGGGAGAGACTTGGCGAACTCTTGGGACAAATTCTAGTAAGAGTCCATTGAGTGATGTATCAATACATCCTCTGGCAATGACGCCATTAGAGTTAATCGAGTGGCTGGATTCACGTAACATTTCAATTGTTAAAATACCGCACCCCAAACGTGTAGAGACGTCACAGACAAAATCTCTCAAAAATGGGAAAACGCCCAAAGCAGCCAGTACTGCCGATGTGAGTTTGCCAACACACGAACTCGTGGTTGCCCTACCAACTTATATTTTAGAAAATACTCAGGACGCAACAGTTGAAATCTTTCCAGCGCATTCAGCCACATTAGATTCACCAAACAAAACTCCCCAGTACTTACAACCGTGGCTTGTTGAAGGTTTTTGCCTCAACCCCGAAGAGGCGATAAAATTCCTGACTTCGTTACCTCTGAGTGTTCCTAATGGTGAAGATAATTTTTTGGGAGGAGATTTACACTTTTGGGTGCAGGTTGCCCGCTGGAGTTTGGATCTGATTTCGCGTGGTAAGTTTTTGCCGACAATTCAACGCCAAAGCGATAATTCTACAGTGGCGAAATGGCAAGCACTTCTAGATAGCGCCCAAGATGGAACTCGTTTAGAAAAATTTTCTCAATTGATGCCATTGGCTTGTCGCACTTATCAGGAAAATTTCCAATTCGGGGAAGATGAGGAGGCAAAATCCTCCTCATCTGTTCACATAAACTTGCCACCCGAACCCCAAGAATTACTGCTGGGATTTCTTAACAGTACAATAGATGCTCAAGTACGAGCGATGGTGGGTTCCCAACCTCTGTTAGAGACCAGAGTGATGGCGTCTTTACCAACGACGGTGCGACAGTGGTTAAATTCTCTGACGGCTGCATCTAACACAGTTAGCGCTGATCCTTTTGGAGTGCAACGATTAGAGACGGTGTTGAAAGCTTGGACTATGCCCTTGCAATACCAAATGGCGGGGAACAACCAGTTTCGTACCTGTTTCGTATTGCGTTCTCCAGAGTCAGGGGGACAGACTCATTGGACTTTAGCTTATTTCCTCCAAGCTGCTGATGATTCCAATTTTCTCATAGACGGAACAACAATTTGGAACCACCCTTTAGAAAAATTTGTTTACCAAAATCGAACAATTGAACAACCACAAGAGACATTTTTACGCGGTTTGGGATTAGCTTCACGATTGTATCCACAAATTGCAGCCAGCTTAGAAACTCCGTATCCTCAATTTTGCCACCTCAACCCAATTCAAGCTTATGAGTTTATCAAATCTGTAGCATGGCGGTTTGAAGATAGTGGTTTGGGTGTAATTTTACCGCCTAGTTTAGAGAACCGCGAAGGATGGGCAAATCGTTTGGGTTTGAAAGTTACTGCCCAAACATCTAAGAAAAAGCAAGAACGTTTAGGTTTGGAAAGTTTGTTGAATTTCAAGTGGGAATTGGCGATTGGTGGACAGACAATTTCCAAAGCAGAATTTGATAGGTTGGTGGCGTTGAATAGCCCATTGGTAGAAATTAATGGCGAGTGGGTGGAATTGCGATCGCAAGATATCAAAACAGCACAAACCTTTTTCGCTTCTCGTAAAGAACAAATGGCGCTGTCATTGGAAGATGCTTTGCGTATCAGTACAGGAGACACTCAGACGATTGAAAAATTACCAGTGGTTAGCTTTGAGGCGTCTGGGGCATTACAGGAATTGATCTCTGCCTTGACGAATAACAAAGCAGTTGAACCCTTGCCCACACCTACCAGCTTCCAGGGAAAATTACGACCTTATCAAGAACGTGGGATGGCGTGGCTTTCCTTTTTGGAACGTTGGGGCTTGGGTGCATGTCTGGCGGACGATATGGGACTTGGCAAGACCGTGCAGTTCATCGCCTTCCTCTTACACTTAAAAGAACAAGAAACACTCGAAAAACCCACACTACTTGTTTGCCCAACTTCAGTTTTAGGAAACTGGGAAAGAGAAGTTAAAAAATTTGCTCCAACGCTAAAAGTGATGCAATATCATGGTGACAAACGCCCTAAAGGTAAGACGTTTGTAGAAGCAGTCAATAAGCATGATATAGTCATCACTAGTTACCCGCTCATTCACCGTGATCTCAAATCATTGCAGAGCGTTTCTTGGCAAATCATCGTTTTAGATGAAGCACAAAATGTCAAAAATTCAGATGCAAAACAGTCACAGGCGGTACGACAAATAGAATCTACATTTAGGATTGCTCTTACGGGAACACCAGTAGAAAATAGATTGCAAGAACTCTGGTCGATTTTGGATTTCCTAAATCCTGGTTATTTGGGAAATAAGCAGTTTTTTCAGCGGCGTTTTGCAATACCAATTGAGAAGTATGGTGATGCGGCTTCGTTGAATCAATTGCGTTCATTAGCTCAACCTTTTATTCTACGTCGTCTGAAAACTGACCGCAGCATTATTCAAGATTTACCAGAGAAGCAGGAAATGACTGTGTTTTGTGGTCTGAGTGCCCAGCAAGCTCAACTGTATCAGAAAGCTGTGGAAGAGTCTCTAGCTGAGATTGAAGAAGCTGAGGGTTTGCAACGCAGAGGCATGATTTTAGCTTTACTCATCAAACTAAAACAAATCTGCAATCACCCATCGCATTACTTGAAGCAAGACACATTGGAACAATATCATTCTGGGAAACTCCAGCGCTTGCAGGAAATGTTGGAGATAGTTGTCGCAAGTGGCGATGCTCCAGCAGGGAGCCGCCCAAGGGGCGATCGCGCTTTAATTTTCACTCAGTTCGCAGAGTGGGGTAAGTTACTCAAACCATATCTGGAAAAACAGCTAGGACGAGAAATTCTGTTCTTATACGGTAGTACTCAGAAGAAACAACGTGAAGAAATGGTAGACCGTTTCCAACACGATCCTCAAGGACCACCAATTATGATTTTATCCCTGAAAGCTGGTGGTGTAGGATTAAATTTAACACGAGCCAATCATGTTTTCCACTTTGACAGATGGTGGAACCCAGCAGTAGAAAATCAGGCGACAGATAGAGTTTTTCGTATTGGTCAAACCCGCAATGTCCAAGTTCATAAATTTATTTCAACTGGCACTTTAGAAGAAAAAATTCATGACATGATTGAAAGTAAAAAACAACTTGCCGAACAAGTTCTTGGTGCAGGTGAAAATTGGCTGACAGAACTAGACACAGACCAACTTCGCAACTTGCTCATACTTGACCGGAGTGCAATTATAGATGAGGAAACAGAATGACAAATGATACCCTTCAAGGAAGTCGAGAATGGTGGTCCCAACGGTGGCTTGATTTGTTAGATTCCTATCGTTTTAAGAAACGTTTGGAACGTGGAAGAATTTATGCACGTCAGGGAAATGTTCTTAGCATTGAGTTTCAAGGTGCAAAGGTATTAGCTAGAGTACAAGGTAGTGAACAAGAACCATACAAAGTTTCTTTGTCCCTTGATCCTTTTACTGAGGAACAGTGGGGTTATGTGATTGAAACAATGTCTCAAAAATCAATGTTTTCTGCCAAGCTACTAGCAGGAGAAATGCCGCAAAATATGGAAGATGTTTTCACTGCTAATGGTCTTTCCCTATTTCCTTTTACCTTATCTGATGTTCACAGTAAATGCTCTTGTCCTGATAAAGCTAACCCTTGCAAACATGTCGCTGCAGTTTACTATCAGTTAGGCGATCGCTTTAGTGAAGATCCATTTGTTCTTTTTAAATTACGGGGAAGCACAAAAGAGAAAATTATCAGTGATTTACGTCACCTACGCAGCAAAACTGTTAAAACTTCACAAAACGAACCATCTGAGGTTCAAGAGTCAACACACGAGAAACGATTCTCTGTAAAAATCGAATCTTTCTGGCAATACAATGAGCCATTGGAATCTTCTTTAGTCGTTATTGTACCATCAACAGGCGAAACGATTTTAGATGTGTTGGGGTCAATTCCTTTGGCTAAGGAAGAGGAAAATTTAACAAATTTAACCGCAGCTGATGTGGTGATGAAGTATTTAGACACAGTGTACAAAGATGTTAGCCAGAAGGCTGTTTTGGCTGCAATGAATGTTGGAGGAGGTTAAGATAATGATGAAAACAGTCAAGATGGGGATTTCAACTTCAAAGTACATCGAGACTTATAGAAGTGGTGCACTTTGACTCCCAAGTGAAAACTGGTCAGGTGATTGTTACCAGCATCTGTACAGCCAAATTTGGACTTCGCTTTAGTATATTTTTTGTCTTCCTGATAATTAGTTGAACGATGGAATGCTATAAAAGCAGAGTAATCCAGTCGAAGACACATGGAACTTCAAACCAAAATAATTACAGTGGAACTAACTGATGGTACAAGTGTTAGAGTTGAAGCGACACAGATAGGCGATCGCAAAGTAAATTTTCAATCTCGACCTTTTGAAGAAGTTACTACCGCTATTGAATCGTTGACCAAAGAAATTGTCGAAGCATTACACAAGGTTAAGCCAGATAGAGCAAGTGTAAAGTTTGGTGTTGATATTGCGATTGAATCTGGTAGACTTACCGCTTTACTAGTAAAGGGTTCCAATACAGCGAATATAGAGATTACGTTAGAATGGGGTCAATAGTTCCAAGCTCAGACATGTAAAAATACTAGATATTTGGTAACAATTGTTACTATTTAAAACTAGCAACTGAGATTAACTAAAGTAACCCAAATTATCTATTTAACCTCTGACAAAGTTTCCTGAATGATTAAAACTGACTTCACTGGTCGTTTTACCAGATTTCCCTTTGAATCAACTTTTCCATAGAAGGTTTTGCCGTCATAATAAAGCGAAGACGAACTTCCACCATCCAGATTCATCGCTTTCTCAACACCAAGAGTTTTCATAAAATGAGCCAGTTCTGGCAAGGACATCCCAGAGTTACCAGGAGTATTTGGTTTTTGAGCAACCATCACCAAAACAATGCTGCCATCACTGATAATACCAATAGCACTTCGAGCATTGGGTTTGGTACTACCAAGAGCATCTCTTTTGTTAGCGTTATCTACAAAACCTTCTTGGACTGAGGTTAGTTCTGGTAAGAGTTGGGGACCACCACCCACAGCATCAACTAATTGACAACCTCCAGCTGGAGGCTCACTGTGGAGAGTGATAGAGTAACGGATAGTTTGCTCGCACAAGTATCGCCGAAATTCTGTACGATTGAGAATCTTGTTGAGGTAAGGTTTTAGGTCAGGATTATCTACCAATCGCTGATTGTCTTTAGGATTACCCGTTAGTTTTCCTTGTTGAAAAACAATAGATGTTGTTTTTTGGTTGACTGGATCAAAAAAGCCAGCATTGATGATGGCAACTGCTTGATGCTTTTTGGCAACTTCCTCTACTGTATTTAGTTGTGATGACAATGCAGGAGTTACTATAAATTGGCTATGAGCAGGAACTCTCAAGATATGGACAATGCTGTTTGGTAAATTACGTTGCTCATAGTTCATGGTTTTGGTGATTAAGTTTGTTTGTTTTGATGTTGCAGTACGAAAAAACAAAAGCAGCACAGTCGCACTGATAAATACTCCTGCTAGTATCCACATTTTTTTCATGCATTTTCGCCTCAATTTAGCCGAATAGATTATATCCTTTGAAGTTGGGCGATAAGCCAGAGGCTTTAGCTTGTGCGTATCGCCCAAAGAACAGATGCTGCTAGAGGTATCGCATTGCTCACTGGACAAGAACCAGCTCAACAAGCAGAGTTATTGTTACAACAAGAACGACAACAGCAGAATTGGCACAACAACGCGCTGAACGTTTAGCAAAGCAATTGAGGGCAATGAGTATAAATCCAGAGGAGTGAGTGTTACAAACAGATCCCCGACTTCTCACCATAAGTCGGGGATCTTGGTTTTTCAATTCTGACAACTCCTCAAGGATTGCGATTATATAAGCCCCAAATGGCGACTTGTTAGAAACTCGGTTTTTGAGAAAGACTGAAATTTTTCTACTTTTTTGCGGTTTCTACTGAGGATAGCTTGTAGCTAAGTATAATAAATTAAGTCTGCCGATAAAAGCACAGTTATGACATGCTGTCTCAATCCAGTTTGCCACAATCCGCCTAATTCCGATGGCACAATGTTTTGCCCCAACTGCGGAACAGGACTGGTGGTGCTGAGAAACCGCTACCGCCCCATAAAATCATTAGGTAGCGGGGGATTTGCCAAAACTTATCTGGCAGAGGATATTGACAAACTGAAGGAAAAGTGCTTTATTAAGCAATTTGCGCCACAAATACAAGAAACTGGGGCGTTTCAAAAGGCAAAGGAACTATTTGAGCAAGAAGCAACCCGTTTGCAACAGTTAGGGGATCATCCACAAATTCCCACGTTGCTAGCATATTTTGAGCAAGATAATCGTTTGTATTTGGTGCAGCAGTTTATTGATGGGCAAGATTTATCAGATGAATTAAAACAGCAGGGCCGTTTCAGTGAGCAGCAAATTCGGGAATTATTGGTTGATTTGTTAAACATACTAAAGATTGTTCATCAGCACAAAGTTATTCACCGCGATATCAAGCCAGGAAATATCATTCGTCGCAGCAGCGATCGCAAATTGGTGTTGATAGACTTTGGTGCTTCCAAGCAACTGACACAAACAGTCATGTCTGAACAAGGAACAATTATTGGCAGCCTTGGTTATGCACCATTGGAACAAATGCAGAGTGGCGAAGCGTATCCAGCAAGTGATTTATACAGCTTGGGCGTAACTTGCTTTCATTTGCTCAGTGGTATTAAGCCTAGGGAACTGTTTAATAAACAAGGTTATAGATGGGTGTCCTTTTGGCGACAGCATTTGCAGCAAAGCGTGAGTCAGCAATTCGGGCGTATTTTAGATAAGTTGCTGCAACAAGACTACCACCAGCGTTATCAGTCAGCGCAGCAAGTGTTACAAGATTTGAATCCACCGCCACTACCATCTGCTGTACCTCCGAGAGTACACTTGTTGCCTCAACCGTCATCAAGATCGCCTGCAACTTCAGCCAAGCAGAAAGGCAACTTAAAGCTGCGTGGTGCCATCCTGTTGCTGGGGTTGGTAGGAACTCAAATCTATGGGTATTTTCGATATGAAGTATTTCCGTTTAATCCGTTTCTCGTTGGTAGCCCACCAAGTAGTTTTTTTCTGAAATCTACTCTGACTGGGCATACCGAGGGGGTTTGGTCCGTCGCCATCAGCCCAGATGACAAGACTCTGGTGAGTGGGAGTTGGGACAACACTATCAGGATTTGGAATCTGCAAACACCAGAGTTGAAATCTACCCTTCAGGGGCATACCAACTCGGTTTATTCCGTCGCCATCACCCCGGATGACAAGACTCTGGTGAGTGGGAGTGACAACAAGACTATCAGGATTTGGAATCTGCAAACACCAGAGTTGAAATCTACCCTTCAGGGGCATACCAACTCGGTTTATTCCGTCGCCATCACCCCGGATGACAAGACTTTGGTGAGTGGGAGTGATGACAAGACTATTAAGATTTGGAATCTCCAAACCGGAGAATTGAAAACTACTCTGACTGGGCATAGCGACTCGGTTTATTCCGTCGCCATCAGCCCGGATGGCAAGACTTTAGTGAGTGGGAGTCGCGACAAGACTATCAGGATTTGGAATCTGCAAACCGGAGAATTGAAAACTACTCTGAGTGGGTATAGCGACTCGGTTTATTCCGTCGCCATCAGCCCGGATGGTAAGACTTTGGTGAGTGGGAGTGACAACAAGACTATTAAGATTTGGAATCTGCAAACTGGAGAATTGAAAACTACTCTGACTTGGCATAGCGACTCGGTTTCTTCCGTCGCCATCAGCCCGGATGGTAAGACTTTAGTGAGTGGGAGTCGGGACAACACTATCAAGATTTGGAATCTGCAAACTCTTGAGTTGAAATCTACTCTGACTGGGCATACCGGCGAGGTTATTTCCGTCGCCATCAGCCCGGATGGCAAGACTTTGGTGAGTGGAAGTGGCGACAAGACTATCAGGATTTGGAATCTGCAAACCGGAGAATTGAAAACTACTCTGACTGGACATACCGGCGAGGTTTATTCCGTCGCCATAAGCCCGGATGGCAAGACTTTGGTGAGTGGGAGTCACGACAACACTGTCAAGATTTGGCGAATGCCGTAGGCTGATCCCGTCCTTAAAGCTCAGGAAACGCCCGATGGGTTGCCAGGGATCACGCTCGTTGCCCGCGCTCTATGCCATCGCATAAGCATCGGGAGTATGTCACAAAGACTCAAATTTATCTACTATTGTGCGGTTTGTACTAAGAACAGCTTGTAGCTAGGTGATAATAAATAAGTCTGCCGATAAAAGCACAGTTATGACATGCTGTCTCAATCCAGTTTGCCACAATCCGCCTAATTCTGATGGCACAATGTTTTGTTCCAACTGCGGAATAGGACTGGTAGTGCTGAGAAACCGCTACCGCCCGATAAAATCATTGGGTAGCGGGGGATTTGGCAAAACTTATCTGGCAGAGGATGTTGACAAACTGAATGAAAAGTGCGTCATCAAGCAATTTGCGCCACAAGTACAAGAAACTCGGGCGTTTCAAAAAGCAAAGGAACTGTTTGAGGAAGAAGCAACACGTTTGCAACAGTTAGGGGATCATCCACAAATTCCGACGCTTCTGGCATATTTTGAGCAAGATAATCGTCTGTATTTGGTGCAGCAGTTTATTGATGGGCAAGATTTATCTGATGAATTCAAACAGCAGGGTAATTTCAGTGAGCAGCAAATTCGGGAATTCTTGCTTGATTTGTTAAACATACTAAAGATTGTTCATCAACACAAAGTTATTCACCGCGATATCAAGCCAGGGAATATTATTCGTCGCAGCAGTGATAGCAAATTGGTGCTGATAGACTTTGGTGCTTCCAAGCAACTGACAGAAACAGTCATATCTGAACAAGGAACAACGATTGGCAGCTTTGGTTATGCACCATTGGAACAAATGGAGAGTGGCAAAGCGTATCCAGCAAGTGATTTATTCAGTTTGGGTGCAACTTGCTTTCATTTGCTGACTGGTATTAAGCCTAGGGAACTGTTTAATAAACAAGGTTATGGCTGGGTGTCCTCTTGGCGACAGCATTTGCAGCAAAGCGTGAGTCAGGAATTGGGGTGTATCCTGGATAAATTGCTGCAACAAGACTACCAGCAGCGTTATCAGTCAGCTGGGGAAGTTTTACAAGATTTAAATCCACCGCCGCCTGTTGTACCTCTTACAGTACCGCCTTCTCAACCAGTACCAGCACCGCCTGCTGTACGTCCTACAGTACCGCCTTCTCAACCAGTACCAGCACCGCGTTCCCTACCTCCTACAGTAGCGCAGCTTTCTCAAGCGTCACCGCCACAGCCGAAAGTACCTCCTACAGTACCCTCTCAACCTCCAGCTTCACCGTCACAGCCGAAAGTACTTGCTACTGTAACTTCCCCTTCTCAACCGTTACCAGCACCGCCTGCAACTTCAGCCAAGCAGAAAGCCAATTTAAAAAGCCCATTGCTGTTGGGTGGTGTCATCCTGTTGCTGGGGCTGGTAGGAACTCAAATCTATGGGTATTTAGCCTATGGAATCTTTCCGTCTAATCCGATTCTCATTACCAGCCCACCAAGTAGTTTCTTCCTGAAATCTACCCTGACTGGGCATACCGACTCGGTTTGGCCCGTCGCCATCAGCTCGGATGGCAAGACTTTGGTGAGTGGGAGTAACGACAAGACTATCAAGATTTGGAATCTGCAAACCGAAGAGTTGAAATCTACTCTGACTGGGCATACCGACTTGGTTAATTCCGTCGCCATCAGCTCGGATGGCAAGACTTTGGTGAGTGGGAGTAACGACAAGACTATCAAGATTTGGAATCTGCAAACCGAAGAGTTGAAATCTACTCTGACTGGGCATACCTACTGGGTTTATTCCGTCGCCATCAGCTCGGATGGCAAGACTTTGGTGAGTGGGAGTGGCGACAAGACTATCAAGATTTGGAATCTGCAAACGGGTGAATTGAAATCTACTCTGACTGGGCATACCGACTCGGTTTGGTCCGTCGCCATCAGCCCGGATGGCAAGACTTTGGTGAGTGGGAGTAACGACAAGACTATCAAGATTTGGAATCTGCAAACCGGAGAGTTGAAATCTACTCTCACCGGGCATACTGACCGAGTTTATTCCGTCGCCATCAGCCCGGATGGCAAGACTTTGGTGAGTGGAAGTGAGGACAAGACTATCAAGATTTGGAATCTGCAAACCGGAGAATTGAAATCTACTCTGACTGGGCATACCAACTGGGTTAATTCCGTCGCTATCAGCCCGGATGGCAAGACTTTGGTGAGTGGAAGTGGTGACAAAACTATCAAGATTTGGAATCTGCAAACTCTTGAGTTGAAAACTACCCTGACTGGGCATACCAACTGGGTTAATTCCGTTGCCATCAGCCCGGATGGCAAGACTTTGGTGAGTGGGAGTGGCGACAAGACTATCAAGATTTGGAGAATGCCGTAGGGATTTGAGGATTTTAGATTTGAGGTTGCTGCACTTGGTTGGCGATACTTCGCCATTTAATGATAAGTATTGTAAAAAATTATTAGTTTTTTAAGAAAACATGATATTGTGCTTTAATTTGCAGGGCACTCGCCTACTCCCTAAAAGGGGCGCTGCGCAAACGGCAGAGCTCCGCTTAACGCCTGCAAAAAAGTACATATCTCCCATTTGGAACTCAGAAGACACTGGGGATGAGTGGTTGTTATTGACCATGAGTAAACCTCAATTGACCCAAAAACAACCACTCTTATCCCCTATCTTGAAAGCCAGATTCAACTCAAACAAAAAGAACTATCTATAGATAAGCTGACGTTGGTACATTGCCAACTCGCTTTTTGTACTCAATCGTTTTCCGAACCTTTGTCAGAACGGAAAGCGTTCAAGGCAACTTCTGATGGATGAACTTCTTTTCCATCAATCTTTGCTTCCTCCAGCCTGCGAAGTACAATCATGCCACGAGAACGATTTGATGAGGAATCCTTATCCACGCAAGCGGCATATAAACGCTGAATTGGGCATTTCCAAAACCGGGTATAGCGTTTGGGATTTGTATCTGCAATTGTGACTTCTTTAGTGTCGGGGTCATAGTCTGCTAATAAAGAGAAGTGACCACCTTCTAAACTTGGATTTTCATGGGCAATCCGGGTATTGAAGTTAAGAATGTGGACATCAAGTTCATTGGTAACGGCGACTTCAACTTCACGTGTGAATGCTTCAAACGTCATACTCGGTTTATCAAAATGCTCAACCCGAATGGACACCGGTAATTTTTTTCTTTCAATGTAAGTTCGACAGGAGTCGTAGGTTTCTGCTAGCGTCATGCCATCATCTAAAACCGATGCGATCGGCAGTTGGGTGACATAGAAAATCTCATCAACACTCGTCAGATATCCCAATGCGGTAAAGGCATAGGCAATTGCAGTGACATTGCAACAGAAGATGGGTTGTTGAAACTGATGTAGTTGAATGATTTCCAAATCTCGTTTGGAAATTTGAGCCAGATTATCAAGATCCATTTTTCTGCCTCCCTAGATACATATATCGATTAACTCAGGACTTACACGGACACACGATTTATAGTAACTCGTATAGCTACACAGCAAATGTCTTGATTTTAGTCTCAAGTCCAGAATTTACTCTCACTGGGCATACCTACGAGGTTACTTCCGCCGCCATCAGCCCAAATGGTAAGACTTTGGTGAGTTTAAGTTACGACAAGACTATTAATACCAAGTCCCTCGACCGAAGAAAATTTCATAATTTATATAGGTTTTAGATATAGGTTTTGACACTGTGAATGGTTTATATTTACCCAGTAGGTGGCATTAGATATGGGAGGAAGCGCTGCATAATTGTGAACAACTAACCCTCTAGTACCATCATCAACACATGTGAGTGTCACTTACTGGCATATAAGAAGTTCTCATTTCTGCTAAATTGCAAGCGTTACAGTCTAAACTGAAAATCCGTCTTCCGGAATACCTCTAGCTTTAAAATAAGTAATCATGTCTAAGGTTCTTGTCTCCGACCCAATTGACCAGGCTGGGATTGATATTCTTTCCCAAGTTGCTACTGTAGATGTGAAAACAGGATTAAAACCAGAGGAACTGGTACAAATCATTGGTGAATACGACGCGCTAATGATTCGCTCTGGTACCCGCGTTACTCAAGAAATTATTGAAGCTGGGACGCAATTAAAAATTATCGGTCGCGCTGGTGTAGGCGTGGATAATGTGGATGTTCCCGCCGCAACCCGTAAAGGAATTGTCGTGGTTAATTCTCCTGAAGGGAACACAATTGCTGCTGCTGAACACGCGCTGGCGATGATGCTATCTTTGTCTCGCTACATCCCTGATGCCAATGCTTCAGTCAAACGCGGTGAGTGGGATCGTAAAAGCTTTATTGGTGCTGAAGTTTACAAAAAGACTATCGGTATTGTTGGCTTAGGTAAAATTGGTTCCCATGTTGCTGCTGTTGCTAGAGCAATGGGAATGAAACTATTGGCTTTCGATCCCTTTATCTCCACTGAAAGGGCAGAACAAATCGGCTGTCAATTAGTGGATTTGGAAGTTTTGATACAGCAAGCAGATTACATCACGCTGCATATTCCCAAAACTCCAGAAACCACCCACCTAATTAACACCGAAAGATTGGCAAAAATGAAACCCAACGCCCGCATTATCAACTGCGCTCGCGGTGGGATTATTGACGAAGAAGCTTTAGCAGTAGCTTTGCGGGAAGGTAAAATTGCTGGTGCTGCGCTGGATGTGTATGAGGCAGAACCATTGGGTGAATCCTCATTAAAGTCACTCGGGCAACAAGCTGTCCTCACTCCACATTTGGGCGCTTCGACAACAGAAGCACAAGTGAATGTGGCAATTGACGTTGCTGAACAAATTCGGGATGTGTTGTTGGGACTTGCTGCGCGTTCAGCGGTGAATATTCCCGGACTGAGTCCCGACGTCATGGAAGAACTCAAACCCTACATGCAGCTGGCAGAAACCTTGGGTAAGTTGGTGGGACAATTGGCTGGTGGACGAGTTGAGTTACTCAACGTCCGGCTACAAGGCGAATTGGCAACAAATAAGAGTCAACCTTTGGTTGTTGCATCCTTGAAAGGACTACTTTACCAAGCTTTGCGGGAACGCGTTAACTACGTTAATGCCAGCATTGAAGCAAAAGAGCGCGGAATTCGCGTTATTGAAACGCGGGATGCTTCCATTAAAGACTATGCTGGTTCTTTGCATCTAGAAGCGACAGGTTCTTTGGGGACTCATTCTGTCACAGGTGCTTTGTTCGGTGGTGGAGAAATTCGCCTAACCAATTTGGACGATTTCCCCATCAACGTTCCTCCTAACCAACATATGCTCTTTACCCTGCACCGTGATATGCCAGGGATTATTGGCAAACTCGGTTCTTTACTTGGCAGTTTTAATGTCAATATTGCCAGTATGCAAGTCGGTCGCAAAATCATTCGTGGTGATGCGGTGATGGTACTCAGCCTTGATGATCCCTTACCCGATGGAATTTTACCTGAGATTATCAAAGTGTCTGGAATTCGTGATGCGTATACAGTAACTTTGTAAAGGCAAAAGTAAAAAGGTAAAAGTGAGCCAGTCCGGTGGACGGGTTCCCCGGCATAAAGGAGCCAGCGCCGTGGGCGGGTTTCCCGACTTGAGGCGTCTGGCGTCAACTGGCGAACCCGTAAGGGTAAAAAGAAAACCTTTTTATTATGCCTTTTTATACCAAATCGCGTTTAAAACCTCACCCCGCCCTTACGGGCACCCCTCTCCTTACTAAGGAGAGGGGCAGGGGTGAGGTGATACGTATGAAGGCAAAGGGCGTATTACTTTTTACTTTTTTATGACAAACACTTGGTGGGAATTACAAATTTTATGTGAGCCAGAGCTAGAAGATTCCATCTTTTGGCGGCTGGAAAATTTTGGCTGTCGCGGAACAGCTAGTGAAAAAAAAGCAAATAACTTTTCGGTAAAGAGTTACTTACCGCAATTCCAAGCGCAGCCTTCAGATTTGGCTGATTTATCGCTGTTGTTGCGTCAAGATGCTTTATCTATGGGATTTTCTGCACCTGCTGTACAGTGGGAAGTGATTGATGAGGAAGATTGGGGGAGTAGCTGGAAACAATATTGGCAACCCCAGGAAATAGGCGATCGCCTCCTCATCAACCCTGCATGGCTACCACTTCCTGAAAATTCTGATCGTCTCATCCTTCGTTTAGACCCAGGTGTCGCATTTGGTACAGGTGCTCATGCGACAACTCAATTGTGCTTGGAATCCCTGGAAAAGCATATAATCCCAGCCAATAAGCCTTTTGTGGATAATGAGCAAACAAATCAGGATGTGGTTATTGCGGATATTGGTTGTGGTTCTGGTATCCTTTCAATAGTATCACTCCTACTGGGAGCCAAGAAAGCCTATGCAGTAGATGTTGATCCTTTAGCAGTCAAGTCAACTGTAGAAAACTGCGAACTCAACAATATAAATCCTGAAAGCTTGGTGGTAGCAGAGGGTAGTGTAGACGTTTTGACTAAACTGCTCGAACAACCTGTAGATGGTATTGTCTGCAATATTTTGGCTAATGTGATTATGAGTTTGGTTCCGGATTTGAGTGCGATAGCCAAACCCAGTACTTGGGGCATCTTTAGTGGGATATTATTTGAGCAATCTAAAGCCGTCGTCGATACTCTAGAGAAACACGGCTGGGTTGGTGCAACCGTGTGGCGGCGTAACGAATGGTGCTGTATTAATGTGCGGCGTTCCTAGGTTCAAGCGATATCGCGGGGCTTTTGTTTGTGTCCAATAGATTTTTTTGATTCTGTTACCAAACTTAACATTTGTTGGTACTGCATTGGAAACTGCGATTGCAAAAGGTGATATTCTTATGTGTGACCATTTATTGGCCCTGTATATTTTTGTCCCGCGCCTTCGCTTCATTGGCGCGGATTTTTTTTGAAGTAACAGTGCCAAACTGAGGATCAGGGCTTAACAGACGATACACAATATCAGAGCGATCGCGCCAACACACTCAGCGTGGCGGTATTTGGGCAACGGCAACGTTGTGAAACGCCGCGATCCACCACCGACCGTCCTCTTTGGTCAGGACCTCTTGCAGTTTTGTGTGCAGCGCTCCATCGCTGCCCAGTTTGGCACTCGGGGGCACCTGTTGCACGTTGACGAGCGTCGCATCAATGTCCGCCACAGCAACATCGGGCCGCAGAAAGTGGATCCTGCCGAGGGTGAAGGTGATGTGACTGCCCGCGAAGATGGTGCGGAAGATCTGCGCGTGTTCTTCCACAAACCCCGCTTTGCCGTAGATCTGGATGCCGACGATGTTGGTGAAAGTCCCGTCTTGGGCGTAGTGCTCGGCAAAGGTCTCGGCGTCTGCGCGATTCCACGCCTCTGCTTGGCTTTGCACAACGGCGGTGATGGCGGCGCGGTCGTCCGCACTGGGTGTGGTTGTTTGAGAGTTCATAATGCACTTCCTTTGGTGATGATGTTCTCGAAGTAGGTGGAGACGGCGTGCCAGTCGCCGGACTTTGCCGAGAGTGCGGTATACCCGTCAGGACGGACGACCCACAGCCCCTCCGGAGTGAAGGGTTCCCGGACTGAAGGCTCCAATAGACTTCCAAAGCGCAACAGCAGATCGGTAGGGATGTCCTCAGCCTTGCCAAAGATCGCGAACTGCGGTGCGCCCCCGGCTCCGACAGGTGATTCCTGCTGGCGAATGGGCGCGCGCTCTCCTGGGTGCGGAGCCAGATACTTTCCGCGTGCGTTGAGCGGACTGTGGGAATAGGCAATGGAGAGCTCGCCGGCGAGGTTTGAAGCGAACTTGCGAGCCGGAGACATCCCAAGAATGAGCGAGGCGGTGTGATTGCGGAGCGCCTGGCCCAGCTTGTTCTTGACCGTGGCCACGGAAGTGATCCGACCTGTCACTTTGAGCACGGCCTCCGCAACCGGGCTGCGCTCAGGGCTGTAGGTATTGAGCAGCTCCGCCGAGGCTCTGCCATGAACGACCAGAGCAAGCTTCCAGGCGAGATTGCAGACGTCCTGCATGCCAGTGTTCATGCCCTGGCCGCCCATGGGGCTGTGCACATGGGCCGCATCGCCGGCAAGAAACGCCCGGCCGCCACGGTAATCTGCGACTTTGCGCTCGTTGATGCGAAATGAGGAGAGCCAGACAGCATCAGTAGCGCGGGCGCCGCCAGGGAAGCGTTTGTCGAGGACCGTCTGCACGTCCGCCAGTGTTGGCTCTGGGAGACGGGCGGAGCTGCTGTGCGCTGATCCGACGTCAGCCACGATGCGGTAGCGGTTTTTCGAGATGGGAAAGGTCGCGAGCACACCGTCAGAGTGCCAGCCGATGTTGATCTCCGGTGTGCGGGGCACATCGACGAGGTGGATGTCGGCCAGCAGCCAATCAATGAGGGAGGTCTCGCCGTGGAACTCTTTGCCTAGCAGATGACGCACGGTACTATGGGCACCATCACAGCCGATCAGCCACGATGTTTCGACCATCTCTTCGGTGCCGTCGGCGTGGTGAAGTCTCGCATCGACCTTTTCACCGGTATCATTGAAGTTGAGGAGCTCGACTTGGCGATCAACTTGGACCCCCAGATCGTTCAGGAACTCCTCAAGGATGCGCTCCGTGTCACTCTGGGGAAGCATGAGCGCGAAGGGGTAAGCGGATAGAAGCCCGTCCATGGTGAGCCGCCCGATGGGGCGTTTGTCGGCCGATATCGTGACGCCTTCGACCTTGTATCCCGCGTCAACCAGGTGTTGGCTCACGCGGGAGCGCTCCAGAAGCTCAAGCGAGCGGCTCCAGAGGACGAGCGCCTTGGACTTGTCGGTGCGCTGGGGCGCTTTGTCGATGATACGCATAGGGACGCCGAAGCGCGCGAGTTCGATAGCCAGGGTGAGTCCGACGGGACCCGCTCCTACAATCAACGCAGAGGTTTTCATCGTGACTCCTTGTTGCAAAATAAAAAAGATGTTTTCATTTTGTCTCCTTATCGGAAATAAAAAGAATATTCTTTCTTTTATTATAATGACGGAGAGTCAAGCAGGATGCCGAAAATTTCTGAAGAGCAGCGTCAGGCGCGTCGCGACCAGATTTTGGCTGCGGTGTGGCGATGCTTTATTCGCAAGGGCGTTCACGGAACGTCTATGGAGGACATCATCCGTGAGTCGGGTCTCTCGGCAGGGGCGGTTTACCTCTACTTCACCGGGAAGCAGGAGCTGATCCTGGCCGCGATCTCGACCTATATGGGCCAGTTACGGGGACTTCTGCACGCGGTGCTGATGCAGGAGGAGACACTTGCTCCGCTGCCTTTTGTGCACGAGATGGTGTCCGCGTTTACCAAACACACCAAACGGCAGGGCATCGATCTAAACTCGGTCATCCTCATGGGCTGGAGTGAGGCGCAGACGAATAGCGACGTGAAGGCGCTGGTGACAAACTTCCAGACCGGGTACCTGGACGCCCTGACCAATGTAGTCCGCCAGTGGCAGCAGCATAAGTACGTGCGCTCCGAGGCAGATGCGGAGGATATCGCAAAGGCTTTGCTCTCTTTCTTTTTGGGCTCTATCGTGCAAGAGGCTCTGCTGGGAGGAGCTGATCCGGCGACGCTCACCCGCGGTATCGAAGGCCTCCTTGGGGCGAGTGTTCCGCAGGGTCCACCCGGCAAGAAGGAACACGGGAGTTTGTCCTAAGTCGCCATAATCATAGACAAGCCTCGTTACCTACTGACAACTATCCCCAGTATCTCTAATTAATTCGTCAATAAAACCTCTTAGCCGTTCTTGCCAGTCAGGAACGGCTTTAAGTTTCTCTCTAACACCTTCGCGTACTTTTAAGCACACTGGTGACTTATCAAACGGTTCCTCATTGAAAGGAAGTGCTCCAAGCCTATGTTTTTTCTGAAAAGTCATTGAGACAATTTTTATTTATCGGTATACTAATACATATAGCATAAACCTTGAGGTCGAGCAATGCTTTTATCCATCAAGACTAAGTTGAAGCTAACGGTTGAACAAAAAACCATGATGAGTAAACACGCAGGTATAGCGCGATTTACTTACAACTGGGGTTTGGCAACTTGGAAAAGCTTATATCAAGATGGATTTAAGCCTAACAAATACCTTCTTAAGAAGTTCTTTAACAACTCAGTTAAAACGCAGTTGGAATGGATTAAAGAAAAAGGAATTTGTCAAAAAATCACTCAATATGCTTTCGATCAACTAGGTGCAGCTTACGACAGATTTTTTAAAGGGCTGGGCGGCTATCCAAAGTTCAAAAAGAAAGGTCAAAACGATTCTTTCACTATAGATGCTAGCGGGAAACCTATCCCTGTTGGTGGTGTGCGTGTCAAACTGCCGACTATTGGATGGGTTAAAACTTACGAGGGATTGCCTCACACAACTACCGCCAAACTATCAATATCTCGGATAGCTGATGATTGGTACATTGCATTTGCGTATGAGGTTGAGGTCGAGCCTACGCCAAAGTTTGTAGAAATTGTAGGCGTGGATTTGGGAATAAAAGAACTAGCTACACTTAGTACTGGTGTTGTGTTCCCAAACCCTAAAGCTTACAAGAAAAATATTCAAAAGCTAAAACGATTATCTAAAGCACATTCCCGAAAAAACAAAAGCAGTAACAATCGCCACAAATCGAAGATTAAACTTGCAAAGCATCATGCTCGCGTTTCAAATATTCGCAAAGACTCACTTCATAAAGTCACCCATTACTTATGCAAAAACCACGCTGTGATAGTAATTGAGGACTTGAATGTTTCGGGCATGATGCAAAACCATAAGCTTGCTCAATCAATCGCTGATTGTGGATTCCATGAATTCAAGCGACAGATTGAATATAAATCTAAGAAGTTTGGAAGCAAGTTAGTTTTGGCGGATAAATGGTATCCATCATCAAAAACATGTAGTAGATGCGGCGGTAAAAAAGATTCCCTGTCACTGAGTGAACGTGTTTATTCATGTGAACATTGTGGGTATGTCTTGGACAGGGATTTAAACGCAGCCATTAACTTGAGCCACTGCTCGACTAGGGTTCCACAGGCTTAGACGCCGGAGGCGGCTTCCCGTAGGGTAGCATGTGGCGTATCGCGCAGGGCTTTGGCGTGAATGTTTTCTGAGGGCTAACCGCTCCCATGCTCCCTATGAAGAAAGAAATAAATGTCTAGACTTGTCTAGGATTTATCTAGCAGCATAACAAACCCACATGACACGTGCGAAATTTAAGTTATAGCCGAATGGCACTAAGAAAACTTGAAGGAGCGTGAAGCAATGATTTATACTAAATCCGCTTTTGTAACCCCCTTTTGATCCTGGCGACTGGAAGTCGCACGCCAGTTGCTACAACGGGGCGGCAGCTTTTCGGGGGAAGCTTCCCCCGAAAACGTGCGTTGGAAACCCTACCAAGAGCGCGCTTACTCACCGCCTACGCGGACTAATGGAAAAGGGGGTCATTGACCCGGATTTGGTATTATGTCGCAATGGTAAGACTCATGCTGAATCGTCTCGCCTCTTAAGATTTACTTTCTAAATGAACTCTAAGGATGAATTTTGGACGAGGTGTAAAGACTGCTTTGATTTTCTTTTTCTTCTCACTTTATAAAAGTTCGGTGATCATGATTTTTTAAGTGATAAAAACCGTATTATGACTCACTCTTTTTTTAAATAACATGATAGATAACTAAAGCAAGTTAAATGCTGAACTGATTAAACAAAATCCTATTGACTGGAGAGAAAAAGATGACATTAGTTCGTTGGAATAATTGGCAACAAATGAACTCCTTACACCGTCAAATGAACCGCTTATTCGATGATATGCTCGTACCCTCAACATTGATTGAAAGAAACCTTCCAAGAGTTCCTGCTGCTGAGTTGCAAGAAACAGAAGATGCTATCCATCTCAAGCTAGAACTGCCAGGAATTGAAGCTAAAGACTTGGATGTGCAAGTCACACAAAACGCTGTTTCCATCAAAGGAGAGCGCAAGTCTGAAACTAAGACTGAAGAAAAAGGTCGTACTGTGACTGAATTCCATTATGGTAAATTCCAACGCGTGATTCCTTTGCCTGCGCACATTCAAAATACCAATGTTACAGCAGAATACAAAGACGGTATTTTGAATTTGACACTGCCCAAGTCTGAACAAGAAAAGAACAAAGTCGTCAAAGTTAACTTGGAAACACCTGCTGCTTAATTCATTGTAAGAAGTTATTAATTTTAGGAATTGTTAGGAAAAAGTAGCCTGAATGCACAGTAGGTTAACCTAACAAAAATGCCCAGTCAGATGATACTGACTGGGTTTTTTTATTGACTAACAACTGATATCCTAAAGTATTATCTAAAATCGCTAGCCATGTATTCATTGCAGAAACTGGACTATTTCTCCACAGGCTCCAGCCATCGCTTGATACTTGCTGGTAACTCAGAAGCAAGACGCAATGGTAGTTCAGGTGTAGAGAAAGATTGTGCGTAAGCTGGTGTGAGAAAAGGTTTGTAAATTTTTGCTTCTGGTGTTAGTTGCTTGATAAATGCCAAACTGACGCCTTTGGTTAATTGACGAAGAGATTTCGTTTCTTCACCTCGCCTTTCTCTAACAATAGTCGTCGCTGCACTTTGTGGGTATATTGGATCGCTAATACTCAAGTGAGTACCGCCAATAGCAGTAAGCAGATACTTCTCACCCCGCAGTTGAGTAAAAGGTTCTATTTGATGTTTGAGCGCTGGGGTTAGGGCGTCTTCTGTTCCAGTTAAGATTAAGACTGGCTTGGTGATTTGGGTTATACCTTTTTTGCCAAAAAGATTGCCAACCAGAGGGTTAAGAGCGATCGCACTCTTAACTCGCTCATCTTTTACTTTCAGTCTTCTGTCTCGTAAGGAAGTCGCCGAACACTGTAACCAATCACCAGGAGCTTCGCCGATATTTAAAGAATCTTTACAAAATTTCCGTAACTCTTCCAAGTCAAGCTCTCCTCCTACCAAAGCCAAAGCCGTATAACCTCCTAAGGAGTGACCGATGACAGTGACTTTTTCAGTGTTTAACTTACCCTGAAGTTGACCAATTTGAGTATTCAATTTTCCCAGTTCATCTAGGACAAAGCTAATATCTTTTGGTCGATCAACAAACTCAGTACCTGGTAGCAACTGTGCCAAATTCTGTTTATCTGAAGCTCTATTGACAGCATCAAAGTTGCTTCCAGGATGTTCCACAGCAACAACAGTTATGCCATAAGAAGCTAAATGACGCGCTAAATAGCTCAAAAATTTCCGGTTCGCCCCGAAACCGTGGGAGAGGACAACGAGTGGGTTTTCGGGGTTTGCCTGACTCGAATTTTGACTCGAATAAATATCTACAGGAATGGTACGATTACGCTGTCGGTCATTTAAAACAATTGTCTGCTCCTGTACAACTTGATTCCCCAACCCTGCTGGATCGAATGCAGCTTTAAAGGGTATGTTACTTGCAACAGACAACTCTCGTTCTAGTAATACACCAAAAGCTTGACTCTGTAAGTTGTTTGGGTTTAAATCAACAGCTAAACCGACAGCTTTCGTGGCGTCTACGGTAACATTTTCTCCTGGGTAAGCCCGCAAAAAACTTAATGCGCTAAAACCGTTTGCTTGTCGCAGTGCGAAATTCAGGGTGGCTTTGATACTTTCTGCTGTACTACCTGGTATGACTCCACCCAAGGATGATATGAACTGTCTACCTCCGGGCGATCGCACCAAGTTGTCGATAAATCTGTCTGCAACAGCGGGATTGACTTCCAAGCGCTTGGTTAGCAATTCTCGCACTTGCGAGTTTAGCACGGGTGACAGAAGTTCCAGTCCTTGTGGTAATCTCCCGGTTTTGGCAAACTTTTCTAAGTCTGCGAGCGCCACTGACTGCTGAAATGGACCTAAACGAATGGTAACTGTTTGGGCGGCTATTGTAGAAGGCATTCCTACACCCCATCCCAAAACAAGCATCAAAGGACAGAGTAATTTTTGTGCCCAAGATGCCTTACGCCAATTCTTGCCAAGCCGAAACTGCATATGAGTCATTAGTGATTAATCACTAGTCTAAGGAGCGCAAAATCTATGACTTTACGAATTGCAATGCAGTTTCTTTGGAAGTCTGGGGACACACAGCAGCAAGCGAGCGCCCCCAGTTTGTGGTTTCGTCTAAAACCCGAATAAAGATCTAAAAATACCAAGCACAGTGCCAAAAGGATTGAAGAAAGCACCGACAGTATCACCGACTTTAGCTATGCCAGAGCGGTTAACTATCACGATATCATTATTACGGAGTATGGGATTAGTTTGCTCATTAATTCCTTGTTTGATATCTACTTTGACTTCTCGTTTGGTCACAGAGCCATCTGGGTTGAGACGAACCAAATCAACAGTAGTTCTGCTTGCTCTGGCATCGTTAAATCCACCAGCTGCAAGCAATGCTTGATTTAAGGGGGTATTAGGCTGAATTTCTTTGACACCTGGAGCTTTTACTTCACCCACCACATTAACTTGAATGCGAGAAGGAGCCAAAGTCGTAGTCGCTAATTGAGTCGCTTCTGCTCGGCTGACTTCTGTTGCTGTTGGAAATACAATCGTATCTCCGTCTTGCAAAATTAGATCCTGAGTAATGTCACCACTATTGAGTAGTCGCCAAAGGTCAACTTTGATTGATTGTTCGCCGCCTGTTCTCGTGGATCGGCGTATTGAGATATTACGAACATCAGCCTGTGGCGTAATTCCCCCAGCCAATTGCAGTGCTCGCATCAAAGTCGGTTGCCCAGTGATACTTGGTGCACCTGTTGTGTTGTTTGCATTTCCCCCTTCTGCAGTACCTTCGGTGACAAGATAGGAACCTGGACGGAGAACCTCACCAATTAGTGCTACTGTACGAGGTTTGGTAGGATCTGCCGCATAGCTTGATGCAGCTGCATTTCGTGCATCAGCCAAGTTTAGAGTCGTTGCTGTTGGGACATAGATTGTATCTCCATCCCGCAAGGTCAGATCTTGCGCTATCCTGCCTGTTCGTCTAATCTCCCTCAAATTCACAACAGTGACTTGCTCTGGACCTCGTCCTATCTTACGCCTTAACTCCACTCTTGTCTCATCCGCTGACTGTGTGATCCCTTGAGCTGTCGTCAGTGCCGATAGTAAAGTTGGGAATTGCACACCAGGATCATTCCCTCCGCCTCCTTGTAAACTGAGAGTGTAAGCTCCTTGACGTGTCACCTCTCCGGCAACGAAAATATTAATGGGACGGGCTGATAAAAGATTGATTGTTATGATCGGTCGTTTGAGATAGCGAGAGTATTTCTGAGTAATTAAGTCAGCTGCTTGTTCTGTTGTCAGTCCTAAAACGGAGACATTACCAACTAAAGGTAGGTTCAGCCCTCCACCCGGAGGAATTTGGTACTCGCCTGAATATTCCGGAACTTCAAATACGCTGACTCTGACGCGATCGCCACCTCCCAACGTATAGTTTGTATTTATTTGTGTGACTCCCGGATCTGGTTGTCTTTGTGTATATTTTGTATCTGTTTGTCTCGCTGCAGGTACGGTTTGTCTAGGAGTTTTTGTATTTCTTGTTTGAGTCGCTGTAGGTACTCCCTGCTTTTGTGTATAATTATTTATCTGCGTTGTTGATTGTTTGGTTGGATTCTGAGCTAAGCTAATAAGCGGAAAAGCGAAATTAATAGCGGTTAACAGTACTACACCCCCAAAAGGTTGGCTGATAAACTTTAACCTTGTGTTCTCCATATTTACCTAAAACTACTATTAGTAAAGTACTGTCTAAACATTTTAAGCTTGACTATTGTCTTTTCTTCAAGTTCCCTAACACTTTTCTTTTCTTAAAATCTTTGGTTTTTCCGAATCAAAATTGTTTTTTTATTTTGAATTTTTAATGAAGTTAATTAAAAGTTAGAAAGTCTATCATACCTAATCTTCAAAATATTGTGGTTTTCATAACATTTTATCTGATAAATATTTATTCGTACAGTATTGTCAACAAAATATTCTTCACTAACAAATATTACGTGTGAGAATAGTAGAATTTATAAGTTAAGAGAGCCTGTCATCAAAGCAGAAAAAGACGTACATTCAAAATCTTACTAAGAAGAGACAATGGTTTAAGGATTGGATATTTTTGTCTCGACGATTTGTTTTTTGTAGGAACCAAGAAAAATCTATGACTTAATACGAGAAGAAAATTAAAGTTAAGGAGTTTGAATCAGTAGTTGTAAGGATGAATTCGTCACCAGAACGAACTAAAAAACTTTCTTGCTTTTTTCTCTAAGCCGCTACGTTTTTTTAGTCAACTAATTTTCTTGCTAGAATTATTTACTCAGTAGTGAAAATCACATACGATAATACTAAAATACGTATTTAATGATGTATTAGGACTCCTCCAAAGATTTTGTTCAGCTAAGTACACTTGAAAAAGTTTTCTTTCCTGTTAAGCGTTAAGCCGAACCACCAGTTATAGCAGTCGCCAGGTAGATTAGGACACGAACTAATTAGAAAACACGGTCACCAAGAGACTTTCAAGTCTGTTAAGCGTTCGGGTGTTAAGCGCTATAGTTCACCCTAGTGGGAACGGCCACGCCTTACGGCTATCGGGTGTGCGCAGAGCGCACGCCTTACGGCGTAAGCGCAAGCGCACGCTAAGAGCGAACGCGCAGCGTCTGGTGGAGGAGATACGCCAGATGCCTAGGTCGGGAAACCCTCATCAAGCACCGGTCTCACCAAATCAAACCGGATTGCTATAAGACTGCTTGTGTTTTTGGATCTGTTCCACAAAAAAATCTTCCAAAGAGGGGCGAGACAAATTCATACCAATGAGTTGCCCTCCCATGAGACGAAAACTGGCAAGAAAATCATAAGCATCGCCTTGGACTTTACCTTGCCAAGAACCATCAGGTTGGTATTCTAAATTGGGAACCCATTTTTTAAGAACTTCCGAATTACCTCCGTAACCTTTGACATGATACAGGTGATTTGTTCCTAAAAGTTCATCAAGGGAACCAGAGGAAGTTAATTCTCCTTGAGCAAGGATAGCAACGCGATCGCAAATTTGTTCCACTTCATTAAGAACATGACTGCTGAGAAAAATTGTCTTACCTGTGGCTTTTAGCGCTAAAATAATTTCTCGCATTTGGTAACGTTCTACAGCGTCAAGACCGGACATCGGTTCATCAAGAAACAACAGTTCTGGGTCGTTAATCAATGCTTTTGCCATACCAACACGCTGTAGCATCCCTTTAGAGTAGCGACGAAGCAGTTTTTTGCGGGCGTCAGCTTGGGATAAGCCTACCAGTTCCAGGAGTTGAGGAATGCGTTGACGTTGCACCTTTGTAGAAATTTTAAAAACCCCAGCACTGACCTGCAAAAATTCCCAGCCTGTGAGATAGTGAGAATAAGAAGGATTTTCGCTTAGGTAGCCGATGCGTTCTTTGAGAGTGCGATCGCCCAATGGTCTGCCCATAAGCAATCCTCGTCCTGAGGTTGGACGAATTATTCCCAGCAACAATTTCAACAAGGTTGTTTTACCAGCACCATTTGGTCCAAGTAACCCAAAAGTCTCTCCCTTATAAACTTTCAAAGAACAGCTTTTTAGGGATACGATTTTTTTGTTTAAAAAAAAGCCTGTGCGATAGACTTTTTGCAATTCAGAAGTTAGAACAGCTGGCGGAATACTTGTGGTATTCAGTTCAGACTCAGGGGCGTTTGCTACAGACATCATGTTGTGCTTAATACAACAGATCAAATAAGATGTAATTACAAATTATCCAGTTGACTGATAATAATAACACCTAATTGCTCAATGTGTTCTCAATAGGCAAGTAAACAATTCCAGTTTGCTTTGCAGTTGTAGCCCGACAAAGCACTATAACACCGATTCAGTATTCATAATTGTGACTAAAAAACCCGGTTTTTTCTTGTTGAGTCAACGAAACTTCGGTCTTCCCAGTAACAGAAACCGGGTTTTTGGGATTAGTGAATCGGTGTTCTAGGACTTCTGGGATCTTTCCAGCATCTCCGTTTACATACCCCCAAATAACCTCTCTTGTTTGAGCGTAGAAGTCTGGTATCAGGAAGCAATTTTGTCAGGACTTACGCAAAGAAACCCGGTTTCTACCAAAAATCGTCTGTTTCGCAACCAAATACGAACGAAGAAACCGGGTTTCTGACAGATGGTGCGTAAGTCCTATTTGTATGTGATGATACATAAAAAATTATAAGTCTGGTGGCAAAATTAAAGCATCTATGACATGAATGACGCCATTACTTGTTTCGCTCTCAGTCTGAATTAATCTCGCATCATTGACCGTTACAACACTTGCAGAATTTACTTTTACACTAATATTTTGACCTTCAGATGATTTTAAATCACCTGTTCTTAAATTTCTCCTTAATAATTTTCCATAGACAATATGATATTTCAAAATTTTGACTAACACTTCTTTGTTCTCAGGCTTTAACAAATCCTGCATAGTATTTTTCGGGAGTTTTGCAATCGCTGCATCAGTAGGTGCAAACAAGGTAAAAGAGCCTTGCATTCGCAAGGTATCTTTTAAACCAGAAGCTTCTAAAGCTTTATTTAAATAAGTAAAAGAATTATCAGGAGATGAGTTACTTTTTGAAGATGCGATTAAATAATCACTGATGTTAGTAACAGAATTTATTCTCCTTGTTTGTGGATAATATTGACGGTTAATAGGTGGTTGTGAAACTGTAGCAACTGGGGTTGATGGTCTCATAGAAGCAAATTTCAAATAAATGTTAATAGGAATCCCGAAAAAATCTATTGCTTCAGTTCTGACATCGCGTAAACCTTGCCCATTAATTCCCACCAAACGCCCTTGTTCATCTAGCAGTGGACCACCACTCATTCCTGCTTTAGTGACGTTGTTATAAACTAAGTTATAACCTTTTTTGCCATTTGATAAACGTGCAGAAATGCGTCCATCTTGAAAACGATAGTTACGTTGTGTGCTGATAGCATCTGGGTCAGCCCAACCAGCAACATAAACTATTATGCCTTCATTTAACTGATCGGAATTTCCAATTTCTGCTTTGCGGTATTGTTCTGAACTAGTGAATTGCAATACTGCCAAGTCTACTCCTGAGATAGATTGGACTTGCGTAGAGTTCAAAGAATAGCGTTTGCCGTCAGGTGTTTGAATGGTATATTTGCCTGGGAATTCTACAACATGCCTGTTGGTTAACACAGTGTAAGTGTTTCCTTGTTTATCGATAATCACTCCAGAACCTGTGTTTGCACCATCAATACGAACTGTGATTTGTTTGGCAATGTTGTTGACTTCTGATGCAGTTAATGCAACGACACTTGGAGTTTGAAATAGTACAACAGTTACTGTTCCTACAAGACCTAAAGCTGGGTTAAACCGGGATGATAAATTCATAGCTCTTTATAAAAGGCTCACCTAAGAAAATCAAAAAGCAACATCATGAATAGCCCCAACTATTCGTACTTCAGATTCATTTAACTGTTTTTGGTAACTATTTCCTTTCGTAAAAATTTATTAATGACTACGCAGTGAAAGCGAGGAGTGGATCCCCTCAGTGCAGCACGCTTACTCACTCCTGCAGCTTTCCCTGCTTTTTTACAACATCCCTTTAGAACTGGGAATGGTACCAGCACGACGCGGATCAATTTCTAGTGCCATGCGCGTTGCTCTGGCAAACGCCTTGAATGTTGCTTCAATAATGTGATGGGAATTCATACCATCTAATTGACGGATATGTAGCGTCATTTGGCTATGGTTCACCACAGCTACGAAAAATTCGCGTACTAATTGGGTGTCATAAGTTCCCACTCGCTGGGTAGGAATTTGCAAACCATAGCTGATGTGGGGACGTCCGGAAAAATCTAGCGCTACTTGAATAAGTGCTTCATCAAGAGGCGCAACAAAATGACCAAAACGGACAATTCCTTTTTTATCACCAAGGGCCTTGCTAATAGCTTGACCCAAGGTAATACCAACATCTTCGTTGCTGTGGTGATCGTCGATGTGTAAATCACCAGTAGCTCTGACTTCTAGGTCAATCAGCCCGTGGGAGGAAATTTGATGCAGCATATGATCCAAAAAGGGAATGCCAGTTGCTGCATTGCAAACTCCTGTACCATCCAAGTTGACTTTAACATACACATCCGTTTCGCTTGTCCTACGGCTAATTTCGGCAATACGAGTGCCCCCTTGGGGTTGTTCGTGCTGTGAGGGGAGAATTTGGCGTAGGATGGAGTCTGTGCTGGAGGAATCGCTTATTTGCATACAGAACCTGGCTTATGCTTAATTATGTAGTAATGGGTCAGAGCCATTTGCTAATACCTAATAACTAATGGTAAATACACAAATAGTAGTTATTGGTTAGCAAATAGCAATATTAACGTTACATACCCATGATTTCATATCCTGCATCCACATAAAGCACTTGCCCAGTGATTCCACTAGCCAGGTCACTGCACAAGAAAGTTGCCGCATTGCCCACTTCTAGCTGAGTGACAGTGCGTCGTAGAGGAGCCACCTGCTCCACATGATGAATCATATCTAAGATTCCTCCTACGGCACTAGAGGCTAGAGTACGAATTGGACCAGCAGAGATGGCATTCACTCTGATATTTTGTGGTCCCATTTCGGCAGCGAGGTATCGCACACTTGTTTCTAGCCCTGCTTTGGCAACTCCCATCACATTATAGTTGGGAATTGCCCGCACACCTCCTAGATAAGTGAGAGTGAGGATACTTCCTCCTTGAGTCATCAAAGGTTTTGCGTATCCAGCGAGTTGCACTAAGGAGTAAGTACTGATTTCTAAAGCCAAATTGAAGCCAGAACGGGAGGTTTGGCTAAAATCTCCACTCAAGTCTTCTTTATTGGCAAAGGCAAGGCAATGGATCAGGATATCTAAAGATCCCCACTTATCGCTGATCGCATTAAAGGTAGACTTAAGATCCTCGTCGTTTTGGACATTACATGGAAGAAACAAGCTGGGGTTTAGCGGTTCTACCAACTCTGCGACTTTTTTCTCCATTTTGCCTTTCTCATCTGGCAAATAGGTAACACCCAGGTTCGCTCCTGCTGCGTTCAGTTGTTGGGCAATCCCCCAAGCGATTGAGCGGTTGTTTGCAATTCCCGTTACTAAGGCATTTTTTCCGGTCAAATCTAGCATATCAATTCTTAATGTGAACACTCCTGCTTGAGCATACTAGAATCTGACACCGATTTGTCTTTGTTATGGGTACTATTTGTCAACCGGATTATGGAGTTACCTTTTGATACCACAAAATTATCGTTCCATTCTTAAATATATGCTCAAAACATAGTAGTGATAATTGATTTAGGAGTAAATAGTGGATGGTAAATAGTAAGTAGTAGAGAGTAGGTATTTGGTAGTCTATAGAATTTCTTTTCTATCTACCAGAAACTAGATACGAACTACAGTTTTACACCTTCTACAGAATGAGTGTGTCTACTTTTTTTACTTCATAAAAAAAGTCAAAAAAATTTAGAATTAACTTTGAAAAAAGACTAGATCTAAACATCAAAAATTATGTATCATGATGAACATATAAACAGAGCAATCGAATTGGAGTTATCAGACTGCTCGTTAGAATCATCTTGAGGATCTCGCCCTTGGTGATTCCCCTCGTTAAAACAAGTTGCGTTTCTTAGTGATTTGTTATGACTTTGGACACTAAACACTGGAAAAATGACAGGTGACGTTATGGGAAATTTCATAAATAGTTTAGAATTGCTATATGAGTGAGTGAGGTTAAGTATAGGAAAGTACAAAAACATTGACAATGTGTTATTGATTTTTCAGGTGTATTCTTAGGAAATCGATTTTAAATTTTCCGGCATTGGGTAGGGGAAGGTAAATGCTCGTGACACAAGATAAAGCCCTAGCAAGTGTTTTTCGTCAGATGGCAACCGGAGCTTTTCCGCCGGTTGTAGAAACGTTTGAACGTAGTAAAACCATCTTTTTCCCCGGCGATCCCGCCGAACGAGTGTATTTTCTATTAAAAGGTGCCGTTAAGCTCTCCAGAGTTTATGAAGCAGGAGAAGAAATAACCGTAGCACTGCTGCGGGAAAATAGTGTTTTCGGCGTCTTATCCTTGCTGACAGGAAACAAGTCAGATAGGTTTTACCATGCGGTTGCTTTCACATCTGTAGAATTGCTCTCAGCACCAATTGAACAGGTGGAACAAGCGCTTAAAGAAAACCCAGAACTGTCGATGTTAATGCTGCGAGGATTGTCTTCGCGGATATTACAGACAGAGATGATGATAGAAACACTCGCTCACAGAGATATGGGTTCTAGATTGGTAAGTTTTTTGTTAATTCTCTGTCGTGATTTTGGTGTTCCTTGTGCGGATGGAATCACAATTGATCTCAAGCTCTCTCATCAAGCGATCGCTGAAGCAATTGGTTCGACGCGCGTGACTGTCACTAGATTACTAGGTGACTTGCGCGAGAAAAAAATGATTTCAATACACAAGAAAAAGATTACTGTTCATAAGCCTGTTACCTTAAGTCGCCAATTTACCTAAACAAAGTTCACTAGCTATGAACAGTCATTTCTGAGTTAGATAAAAAAGTCAGAAAAATGACTCATAAACGTCACTTACTACAACTGACATCGACAATACCGTCCTTGTTGCAATAAGCTTGGTGCGTTTGTGAGTAACCAGGCGTGTATCAACCTCTGTAAGCAACTGCCATGCATAGTTTTCTAGCTTGAAAATAGAACTCAGAACTCAGAACTCAGAAGAAAAGAAAAATTTTCATCTGTTCTAGTGAGGCAGTTCATCACGGCTAGCTTGAAAATAGATTTTCATGCTTGGTTGTGGGCGATCGCCCATGAGTGACTGACTTGTAAATGCCCATAAAGTAAGTAAAAGGTAGCGAAAGCCCCTGCATTGCTCCCGCCGATAGCTTGGTGAGCCAAAGCGCATCTGAAGAGAACCCGCGCATACTTTCGGTGCGCTTTGGGAAGTGACTTTTGGGTTGAGTATAGGCTTTGCCCGTTGTAAGTGCAGCTTTGCACACAAAGCCTTATATTGTACGTGAGTGAAATAGCAAGTGTTCGTGGGATTTGTTGAACTTTGTTTAAATCAGGAATAAAGACTAGTGAAGATTGCGTCATGTCAATGCTTGGCTTACATCAATTTCCCACAGATAATGACTGGAAGTAGTAGGCTGTATCTGGAAGGATTTCATCGGTAGGAAAAGATGACCACCGGGTACATCCTAATAGCGGCAATTTTAATTTTGGGAGGCGTCATTGCCACCGTGGGCGATCGCATTGGCACACGAGTTGGCAAGGCTCGCCTCTCCCTGTTCAACCTGCGTCCAAAAAATACGGCAGTACTGATAACTATTCTGACAGGTACTTTGGTCTCGGCATCAACCTTAGGAATTTTATTTGCTGCCGACGATGGATTGCGTACAGGAGTATTTAAACTAGAGAGTATTCAAAAAGATCTCAGGCGCAAGCGCGAACAACTCAACACAACTGCAAAACAGCTAGAAGACACTAAAGGTGAGCTAGAACAAGCTCGAAAAGAACAAAAAGCTCAACAAGAGCGCTTGCAGCAAACGAATCAGTCCTTACGTGAGGCAAACACTAAACAGCAAGAAACTCAGACTCAACTAAACCGTACCATAAGCCAACAAGCTCAAACTCAAGCTCAACTTCAGGGCACACAAAACCAACTCAGTCAAGCAGTCGCTAGCTATAAACAAGCCATAGCGGAACTTCAAAGCGTTGACAATGAGAAAAAAAAGCTGCTGGTGGAAATTGAAAAAAGAAAGGTAGAACGCCAACGACTGTATGAAGAAGCAAGAAAAGCGATTTCGCAAGCCAAAACAGCTATTGAGAAACGCGATCGCGAACTAGCCAATCGACAGCAAGCTGTTCAACAACGGGATCAAAAAATAGCCGAACTGGATCAACTCATTAAAAAGCGAAACACAGCAATAGCCGCGCGAGAGCAAGTAATTGCTCAACGGGAATCTCGCCTCAAAGAATTGGAAACACAACAAGACTATCTGGAACAGGAAGTCGCAAGGCTGGAGAAATATTACCAATCTTACCGTGACCTGCGTTTAGGAAAACTCGCACTGGTTCGCGGTCAAGTTCTTGCTACAGGCGTTTTTCGTGTGGAACAACCTGTTGTAGGGCGTCAGTTGATCGTTCAACTTTTACAGGAGGCTAATCGAAACGCTACCATCGAATTAAGTGAGCCTGGTGCTGCAAATACAGCAAATTTGCAAATCTTGCAAGTGACAAATGAGCAGGTTGATCAATTAAGCAAGCAAATTAATGATGGTCGAGAATATGTGGTAAGAATTTTTTCTGCTGGCAATTACGTCAGGGGAGAAAAGCAGATTGCATTTTTTGCTGATGCAGCACGCAATCAAGTCGTTTTTACCAAAGATCAAGTCATAGCAACAACAAGCGCAGATCCCAAAACAATGACATCTTTTCAACTGCGACAGCGGCTAGAACAGCTGATTTCTGCTTCGCAATTTCGCGCTCGTAACGCTGGTATTTTAGAAAGTATTCAAATAGATGGGACTTTCATTCGCTTTATCGCCCAGTTGAGACAGTACAACCAGCCAATTGAGATCAAAGCTGTTGCTGTAGAGGATACATATACAGCAGGACCACTGAAAGTAAAACTCATAGCTATCCAAAACGGGCAGATTATTTTTAGCACGTGAACTACTAGGGAACGCTTAACAGGGAACAGGGAACGCTTAACTGTTAACACCGAAGAAGGAATAAAGGTGTTAACAGTTTTTTTTTAAGCGCAGAGTGCAGGCTATGCCAACAAAAATCAAATAGGAGTTCTATATATAACTAATTGTTAAGTTTTCATAATCTATGAGCAAAAGTCCACAGTCCAAAAACTGTTGACTTTTGACCAAAAAAATGGTTAAAGATCAGTAGTCAGAAGAAATTTAAAAATCGCGCGTCAATAAGAGCGGAATTCTGGTGGGTGAGTTGCGGCTGTGTTGTGCTTGAATTCATTTATCGAGAAAAAAGAATTCTTTGCTTACTCAAATAGGAATCTTATATTTAATTTGTAGGGAATTCTCTTGTTGTGGGTTTTGCGTTCTTGTTAATTTTAAATTTTTATTATGACTGCCCGTAAATTTTTACCAACCCAACCAGCTATTTTGGGTTTCGACCCTGGTCGTGATAAATGTGGTTTAGCTGTGATGGGACTTGATAGACAACTGTACCATCATCAAGTCGTATTAGCTGCTGAGGCGATCGCCGCCATCATCTCACTACGCCAAAAGTTCCCCATTTCTTTACTCGTCATGGGTGACCAAACCACAGCAAAACGCTGGAAGCAAGAACTGCAAAATCAATTAGCAGATCCATTGAACATCGTTTTAGTGGATGAGCGTTACACTAGCTTAGAAGCGCGCGATCGCTACTGGCAGATGTTTCCTCCCAAGGGACTTGCCAAGCTTCTACCACAAGGCTTACGACAACCACCACGACCAATAGACGACATTGTAGCCATCCTGTTAATTGAAAGATACCTCAATCGTTTAACTGAATCAGTGGTTAATAATGAATAATTAAAAGTTAAAAATTTTAACACATGTTTAGTTGATAAATCTTCGTTTCTATAGTTGAGCGCGAATAGTGAAAGCATAGTCTCCTCCTGGTTCGAGCTGGTAATCTCGTTGCTCCAAGAAGCGACCGAGGGGTTCTTTGATCAAAGCACGCCCTCTAGAAGGTTTGACAGAAAGTTCTCCTTGGCGAAAATGCCATTGGAACTGCCATTCAAAGTCACCCGCTCTGACTTCGCCTTCAAGAAATCCGTCTTGCCAAGATTGACGGATAATTCTGACATGGGCTGTAGTTTCTGGTAAATCTTTAGCACTCACGATGCTGTATGTCAAGTTGAAAAATAAAGCTAACTTGTTATAGCTTTACATTTATTCACAATACCTCAAATACTCCAATTGGTGTATTTGGATATAATCTCTCGTACCACTAATTGCCTTTGAATGCAACTCATATCAAGTTGCGTTCATAAACAATAAAAAACCGCACCTGCCTCAAGCCGAGGGGCTTCGGCCGTGAGCGCGAGCGCAGAACGGTTCTCACCTTCCAGTTCGCAGCCTGATAGGGGCAATAGCTTCTCTACGAGACGCTGCTTTGTATCTCCTGCCCAGACGCTGCGCGTATGCCTTACGGCGAACGCATGATTGCGTGCGCTTACGCTTACGCGATCTGCGCTCAGCGCAGACCACTGCAATAAGGGGCGATTTTACAGTATAAAAGAAATATGAAGATTCGTAAAAAACGTAACACCCTGCGCCAATCTCTAGCAGTTTTCCGGTACAGTGGACGAGCTATTAGTTTGGTGTGGACAACTAGCCGCTCGCTGACTATTATTTTCGCGAGTTTAACTGTGCTGGCTGGTCTTTTTCCAGCAGCTATAGCTTATATCGGTAAGTTAATTGTCGATACCGTCGTTTTCAATTCTCACAACTTATCATATAACAGTGATTTTGTCAATAATAATCGTCCTTTAATGTATGTGGGATTAGAGGCGATCGCCGTGGCTTTACTGGCGGCTAGTCAGCGAGGACTCACCGTCTGTCAGTCGTTATTGCGGATGCTGCTTGGTCAACGAGTCAATGTTCTGATTTTGGAAAAAGCCCTGACACTCGACCTGACACAGTTTGAGGACTCAGAGTTTTACGACAAATTGACCAACGCACGACGAGAAGCATCAATTCGTCCCTTGTCTTTGGTCAATCGTACCTTTGGCTTGGTGCAAAGCGCTTTGTCACTTGTGACGTATGGCGTTTTGCTGGTGAAATTTTCATTTTGGGCGGTGTTGATGCTTATCTTGGCAGCCATGCCCGCATTCTTTGCGGAAACGAAATTTGCTGGGGAAGCCTTTCGCCTATTTAGTTGGCGTGCGCCGGAAACCCGTCAGCAGCATTACCTGGAAACCCTTTTGGCTAGAGAAGACTTTGCGAAGGAAGTTAAACTCTACCAACTTGGGGATATGTTGCTGGAACGTTACCACAGCTTATTTAATAGACTCTACGGTGAAGATCGCGACTTGACACTACGGCGAGGATGGTGGGGTTATCTGCTGAGTTTGTTGAGTACTCTGGCATTTTACATGGCTTATGCCTGGATTGTGGTGGAGACAGTTCTGGGCAGAATCTCTTTGGGGGATATGACGATGTATCTCACCGTGTTTCGCCAAGGACAATCTACATTTTCCAGTGCCTTGACTTCCATCGGGGGGATGTATGAGGATAACTTGTACCTTTCTAATCTTTATGAGTTTCTGGAAGAGGAAGTTCCAAAGCCAAAAGGCAAAGCTACGAAAGGCTTAAAACCTAAAGATGGAATTCGCTTTGAAAACGTATCATTCACCTATCCAGGAAGTTTGCAACCAGCGCTGAAAAATATTTCTTTGCACCTGAAACCGGGAGAGAAGTTGGCGATCGTTGGTGAAAATGGTTCTGGTAAAACGACGCTGATCAAACTGCTGACTCAACTTTACACTCCTGACTCTGGACGCATCTTACTAGATGGTTTGGACTTGCAAGAATGGGATGTGGATGTGCTGCGGCGACGCATTGGGGTGATTTTTCAGAACTTTGTTCGCTACCAATTTAGTGTTGGTGAGAATATTGGTGTGGGGGATGTGGACTACGTTGAAGATAAAAACCGATGGATGAGTGCGGCTCAAAAAGGCATGGCGCTTCCTTTTATTGAACATTTGCCCGACAAGTTTCAAACTCAGCTTGGGAAATGGTTCAAGGATGGACAAGAACTCTCTGGAGGGCAGTGGCAGAAAATTGCTCTAGCCCGTGCTTTTATGCGAACTCATGCAGATATTTTGGTTTTGGATGAACCGACATCAGCAATGGATCCCCAAGCAGAATTTGATATTTTCAATCACTTTCGCACTTTGACGAAAAATCAGATGGTATTCTTAATCTCTCACCGCTTCTCTACGGTGCGGATGGCTGACAAAATTGTTGTTATCGAAGCTGGGGAGGTTGTGGAACAGGGAACTCATGAGGAGTTGTTACAGGCACAGAAGCGCTATGCAACACTATTTTCGTTGCAAGCAGCAGGATATCATTAACAGTGAACAGTGAACAGTTAACAGTTAACAAAAGAAACAGAGCCGTATTTTCTGTTGTAACTGATAACTGATAACTGATAACTGACTAGTTGTAGCCGTCAGGCATGCCCTCTTAATTGCCCCGCAATTCCCGCTTATCCCCAACACTTCGTGTGTGGCGGGAGTACCCTTGCGGAGGTTTAGATGGGAGAATAACTAAATGACTAATAACTCATGAATACCAATTTATGAAATTCATATTTGATCCACCAGTTCCTGTGAAAGTCCAAAAGATGAAGGAACGGGTACGGTGGGGAGATGCGAGTGTTGTCGAACGTGGCATTGACCAAACCAGCATGGTTTTAGATGATGGTAACTCGGATAATCCAGAATTCTCTTTCATAGTTATAGGTGATAGCGGCACTACAGAACATCAAGGACATCACCCGCAACGCAAAATTGCTGAATTGATGCTTGCTCATCAAGAGGAGAGCCGTTTTGTTCTGCATACGGGTGATGTCATTTATGTGGTGGGATCTCATGAGTATTACCCGACTAACTTTATTGAACCTTACCGCGAGTTTCTTGTGGGTGGCGAAAATCCTAAACGCATCCCGTACGATCGCATGGTCTTTAATCTGCCAATTCTGCCAGTTCTGGGTAATCATGATTATTACGATGTTCCGGGGATATATCGGTTTATTGCTGGAGGTACGCGATCGCTGCGTCGCCTACTTGGCTATAAAAATGTCGAGATCGGCTGGCATGGATCTTATAAAGGTGATGCTTATGCACGGGCGTTTCTTGACTATCTCAAAGGATTTGACTCTGATGAAGAGTTGGAACGTCATTTAGATGAGCATTACACTGCAAAGACTGACACGGGACACTGTTTACGTTATGAACCCGGACGTTTCACCCGCTTACCCAACCGCTACTACACTTTTCGTTACGGCGGGATCGACTTTTTCGCCCTCGACTCCAATACTTTTAATGAACCATCACCACTCCCAGCGACAAAAGAGGGAGAAGCCGAACGCCGCGAATTGGTGCATCGTCAGCATGAGATAGAACAAGAGGAAATCCAAATTCTGGAAATATGCGAGAAGCTTAATCCAGAGATTCCTGAAGAAGCCGAACAACTTGATGCCCTCAAAGCGAAACTATACCAAATCGATGAGATCAAAATTGATATTGAAAAACAACTTGAATCTGATGAGTCGTCAGTCGTAGACTTTGAACAACTAAACTGGCTGAAGCAAAGACTGATTTTATCTTGGAATACAGAAGAAGTGCGCGGACGTATTATTTATTTTCATCATCCTCCTTACGTCACGGAAGCGACCAAATGGCATCAAGCACAAACGTTAGCAGTTCGCCGCTGTCTGCGTTGGGTGTTTGATCAAGTTGCAAATACCCTTGGTTCGATGACTCAAGGTCGTCCAATTGTCGATTTGATTTTAAATGGTCATGCACACTGTTTGGAACACCTTCGCACAACAGACACCGGACATGCTGACTCGAATATTAACTGTATCATCTCTGGTGGAAGCGGTCATTATCCCCGTCGTCAACGCAATGAAGGACCAGAATTGATGGAGACTTTTGATTATCTTCCAGGTAATCCTTACCGTAAAGTTGCTGATTCATTCCTTTTTATTGGTCGCAATGGATACGATGAGCACCTGCGACGACCATACTCTTTCGTGCGTATTGATGTTAAAGGTGGACGCCCACCGAAGCTTATTGTTAGACCATTTGTGATTGAACGGTTTATGGGAGAGTGGTGCGATCGCCATGTAGAACCATTCGTAATTTAAGTTTTTAGATTACCGAACCGTGTATACATATTTCGTTCAAAACCTCACCCTCGCTTGAATCGGCGCTAAAATCTTTCCCTCTCCTTATAAAGGAGAGGGATGCCCGATAGGGCAGGGTGAGGTTAACAAAGCTGTAGGCGATCGCTTTTCACCTCACCCTCGCTTGAATCGGCGCCAAAATCTTTCCCTCTCCTTTATAAGGAGAGGGATGCCCGAAGGGCAGGGTGAGGTTTCTAGTAAGTTTTAAGTCATTCGATGACCTGTCTATCGTGTAAAAAGTTTGATGAAATCTCAATCAAAAGACAAATTTTTAACTTTCCCCGTAACTATCCTGTTGATGCTGTGCTGCATCCTGCTTGCTCCTATAAGCACAGCAAGTGCATCTCCATCTTCCACAGTTTACCAACAACGACTCATTCACAGTCCCGATGGTATTGGTAAATTTTACATGAATCGAGAAATAGCCAAAGTTATGGGACATACAGGGGCATCTTGGTTAGAACGACCAAGTCGAGAGGCTGAAGAACAACCAAGCAAAATCGTTAGCGCCCTTAACTTGAAACCCGACGATGTTGTGGCAGATATTGGTGCTGGAACAGGCTACATGAGCTTTCGTATTGCTCGCGTTTTAACAAAAGGAAAAGTCCTAGCTGTGGATATTCAGCCAGAAATGCTGGATATTATTAAGTTCTTGAAGAAAGAGAAAAATATCACCAATGTTCAACCTGTCTTGGCAACTCTGACTAACCCCAATTTACCACCAGAAACTGTTGACTTGGCTTTGATGGTGGATGCTTATCATGAATTTGAGTACCCACGAGAGATCATCGAAGGAATTATCCGGGGGCTAAAACCCGGTGGTAGAGTAGTACTGGTTGAATATCGAGGTGAAAATCCCTTTATTCTGATTAAAGCTTTGCATAAAATGACTCAAAAACAAGTACGAAAAGAAATGCAAGCTGTTGGTTTGGTTTGGCGGGAAACTAAAAACTTGTTACCCCAACAGCATTTGATGATATTTGAAAAACCTTCCCTGTGAGGAGACATTGCGCGGATGGGTAGGTGTTTGAAAAGTCAGGAGCAATTTTGCTGCTCAAAGGCTTATCAGTTCTGAGTTTGAGAGTTTTTTTTTGAAATCATCCGCGCAAGCTCTAGTAGACCTTAATCACTAAAAACGAGGGTGGTAAATTGCCAGTCGATTTTGGTTTGTGCGTTGTTTCGGTGGGTGTTCCACGCAAGTAATTCGGCTTGGAGTATTGCCAGATCAGGGAATGAAACTGTAACTTAATTTATGGACAAAGCTACCCATAATTACTCATTTTTGGGTAGCTTTTCTCGTGCCATACGTTCAATGACATCACTTAAGCTGCCTGCTTGCATTTCATTCTGTTTTTGCTTTAACCATTTTACGTACCTCGTACACCGTAGTTCCGACACCAGAACACTATTTTGTTTATCTCTGGTTGCCTTTATGGTTAAATAGTATGTCTACCAGATGTTTTAGATTTGATGGTGGGATAAAAATCGGAGGCTAATATGTCAAAAGTATCACAAGACAAGCGAGTGGTCGTTGTTGGTGCTGGTTGGGCGGGTTTAGGCGCAACTGTAACCCTCGCAAAACAAGGGTACCAGGTGACACTATTAGAGGCTGGTTCTTATCCCGGTGGATTGGTTGCGGGTTGGAAAACATCTGCAGGACGTTCTGTAGAAGCGGGTATTCATGGCTTCTGGTATCCTTACAGAAATATCTTTTCTTTGATGAATGAACTGGGAATTAGTCCCTTTACAAGTTGGACTCGTTCATCGCAATATTCTCCAGCAGGGTTAGAAGTTGAATCACCGATTTTTCAGGACTTACCGCAACTCCCAACTCCTCTGGGAACTTTCCTTTATACACAGTTTAAACGTTTGCCACTCGTTGATCGCCTCAGCGCTCTGCCTTTGCTTTACGCGATTATTGATTTTGATAATTCTGATCAAGCTTGGCGGCGTTATGACTTTATCACTGCCCGTGAATTGTTTAAAGATTTTGGTGTTTCTGCACGACTCTACCACGAATCTTTTGAACCAATGTTATTGGTGGGCTTGTTTGCTCCTGGAGAACAGTGTTCGGCTGCAGCAGCTATAGGAATGCTTTACTATTTTATCTTGGCACATCAACCAGATTTTGATGTGGTTTGGTGCCGGGGAACTGTAGGAGAACAAATCTTCCGCCCTTGGGTAGAACGGATTGAAAAATATGGGGCAAAAGTATTAGCAAATCGTCGAGTCAGTGACTTAATTGTTGATGACAATAATCAAGTCACAGGAGTTGTTTGCAATGATGAAGTCTTTGATGCTGATGCACTCGTTTTTGCTGTTGGTATCAGTGGGATGAAAAAGATTTTATCAAGTAGCCCCAGTTTACAAAAACGTGATGAATTTCGCAATGTCAGCAATCTAGGAGCGATTGATGTTTTAGCAACTCGGCTATGGTTTGACCGTAAGATTTCTATTAAACGTCCTTCTAATGCTTGCTTTGGGTTTGATAGAACAACGGGTTGGACATTTTTTGATTTGAATGCGTTGCATGATGAATACCGTAACGAACCGGGTACAGTTGTTGAAGCTGATTTTTATCATGCTAATCAATTTCTTTCTTTAGAAGATGACGAAATTATTCCGATAGTTCACCGTTATTTAGCAAATTGTGTGCCACAATTCCGTCAAGCCAAAGTTATTGATAGCAGCGTAATTCGTCTACCGCAGGCAGTATCTCACTTTGCTCCTGGTAGTTATCGTTATATGTTACCAGCGAAAACAAGTTTTAAAAATGTTTTTATGAGTGGTGATTGGATTGTAAACCGCCACGGTTCTTGGTCCCAAGAAAAGGCTTACGTCACAGGTTTAGAAGCAGCAAATTTAGTGATTTCCTATTTTGGAGAAGGTGCACCAGCCAATATTCTACCTGTGCAAGCGGATGAGCCACACATTCAATTGGCAAGAACAGTTAACAAAAGTGTACGTCAAATCGGTAAATCTATTTTGCCGGAATTTTGGTTACCGTAAGTTACACTCACCCGTCAGGAGAGTGTAGGAGTATAAGGGTGTAGGGGGAACCCCTGCCCCTCCGGGGAGTTCGATGAAGGGCTAGCCACGCAAACGTCCCGCTGCGCTAACAAAGCAGGGCTAGCGAGTCCCCTACGCCCAAACGCGCGTTATGGGCGCAGTACTCTTGAGGCAAATACGATGGATTGTTGTTTTAGTAACGCCACCAAGTTTTTTGCACGTGACTAAGAATAGCCATAGCGATCGCCGCAAGCAGCAACAGCCAAATCACTCCTCCTGGAAGAAAAGTGAGAATACCAAAACCCCGCAGAACCCAAACAGCGATCGCGATACCGAGAAAAGCCCCGAAACCCTGGTTTAATTTACGATTTAATTTAGACGAACTCATCTTATTTCCCTTAAACTCAACAATCACTGCATTTTATATGTAGTAACAATCCTAGTCATTAAATCTGAAAGCTGCAAAGAAAAATCACACCAGAGATGGATGCACTTAAAGCGATCATTTTATTCTGAAGCAATTCTATAAAAATCTACTCTATAGCAGTTGCCAGGTAGATTAGGACGTGAACTAATGAGAAAATACGCACAGCAGGAGACTTTCAAGCCTGTTCCCTGTTCCCTACTCTACAATAAGTTCTTGATCTTTACTCACACACCTAAGTATTTTTACTTAAAAAATGACGATTCGCTATTTTGTGAATAAAATTGTCATTGTATGCTGTCAGAAAACACAATATAGTGATAAACCTGACATATGATGAGCGTGAAGTTTTGGTAATAATGACTAGATCATGACTGTTTCCGGAAAACTCTCATATTTTACTGGAGCTAGAATTAATGACTTGGAGTGTATACCAAGTTAGATGTTCACCAGTTGAAACTTATGACGTTGATGTGTTAAGGAGTGACTGAAAAAAGTATGTCTGCATCCTTTACCTCAGATTCGGTTCCTACAGATTCAAGTATGCCTTGGACTCAAGATAAACAAAAATTACTGATGCAAGGTGAAATTCTGGTACAAACGCGATCGCACACAGCTTGGGGTGGTGCTGTCACCGCTTGGATGTATTTGCCCTTAATGCGATCAAATGTTTGGCAACAGATAACAGATTACCCGCGTTGGGTACACTATTTTCCAGATGTGATCAAAAGCGAAGTTTTGCAATCTGGTGAAATGAAACGTCTGTATCAATCGGCACAAAAAACATTTTTCTTTTTCACTGCCCAAGTAGAAATTTACCTTGATGTCGTGGAAGAATTTGGGCAAAAGATACAATTTAAGCTGCAAAAAGGGAATTTTCATGATTTTACAGCCAATTTAGACCTAAAAGATTGTGGTGACGGAACTTTACTAAGCTATACTGTGCAAGCTACGCCTACCATTCCCATACCATCAATTTTCATTCAACAAGCCATGAACTTTGAATTGCCTGCGAATATGCGTAAAATGCGACAAGTTCTTTGTAAGGGTCAGTAAAAGATGTCACAGGCACAAGAAATTTTAGACTTTTGGTTTGGTAGTTCTGGTGAACCAGACTATCCTAAACCAAAGTCTTTTTGGTTCAGTAAAAAACCAGAGTTTGATGAACAACTGCGAATCCGGTTTCTGATAGATTACCAAAAGGCGGCAGCAGGATATCTAGACGACTGGATCGATTCTCCTGATAGTTGTCTAGCATTGATTTTGCTGTTGGATCAGTTTCCCAGAAATGTGTTTCGTGATACTCCCGAAGCCTTTGCTACTGACTGGGAAGCACTCTCAGTCGCTCACCACGCTGTTGCAAAAGGATATGATCACATGTTGGTACCTGTACAACGCTGGTTTATTTACTTGCCTTTTGAACATAGCGAAAATCTCGAGCATCAGAATCAAGCAGTACGACTGTTTCAGCAATTGGGTGATGATCCTGATAGTGTGAGTCCCATTGATTATGCAGTGCGCCATATGCAAGTGATAGAGCGTTTTGGGCGCTTTCCTCATCGCAATAAGATTTTGGGAAGAATTTCAACTCCAGAAGAAAAGGAGTTTTTGAAGCACAAAAGCTCATCCTTTTAAGTTTATCAGTCCTGAGTTGTGAGTTCAGATACATGAGTTTGACACTCTCCGAACTAAGCAAACTTCGCTGACGCTCGTTTACTTACAAAGTTCGGAGATTCTTGAAGACTCCACAAACGAAGTTTCGATGGTGCTGACAAAGACACCCTACTGATTCCATTAAGAACTAGTCCTAATTTCATCGCTACTTTACGGACAATGTTTGCGGCTCCATTGCAATCCGCATTTAGTTTGTATCCGTTTGCAGTTCTATAAAGACCGCGTTTTACTCGTTTCCCGGATGGTTGCCACCCTTCGGGTTTTTCGCCGAAAGTAGGTAGCACGTCGTTATCCAAGAAAGATGCTTTAGATGTATAACTTTCTTCTGTTTCCGTCAACTCAATTTTGTAGTATTCACATAATTGAGCAATCCTATCCTTAAGACGGGATGTAGGAATTTGTACAAAAGTCTGGTTAGTTTTGCGTCCAAGGTTAATTTCTTGACGCTGCCGTTTATTCCAACCAAAGACAACTCTACCAATCTTGTTTTTTAGGCAATGCCTAATAACTTTGCGTGCGGCTTTGTTTATCCCATCTCGCATTTGGCGATTTCGCTTTTCCGTTATGTGCGCCAGTTGCTTAGACCAAAAGCCTTGAGGTTTGTCTTTTTTCAGCGTGGATACTCGTTTATTGTAGTTTTGATTCATTGATTTTAAATGTCTGCCATCAATGATAAAACTAGTTCCAATATTGGAAACGCAAGTTAGCCAATTATTAATACCTGGATCAACTCCTAACACTTTTACTTTGTCAAGCGTCGGTTGTTCCGTATCAGGCATTTTGTACACAAACTCAGCATAAAAGCATTGGTTGCGAGGTAGGATGCGAATTTCCCTAATCTCGCTGTACTTTAGATTTGAGGGCATTGGGAGGTAGAAAGCGTCCAACCCAAACCAAATTTTTACCTTGCTACCTAGCGGGAACCGCAATAAAACATCTTTGAGCTTAACGTCAGCGCGAGGAAAAGTAGCTAATGCTAGACCGTTTTTGCGGTAACCAGGTAACTTTGGTCGTTGCTCCACAGCACCTTTGTTAACTGCTTTGAGCAAGCCCAAGTAAGACTTAAAAGATTCGGCGATCGTGGTTAAACATTGTTGAGCAACGTGAGAGTACAGTGCTTGAAAATGAGGATTGGTTTTTAATAACTTGTGCAAATCAAACTTACTAGGTATCTTGCCAGTCTTAAAATAAAGCTGCCTTGCGTAGTACGTCCCGCAATTAACTAGTTTTGCCGATTCTGAGCAAACAAACTGTAAAACGCCTTCTAGACTTTTATCTGTTTTTATCAATACTTGCTGGCATCCAAACACTTAACCCTCTTTGTTGTTCTCTCAAAACATAACGACAATAGCATACTAAAATGGAAATGTGTTGGTATTTTAGAAGAAAACAACAAAATATATGCTAAAGGCTTCTGAGTATAAAAGCGGGAACCATAACAAGTACTTGTTAAACTTGCATTACGTCTGGTGTCCTAAACGCCGTAAAAAAGTGCTGATAGGGGATGTTGCCAGGCGTGCCAAAGAAATTTTTTACATACTTGCCAACGAAAAGGGATGGGATATTTTAGCTTTGGAAGTTGCCCCAGACCACATACATTTATTTATCGGTGTTACTCCATCCGACGCACCCCATCTGGTCATAAAAGCTTTTAAGGGTCGGTCTAGCTATTACCTTAGAAAAGAATTTCCAGAACTGCTTAAGCTGCCTAGTCTATGGTCTAGGAGTTACTTTGTTAGCAGTGCCGGAAACGTAAGTAGCGAAGTAATTAAAAAGTATATCGAAGATCAGCATCACGGTTAACGGACAAGGCAGTTAAAACTGCCGTTCGCTTCTACTCAGGTCTGAAGACACGCTCGCTTGTCAGCTTCTCGGAGTCGGCTTTCTTGTCAGCAAAGAAACAAAACTCATAATTTCTCATTTATAATGTATAATTAAGAATTAATCTATCTTAAAACTCGATAATCAACTATAATTAGATACCATGACCGTTGTTAACGTCGTAGAATTTATTTGGGCACTTTCCGCTGTTGGTCTCATTGTTTTGGTTTTGCTGCATAGTCCCAAAGGCGATGGCATAGGAGCCATTGGTGGACAAGCCCAGTTGTTCAGCAGCACAAAGAGTGCAGAAAATACATTAAACCGAGTGACTTGGGCACTCACAGCCATTTTTCTTGGTTTAACTGTGGTTTTAAGTGCTGGTTGGCTCCTCCCTAAATAACATGAAAATATGGGGAGGTTGATTAAATAGCCAAATACTTTACTAGACTTTTTCATAATTAGTCAGAAAAAGAAGTTTGACATATTTGTAGCTTTCTGATACTTTGGTGACAGTGCTGAAAACCAAAGCCCAAAATCATCTGGTTTGTAAACCACAGCTCACTTCAAAACTAGCAAGCTTGTAAAAAGGTCGAACGGGATACCACGATTCGTTAAATTAGCTGAAAATAACGGTTGAACAATTGCTAAAAGCTTCAAAAAGTTGTTTATTTGAAAAATAGGGTGAGCTACACCCGAATTTAGGCTTGTGGGACGGCAGGTGCTACAACGGGGGGAACCCCCGCAACGCACTGCCTCACAGGTTGGAGCCGGCTCCCTTGGTAGAAGCAAGAAGCAAACCCTCTAAAGGAAACTTTAGTTGAATGGCGATCTTTAAATAAGTTTGGTCAAGTTTTGTATAGCAGACAAACCCAAAAACTCATATTGAGTACTCCCAAAAGTACTATTAGAACTACCATTACAAAAACTGTAGTCTTGCAGCGCTTGATTGTCTCACTAGCATTAGCTATTGGTACAGCGCTGCTTATTATTTTGACCAGTTTCCAATCCAGCGCCATCCTTGTTACCTCTGCCTCACCTCCCCTCAAGCCTCATCCACTACCACCAACACTGACGCAGTGGCAAGATAGCACTAACAGCGGTGACTACTTTTCTCAAGTTAGTCCAACCCAAGTTGGTTATCTGGTTTGGTCGCAGTTTCCCATTCGGGTTTATGTAGAATCAACCCAAGCAGTTAATAGTACACAGGCAGAAGATTGGGTGAAAACCGTTTCACAAGCAGTTCAGGAGTGGAGTGTTTATTTGCCTTTGGCGATCGTTGAACAACCCAAAGACGCAGACATTACTATTGTGCGAAAAACTCCACCATTGCAAACTTCTCCTGGTAGTAAAATACTGCGTGCGCGTTCTGCTCAAACGACTTATGAAATGTACGTTAGCAAAAATAATCTTTTATCTCACCGCTTCACGATTTTGTTGAGTCCTAGCCAAACAGGACAGTATCTCCTTGCAGCCACTCGCCACGAATTTGGTCATGCATTAGGAATATGGGGACATAGTCCGCTGCCAAGCGATGCTTTATACTTTTCTCAGGTTCGCAACTCGCCGCCGATTTCTGCTAGAGATGTGAATACCTTAAAGCGGGTTTATGAACAGCCAACGAGTTTGGGATGGTCTGTAGGAAGCGTCTCTAGAGAGAAGGAAAAAGAATCTTGATCACGAATTTCGTGAAATGGTATGACCTCTAGTGCAGAATTTGTGAGTCGTTGACATTTGGTAGACATACTCAGTAAAAAACAGCCACTACACATAGATTATTTGTTAAGGGTTCTGGTGAAAATCATCCTTTGGATATAGTCCACATCAGCAAGAACCGCACTTTTACCTATCGTTTCTATGGAAAGCAATACATACACAATGGTTTTCGGTTGTCACACTTGTCAATACCCCCTGACCTGAATCGTTACGATAATTTAAGAATAAGGAACTTGTCACGCATTCTATTGTCTGGTTATTCATCCGACACTATATGCCTAATAACATGCTTTCAAAGAACAGGTCAGGTGTATGGCTATACTCGGATAAACTAACTAAATCCTTGCCTAAGATAGATGTTTAATCTCCTCTTAAAAAGCTATATAAAATTATAGAAAGAATGTTTTGCAGTGATTCTCCTTTTCTAACATGAAAAGTTTATTGCAGTATCCTTGAGCGCATTTTTAACTCATCAACGCCTACGTATTTCAAAACAATTTGATTTTTTATGAGTTGCGTTATTGAGGTCTAAGTTTGAAAAAGAACTTGTTCAGTAGTTGATTCAAGTGCAATCTATCAACTGAATCTCATGAGTTCTGAGGATTTTTCGGTAGGCGAGATAAGTGTCATCTTTTTTGTGAGGAGTGAAAAAAGTTATGTATATCTCAAAGCGTTTGTCAACAGTCAGCAGCGCATTGATAACGTTAGGAATAATTACTGCTACAGCTAGTCCTACATTAGTTTCTGCTCAAATACCTCAAGAAATAACTCCATCAACAACTCCATCGACAACTCCATCGACAACTCCATCGACGACTCCATCGACGACTCCATCAACAACTCCAACAACGAGTAACTTTCCTGATGTTGCGGCAGATTACTGGGCACAACCATTTATTCAAGCTTTAGCTGCAAGAAACGTAATAACCGGTTTTCCTGATGGTACTTATAGACCGGATCAACCTGTGACTCGTGCTGAATTTGCAGCAATGATTCAAAAAGCTTTCAACAAAAGCCCAGTTCGGCAGTCAACTCCTGGTGGATTTAAAGATGTTCCTTCTACCTATTGGGGGGCTACTGCAATTACTCAAGCCTACGAAAGCGGATTTTTATCAGGGTATCCAGGGAACGTGTTTAGACCAAATCAGCAAATTCCTAAGGTGCAGGCGATCGTTGCTTTAACAAGTGGTTTAGGTTTGACTGCTAGTGGTGATGCAAGCAGTAGTCTTGGTACTTATTACACAGATGCTAGTTCTATCCCAAACTATGCTGTGAATAATGTGGCAACTGCAACACAAGATAATCTTGTGGTTAACTATCCAAATGTGAGTACCCTCAATCCACTTGCACCTCTAACTCGTGCAGAAGCTGCAGCACATTTATATCAAGCTTTGGTAAAACTGGGACAGGTGCCACCTCTTGCAAACAATGTCGCAGCTGCTAGTTATATTGTTGGTAGAACCACTGCGAGCGCTCCAACAACTAGCACAGATATTGTATCCGTTGCTGCTTCTAGTAATTCTTTTACAATCTTGACTTCTTTATTGAAAACAGCAGGTCTGGCTGATGCTCTACAACAACCAGGTCCTTACACTGTTTTCGCTCCTACCGATGAGGCATTTTCTGCTTTGCCTCAACAAACCTTACAGCAGTTGCAGCAGCCAGAAAATAGAGAAACACTGATTAAAATATTAAGATACCACGTGGTACCTGGTAGCCTTGGTGCTGATCAACTTAGGGCTGGTAATATCACAACCGCTGAGGGCTTACCCCTAAAGGTTAAAGTCGAAGGTAGTAATCAAATTGCAGTCAATAATGCCAGCGTGACTCAGCCGAACATCCAAGCAAGCAACGGTGTGATTCATGCGGTTAACAGAGTCCTCATACCGTCTAATGTAAGTCTCAAGACACAGAATGGCGGAGGTAGTGGAGATGGTATTACGCCAGGTAGAGCCACTCGTGGTGTCTCTAGCTATATCGGAGTTGGTGGTAATATTGGCTTAGGCGGTGATTCAGCTCTTAGTGATGGGAACTTTGCAGTTTTCAGTAAAATTGGGCTAACACGAAACTTCTCGGTGCGACCTTCAGCAGTGATTGGGGATGATCCGCTCATTCTAGTTCCCATTACCTTCGACCTCACACAACGAGGAATAGGACAAGGATTTAGCATCGCGCCTTATGTAGGTGCTGGTGTTGCGATTGAAACCAGTGATGATGCTGATGTTGGTTTCCTTCTTTCTGGCGGTGTTGATGTGCCATTATCTCGTAGATTTACATTAACAGGTTCTGTGAATGCAGCTTTTCTAAATGAGACTGATGTCGGGCTGATGCTAGGAGTTGGCTACAATTTCTAAGTAACGGAACCCTCCGGGAACGCCCGTCCCCTGGCTACCCTTGAAAACGCGCTTGTGCTACAACGGGGGGAACCCTAGTCGAGCAGTAGCTCCCCTACCAAGAGCGCTGGTCTCACCTCACCCTGCCCTGTCGGGCATCCCTCTCCTTATGAAGGAGAGGGAAATTTTTTTGTAGGTAAAAGCGAGGGTATGACAAAAAACACTTTGTCACAAAATCTTACAAATAATTACTATGAGCCTACAAACCTGATATCAGTACTACTGAGCTATAATTTTACTTGTTTGAAAGTATTCTTCCCAACTTCATACTCGTAAAATACCGAGGATAAAACAAGTGCGCCACCCACTCTTTTTCTTGACTTTAGCCCTTGCAACCGTATTCAGCTTTAGCTACGGTAAGGTAGCTAAAGCACAAATCACTCCTGATAACACGCTGGGCGCAGAGAACTCCCGCGTCACACAGGATGTGATTAAGGGCACCCCTAGCGACAAAATTGATGGGGGCGCAATTCGTGGGGACAACCTGTTCCACAGTTTTCAGGAATTTAATGTAAATGCTGGTAGAGGAGCTTATTTTTCTAATCCAGCGGGAATTGCAAACATACTCACCAGAGTGACTGGGGGGAATGTCTCGAATATTCAAGGTGTCTTGGGTGTGTTGGGCAAAGCGAACTTGTTTTTGATCAACCCAAATGGAATTATCTTTGGACCAAATGCCCGGTTGGATGTGGGTGGTTCTTTTTTGGGAAGTACGGCAAATAGTTTGATATTTAAGGATGGGTTTGAGTTTAGTGCGACGAATCCACAAACACGGCCATTGTTAACGATAACTGCTCCGGTTGGGTTGAGCTATCGGGAGAACTTCAAAAATATCACTACTCAATCCACGACGAATCAATATCCTATTCTTCAGGTACCTGAAGGAAATACCATTACACTGGTAGGGGGTAACGTCAGCTTAGATCGTCCTGATTTACTTGCACCAGGAGGACGAGTTGAGTTAGGAGGATTATCTGCTCCTGGGACGGTAGGACTCAATAGTGATGGAAGTTTGAGTTTTCCAGTGGGAGTGCAAAGAGGTGATGTATCGCTGACGAATGTTGCGAACGTTGATGTTAGTTCAGGCAAGGGCGGTAGTATTACAGTCAACGCCCGCAATTTAAATATTTCCGGAGGAAGTGGGTTATATGCGGGAATAAGGCAAGGGTTGGGGACAGTTGGTAGTCAGGCGGGAAATATTACGCTGGATGCCACAGGGGATATAAAAGTTGTAGGGAGCTATGTATTCAATACTGTGGAACCAGGAGGTGTGGGCAATGGTGGCAATATCAACATCAATGCTGCAACACTGTCTCTCACTGATGGGGCTCAACTGCAAACTTTGGTTCGTCAAGCGTCTTTTAATCAGCCAGGCGGAAGAGGGGACGCCGGGGATGTCACAGTTAATGTCACTGGTAAAGTTACGATTGCTGGGTTCAAGGGGGAATTTCGTAGTGGGATTTTCAGCGTAGTGGGACAGGGGGCGACGGGTAAGGGGGGGAACATAACTATTTCCTCTGGCTCCTTGTCTTTAACTGATGGCGCTCAACTGGATGCCAGCACATTTGGACAAGGGGATGCAGGCACTGTGTGGGTGCAAGCGTCTGATTCTGTCTCTCTCGATAATGAAGCCAAGTTGTATGCCCGAGTTCGAGATAACGCGGTAGGCAACGGAGGGAACATTACAATCAAAACTGGTTCGTTTTCTGCTGCAAGAGGTAGTGAACTAGAGGTTAGCACAAAAGGGCAGGGTACTTCGGGCAACATCAGGATCGAAGCAAAAGAGTTTTCATTGAGTTCAAATGCAGCACTCATAGGGGATGTAGGATCCCAAGGAAAAGGGGGAGGAAACATCGATTTGATAGTTGATGGTTCCGTCTCGCTAACTGGAGGTAAGACTCAAGCTGAGACTGCTCCTACTGGAGAATCGACCAGAATTACATTAGGAGTGCAGCAAGGGGGGAAAGGTTCTGGTGGAAATCTGACAATTAACGCTAATTCCCTAGTGCTAAAAGACGGTGCTTTTATTAAAGCCAGTACTCAGGGAGAAGGTGACGCGGGAAATATCAACATTAATACTAATATTGTCGATATCTCAGGTAGTAGTCCCACTAGTGGATTAGTTAGCGGATTATTTACCAGCAGCGATACTTCTTTTAAGGGTGGCAACATCATTATTAACACTCAGACATTCCAGATTGCAGACTCTGCTGCTTTGAGCGCTCGCACCCTAGGGGATGGGCAGGGTGGTAATATTACGGTGAATGCTGAATCTTTTGAGGCGAGCAACGGTGGACAATTGATAACCACAACGACTGGTAAGGGACCAGCAGGTAATATCTTCATAAATGCAAAAGACCGGGTGACTATCTCTGGTATTGACCAGAAATACGACACTCGCATTACCCGAATTCAGGCGAATGAAGAAGGTATCCGCCAAAGTTCTTCAAATCCAGAAAATGCTTCCTTCCAATTATCATTGATCGCCAACAATATCACACAAACAGGGGCTGCCAGTGGTCTATTTGCTAACACTTTGAAAGACTCCACAGGTAAAGGGGGAAGCATAGAAATTAACACCGGGCAATTCATTGTCCAGGATAGAAGCCAAGTCGATGTAAGCAGTGAAGGAAAAGGGAATGCAGGCAACTTGTTCGTGAATGCTCGCTCTATCATCCGTCTGGATAATAACTCAACTATTAGCGCTAACACTGCTGTCGGGGAGCAAGGGAATATCAACTTAAGCGCTCGCGATTATGTGCTGTTGCGTCGTGGTAGTAAGATAACCACTAATGCCACTGGCACAGCGACTGGTGGCAATATCACCATTAATGCTGGCAATCTCGTCGCTTTTCCATTAGAAAATAGTGATATCACTGCCAATGCAGAAGAAAGCTTTGGTGGTCGGATAAACATCAATGTTAAAGGCGGTATCTTTGGTATTGAGTATCGACCACGGCAAACACCACTGAGTGACATTACTGTCAGGTCTTCTCTTGGTCCACAGTTTAGTGGTACGGTGCGAATCAATACACCTGAAATTGACCCCACCCAAGGGTTATTTGAATTGACAGAAACTGTGGTTGACCCGGCACAGCAAGTTGCTCAAAACCCTTGTGTCAAAGGTTTTGGTAACAGTTTCACCATCACCGGACGCGGCGGACTGCCAACTGACCCCCAAAAAGTCCTCAGTAGTGATAATGTGCGGGTTGATTTAATTCAGCCTGTGCCTAGTACGGTAAGTTTAACAACTCCAACAAAAAAACAGCCATCTCAAAAGCCACCTGTTAAACAGATAATACCTGCTCAGGGTTGGATATATAACGAAAAAGGTCAGGTGGTGCTGGTCGGTTATGATCCTACCAAGACTGGCCCACAGCGTGAGCAGCCTGCGCCTACTAGTAATTGTGCTGCAGTGAAATAAGATATGTAGAACGTTTAAGCTTTAATTCCACGTTGATTTGACCTCACCCCGCCCTCACGGGCACCCCTCTCCTTAGCAAGGAGAGGGGAGGTTTTGGCGTAAGCCAAAGCCGGGGTGAGGTCATACGCGTGTTGTCAAAACTTTATCCTCAAAAGTGAAAAGATATGTAGAACGTTTAAGCTTTGATTCGGTGTCGATTTAACCTCACCCCGCCCTAACGGGCACCCCTCTCCTTAGTAAGGAGAGGGGAGGTTTTGGCGTAAGACAAAGCCGGGGTGAGGTCATACGCGTGTTGTCAAAACTTTATCCTCAAAAGTGAAATAGATATGTAGAACGTTTAAGCGCTTTAATTCCACGTTGATTTAACCTCACCCCGCCCTTACGGGCACCCCTCTGCTTACTAAGGAAAGGGGAGGTTTTGGCCTAAGCCAAAGCCGGGGTGAGGTCATACGCGTGTTGCATTCATGAGTATTACCTCACCTCGCCCTGACACCGCACCCCTCTGCCTATACCAAGTTGCGTTCTTTTGTTGTAGTTTGTGGTTAGGGGAGATTGCTGAGTCCCAAGGGGACACGCTGCGCGAACGTTTCACTCCGTTCCACTCGCAATGACAGGCATTTAAGCGGACATGATATCACCTCACCCTCGCTTTTTGCCTAGGAAAAATCTTTCCCTCTCCTTAATAAGGAGAGGGATGCCCGACAGGGCAGGGTGAGGTTTCGTAAGTCGTGCATAGGAATGCCCTTTCCCCTATCTAATTCACGCCCCCCAACTTAGCGGTACGGGTCGTCGCTGTTCCAAAACTTTAGTATAAAGTTCTTCAAGTCGAGTAATATTACTACTAAGAGTATACTGTTCTAATACCCGCTTTCTGGCTTTCTGCCCCAGCAAGGTTGTTAATTCGGGATGATCTTGAAATAGTGGCAAGAGGGTTCTTAATTGGGAACGTACAGTTTTTGTGTTAAGAATAACACCCGCTCCTTTTTCCATGACCTCTCCATCTGCACCGACATCTGTTGCTATGCAAGCGGCTCCACAAGCCATTGCTTCTAACAGAGACAAAGATAATCCCTCTACTAAAGATGGTAAAATAAATACATCTGCTCCCCGTAAAACTTCGATCCGTCGTTGTTCGTCAGCAACAAATCCTAACCAGAGAATATTGTGCTCCAAATCGTAAAATGGCTCTAAAGAAGGTTTCAACGGACCATCGCCAACAATGAGCAATTTGCTATCTGGTCCCATTTGTGCATCTTTCCAAGCACGGAGGAGGGCTTCAACGTTTTTTTCTGGCGCTATCCGACCTTGGTAGACAAACAAACGTTCAGCGCGAAATTCTTCTTTGACTTTGGAAAGACCGGGAGAATATTTTTCAACATCCACACCGTTGGGAATGACAGCAATGTTTTGTTCCTGAACACCCATGCGAGCCAATAATTCTCGTTGAATTTGGGAAAAGACAATCACGCGATCATAATTACCCAAAAAAGGTGCGTAGAGTTGATAAGCCAAAAGTTGTGTTCCTGATACCAGTTTTGCGCCCTTTCCAGCAAATGGTGTATGGAAGGTAGCAATCAGAGGTAATTTCAGTCGCTCACAAATTTCTGGTAGAACGAAGTCGAGGGGAGATAAAGTCAGAGAAGCATGGACTATATCAGGTTTAATGCGTCGCAGCGACTGAGTTAAAACCTTAGTCGCTTTGAAAGTTGGAATTGTGTAAACCTGAGACTTGTAGATGAAGGGTAGGGTGACTTCTTGACAATTAGGCAAGTTCCCCACATCCGATTCCTCTTGAGCGAAGTGGAGAAAGCTAACTTGGTGTCCCCGGTCTAACAAGGCATTTGTAATTTCTCTACTGTAGGTTACATTGCCACAAAAGGGTGATTTTTTTCCAATCCAGGCTATACGCATTCTTTGTTAGCTATCAGTAAAGCGAATTTATTATATTAGGTTTTTGTCCTTTTTTAATTAGTCCTTTGTCTCGCTTTACTTGCTGGTTCTTAACTTGGGGCAACACAAAAGTTACTGTCACCTTGTACAAAAGCTTTGTACATTTCTAGACAAGTGTATTTTTGGCTTTACTTACTTCACTTTTGGGTTGTTAATGTTATGTAACTTATAACAACCCTCGTAGACGTTACGTATAACGTCTAGCTCAAACTTGGGTTGATTCCCAGCAAGACTCGTGAGAGTTTAGTACTGAGGTAAGTCTACCATAACAACTGAAGTTTTCAGTAGATAATCGGTTGTAAAAGTTGAAGATTAACTCTTTTTATCGCAGAGCTACTTAGAAGAAGTGTAACTGGTCAATATACAACCAGAAAAAACAATCCCAGCTAATACCAAGAACACTGTCTGTAATCCAAGAAAGGTTTCTGCCACGCCTGTTACTGCTAGGGGTAAGGACAAAGCAATATTAATCACATTGTTTTGTAAACCAAAGACTTTCCCACGCATTTCTGGCGGAGTTTCTGTTTGGATAGCTGTTTGCATGGGAATACCCACCAACGCCCCAAACACACCTAACGATGTGATTAAAAACAGGGCAAGCCATAACTGTTTAGTAAAGATCGACAGACCGATAAGAGATGCTGCCATTCCTATACATCCACACAAACTTAATTGGGTATAGGACAAGCGCTGACCGAATAAACTTAAAAGAGTTGCACCAATGGCAATACCAACACCTCCTGCTGCTAGTAAAAAGCCAAATTGGGAAGCTTTTAAGTTAGGAATTAATTCTGCCATACGAACGGCTAAAACAGTTAATGCCGCAAATACAGAGAACAAAATAATCAGTTGGACAAGTGCATTGCGAAGACGATTATTTTCTTTGAGATAACGCAAACCATCTTGCAAGTCAGCAAAAATGTGAGGAGATTCTTTTTCGCTTTGTTGAGGTTTTTCATGAGTGACAAGCAACAACAAAACGAATCCAGCGATCGCATAACTGGAACCCACTACAAGTTCTTTACCTAGTCCATCACTACCACCTACTTGCGACCACAATTGATCTGCTACCCCTAACAATGGTTCCCCAACAGCAAACCCAACTATCACTGACGCCATCATTGTTGTTGTGTAGAGCGAGTTTGCCGAAAGTAAATGCTGTTCTTTGACAATTAAAGGCATAGCCGCCTGTTCTGCCGGTGCAAAAAACTGCGTCAGCGTAGAAACCAAGAAAGTCACTGCCAAAAGGATGGCAAAACCCACTGGCAAAACTCCTACTAATGGTTCCCAATCATGAGTCAGCCACAGCATTGCTGGAATTGCCAACACTAGTATGCCGCGCAAAACATTTGTTGCTACTAGCACCGCCTTTTTTGACCAGCGATCTACAAACACACCAGCAAGGGAACCAAAAAGAATTGCGGGAATGGTGAAAGCCATCATCAGCGTTGAAACCCAACCACTAATACTCTGCTCGTTTGTTTGAAACTGAGTATTAATGATGGCAATCATCAAAACCAGATAGACTTTATCTGCCATCTGACAAAAGACTTGACCACCCCAAAGAGCCAAAAAGTTGGGGTTTTTTAATATCGGCAAAAACCCTTGCTCTAGCTGTTCAGCTGATCCAGCTTCTGATTCGAGTCCAGAAGCTTCTGTTATTTCTGTTGTTTTTGCTACAGTTGCTGTCGCCTTTTGGGTGCTATGTTCTGAAATATTATTTTTACCATTTGCCTCGTTAGAGGTCAAATTGTTTTCCGACTGTTGTTTGTGGTTAGTGACATCAGTTTTTGAGATTTCTGATGTATAATTTTTCTGATTTACAAAAACGTCTTTTGCCTGCTCGTGCAAGTTAACATGAGTGGGTAGAGACTTGGGAATATTTGGGCTATTAGCGATTTTAGGCATTGATGCCTTATTCTGTTTCCTAGCGTAACTTTGTGATAACGGTAGGATTTTTGGATCCAAATCAGACGGTTGCATCATGGTTAGCAGCTAAATAAGAATCTATTAAAGCAGCAGAGCGAATAGGGCGACCAATGTGATACTGAGCATAGAAGCGCAAAACTTGCTCAACGGATAACCAGCCATCATTTCTGGTTAGATCTTGGATGATCTCTGGTTGCGACAGGTGCTGGAGTATAGCAAGTTCTGTTGCATTCAAGCGGCTTGATATAACTGGTATTTCTTGCCGATGAATAATTGTTTGGTAGTTGGCAGGCTTCTCTTTCACAGTAGCAGGAATGGTGGAAGAAGTTGTGGAACTGGGGTGATGAGGTGGAAAGCTAGGAAAACTTTGTTGTTTTCTTTTCTCCTCCTTCAGACGTTCCCAAGCACTTAAGCAAATTGTTCCACCTGTTGGTATGCTAAATCCGACTTGCCAAGTTGGATCTGTAAAATTTGGTATCAGAGAGCGTCCAGTGATGCAACAGACTTGTACTTGGGGAGTTAGTCCCGCCAAAGCTAAAAGGTGAAATACCCCATGAGCCAGATGTGCTAAAACATTTAATGTTTCTGCGCTTTCTAAAACTTCTAAACGATTGAGATGTTCGTTGAGTAACTCATAAAGTTCTTCTTGGGGTTGCTCGCTTAACGCTACAGATAGTACTATTTCTGCTAAATACTGGCTAGCAGCCAACTTTCCTAAGTTTCTAGCAAGACCTGGATAAGATTTGATTGTTTGTGCTTGAGTGATTTTATCGAGCGATCGCCCTTTAGCAATCAGTAGCTCGTTTACCACAAACATTCCACTCCTACCACCAAGACTAGAGTTGTGTTTCCGTGATCCAGGGGCGACTGCTCGAATTAGACCAAACTCTGGTGTCAAAATTGTCACGAGTCTATCTGATTCTCCCAGAGCCTGAGCTTTAAGATTAATTCCAGTTGCTTTATAAGTTTTACTCATTAGTCATTAGTTATTGGTCATTAGCTTGAGACAAAAGACAAAGAACAAATGACTACTCACTCAAGTCCCGTCTATGGCGCTGATGAAGCAAATCGATACTGCGAGAAGTGCCTAATCTGGTTGCACCCGCCATAATTAAGTCTAAAGCTTGATCGATGGTACGAATACCTCCTGAGGCTTTAATTCCAACCCGCTCTTGTGTGACTTCTTTCAAAAGTCGTACGTCTTCTACTGTCGTAGCGCCATTCCAACCAGTACTCGTTTTGAGAAATGCTGCACCAGCATCCATACAGATTTCTGCTACAAGTCTTTTTTCCGCATCCGTCAGCAGGTTAGTTTCTAAAATCACCTTTACCGTTTGCCCAGTTTCTTCACATATTTCGGCAATTTCCTGGTGTACGTTCTCAGTGTCGCCTGCTTTTAACCAGCCCAAATTTATCACCACATCTAACTCAGTGGCTCCATTTTCCACTGCTTCTTGGGCTTCATATAACTTTGTAGCCGAAGTTGTTGCCCCGGTAGGAAAGCCAATCACTGTACAAACTTTCGGCTTTTTACCGTGCAGAAGTTCTGCGGCTTGCTTCACATGAGTCGGGTAGACACAAACCGCCGCAAAATGAAATCTATCTGCTTCTTCACACCATTGTTCAACCTGCTTTGAGGTAGCGGTTGGTATCAGCAGAGCGTGATCTATAAATGGCGCAATGTCAATGTCTGTATAATCTGCTGCCATCGCCTTTTTTGCCAATGATTAATTATTAACCTTTATCAAAAAATTTCAAACTGACTTGAAAATAGAACTCAGAACACAGAACTCAGAACTCAGAAGAAAAGATAAATTTTCATTCGTTCTGGTGTAAGCAGTTCATGACGGCTATTTAGATAAATTAAATCATAATTTTTAAGTTTTTTATCTGAACTTTATCAAATCATGTAGTGTCATTGAGCACAATTATGAAGTTTAATTAAATTACCAGAAGTTTCCTCTATTTTTAGCCCTAATACAATAATCAGCACATGCAAGGACACCAAGACCAAGATGTCTAAATATTTATACTTAAAAAATCTAATTAATCTGTGTATATTAAATACTCCTAATAGTCGAAGACGGTTCAGGTAAGACTAAAATTTTTATCCGCACCGCAATCTAGTGAAAGTGCATGCACTTTCACTACAAACAAAATCCGCCTGAACAGCTTTAGAAAAGTTGAGTCTGTATGGGCGGACTTTGTTTGTGTGAGTTTGAATTCCACCTGACTAAGGCTAAGCGCTGATCTCAGATTTAACAAGTTGTAGTTGCTGTGCTTGTGGGGTCAAATGCTTGACGCTTTGCTTAACAAAACTTTGCAATAAAGCCATTTGCTGATTCCGCTGAAATACGCTTTGCAAAGTTTGCCGTAACTTGTCGAGATTTAACACTGTTCCAGAGTCAATAGCAACTTCCTGCTGTTGGAAATATTCAACTAAAGTTAAACCTGCGATGCGAGTCAGATAAGCAGCACTGACTCCCTGCACCAAGCCACCAGCAACAAAAGTGATAGCGTTAGTTTTGAGTACTGTGCTTACTGCCTTGGAAGACAGTTCTACTAAACCCAGTTTCACCATCAAACTTCCCATTGTGCCAGCAACTGTCTGCGCTTGTTCCAAGGAAAATTTTTGCTGATAGATACCACCCAAATCCATAACCATTTGAGCGTTAATTGCGGCTGTTGCTAGGATATCAAGCGCTGGTACTGGGTTGGCAAATGCTGCAGCAGCAGCTATCCATTGGTATTGTTCAATTGATTTTACAGCGCGATCGCGTCTGATTTCATTCAGCAAGTTTTTCGCTTCAGCTTTGAGCAACAAAACTTTCCTCATTGTTGTCGCCCACACCAACTGTTCTGGTTGCTGTGTCAACATTTCACCCAATTGCTGCGTCAACTGTTGAATGTCTGGTGTTGGTAGTTCCAGGGATTCTTGCACACAACCATCTTCTTGATGCTTCCGTACTTTAATCGGACTCGGAGATGCCGCAGTCGCCACAACAGACGACATCCGATGTTTCAGTGATTGCAACACACTTACACGTTCATCTGGCAAATACTGATCTTGTTTATTAAAAACCAAAATAGTATTTTGATTAATTGCTTTTAGCTGTTGTAAGCTTTGAAATTCAGAATCTGTTAAATCACCATTTGTCAGGAACAAGACAACATCAGATTTGTTTGCGTGTGTCAAAACATCTACATCTGAGTTTTCGCCTGCTTTGACAAACAAAGGTGAAGTTTCTTGGAATTCGACGAACGAAAAGCTTCCCGTCTCTACATTTTGACACCAGCTAGATTTTAAGACTTCAATCAAAGTCGTTTTACCTACCGATTTGCCACCAGTGACAACAGCAATCATTTCTTGTCTATCTAACTCAGCCGTCAGACGGGTAAGTTGTTCTCGCAATGTCCCTACAGTTAGAGGATTTTCTGTTTCTTGTGCGAGTTGGTTAACCACGGCTTGGGCTTTAGCAATGCTAGCTTCTACTGTCGTACGATCTACTGGTACATTGCTTAGCGATCGCGAACTATCTTGAGTGCGATTTGACTTTAATAACCACAAACCGCCGCCAACGGCTAACAAACTCAACAAACCAAATTCACCAATCTGCACCATCGAATGGTGCAAATTTTGTAACATCCACAGAGAAAAGGACAGTCCCAATCCTCCCACTAAAATCGGTCGCTGCAACTTCACAACTATGATTCTCCGCGTTATGCTGGCTTCTACTTCAGGATATCTCAAAACTGGGCTTGTCCGATCGGCAGTCGCCTGCGGAGGAGCCAGTACTTGATGAGGGTCTCCCCACAGAGGATAAGAGCGTTGGAAACCCTACCAAGAGCGCTGCCTCAGTTTATAGGCTAATGCACAAAATTTTCTTTAGATAAAAGGGAACGCTTAACGCTTAACACCGAAGAAGGGGGATAGCGAGGAACATAGACGCAACATATACCAACGGTGAACAATTTTTTGAAATCGTTCACCGTTGGTATCTCTTTGATAAAAAGTTGGTACTAGCCAACTTTTTACTTGTCGTGACACTTAGCTCATAGCTGCATTGCTGCGATCATAAGTTATGCGCACAGTGGGATCTATTTTTCCTTGAACAGGGTTCCAGTAGTTGGAGACTTCTCCAGGAAGACCTAATTCCTCGCCAGCACGCCCCAGCATCGATTGTTGACGATTCTTAATGAGTTGATAGTGACGCATCATCAAAGCACGGGCTTTTTCTTGAGTAGACATAATAAAGTTCCCCTTAATTGTTTTTGTAATGTCATGATTCAGTAACTTTATACTTTTAATCATAGAATAAAATTCTGTAACAAAAACTACTAAATTTTTTATTGTAATAAAAATTAATAATCTGAGAAGAGTAGGGAACTTAGGATTTCCACCCAAGAGCCAATGCATTGCCAAGAAAAGTCGGTAGATGTAAAGCGGCTTCCCGTTATGGTTTCCCGATTTGTAAAGACTTGGAGGGCAGTTTAAAGGGAGAGTAGGATCAATACTTTTCGTCCAAGCACTACTCATCTCCCTCACGGTTTGGAAAAAGGGGTAAGGAGGAAAGAACAAATTCTGACTTCACATCTTACTGAAGAGTGATTTTGCCTGACAACATAGACCTTTCTTAAGATTTATGCTTTTTTCATTAAATTTATTAAAATTATATAAATAAAAGTTACAAAAGCTCAAGCAATTCTCATGTCTGACACCTTAACCAAACTAACTTATCAGACTTTTCAGCAGAGTAAAAATTATTTTGGTCTAGCTCATAAACTGCTAAGCTCGCGGTTGAAGAATATCATCTCTGCTACTGAGCAGACGCAAATTCAACCCATACCAAACGAGGTTTTATTAAAGGCTCAACAAAACCTGAACAATCTGCTCGAAGTTGATTGGGAAGATGCTGAGCGTGGTGTCTATCCTAAAAGCGTGTTGTTTGATAATCCTTGGGAAGACTTTTTCCGCTACTATCCAATGGTGTGGCTGGATTTACCCCAAACTTGGGAACGTGCTCAACACAAGAGATATCAAGAGTTTACTCAAGATGTAGACATCAATGGTTATCCCAGCTACTATGTGCAGAACTTCCATCACCAGACGAATGGCTACTTGAGTGATTTATCAGCTAATTTGTATGACTTGCAGGTAGAAATTCTTTTTGGAGGTTCAGCTGATCCCATGCGACGACGCATTCTGGCTCCTCTTAAAGAAGGGTTAGAAGTGTTTAGTGATGTGTCACCACGCCAGATACGTGTACTAGATGTTGCTTGTGGAACTGGTCGTACTTTAAAGTTGATTCGGGCGGCTTTGCCGAAAGCATCTTTGTTTGGTACAGATTTGTCGCCAGCTTATTTGCGTAAAGCAAATGAATTCCTGTCGCAAATTCCCGGAGAATTACCACAACTTTTGCAGGCAAATGCAGAAGAGTTACCATACTTGGATAACTACTTCCATGCTGTCACTTCAGTTTTCCTCTTCCATGAGTTACCAGCAGCAGCACGTCAACAGGTTATAGAGCAATCCTATCGGGTGACAAAACCAGGGGGAACCTTTATCATCTGTGACTCAGTTCAGATGAGTGATTCTCCTGAAATGGAATCGCTGATGGAAAGCTTCCACGAAACTTTTCATGAACCTTACTACAAGCACTACACTACTGATAACTTGGTAGAGCGTTTGGAAAAAGCAGGCTTTGAGAATATTGATATACGGGTTCACTTTATGAGCAAGTACTTTATTGCTCGAAAGCCCGCTTAATGTAAAGAAAAGCTACGGTGGCTACATCAAACTAATATAATATTAATATTAGTTTACATAACTCTCATAAAAAGTTATGGCTGTTGCTTACCCGCGCAAATTTTAAAACGCTATAGGTGCAAGGGACATCTTGACACAAGTTGTCCGCGATGTGGTTTGCACCCGCCTTGGGCGATGCTCCCAAAGGGAGCCGCCCCTTGGGCGATCGCGATCTTCATCTGGTCACCCTCAACCGCTACCGCTACAGCGAGCAACGCAGTTGCAAAGACCTGACTGAAGTCATTGAACAACTCAACGGACAGCCACCCGAACTGATACGAGATTTATCTCACCATATCTCCGATGAACCCCGTCATGCTATGTGGCTGACTGATTTATTGGTGGAACTGGGAGCGAATGTAGGAACGCCTCCAGGCTCTTCTTACATTGATGAATTTGACCGTCTGATAGACCGAGAATTTTTCAACCCAGAACACAACCTAGAGGATAGCATTATTGCCGGATTGGCAGCAATTAACGTAACCGAAAAACGGGGTTGTGAGTACTTCTCTGCTCACATTTACGCCCTCAAGCAAGCGCCCCAAACCGAAGAAAACATCAAAATCCGCCAAACGATTGAAAAAATTCTGCCAGAGGAAGCAGGACACGTTCGCTGGGGTAACCGTTGGTTGGGGCAGTTAGCAGATAAAAGTCCAGAACATCGCCAAAAGGTTGATCAAGCCAAGCGAAAGTATGCTGCGATTGAACAAGCAGCTTTTGAAGCTGGCATGGATATCACCTTGGGTGCAGAACTGCGTAGAGTTGCCAACCTGCTGGAAGTGGCAAACACAATGCCTGTATGGCAACGTCCTCAATATCTGATGGAACGTTTACCGCAGACTCTTCTAGCACCAGATTTGCAAAGGACTCGGATTAATGTAGTTGAGCGAGTTTGGAAGCGAGATCCACAGACATTGATCGAAAGATTTGTGCCGATGTTTCTCAATGGTTTAAAAGGGATGCAAGATAACCGCCAGAAAACGAAGGCATAGAACAAATGTTCTGTATGTGATGTATGTGGGGTGGGCAATGTCCACCCCGTTTTTTGCCAAATTTCGCCCCAATAGCTGTTTGATGAATTCTTGCTCATCAGCTATCCATATCCTTAGTAGTCTTTGTCCAACCTGTTCTTGGACAAAGTTGTGATTTCTCAATAGTCATATCAAATCCGCTTGAATAGGTGTCCGCAGCGAGTACGGACACACGACAAGTTATCAACCGGACTTGATATCACAATATCGCTTTAACTGAGCTGCTAGCCCAACTAATACCCTTTCAACAGAGAAGGTGAAGGTTGCGTTCAGGAATTTCCTGCTTATTTGTTATTTAAGTGGCTCTTAATGCTTGCAATACTAGCAGCTAATACTATTTCACCAAATTCCTCATACATATTCAAACCTCAAAAACGCCATGAGAATCAAGTCATTTGTATGACAGTAAAGTGAAACGTATAACTTGCATCGCATCTCTATGCAAAAGTTAACAGGTAACTAAGTAAACAAAAAATTTTGGGTGAAATACAGAACTGATCCCTAGACTCATTGTATTTTTGGCATCACATCTATACTAGGGAGAGTGTGTAACTAATTTTCAAAAAACCCTGGCTTACAGTACTTCGATTCTCTTTGTACAAGACAATTGCCACCCCAAGAAATAGCATTGACATTTTGTTGTTAGACAACTGGATGTGTACTCTTGATCTGTTCCAGCCCTACGATACGACCACTACCTCTGTAGCGCTCTTTCCGAGACTTTTTGGAAGTGCCTACTGCCGCCATCAACTGTTGTGAGTCAGCCTTAGATGCCTGTTGTTCAAGTGCTTTAGTGTTAATAGCTAAGGAGCTAAAGAACAATCCTGTGATCAAAAATGAAATGGCAGCACGCATAAGAAATGTCTATTTTTGAACTCTTCATTTCACTACTACTGAGTTATCCTTACTGCATCCGGAGATTTTCGGAAATAGTATTTATTTTGACTGTAAAATCTCCTTTTATTTGCTGAGGTTTTCAACTATCAACCAATTAAGAGCGTGATTCATTCGACCGCAAATGGTGAGCAGTTGCTGATCACAAAAAGTTTGCAATTGCTCATGGATGTGCGATCGCAAAGTCACAATCTGCCAAGTATGCCCCCGATGGATACTTGGCGCAGTGATAGTGAATTTGTAATCTTGTTCAGATATGTGGTGAAAGATGCCCTGGAAACAGTTAATCTTTCGTACAGTTAAGGTATTATTGCTATCAACATTCTGATGTTGACAGGAAGATAAACAAACGGAATTTCCATGAACTCGATATAATTCTGGTTCTTCTAAATAGTACGATTGCCAGTGCAACCAATCCGGATCTTTTGGGAGCGAATTCAATAATGGAATAATTGCCGCTGGTGCATATTTATCATGTAATAAAGCTTCTTGTAGAACTCTTACTGGCAAATTCCGGGGGCTTAAATCCAACTCAACACACAAAGCTGCAGCCATACCTGCAGCTTGAGCGATACCCATCACCACAGGCTGCAATCTGGTTGCTCCATTAGCAATATGAGAAACGGAAATGTTCTTCTCGCATACTAGTAAACCATCTGTTTCTATAGGAACTAAACAACGGTAGGGAATTGTGAAGGGAGTTCCCGTCGTCCGTCCTCCCCAGCGCATCGATTTGGGTTGTACTTGGAACTCGATGCCTGGATAATGGTGGTCGTTGGGGTAATTAGCGATCGCTATTGCATCTATATTCAAAGGTGCAACCATACCTCCAGTTAGGGGCAAAATGTCCTGTTCTCGAATCGTCGTTAGTCCCACTAGGCGGCGGCTTTCCCGGTAGTAAGGGTGAAGGGCGAAGGAGGAGTGAGCCAGATGAGGGAAGATGTTATCAGCTAAACCATAGCGACGACCAAGCTGGTTTTGGATAAAATGGGCAAAATTTTGGCTGTGCCAAAAGCATTCTTGGAGAAACTCGCGCTTTGTTTCTTCTGTTTCTATCAATCGCCCCACACTTTCACCGTAGTCATTACCACGAATTGGCCAATTAATCATAAATAAACCACCGGGCAACCGTCCGTAATTCAAAAACTGTTCTGCACCGTAGCCGTCCCAAGCACCAACAAACTGTGATGGATCGTTGTTCGGTGCACTTGGGACTTCTGGTGCAACTGCTTCACCAAAGTCTTGCATCACCACCACCCAAGTGGGGGCTTGCACAGGATATCTTTGTGTGAGATGATTATAATCTGCTGGGGCGCTTGGTTCTCCCCACTCCGAATGTAATTCCCAGCCCCAACGGTAAGGTATATCAGCTAAAGCTAATAAATCTCCTAACTCTGTAGCGTCGAGAGTTATCTTGGCATTAACAGTTAAATCTGCAAATCGGACGCCACAAACGCAATTCCCCTCTTGGAAAACTTCTAACGGCACAAGTCCAGTGATCCAAAGTAAATTGGGCAACTCCTGCACCCAATCTGCAAAAATCTTTGCCCCAATACGCGGATCGTAACTAAAAAAGCTAACCCAACAATTATCTAATCCTCCTGGCTGACGGTGCTGTAATTCTTGTAAAAACGCACCCCATAACCCTGTTTGAAAAGCTTCTAGTTCATTCCCATCCGGTGCAGATACCCCAGCAGAAGTCAGCATTCCCCCCAACCAAGGAAACTCACTCACAAGGATAGTTTTTGCTCCCCGTCGCGCTGCTTGAATGGCGGCGGCGGTTCCTCCTGTTCCACCTCCGACGACTAAGATGTCAGCTGTGTATGTTTGATGAACCATTTTTGAACCTCGCTAAAACAGTGCTAAGTATCGAGTACTAACTACAGCTCATCATTAATAGAGTTCGGAATTGGACTGATAAATAGGACAAAAGTACTATAAATTGAGTATTTCAGCTGTGTTTAGCACCCAGCGATAAGCCTCTGGCTTGACGCGACGCGACGTGTATCGCAAATATGCGAATAAATCGGGGTTATGCGAAGTGCCTGAAACGAGCAAAAACCTTAATTCATATTAAGGTTTATTTGTACAGTGCGTAAGTCATAATAAATATTAAGTTTGATTTATTACAGTTTTTCTAACAATACATCTAAAAATTTATGATTTTTAAATGAATCTCTGCAACCTATGAAAATTCAATTTTTTTGTAGATACTCAGGTGGTACACTATCTACTAACCAAACACCGTTATCAGAGCAGTAGAATTGATAACCAGCTTGATACATAGTCGCAGTATCTACGAGCAAAACTACTGGTTTTCCATGTCTTGCACCTACAATTTGTGCTGTAGCAATATCCTTTGATAAATGAACATGATGTCGCGACATTTTGCAGAGTCCTGTTTGCATTATTGACTCTACAGATTTGTGTCCCGTGCCGTGATAAAGCACGTCTGGAGGAACAACAGGTTCTAATTGTAAATCAACTTCTGTTGAGTGACCTTGGTTAGCACGAATAAGAGTGCCTGTGGAGTTAAAAGAAAAGCGTTTTTTCTCGTTGAGTTCAACCACCACCTGTAATTCCTGACGGGTGAGTGGAAATTTGTTTTTAGCGCAAGCGGTAAGCAGTTCATCAACACTAACCCAACCACCAGGGGCAAGTTTAATTCCAATTGCACCCGGTGTATGTCGCAAATATTTGCTAAGATATTTGCTGATTTTGACGAGGCGAGAATCACTCATATGATTACAGTAGTATTTATAATACTACATATATATATTAATAATATTACATCAAAATTTTTAGTAAATCGACAGAATTTGTCTGACTATCAGAGATGATGCCACTTCAATCATCACAATTAGTATTATTCTACCATTGGAAAACTCTTAAAATTTCGCCGCACCCAATCCATCCCGACTTCATTATTGAGCTTGATGTGCTGAGGTGTGTTGGCATAGAGTTTGCTCAAAATGTCGGCGTCTTGCTCTACAACGATATCTATCAGCCGCAGGAGATTTCCTTTAATCAGATGAGCAATCGGATTATGCGCTTTTATAAACATTAAAATGAAGACGCGGGAGTAATTTGGTGATTCTGGAATATAGAAATGACACTCTTTAAGGCTAAGGATTGCATTCTCACCGTGCATCACCGCCATGCATGGGAAGAAGTTTTCTAAATGAGCTTGAAGTACCTTTGGCATTGCTATGAGAGCAGGATTTTTGAGGATGTGGCGGAGTGTAGGTTTCTTCCTCGGCTGATCAATGTAGGCGTGGGAGTGAAATCCATCATCGATAAACTGTTTCAACTGCACTTGTTCAATCTCAAATAACTCACGATGGGTGCCATTTTGGTGATTGTAGTCGTGCATATTTAGCAGGAGACTTAGGAAATCGGTTTTGATACTACGATCGCCTGTGAACCCAATAAACTCATACTCCCCTGCAATTTCATTCATAATTGTTGGGATAGGAATCTTTGCCTCATATCCACCATAGGACCAAATAAAGTCGCCTTGAATCACTAACTCCAACGGTTCCATCAAGGATTTTGTTGGCTTGTTGGAACCTGGTAAAATTGTGCAGCCAAAGCCATCAAATTCCAACGCATGAAATGGACAAGTCACCACACTACTACCATCTGGCTTGGTTACACACCATCCTTCCGAAAGCATCGCACCCATATGAGGGCAAGCATTCGGTAAGCAACTGATTTTGCCTGTGCTGTCTTGCCAGATAACGTAGTCATTACCGTAGAGAGAAACTTTCACAGGTTGATTCGGCTTGAGCATGGAACGATGTGCTAATAGCCACGGTGCACCTTGCAGCATTTTCATAAATACTTCTTAAATAACTTACTAATTAATTAGTAAGTTAAACTATAGGGGATTTTGTTGTCAATTGGCGATTCCGCAATAAGCGTGTTAACTCAACGAAACAGGATATCTCTTGCTTGGTACTATGAAAAGGCAAACGAGAGATTGTGATACTGTGGTTGGAAAAGTCAAGACTAAGCGAGTAACCAAATCGGTTCGTCAGATTCGAGATGCAGATGTGACGCAGCAGCAGATTCTTGACGCCGCAGAACTGGAGTTTGCTAAGCACGGTTTGAAAGGTGCGAGGTTGAGTGCGATCGCAAATCTAGCGCACATCACGACTGCCACAATTCATTACTACTTCGATAATAAAGAGGGCTTATACAAAGCCGTGTTGCAGCGTCCGATTGATGAAGTTCAGGCAATGGTTAGTCAGCTAAATCTCGACCATTTGCCGCCTGAAGACGCAATGGCGCATATTATTCGGACTGCGATCGCCTACGAAGCCACCAATCCCCATCGTCAAATGCTGTGGTTCCAAGAAGCGAGTCAAAATCAAGGCTTGTATTTCAAGCAAGCCAACGTGTGGAGTCTATACGAGCACCTTCTCAAAGTTCTTGAGCGAGGTATAACAGAGGGGTGTTTTCGTCCACTCGACCCCATTTTAACACTGACTCATATTCTCAGCGTTTGCATTTTCTACTTTACTGTGCACGAAAATTGGAAACACTTAACTCCTGAGATTGATCGCCTCAGTCCAGAAATGGTAGAAAAGCATACCGAGGCGGCGATCAAATTTGTTTTGGCAGGTGTGAAGAACACTCCTTAAGCATTTTGGATATTTCGTTTATGTAACATGCCTTGTGTTATCGTACGTTGCATAGAGTTATGAGATATCAAAAAAATGACAATGATATTAAGACATAACGTGCCTATAGAAGCAGTCAAGACTGAACAAGAAGCCCAATCTATTAAGCAACTAGAAGATATTCTTAATAACCAAGATTCTCAGGCGAAACTAATAGGAGCTAATGGAGAACAAATTGACATTCCTGAGTCACTTTATCAAGTGCTGCGTCATGTCGTCCATGCAATGGCATCAGGACAAGCTGTATCTCTGGTTCCCCACAGTTATGAAATGACAACACAACAAGCCGCTGAATTTCTCAACGTTTCACGACCTTATGTTATTAAGTTATTAGAACAGGGAGAAATTCCTTACATTAAAGTGGGTTCACATCGACGGGTTTGTTTTGAGGATTTAGTCAGGTATAAAGAACAACGGGATGTAAAGCGTCGAGAAGCGCTTAACGAACTGACTCAGTTTTTACAAGATGAGGGGTTCTACGACGAGAAAAATGAAGAAAATGATTTAGGATTGCTATAAAATCTTGTAGCAAGTAACATAAAGAACGCCCTAAGTGTTAAATATATTATCGTTGAGCGGTGAAAATTTAACATGAAAGCACAGGTATTTAGAGGCGTTAATCAACTTTCTTACGAAGAACTGCCCGTACCGACACTGGAACCGGATGAGGTGCTGGTACAGGTGCAGGTGGTGGGGTTGTGTCAGTCGGATATCAAAAAAATTCGTTATCCTTTGTATGAACCGCCGCGCATTTTTGGACATGAAACTGCTGGAACTATATCAGCGGTGGGTTCGCAAGTCAGAGGCTGGCAAGTTGGACAACGGGTGGCGGTGATGCACCATATCCCTTGTATGCGTTGCGATTATTGCCTAAATGATAATTTCTCAATGTGCGATACTTACAAAAACATCTCTACGACAGCAGGATTTAACGCTAGTGGTGGAGGTTTTGCTGAGTATGTCAAAGTTCCCGGTCATATTGTGCGTAATGGGGGGTTGATTCCCATTCCTGATAATATCAGTTTTGAAGAAGCAAGTTTTGTAGAGCCAACAAATTGCTGCCTCAAAGCAGTGAAAAAAGCTCAAATTGCTCCTGGGCAAACGGTTTTGGTTACTGGTGCGGGACCAATTGGGTTAATGTTTATTATGTTGGTGAAGTATTTTGGGGCGAAGGCGATCGCCACCGACTTACTCCCCTCCCGCATAGAAAAAGCTTTGAGTGTAGGTGCAGAAGCTGCATTTGATGCCCGTGACGCCAACTTACCAGCAAAAATTCATGATTTGACCAATGGCATGGGTGTTGATGTTACCCTACTTGCAGTCCCAAGTGATAAAGCTTTCTTTCAAGCACTCGACTGTACTCGCAAAGGTGGAAAAATTCTCTTTTTCGCGGAATTTCCTGATGAGATGGAAATTCCAGTTAATCCGAATCTTCTCTACCGTAGGGAAATTGACCTTATGGGCAGTTACAGTTCATCGTACCGCATTCAAAGTTTAGCAGCTGATATTGTCTTTAATCGACGCATAGATGTCCAAGCATTGATTAGCGATCGCTATCCATTACAAGATTTATCAGCAGCAGTGGAACAGGCGATCGCTCCTACTGCAGAAACGTATAAGATTTTGATTTATCCGTAGAAGGGAGAAGGGGAAAAAGGTCTCACCTCACCCCGCCCTTACGGGCACCCCTCTCCTTATTAAGGAGAGGGGGAGGAGGAACTGTTTTCCTACACTGCCATACTCTCTCACTCCCTTAGGCGCGTTGAATTCATGAGTTATACCTCACCCCGCCCTAACGGGCACCCCTCTCCTTATTAAGGAGAGGGGGAGGAGGAACTGTTTTCCTACACTGCCATACTGCCACACTCCCACACTCCCACACAAACGAAATGCTTGTCATCATAGTTGCACTTCTCGCCTTTTATCTTGCTTGGAATCTCGGAGCAAATGACGTTGCTAACTCAATGGGAACTTCTGTTGGTTCCAAAGCTGTTACTCTGAAACAGGCATTGATTATTGCTGGAGTGTTAGAGTTTACGGGTGCGGTACTATTTGGACAAGAGGTATCGCAAACTTTGGCGACAGAAATTGTCAATCCTGCTTTGTTTGCCGATACACCGCAAATGCTAGTCACTGGAATGGTGGCGGTGCTGCTTTCTGGCGGTTTGTGGCTGCAAATTGCTACATCACGGGGTTTGCCTGTATCATCTTCTCATGCGGTTGTTGGTGCGATCGCCGGATTTAGCTGGGTTGCTTTGGGAGTGAGTGCGATCGATTGGTCAACAATTGGACAAATCACGATAGGTTGGATTATCACCCCAATCATAAGTGGGGCAATTGCTGCTTTATTCTACAGTCAAATCAAGCGCTGGATTTTAGATCAACCAAATCCATTAATACAGTTAAACGAGTGGATTCCTTGGTTAAGTGCTGTTTTGCTGGGGATATTTGGTGTGATTGTGCTACCGTCATTAACTCAGGGACTAGCAACTTTTCTGATTGAGCAAGTTGGTTTGAAAATACCTGCTCATGATATTCCATTGGTAACTGGTGCTGTAGCTGCAGTTGGACTCACCTTTTACAGTTGGCGACAGTTGGAGAGAGGGAGAAGGGGAGTAGGGGCAGTAGGGGCAGTAGGGGCAGTAGGGGCAGTAGGGGGAGTAGGGGAAGTAGTAAATTCCCGATTTACTAATCCTGTTGAGGGGTTATTTGGTCGATTTCAATTGCTCAGTGCTTGTTTTGTTGCTTTTGCTCATGGTTCTAATGATGTGGGGAATGCGATCGCTCCTCTAGCTGCAATTGCTTACATTAACCGCACTGGCACAGTACCAACAAATGGTTTCAACATACCCATATGGATTATAATGCTTGGTGGCGTTGGAATTGTCACTGGTTTAGCGATTTTGGGAAAAAAAGTTATCGCCACGATTGGCGAAAGTATTATTTCCTTGCAACCGAGTAGTGGATTTTGTGCTGAACTCGCAACTGCCACAACTATCCTGCTTGCCTCTCGGTTGGGTTTACCTGTTTCTACCTCCCATGCTTTGGTTGGTGGTGTTGTTGGCATTGGACTGGTGCAAGATATTAAGTCAATTCAATTCAAAACTCTTCAAGGAATTGCTGCAGCATGGGTTATTACAGTTCCTGCAAGTGCGGTTCTTAGCGCGGCTATCTTTTCAGTGTTGAGATTAAAGTTTGGATAACGCGCGTGTTACCTCACCCCGGCTTTGGCTTACGCCAAAACCTCCCCTCTGCTTATAAAGGAGAGGGGTGCCCGATAGGGCGGGGTGAGGTTAAATCAGCATGGAATTAGACCTTGAACGTTCTACATATCTATTTCACTGTTGAGGATAAAGTTTGGATAACGCGCGTGTTACCTCACCCCGGCTTTGGCTTACGCCAAAACCTCCCCTCTGCTTATAAAGGAGAGGGGTGCCCGATAGGGCGGGGTGAGGTTAAATCAGCATGGAATTAGACCTTGAACGTTCTACATATCTATTTCAGTGTTGAGATTAAAGTTTTGACAACGCGCGTATCACCTCACCCCGGCTTTGGCTTGCGCCAAAACCTCCCCTCTCCTTAATAAGGAGAGGGGTGCCCGATAGGGCGGGGTGAGGTCAAATCAACACCGAATCAAAGCTTGAACGTTCTATATATCTTATTTCACTGCAGCACAATTACTAGTAGGTGCTGGCTGCTCACGTTGTGGGCCAGTCTTAGTAGGATCATAGCCTACCAGCACCACTTGACCTTTTTCGTTATATATCCAACCCCGTGCTGGTATTATCTTTTTGACAGGTGGCTTTTGAGATGGCTGCTTTTCTGGTTCTGGTGTACTTGTTGAACTTACCTTACTGGGAACAGGCTGAATTAAATCAACCCGCACATTGTCACTACTGAGGATTTTATTTGGATCAGTTGGGAATCCCCCACGTCCTACGATTGTGAAAGTACTTCCAAAGCCTTTGATACAGGGATTTTGAGCAACCTGCTGTGCGGGGTCGATCACAGCTTCTGTTAATTCAAATAGCCCTTGGCTGGGGTCAACTTCAAGTGTATTCAATTGCACAACGCCATTGAACTGTGGACCAGCGTTAGAAGTGGCGGTAATGTTGTTTGGGGAGCGAAAGATACCTCGGGCTGTGATGTTAACCGTCCCTCCAGAACCTTCTTCTGCATTGGCGGTAATCTTGCTATCTTCAAAAACTACCAAGTTCCCAGTGTTATTAATCTCAATTTTGCCTCCATTAGCCGTGCCTTGGGCGTTAGTGGTGATGCTGCTGTTGTTGCGCAAGATTAAGTCACGAGGGTTTAGACTAATGTTGCCCTTGCCTCCCCTAGTTTCAGCACGAATAGATCCTTGGTTGTCCAGCTGGATGTCTTTAGTGGTTGTAACTGTTATCTCGCCTGCTGCACCACTGCCAAGATTACTGGTAGAGATTGTACCGCCATTGGTTAGAGAGAGCGATCGCGCACGGATCTCAACTCCCCCAGCATTACCCACGCCTAATGATTCAACAGTGCTATAAAATCCACTTTTATTTTCTGTGTTCTCAGTAAAGTTACCATCTGCGGAGACATTGCCAGTTGCATTAACGGTGACACTCCCGGCATTTCCCTTTCCTGAGGTGCTGGCAGAGACTTGTGAGCCATTTCTTAGGTAAAGATTGTTGGTATTTATTTCGATATTACCTCCATTACCATTGCCCAAGTTCTCTGTCCTCACACCTGCTGTGTTGAGATCAAACAGATCTGCGACAGTAATCTTGATTTCTCCACCATTACCTGTGCCATTTTTCTCAGTCCTGCTAGAAATTTCTGACCTTTCCACTCGAAGAGAATTTGCATTGATATCGATTTTTCCAGCGTCACCTTTACCCTTAGTAGTTGTAGATATACCTGATAAATTCAATAATTCTAAGGTACCTGCAGTAATGTTGATTTCTCCAGCGTTGCCTGTGCTATTTTCCGCCGCTTCGCTACTAACACCTGCATTTTCAAGTCGAAAAGAATTTGCACTAATATTGATTTTTCCAGCGTTACCTGTGCTATTTCCCTCCGAATTGCTGACGACATTTGAGCGTTCCACTCGAAAATTATTTGCACGGATGTCGATATTTCCAGCGTCACCTTTACCCTTAGTAGTTGTAGATATACTTGCACTTTGCGGTAATTCTAAAGAACCTGTGACGGCAATTTTGATTTCTCCACCTTTGCCTGTGCTATTTTCCTGCGCTTGACTAAAAACCTCTCCATCTTCAAACCGAAAAGAACCTGCACTAATGTTGATTCTTCCAGCGGCACCTCTGCCAGAGGTGTCAGTACTTATAGTTGACCTCTTGCTCGCAAAAGAGTCTGTGACATTAAAGTTGATTTCTCCGGCTTGAGCTGCATCGATAACTTTGCTAGTGACACGCGAGGTGTCAATCAGCAAAGAATTTGCATTGATGTTGATTTTGCCAGCATTACCCGTGCCATCGGAGTCAGCAACTATACCTGCCGTGTTTATCACCAATGGACCTTTGACGCTCATGTTGATGTTTCCAGAATTACCCGTGCTCTCTGGTATTGCCCAACTCACGAACGACGAGCCGCCTCCAATATCCAAAGAATTTGCACCAATATTGATGTCTCCGGCTTTACCCTTGTCCCATGTCTGAATGCTTACACCACCGCCATTCTCAAATTTGATCTTGTTAGTAGCATCCAGTGTTATTTGTGCGCCGTTCCCCGAACCGAAGGTGTTAGCGAGGGCGCTGGACTGATTGAAACTTATAGAGTCACCAACAATTCTAATTTCTCCCCCATTTTTATCCCTAAGGGTATCAGATAATAAAAGTGATTCAGAGAAATTGATATTTCTACCTTGGATTGCAATAGAACCGCCGCCATCTCCTGTGACATTGACAGACGATTTATTAGAAAACTCAATGTCTCTAAAATTGGGGGTGCCTTGATAAGCAAGTGAAAAACCTTGTTCTGCTGGCACGAGATTTACAATTTGGTTGCTGTCAAAGCTGCCAATTTCAATACGTCCGCCTTGTGACTGAAGTACACCACCTTCAACGGAAACTTTTCCTCCTACAAGTGCTAAAGTTTTTCCGGGTTCGACTTGTAATCCTGTAACAGGCAAGTTAATAATCTTGTCACGGGATCCCTCCTTAGCCTCAGGAGTAATTCCGCTCCCTGGTCCTTGTACTTGAATTTCTCTAGGATTATCACCATACCTCAACCCAATCGGAACATTTATCGTTAACAATGGCGGTGCTTGGGGATTAGTTGCACTAAACTCAAACCCATTCTTAAATATCAAACTATTTGCCGTACTTCCCAAAAATGAACCACCCACATCCAACCGGGCATTTGGTCCAAAGATAATTCCCTTGGGGTTGATCAAGAACAAGTTCGCTGTGCCCAACACACCCAAGACACCCTGAATGTTCGAGGCATTCCCCCCAGTCACTCTGGTGAGTATGTTTGCAATTCCCTGAGGATTGGAAAAATAAGCTCCTCTACCAGCATTGATATTAAATTCCTGAAAACTGTGGAATAGGTTGTCCCCACGAATTGCGCCCCCGTCAATCCTGTCGCTAGGGGTGCCGTTAATTTGGACGTTGGGAGTAACTACAGAATTTTCCGCACCAAGACTGTTATCGGGAGTGATTTGTGCTGTTGCAACGGTGAGGTAGCTAAAGCTTGCTAGGGTAGCTAGGGGTAAGGCGAAGAGAAAGAGTGGGTGATGCACCAGTTTTATCCTCAGTATTTTACGAGTTTTGAATATGAGGTTGGGAAAAATACTTGAAAATCAGTCAGATTATGGATCCGTAGTACTAATATCAGCTTTTTAGGATCATAGTACTTATTTGTAAGATTTTGTGACAAAGTCAGGACTTACCCACTGAAAACCCGAAACCTCGATCCCCTTATAAAGGGGATGAGACATTAACGTTTTCTTCTTCTAAACTATTTTTTATCTTTGTTATACAAAAAATGAAATTCGATCAGCTGCTTCACATCCACTGCATTTTTTCCATGCGAATAACCATCAGCCTGCATTTCAACCTGCTACTGTTGGGTTTCCTGCTGGAATTCCAGTCACAAACTGCTGAAAACGCTTATCTCCAGCAATTTCATCAAAATCTATGTCAGTTGCTGCTTCTTCCTTATAATCAGGATTAATCTCAACTGCCCGTTGCAGATTTTCTAAAGCTAACTCAACCTGTCTTTGCAGTGCGTAACAGGCAGCTTTGTTATAATAAGCGTTGGCGTAGTCTGGTTTTATTTCCAGGGCTTTGTTGAAACATTCAATCGCTTCGTCATCTTGTCCGAGCCTTACTAAGGCGTAACCTTGGTTATTCCAAGCTTTGTAGGACTCAGGCTTGAGTTTGATGGCTTTGTCAAAACAACCGATCGCTTCTTCATATCGTTCCATTTCTTGCAAAGCAAGAGCTCTATTGAACCATGCAACACCATCATCTGGCTTAACTTGCGTTGCTTTCTTGAAAGCAATAAAAGCTTGCTTGTGTTTTTGTAAGTATCCCAATGCTACACCGAGGTCAACCCAGGCTTGATGGTACTCTGGGTTGATTTTCAAAGCTTGTTCATAAGAGGCGATCGCATCTTTGTACTGTTTCAACCTCCCTAAAGCCATACCTCTGTTCAACCAAGCAACAGCGTCTTTTGGCTGAATTTCCACTGCTTGGTTGTAAATAGCAAGTGCATCTTCGTAGCGTCTTTGGGAGAAAAGAAGATTTGCTTGTTTGAGAATATCATCAACTTTTGACTCTTGTTGAGTCTGAGTATCTTCTCTCACCTCTGGTTGTTGTGGTACTTGCTGTCTTTTTTCCTGTGCTTTCGCAGTTGCAGATTCGGCGACTGAGGAAGCAGGTGTAACCACAGACTGTGGTACTTGCTGTCTTTTTTGCTCTGCTTTGCGAGTCGCAGATTCGGCGACTGAGGGAGGAGATATGACTACAAGTGGTACCTCCTGGACTTTTTCCTCCACTTTCGCAGTTGCAGATTCGGCGACAGAGGGAGGAGGTGTAAGCACAGATAGTTGCTCAAGCATGATTTTTTTTCTTTGTTGAGCATCCTTCTGCAATTCCGAAAGTTGAGATACAAATTCTGCTTCTAATTCTCCCAGCTTCTCAAGAATAGTATTTTTTCTTTGTTGAGCATTCAACTGTAATTCTGAAAACTTAGATGCAAACTCACCGCCAGATTTCTCTAAATTCTCTACTACTGTTTCTTTGCGTTGTTGAGCATCCACTTGCAGTTTCGACAAGAATGATCCAAATTCTAAGCGTAATTGCTCTAAACTTTGGATAATTTTGTACTTTTGCTGCTCTGCATCCGATTGCAATCCCGACATTTGAGATGTCAACTCGGAATTTGATTCTTCTATGTTCCCGAGTACAATATCCTTTTGTTGTTGAACTTGGTTTTGTAATGCAGACAGTTGTGAGCTAAATTTTAAGCGCAATTGCTCCAAGCTTTCCGTCAGGTTGTCTTTTTGCTCTTCTGCATCCGATTGCCATTCTGACATTTGAACTGTCAATTGGGAATTCGATTCTTCTATATTCCCCAGTACAATATTTTTTTGTTGTTGAACTTGGTTCTGTAATCTAGACAGTTGTGAGCTAAATTCTAAGCGCAATTGCTCCAAGCTTTCCGTCAGGTTGTCTTTTTTAACTTCTGCATCCGATTGGAATTCTGACATTTTCTCTGTCAATTCGGAATTCGATTCTTCTATATTCCCGAGTACAATATTTTTTTGTTGTTGAACTTGGTTCTGTAATCTAGACAGTTGTGAGCTAAATTCTAAGCGCAATTGCTCCAAGCTTTCTGTGAGGTTGTCTTTTTTAACTTCTGCATCCGATTGCAACCCCGACATTTTCTCTGTCCACTCGGAACTCGATTGTTCGATATTTCCTAGTGCGATATCCCCTCGTTGTTGAACACTTTCTTGTAATGCAGACAGTTGTGAGCTAAATTCTAAGCGTAATTGCTCCAAGCTTTCTGTCAGGTTGTGTTTTTCAACTTCTGCATCCCATTGCAATCCCGACATTTTCTCTGTCCACTCGGAACTCGATTGTTCTATATTCCCGAGTACAATATCCCCTCGTTGTTGAACACTTTCTTGTAATGCAGACAGTTGTGAGCTAAATTCTAAGCGTAATTGCTCCAAGCTTTGCGTCAGGTTGTCTTTTTGCTCTTCTGCATCCGATTGCAACCCCGACATTTTCTCTGTCCACTCGGAACTCGATTGTTCGATATTTCCTAGTGCGATATCCCCTCGTTGTTGAACTTGGTTCTGTAATGTAGACAGTTGTGAGCTAAATTCTAAGCGTAATTGCTCCAAGCTTTCGAGCAGGTTGTGTTTTTGAACTTCTGCATTTGATTGGAATTCTGACATGTGAGATGTCAACTCAGAATTCGATTCTTCTATATTCCCGAGTACGATATCCTTTTGTTGCTGAACACTCTCTTGTAATGCAGACAGTCGAGATACAACTTCTGACTGTAATTGATCCAAATCATCAAAAATCTTGTTCTTTTGCTGTTGAGCACCAAACTCTAATCCAGAGAGTTGAGTTGCAAACTCAAACCGGGACTGTTCGATATTTCCCAGTGCGATATTCTTTTGTTGTTGAACCTCGCTTTGTAATTCAGACAGTTGAGATGCAACTTCTACTTCCCATGTTCTTAAATTTTCAACAGTTGTATTTCTTTGCTGTTGGGTTTGCAATTCTAACTCAGAGACTTGAGCCGAAAATTCATATTCTAAAGTTTTGACGTTTTGTTTAGAATTGTTGATGGCTGTTTCTAATTCTGATGTTAGTTGCTCTTGGATGTTAAATATTTGAGATGGGATTCTAGATAAAGTTTCTTGTTCAGTTGTGATTGTTTGTTGAAGTGCTTCTACTTCTTTATCTAGGTTAGAAGTAATATTTCTCGTTTCTTGGATGAGTTTTTGTGCTTCTTGCTTAACACTCACTAGCTGTTTTTCTAACTCTTGGAGTCCATGTAGCCGTGAGATTGCTTTATCAACTATTTCACGGATAGCAACCCGTCGCAGCAGGAATAAAGCAGCAATGACTGTGACTGGAACAAGAGTCAGCATGGCTAGCCAGACGTTGAGCAAGATAGTATCGCGAAGATAGACGCGATGTTCTTCTGTCAGTCGCGGTAGTTCTTGCTGGTACGGAGTGGAAAGTCCCGGAGGCTGTGGCGAAGAAGGTGTTTGTTGGGCACTGGCAAAACCAACGGACAGTAGAATGGGTGAGAAGACTATACCGCTTCTCAACAATAAGGCGAAGATGGGTTGATTCTTGCTCTTCATAAAGATGATCTATATCCGTTGGTTAGTTTTTGAAGCAGCACAATACTAATTTAGCTTAGTTCCTGAACTTATCTACGTTATCTAATTTTATTGTGATTCTTTTGCCTCACAAACTTTAGCCAAACACCTTTTTAAAAGTTGCACTCTGTGTCGGTGCGCAAAGCGACGAGGACTTAATATAGTTTTGTGACTGAATACGGGTTGGTTTAGATACTCCCAAAGAGGAAATTTAATGTTGCTGTTTTCTTGAGTCATACAAAAAGGACAATACAAAAGACAGAGTGCACAGTTACTAGTATCAATAAATACTAACATGCTTCCCTGATATAACGTTTACCAATATGTATTCAATTGTCCTTGAGGTAAATACGGAAAATTTAGCTCAGCATTTCACAGTTATAAGGCAGTCTCAGTAGTTATACTACTAAAACTGCCCCAATAATTATATATAGCACATTGTTTGTGCGTCAGGAACTAGGGGTGTAGTTTTGCTCAAAGTCTAATAATGATTGCCTGCTTTGCGATGGTGAACGGCTGTCACTGCATCGGCTTTAAGTAGTTTACCATTATCGACAGTTGCATACACAACCCAATGATCACCGCATTCCATGCGTTTGTTGACAGAACATTCAAGATATGCTGAGGAATCAGTGAGAACAATGCAGCCGTTATCAGCAACTTTTGTGGAGAAATTTGCAAATCTGTCTTCTCCAGGCGCAAAAGATTTGCGGAAGTGTTTCATGTATTCTTGCTGATGACCTTCAGGTAAAACATTCAAGACAAATTTACCGCCAGGATACATCAGGGATTCAATTGCCCGTTCTTTGGCGATAGCAACAGTAATACCTGGTGGGTTAAAGGTGGCTTGAGAAATCCAAGACCCCATCATTCCAGTAGAAACTTCTCCAAGCTTTGCTGTCACAACGCAAATTGATCCTACAATCCGACCAACAGCTTGTTCAACAGGAGTCGCTGCAGTTTGAGTCATACGCACTTTTTTGGCTTTTCTCAGGGCTTGGGCAAAGTCTGTACCTGTTTCTTCACACTGTTTAAGCAGGACATCTGAGGGTTTAAACTTGACTTTCATAGTTTCAAACCCAAACCGATATCCCGCATCACGGAGTTTACCTTCAATGAAGTCGAAAGCTTCGCCACTCCATCCATAAGAACCAAATATCCCAGCAAGCTTGCTATTGTCACCGCTGGCTAGCACAGTACCTAAAGCAGTGTGAATGGGAGTTGGTGCGTTACCACCAATGGTAGGAGAACCGATGATAAAGCCCTCAGCTTTGTCAAAAGCTGCACGAATCTCTTCAGGTGAAGCAAACTCACAGTTGATGGATTCTACAGCGACTCCTCCTTTTGTTAAACCAAGGGCGATCGCCTGCGCCAAAGTTGCTGTATTTCCATACGCCGAAGCATAAAGTAAAGCAACGGTAATTTCGCGAGCAGTTTGAGAATGGCTCCATTGCTGATAGGCTTGGGTAAGTTCCACTAGGCCATAGCGTACCAAAGGACCGTGAAGGGTACCCAACATTCTGATTTGTAGTTCTGATATTTTCTCTAGGGCTGCTTGTACATGAGTTGCATGAGGAGCCATCAAGCAATCAAAATAGTAGCGCTGGTCTTCTTTTAAAATGCCCCAATCTTCATCAAAGACTTCTTCACCACAGATATGAGCACCAAATAGCTTATTAGTGTACAGTATCTGAGTTTGCTGGTCATAAGTACAAAGACCTCCAGGCCAACGAGGGCTGGGAATGGGGAGACAGCGCAAAACATGACCCTTACCTAAATCCAGAGTTTCTTTCCCCCGCATCGTCATGATGTTCAATTTGTGATTGGGGAAAGTTGCACTCAAATTGGCAGCACTAGGAAGCGAACAAACAAAAGTCAGTTGTGGTGCTAGTTCTAACAGAGCTTTAAGAGTTGCGATTCGGTTAGGATTAAAGTGACCTAGAATAACGTAATTTAAGTGTTTCAGTTCAAGAGACTGCTGTAATGCGTCTAGAAAAATTTGTGTGAAAGTTTCTGGGGGTGGGTCAATAATTGCAGTTTTATCACCCTCTATTAAATAGCAATTCGAGGTGGTACCTTTTGCTAGTGCGTATTCAATTTCAAACCGTAGACGTGTCCAACTACGTGCCCTTAGTACTGTCGTGTTTGTAGCGATTGGTAGAACTTGTACGTCGCGGGGATTGGGATTATTCATAGTTGTCGAGTGAGGGAGATTCTGAGATAGGGGGATGAGGGGACCTCCTATGCCTAACGGCACGCTTGCGCGAACGGAGGAATTAAAAGTATGCCCTTCGGGCACGCTACGCGAACAAAATTCAAAGTTCAAAAAAAAGAATTCTTAATTTTGAATTTTGAATTGATAATTTTGAATTTGAGTGCAGCGAGTGGGGGGGCAATGGGGTGATGGGATGATATTCTCTCCCAATCTCCCCAGCTTAATTAGTAGTAAGTGCCTACCTTGCGATGGCGAACAGCTGTGAGTCCCTCTGGTTTGGAGACTTTACCGTCAGCAACTGTACAATATAACAGCCAGTGGTCGCTGCATTCGATGCTGCTGACAATTTCACATTCCATGTAGGCAAGAGCGTCTGTGAGAATGGGGGAACCATTTTTGGCTGTTTGGGTTTTGACGCCAGCAAATCTGTCACCACCAGGAACTAAACGCTTGAGGAAGTGTTTCTTTAATTCTTGATAATTTCCTTCTTCCAAAACGTTAAGGACGAACTTATCACCCACTTGCATCAAAGAATCTATGGCACGATCTTTGGCGATCGCAACTGTAAATCCTAAAGGTTGCAAGCTGGCTTGAGCCACCCAGGAAGCTAGCATTGCCCCTTGAACATCATTCTTTTGGGTTGTGATAATGTAGAGTCCGTTGCTAATCCGACCGAGTGCTTTTTCTAAGTTGGCGTCGATAGACTTGATTTGCTTGATGTTACGTTCGCGAACAAGCAATTGTCCTAAGTCTATACCTGCTTCTCTACACACTTGGTGAGTAGCTGTGCTGGGAGTTTGTTTGATGCGGATTGCTGGGAAAGCTTCCTTAATACCAAGGTCGAGAAATTTTCTGCGAAGTGGATCAATAGGTTCATCATCTCCGCCGTAGCACTCAAACAGTCCAACGACTTGCTTCTTGACGACGCCTAAGAGCGAACTGATAGCAGCATGAGCTGCAACGTTAGCACTTGGAGGCATACCGATAAGAATGCCAGCTGAGCGAGCTGCGAGTTCTTGAATTTCTTGGATTTCAGCGGTGGTAAGATCCATCACTTCGACGCCAAGCCCAGTTTTCTGCAACCCTTCAGCAATTTCGTGGGCAAGTTCCTGACTGTGTCCGTAGTCGGAGACATAATATAAGCCGACTATTGTTTGTGCCTGAACTTGTCTATGACTCCAAGTTTGGTAACATTCCCTAAGAATATCAAGATGGTGGTAAAGTAGGGGTCCGTGTCCATTGGCGATGATTTTAATTTTCCCAAGGTCACCCATTTTATTCATGGCATTCACGAGGGAACGGGCGTTGGGACCCATCAAGCAGTCGTAGTAAAATTTGAAGTCAGGTTCAATTGCATCTAGATTGATGTCAAAGGTATCATCGCTGCAATAATGCATGCCAAAGGCATCGCAAGTATACAGGGTTTCGGTTTTGTGGTCGAAGCTAAATATTGTATCGGGCCAGTGTAGGTTAGGTGCACTCACGAATTCGATTTCGTGTCCAAGACCAAGATCTACGCGATCGCCACTCTTGACAATCCGCTTAGAAAACGGGTCGTGAGTTACATTTTTAGTGTCAAGTAAATAGAGAGTCCCTAACTAAGGATGGGGACTCGCGGTTTAATAACGTACTGTTTCACCACTTGTGTAATCTAGAATGGTGAGAAATAAGTGCAAATTATTAGAGCAACGTCCTCTTTGTTCAGAGAATTCTTCTTAAGGTGGTCAATTCCTAGAAAAAATACTTAAGTATAACAGGGCTACCTTTTAGACCGAACATTCGCTCTTTTAGAATTGGGGCTTCACCATTCCACTGTTAGATGCAGGATTTTACCCCGATTAATGGCAGTGCGATCACCGTAAGGCGGGTGCTCCGCACCATCGCGTTCTTGCTGTAAACTTACATCGATTCTCTAAACTATTTATTGGTTCTGTGGCTGGACATTGCGTGCTGTCAAACCAAACCTGCCTTTAACTAACTCAAATTTCACATGAGTACCTGCCTGTAGTCTGTAATACACAAAAACGGTCACTGTGCCCCCAAGGCTGCCCGAAATGCGGCTTGCACCAGGGGCAAGTCAACGCCAGAGGTTGTGTTCTCGCCACAACCATTACCGTAGCTAAATTGAGAGTGATCGCTGAGCATTTGACCATGTTTCAGCAGTTGTAATCCATAAGCAAGTTGGGTAGGTTCCCAAGCTTCTAAAGCTTTAGACACATCGTGGTGATGTTTGATGAGAGCATCGGCGAGGGCTAAAGCATTTGCTGCGGCTTTAGACTTACTGGCGGCTGTATGGGGACGTAGAATAAAAGCAGCATCGCCAACCAGTGCGACTCGTCCAAAGACCTTTGAGAAATTGCCAGATCCAAAATTGGGCATATAATAATTGTCTCAAAAATTATCCTGGTCAAACCTTCATTTGGGTAGGGGAAGGCGAAGGGGGATGCAACGGTAACGAAGCTTTTTTCGATAGTTTTATGGAATCAACGATACATTGATTGTCTACGTCAAGAAACAATCACTGTAACTAATCACCAAAAATAGGCAAGCCGCCTAAATAAGGAAGCGGCTTGCTGATAAAGCTTATAAGTCAGGCGACTTATTACAACAAATTATCAATTTTTTCGGCAGGATAATCCTCGATTATTGATGAATAGAAGATATATGCAATATCTACTTCATCAAGATAAGGAAGGATTTCCTTGAATTTAGCACGCACTTCATCAATGGGTGCATTAGCAATCCAATTCTCAAGCCATGTATGCAGATTACGTTCTTCCATGACGTACTCCTTTAATGGTTCAAAACAACACTATTCAAACTGTTGATAAACTTTTGACGAAGATTAGACGGCGCTGAAAGCTAATAACTGTCTTAACATCTTCGTTTAGTTAGATTTCATCATCTTCCGAGGCGCGTTGACGGCGTTTTCTTTTGAAATACTTTTCTACTTCTTCCTTATCAACCCACCAAATCCGACAATCCAAACAACCTTCAGCATCAAGCCCTGGAATTCTATTAGGACAAGTACAAGGAGTATTGACAACTTGTCCAAACTTGTTTTTCCAAACAATTTCTTTCCAAGGCTTTGATTCGTCTAGAAGCCCCATAGATACTAACCTCTTCTAAATCAAATAAAGCCAAGAGTCTCGTTACTGCTTCTTTTAATAAGGCACATTAGGGTGAATTCTTCCTTCAGCAGCTAGGTAATTAGCAATCCAATAAACCCCTGTATGTTGAAAATTCCCCTGTTGAGCCAATTTTTTGACTTCATTGATGATGACATCACAGTCTGCATCAACAACTTTGGCACCATGAATACCGCAATCTTGGCGTACAAACTCTCGCGTTATGTATGCTATATCTTCTGGATTGAAGTTTCGCGTTTCATACGTCGAAGTGATTACCGTAGACTTTTGAGTGCCAGCATTAATTTCTTCACATAGAGAATCAATTTCATCAACAGATAATGGCGTGATATTTCCTGATTCAAAATGCTCAGGAAACTGCTCAACCAGATCGTACTTTTCTGCCTCACTTTGAAACAATCGTAAAGAAGCAAGAATTGTCGCAATCTGTCTTTCATTCAATTGACTAAATTCCATGTCTAGGACTCCAAATGGTAGGACAATATCCAAAAAAAAATGGAGATACCTCTTGAAAATCTAGTGAAGAGCTTGAATATATATATATTACTCTTCATCAAGATTTCTGCGGATATCTATTAAAGACTGAAAAAAAGAGATTATTCGCAATCACCTAACACAAGTGTTAAAGCTGCTTTCAAAAACTTCTCGTGTGTAGTGATAAGTTCTTTCAGCATATTGACCAAATCTTCTTGTTTAGAGTCTTTAGTTACTTTTACGCTCTTAGAAAGAATTTCCACCTCTTTGAAAATGGAGATAACTTTCTTAATATCTGAAAGCTTCAGGGCTGAAAGCGTATCAGAAAATTTCTGCATTTTCGCAATTTGGTGAATTGTCTTTTTTTCTGATGCAGAAAGTTTCAGCCAGACTCGCTTCTTCAAATCGTTAGACCATTGTGATGTTTCTTCCAGAATAGATTTCCAGGAAGATTTTTCAATGCAGTCACGAAGTGAGTCAACTTTCTGCTGAATTTCATCATTATCATTAGCAGGTGATAAAAACTTACTGCTTAATCTCTGAATAACTCCGTTAGGCGCAGATGCAATTTCAAACAGAGTATAAGTTTCAAAGGGAAGTGTTTGAAAAATACATTTCTGGTTATGTAACCACATCTGAGTTGCCTTTCCAAGATTAGGATCTACTTTGAGAGTAAAACCATTGTCAGAGATACCAAAAGCTGTTGCAAACATCGTACTTACCCCAACTAAAATAAACGTATTTGCTTGCTCGAAATGCTGTGGCGATATTCTTTTTGAAAAGAACTTTCAGCGAGAGTTAAACTGGTTAACATGTCGTTCCACCATTGAGGAGGAGATTTAACCAACTCGCCTTTTCGTTCCTTTTCAATTTGACTATCGACGTATTCATCAAGAAGTTCTCTAGCCTTTGAAAATGCTGTGTAGGCATCAAAGGCAAGGTTATTCAGTTGTTCTTGAACCCGATTTTTCGTGGATCGATTAGATTTCACCCAAATAATCGAGTTCCAAGTTCTGTAATACTCATCCATTAAGAAGACTGCTTGGGCGAGAAAGCCTTTGGCAGATTCAATAAATGGATCTATGTCTTCAAAAGCAGCTAATTTGTCTAATGCACAGGACATACAACAAGCTGCGCTATTTCTGGTTTGAGCCTGATAGTATTCCACCTCATGAAACAACTGTTTGCTCAATAATTTGATCTAAAATTTCTGCGATAGCTTCTTTGTGTTCATGAATGCGTTCGCTTACCAAATCCACCAAATATTTCTTACCAATTCCCTTACCACTAAGCTTTGTTTCTGACGAAATCATCTTCATTTCTCTGAGTTTAGAAGCGATTTGTCGAGCCTGAACCAGAGTAAGGTTTTCAATCCTTTGATATATTGATGATTGTTCCTGTTCATACACTACGGGTGTTGGCTGAACAGTCGAATCAATAACTAATGTTTCGTCCCACGGAGATGGAATATCGTTTGTGGTAAAATCATTTGAAGTAATTTCTTCTGCGAGATAAGTTTCAATTGACTCTGGGACTTCAGATGAAACAAAATTAAAAATTTCCTCAACAACATTATCTTGTTCTTGGGAAATGCCTTGATTGATTGTTCCGCTCATATCTGTTGTTTCTGTTGGAACATAGGTAAGCCAACAAATAAACGAGAAAACAACCACGAAGAGTTCTGCTGCAAGTGCGAAAGATTGCATAGTTCTAATCCTCAATATTCAAAACAGTAAAAAGTTTAAAAAAATCCGCTGAATAAAAAGATGCGGATATACGCAAAGCGAGTGATGTAAGGTTAATTTTGCTCTAATTATTAGTTGATTTCAACACTTTTTATTAGTTTAATTAGGTTAATTTTGATAGGATTTTCATTTTGAAATTCCAGTCTTCGGGTTTTTCAACCCAAATTTGTTGTCTACCCTCAACTTAATCATGGAAATTTACAATTCAGAGCGGAACACAATTATCAACCAACTCATTGATGAACACGGCATAGTCATAAGGGCATTTATGGATTGGAAAAGCGATATTCCCACAGAAGAGATTGTTGGTAAATTTGAAAACCTTTATCGCGACCATTGGGACGACGAGGTTGATTTTGCTATAAACTCAAGTGAAGTTATACAAAAGTTAAACTGGAAACAGTTTTCCGAAACATTCCCGTTCTGGTCAGAATGTATTGATTGGGAACAGGTGGCGACAAAACTGTTTGAGCAAGAATATCACAAGATTTGGGTCAATAGTTACGATTCTGACTCTTGGGGTATATGGGTATTCAAAAAGTCTGATTACTCCTAGAATTAGAATTTGTTGAAGATCGATTGTTGGGTGAGCCAATATAAGTTTCAGTACTTATTAAGCTCACCCAAAATGACTTCATAAGTTCTACAAGAACGAGTGACACTTTCACGTGAAAATATTTGAATAACTCTAACGCTTTCTTAAGCAAAGGTTGCGAAATTGAGTGCGACCAAAACTAACTGTCCCTTATCTTCAGCATGAAACAAAACACTATCGAAGCATGTCATGAGTCAGTCAAGCTTGCCGACACTTCCAATTCATGGGGCGAAGCCAAAGTACAAATATTTTATTTACCTATAGAGAATATTTCTCCTCATCCTCTAAACCCAAGACCCTATAGCGAGAAATACCAAGCTAGGGTAGATGACGAGAAAGTTGCAGAGTTAATCAATAATATCCACTTCAATAGTTACGACGAATCTGAACCGATAGCAGTTAGAGAATATAATGCCAAATATCAAATTATTCGGGGACATCATCGTTGGGCGGCGATGAAAACTCTTGGAAAGGAAGCAATCCCTGCTGTCGTTCGGACAATGGACGATAAGGAAGCGGCGATCGCTCTTGTCACCATGCAAGGCAAAGAAGTTGATTCCTGGAGTCGGGCTGAACACGCTTACGAATGCTGCAAGGCTTATGGTCAATGTGGTTTAATGACTGTAAGTGAGTATGCTGCACTGGTGGGTAGAAAGCATAACACCGTTAGCGAACTGATTAAAGCAGTAGAATTAAAAAAATGTGTCGGCGTGCCGACACACCTATCAATAAGGGCAGCAACCGATATCGCTTGTCTCGAAACTATAGACTGGCAATGGTTCACTAAACTGTGTCTAGAACGAGAATGGGGGGAGAAAAAACGTACTGCAGCTATCAAAGCAGTCAAATCTATCGACATTCCTGAATATCTTCACCACTGGCTATCTCCAGACAAGTGGAAGCGCGAAGCTGCGTTATCATCTGCTAATGAAGAAGAGCGTATTCCCCGCGACGTCGCTAACTGGGTAAAAGTGGCTCAGGATTGCCTAGAAACGTTACCAGACTCTAGAGACATTTGGCTGTTCAATAACGAAGGTAAACCGTACCAACAGGCAATCAATCTCAAGCAACAATTTCTTGGTCAGCTACCTGTTATCAAAAATCCATCAGCCCAGCGAGTTAAAGCAATTACGTCTAAAATATTAGAAGATGTTGCGCTCGTAGATGCAGAATACGAAGAATGGGTGCGATTGCAAAAATCTAAAGAAGAGCAACAGAAAATTCAAGAACAGAAGCACCGTAAGCGGTTAGCAATAGAAGCTCAATATTCTCCGATTGGATTTTGTGGTGATTTACGGGAATGGGAAATCGAACCTGAATCGCTGGATGCAATCATCACAGACCCACCATACCTTCTGAGCAACGGAGGTATCACAGTTCGTTCTGGTAAACAGCAGTCAGTTGATAAAAATTTTGATGACTCTCCGGCGTCTGGCATAAAACCAGAAGAATGGCTACCCATCGCTTATCGCACCTTAAAACCTGGTGGATATCTAGTTGTTACATGTACAGAACATCTGTTGTTTGATTATGATTTAGAAAGTGCAGGTAAGTCATGTGGCTTCCATCGCAGACAGGTATTAATATGGGACAAGCCCAACGCACCACCAAATTTGACAGCTGATAGGTTTGCCCAATGCTTTGAGTTCATTTATGTCGCAATCAAGCCAGGAGCGACACCTTATTTCGGTTATGATGATAGTCAAAATAACGGTAAGCAGGCTAGGTCTTTAATATCGATACCGCAATGCAGTGGAAACGAAAGACTAGGTTGGCACGATACTCAAAAACCCCTAGCTTTAGCAGAACTGCTAACTAAAGCTTATGTTCCTGTTAATGGTAAAGTCGCTGATTTATTTGCAGGGACAGGAACTTTTACCCTGGCAGCAAAACGCTTATGTCGCATCAGCTACTGGGTAGAAATAAATCCCGACTTTTTTTCAAAGACACAAAGCCGTCTTGACCAAGAGTCTTTACCAACCTGGTTGTTTAGTGGTAGGGTCGAGGAGTAGAGCAGAGCATCATTAAAGCTTTGCAATGGCTTTAGAAAGCGGCTGCCCAAGGCGATACCAGTGCCCAGAATAATCTAGGATTCATGTATCGAGTAGGTCGAGGTGTTGAACAGAGCTATACAGAAACGGTGAAAAGGTTTCACAAGGCAGCATTTTTATATGTTATTAGGAACATAATTATGATTATGGTAAATTGAGGCATTAACTCAACTAGGGTGAAACAGTATTAGCGCTCAATAAATACATTGAGCGCACTATCGCACTATTTTTATCGCGCCGATATTTCGTTGCATTTCAGCAACGCTTGATAAAAAAATAAAGCCCCTTCTTGGCAGATGCGAGAAGGGACTTTATCGTAAGTGTGCAAAATTTAATCCGGTTCCTAAAATGCAACCCAAACCGCGCTCTGTCAAGAGAATTGAGCAAGCTCAAGAATTAATTTTTAACTCGCCTCCTAAATCTGCACAGATTGCATTTTCACCACGCGAGTTGATTCAAACAACCTTGCCACATCGCGATCCAGGCAACGTACCTATTTGGGAGCGCAGAAACGGTAACTTTTCACTGATTATCCAACCAGGATACAGTAGCGCAAAACGCAAAGTACTTGGTTATCCATTTGGCAGTATCCCCAGGTTGCTTATCCTCTGGATGACATCTGAAGTTCTTAGGACCAACCACAGACGCATAACACTCGCGGAAAATCTCTCCCAATTCATGCGCTCAATCGGCTTAAACCCTCGAAATGGAGGTACTACAAATGAACGTAGTGATCGCTTCCGGTTGTCAGATCAGGCAGAAAGGTTGTTCGGAGCCAGAATATCCTTCCAGTATTGGGGAGAAATTAACGGCAAAAAACTAGAATCGCGTGCGGATATGATTGTCGCTCCTAAAATCCATCTTTGGTGGAGCGATCGCAATATGAATTCGGTTTTTGAAAAGGGTAGCTGGATAGAACTGAGCGAGGAATTCTACAACGCGATCGCTAAAAATCCAGTTCCTGTAGATTTAAGAAGCGTTCAAGCGCTGAAAAATTCTCCTCTGGCAATAGATATATATTGTTGGGCTACACTAAGAGCGTACGCCGCCCAACAAAAAAATAAATCTCAGGCTGTTTCTTGGGAAGCCTTACGCGATCAAATCGGGTGTGAATACGCTAACGTCTGGAATTTTCAGCAAAAGTTTAAGAAAGCCTTAGAAAAAGTTCAAGCAGTATACCCCTGGTTCCAATTTGAATATATTCCAGGAGGAATTTCAGTACTCCCCAGTGCACCATCTGTCACTCATAAATCCCGAAAACGAAATACTACAGTAACTTCCACAACATCATCGATTGATAAAGATATTCAAGTATCCTCTGAAGCATTCTCACAAGCGTGCTTGATTATCGCTAACGCTGGTACAGGATGGTGTAAATACGCACTGGAAAAGCAATTTTACGAGTATAGCAAAAAGGCTGGAAGACCAAAGAATATAGACAAAGCATTTTTAGGGTTTGTCAGAAAGAAAGTTCAAAAACATCCGTAGTTTCGGTTCAAACACGCTCTATAAATATTATCAAATTGCCATCGATTGCCTGCAAATACGAGCCTGAACTCTTATTGCAAATAACTCCTATTTTGTCAAAAAATCGTCTTTCAAATTCCTTTTCTTGATAACTCGCTTCCAAATCCTTCCATTTTAAGTGTGATGATTTGGTAAAGTGTCTTGTGATGATTTGGTAGAGACGCTCGTGATGATTTGGTAAAGTGCCCTGTGATGATTTAGTAGAGTTATTTGAGATGATTTAGTAGAGATACTTGTGATGATTTGGTAAAGTAATTACTTGCAAGAATCGCCTCACATAAGGCTTTCAAATGTTTCTACACTATATAGATTATATGAGAAACCCCCGCTTCTTATATAACACAACACATGAAATATAGAGAATAATTTAAAGACACATATATGCCTTAATGAAATTTATGTCAGGCTAGCCAATCAAATTTAAGTTATTCTTAACAAAAATTAATTATTTCAATAAAAATCTAAAAAATCATGTTGTAACTGCGACGACAAAAAGCTAAATTGATAGCGTGTAGACGAGCGGAATAGAGGGTACGATTATAGACATTAGCAAATTACCAAAACCTCAAAAAATAACACTTGGTAAAATGTACAGCGGTAGTAAAGGCGAATATATCAGTCCTCGAACATTGGATTGTCTTGAACGCAAAGGATTAATCGAGAGCACAACTATTAAATCAAGGCAAAACACATTTCCGTTCCAGCACAAAGAATACTACGTTCCTATTTCAATGCATCGATAAGTTACCATGTTCGTTGCCAGCATTCCTGTTTTTTGATCAAGAATCTGATGACCCAGACGAATAATTAAATCTTTCAAAATAACGTGAATGCTTTAACTGTTGGTGGCTAGGCTAAGAATGCAACCTTAGTCAAAATGATGGCTTATACTGAAATTAGACTTCCTATTTCTGAGTTTTATTCAACTCTGTGTGGGTATAACTCTTTGTACCTCACTTCTCCCCTTGCCCGTCTAGTACCTGATTGACAGATGAATTCTGGTAGTAATTACTGATGTATAGCGGTTTACGTCCTAGCAAAAAATCTATCAGCTTCTGGCCAGAAACGATATTGATCGTCGGCGAAGCAAGAGCGACCTTCTTGAACTCATCAGATGTCCTTCCTGTATGGAAGAAAAAACCTTTAGCAGCATGATGCCATTCGATTGCATTAGAGAATTGTATTAGGTGCTTGTGGTCTGCTTCGCCACTGTAGAGCTTCGCTTGAATGACATAAAATCTACCTTGAAAGGAAAAGTACCCATCTACCCCATTGTCCTTAATAAATCCTCTTTTGAGAGGGACAAAATACTTGTATCTCTCGCAACAATGGAGTAAGATTTCTTCAAACACAAACGGATTCATTTTCCGTAATTGTGAGATAATTATTTGAAATTCACTATCACTTGTTGGAGAATTTTTTCTGATATCTTTAATAAATCTAAATGCCTCGCCCTCAGCGTATTTTTTAGTTGGAACGGCGTAGACTAATTTATTGCTCATCTTAAAAGATAAACATGAATGTAAGTATGAGTAAAATTTATTTAATGTTAAAATTAGCCTCAGATCACAAAAAGTGAATAGAACATCGAGCGAGCCGATTCTACAAAACCATGCGCTGTTACGGTAAGGACTGCCAAGGGCTGTGTTCAGGAACAGAGTAAACTATTTCAAAAAATAGGGTGTCGGGGGGTAGGGTGTAGGGGAAGCAAAGATCCTATGCTTAACCGCACGCTACGCTATCAGGGGTGGGTTTAAAGCCGACGCATTGTCAAGGCAGCTTTCGGGTAAGAAGCTTCTTACCCGAAAGCTGCCGCCCCTAAAAATCTGGCAGCCCGCTTCGCTTCGCTCGAAGTCAAAAGTATCAAGTCAAAAGTAAAGAGCTTATTCCCAATTTTGACTTTTGAATTTTGAATTTTGAATTCCCCCGAAGGGGTTGGGGCTGCCAGATTTTTTCGTGTTATACCATTTCACGAAATTCTTGATACAAATGATTGGTCTCTAATTCTTTCCCCCTGCCCCCTATTTGTATCAATCTTAAAGTGAAACGGTATTAGACCCCCGCCCACCAAAGAAAGATGTATTTCGAGACACGCAGTGCGACAAAATATGGCGTCCGCAAGTAAGTCCCATGTTTTTAAGCGTGGTTCCTACACCCCGCACCCTATTCCCTTTTGAACGAGAACATATCCTCGACCATCCTGCATTAGTTTGGTGTAGTATTTCACCAGTCAAATAGAAAATCGCGCTACACCCGAAATCTCCTATTTACCCGCTTAAAAAATGAATTCGGCTACCGCCGAATAAGCGCTCTTGGTATACCAGTGGCGCGGTCTAGCGCAAGGGACGAGCCTCCGGTGAGTGGGAGTGTCCCCAATTTTTTGCTTTCTGTGTGGGGAAATAACTTGTCGCAAAAAATTGGGAGATACCCCTCCCCCACTCATCCCTTGCCCCAGCCCTTCCTCGCCCCTGGCTTGGCACAAAAACATGAGCGCCGCTCATAAGAAAAATCAAGCCAAGGAGCGAAACCATGACAGACACCCATAAAAACTATTTATTTGTTGTTGCCCAGGAGATTACTAAACAGCTAAAGGACTTTTCTGCCAGCCTAGTAAGTCCAGACAATCCGTTCGATAGCAATGTCTGGCTATCCCATGCCGATGGTAGAAAAATTCTGATGCGTCAGGAATGGAACAAGGTTTCTAGGATTACATTTTCTAGTTCTTATGACAGCCTTAAAAGTCCACATCGCCACAGCTTCGGTGAACATTTCAAGATAACAGTAGCAGCTGATAAATCCATTGAAGCGATCGCCAAAGACATCAAACGGCGCTTGCTGCCGAATTATACCGCAGCTTTTGAGAAATGGCGGGAGATTGTTGCTAAAGACATTGAGAAAGACAATGCGGCATTCGCAGGCATTAAGGAAATAATCGTTGCTGCCGGACGGGTTCCAGACCCCGATACTGGAGGCGCACCGTACAAATATAATTCTCACTACTGGGCATGTTATCACGCGAAAAAGGCTACAGAAGGAAATGGTTACACGCCTAGTTTTAAAGTCAGCAGTTTTGACGGTAAAGAGTTTGACCTGGAACTACACAATATCCCTCTTCAGCAAGCAAAGCTGATAGCCGAAGCATTCAAAGATCTTTAATGGCAAGATCAAGGGCTATCTCCCTCAAAGATAGCCCATCTTTTCCAATTTAAAGAGAAAGGATTATTCTATGCACTGGTATATCTTGGTGTCCATTTTTGCTGCCGATTTATTGCGATGCGCGATTACTAGGGATAAGTACGGCTTTTTCAGTTGGCTGTTTACTTTCCTAGCTTGGTTGATATTACTAGCAAAAGCCGGAAAAATACCGCTTGTATTTCTCTAAAATGCAATTTGCGCCATAGCGATCACCTTCCCAACCGTTCAACTCTTAAAGAAAGTATTAACAATGAATTTACACAAACTGCCATCAATGTGTGCAACATATCACTTAACAACAAAAGAACCAATTTTGATTTTCAGGGGCGAGCGCGGTTATACACCTATAAAAGACCCCAGTAGTTTTGATGCTGAAGAATTCAATAAATCGGAAGGAATCACCGAAAATCAAGTTAGGGCAATGCTCCACGGATCGATGTTTGGCTGGGAAACTCCAGGCGCAGACCCTGACTTTTATGAAGCATCAGGATTAACCAAACGACAAGAGTTAGAATTGGATATTAAAAACATCATTGAGTCTTACGGACAGGAAGCACCCCTGTTGATGGTCAAGTCAATATGCGAATTTATCACCGGCAGATTTTACGACCTAGATAAAGCCATAGCAAATCCTTGGTATATAGACGATGTAAAATCTATCAGAGAAGATCTTAGCGATGAGCAGGCAATGCAGGTTTTGGAAAATGCATATCTCAATTATGACGCTGAAATTGGCATAAATTGGGAAGTTTTAAAATCATTAGCTAATGAATTATTCCCTGATCCTGAATTGCAAACTATCTTTGTCTATCCAACTAAACCTTCTGCATCAGATGACTAGACCCTAACACTTGTCTAATACTGAATGAATAGATAATGATGAACTTTAAGCGTCCACCAATTGCGATCGCCCTTCTTTGCCCAGAGGGGTTTTTCCAAAACCCCTCTGGGCAAATCTCCGATTTGGGGCATCTGTGAGAGGTTAAGATAATCCTACTTTTGTCAATTAGAAATTATGCTGAAAATTTGGAAAAAGCGGAGGTATGAAGTTAACTAATGTACTGAATTTTGGAGGCGACAATGAATGATACGTATCAAGATTATGCGATCGCCTGCCTAAAAATCTGTTTCCGACCTCAATTTTTGGCAAGATTTTAAGTACGATTGCTTATTGACAAATGGTATATGACCTTAACCTCTCACGAGTGGATTTGGGGCAACCAAACTCCGTTTGGTTGGGGCAAACGGGCGCGCCAAGGGCGATCGCTAAAACATAAACCTTCTGTTTCTTCTAACGGCTGTCAGCAATGGCAGCCATATTTTTTAAGGAAAACCACAAGGAAACGAATAAGAAAAAAGATTACTTACATCCGCCAAACAGCAAGTTTTCTAGCTCTTGCAATAAGTATATTGCGTCAGGTTTATCTGTTGAATCAGCTTGAGCGTGCCAGTTTTCAACAACTGTTCGCATCTGTCGCACCACCTCCCGCGCTTTAACCGCTTCAGTGACATCATCAGATGACCATCCAGCAGGGACGCGCTTATTATGACTTTTTTCAGCATACTTCCTTTTTCTTCCCGCATTAGGTCGTGCACCACCGCTAGGCATAAAAACCTCTCTTATTCTAGTGATCCATATCACTAAAAAGACATTTTGAAATTGTCGCCGAATTCAAAAAAACGTAAGTTGTTTGTATAGAGAATAACAAAGAAACTCAAGGAAAATAAGATGGAAACACCACAAGAAAAACGCAATACCCTTACAATACAGGAAATAGAACAACTTACTGATGAAGAGTTTGACCGCTTACCTGAAAGTACCAAAAAAGCGTTTTACCATTACATGACTTTAGAAAATCTGCTTACAAGCGATGAATATTATATTGTGCGAATAGAAGGAGGATCGGTCAATTTTTATAAAAGAGAGTCTTAAAAACAAAGGGGCTGTCAACCACCACAGCCGCAGCCCCTACTCCTCAACTCTATAAAGTAAGGAATTATTGTAATGTACATTCAAGAAACCTATGAATACAAGGACTTTATAATTGAAATCGTTCCTGATGAAGACCCTTTCAATCCAAGAGAAGATGACGGCAACGTTGGGACAATGGTTTGCTGGCATCGTGACCTCGTTTTAGGTGATGACTTTCCAAGCAAGTTATTTGAGCGGTTTAAGTCATGGAATTTTGACCGAAGAAAAGCAGTTTTTAACCGTTGGCTAAATATTTACCAAAAACACTTGGTAATCCTACCCCTGTACATCTTTAACCATAGCGGAATTACCATCAGCACAAAACCCTTTTACTGCCCCTGGGACAGTTGGCAGGTAGGCTGGATTTACGCCCCTCACAATATCCTTAAAGTATATTTCGACGTTAAAGAATTAACCTCAGAACTTATTGAAGAAACTCGTCAATTGCTTATCCAAGAGGTCAAGACATACGATGATTATCTAACAGGGAATGTATGGGGTTTTCTGATAAAAAACAAAAACAAAAAAATGGTTGATTGTTGTTTTGGTTTCTGGGGAGACGAAGGTTTAGAAGAATGCCAAAATCAAGCCAGACTATCAGCTGATGCCTATGAAAAACAACTGATGCCTCTGTTTCATCTATAGAAACTCAACAAAATCAAAAGGGGGTTGTGATCACTACAACCGCAGCCCGCCTATTCTCTCAAAACCGTGATTGTGCAAGCTGAACTAAACATAAATCAGCTTTCTATCTGTATTTAATGCAAAATTATAGCTTTCAACTAAAGGAACCATACCATGCCTGTGCTTATACCTCCCTCACTGAGTAAATACAAATTAATAGAAAAGATTTTATCTATTGTAGAAGCATATGATAAAAACGATTCTTTTGAGATGGTACAAAATATTGTTGATTATATAACTGAGGTTTTTTTCGATCCTGATGAATGCATTGCCGATGTGTGGCATTACACAAGGGTGCAAATCATTCGAGATGATTTGGATGATGGACAAGCAATAAAAGTTTTAAGAAACATTATTAATGATCTGGTATTATACAACGAAACAAGCCTTACCAGCAGTCTTGTTAAATCCTATGCTGATGCTCTCTTTCCTCCTAAAGAAGCAAGAATTTTTAACAAAATTGGAAGCGGCATCAAGCGGCGATATTATAAAATCTCTGAACGAATCGTCAGGAATAAGGGGAAAAATAACAGGGTTAAGTAGCGCGTTAGAACATTGCTTCAACTATAACAGCTGCCTAGGCAGAAAATCTCAATACAAAAAAATAACGAGAATGTTTATTAGACATAGTTATGAAGCCAGTCCATTCACCTTATGCTAGGCAATATAGAGAAGCGATCCCGACAACAATCAAAGCAGAAAGATAGCAAGTATACCAACAAACCTGAATGGCGAAGAAACTATAATTTTAGAAACCAACGGCAATTTGATATAGGTTGAATATGAAGATGGAAGGGGGGGAATGGCATAGCCATTTTGAAGTTATTAAATAAAAGGGAATGGGAAATAGGAAAGTTTGGCATGGGGATTTAGACCTGTTTGTCAGGAGTAGTAAACGCTCAACTGTTCCCCATTCCCTGGTGCCTGTTCGCTCTTTTAAAAAGCAGTGAGAGGAGAAGAACAGAATGTTCAAAACATCAAAAACTATTCCGTAATGCCCCCCAGATGTCACACATGTCCATTCAAGACAGATAATAAAGGTAGGCATCCAGACCCTATGCTTGTTGATAGAATCAAGCAGACAACATTAATTGAAGCCTCAAAAATTTGCCATCATCCCAGATTATCGGGTAAGGAAGAAAACCATTTATTCCAAGGGACGAAAGACTGGCAGCTTGAAATCTTCCACAGACTGGGAGTAATCAAAGAACCTACTGACGCCGCATCGCCGAAGTATTGGCAGCAACTGTAACAATAAAAGTAAGTTTTATCACTGTAATCTCCCCTAAAAAAACAATATTCTGTTTTCAAGTCTGGGTACTTTTACCCTGATAAAAATAAAATATAAAACTTGGTTAAAAACCTAATTGGTTGTGCAACCAAGAACAACAAAAGGGGATACGAATATGGCGCAGTCATCGCCCACGCTTGAGTTATGGGAATTTTACCAAGCAGCATTTGACTTCTTCAATGATGCCCTTTTCGATTCAAAACTTCCCCAGTGTTTACTAACCCTATCTGCCAAGGGGCGATCGCATGGTCATTTCACCCCGAAGCGATGGAGCAAAAATTCTAACTCTCAATCCCATGAAATTGCACTCAACCCCGATTTACTAAGGCGGCGCGATACACTGATTTTTGAAATCCTAGTCCGGCAGATGGTGAGCCTATGGCAGCACGATCATGGGACACCAAGCCGCAACGACTACCATAACGCAGAGTGGTCCGCTAAGATGGAATCCATTGGGCTAGTGCCTAGTGACACGGGTGAACCAGGTGGTCAGAAAACAGGTTTCCGCATTCGGCATTATCTACAGCCAGAGAGTAAGATAGCTCAGGTACTCACGACTATACCGACTGAATTTTTTCCGTGGAGAGCAGAACCGAAAAACTATGCAGGAGTTAAATGCTCAACTCGTGTAAAATATACCTGCCCAGAATGCGGGGCAAATGTTTGGGGTAGTAGTCCTAAGTTAAAAATCAAGTGTTTTACCAATATGTGTAACGCCCGTATGCAGACACATGAAGAATTAGAGCAAACTTCCAGTGATTACCATAGGGCAGAATTACCAAGTATGGAATTGGTCTTCTGATGCTGCTTTTGAGCGTAATTTTTTAGCTGGGGGCAATTGAATCGGAGAAACTTTATTCTCTAGTTCTGATTTTCGGGTAACTAGCTCTTGTTGTGAAACGGGGGTAATTATTTGTTGCTTTGAGGGAGCAGCGGCGTTGTCTGTCTGCTGTGCTTTTTCTTTTTTTACTTTCGGCAGAGTCCCTAAGCCAAACAATCGGCGATCGCTATCAACTTTAATAAAACCATCTAAACCGCTTTGATATTGGGCTTGACTTATCTTCCCCTGCTCTACCCACTTCACAAGCATTCTACCCATCAAAATCAATTTCTGTCTTGTTTTCTGCTTGGATAATTCAAAGGAATCAAGAATTTCGTCATCGTAAACTGTGTTGCTTGAATCACCGAGTAGAGGCAAGCCAAATAATTCCCTATCAATATTTCGCTTCAAGTATTGCCCTAATCCCTCTGTAAAATCCTGTTTGCTGACCTTACCCCATTCAACCCATTTTTCTAGAATACGTCCCTGGATGATAAGCATGTGTGTTTCTTTGCCACGTTCATCTAGGTTTAATTCCAGTCCGAATAGTTCACGCTGCCAATTGTCTTTGAGTGTTCTATCCAGAACGCGATAAAATTCCTCTCTGAACGTTCCTAGATTGACGTTACCTACAAAAGATTCTTCCGTGTTCAACCAATTTTCTACAATCTCACCAATAATTCGTTGACGTTTAGCATTGTTGTTTCTATCTTCCGCCCGTACCTGTGCCTGTAAGGTGGTAAGCCGTTTTTGAAGCTGTTCTAACTTCGATTGCTTATGATGAAATCTTCTAACTGTCATAATCTTAAACCTTCCCCCGTGGTTCCGTTCAACTCCCTGACACACAGAAACCACAGCACTTTGATGCTATCATACTCCTGTTGCGTTCATGTGTCACCCGCGCAGAATGTGGGGAGCAACCCCGACTATGGAGCAGCGTCAGTCGCGTAATAGCGCAGTTACACATTCGACCGCTACGCTTTGAATGAACAACCGAGCTTGCTCGGCTGTTCATTCAATCGAATGTAACTGCGCCAAAGGGGCAAAGCCCCTCTGGACTCCCCAACCACGCTGCCGGGTGTAGGGTATCTTCACGTTTGCTCGCCTTTCTAAAGAAAAAGGGCACTTCAATCTGCACGCGTCAAATACACCGTTTCTGTGACAGATAGCATTGAAAATTTTAATCGGCGTTGGATGGTTCAGTGACTGACAACCTTGCCCATACCGCGTATTAACAATTTTCGAGTTAGTAATGGTTCTCCTCAGCTACAACAGGAGTACGCCCATATGGGAGGATTAGATGTAGAAACAGTTCAGGGATTGGTAAAACTTGCGCTAGGTTCAGATAAAAGCGCCGGACAGATACAAAAAGCAGAAGCAGCCCTTACCCAAGATTTTGATAAACGGCATGAGCAAGCCAAATCTGATTACGCTAGAAAAATTATTCAATGCACAGCCGAATACCTCAAGGAGTTAGGAAGAATAATTAAGATATACGGAAAGCATTCGGCACTTGACCCAAAAACTGATGCGGAGATAGCAATAAAATTGCGCATGGCTGGATTTTCCCTGAGCATAATTTATCAAGTCATTAGCTCCCAAAGCCCTCTTGCGATCGCTCTGCCCGATAAGCAAAGCAAAGCTGCTTACGTGGTTAAAGGACTAAAGCCGCATATTCAAAATTCAAATGTGTGGAACTTGATTCGTAAGTTTAATTATGAGCGCAGACAGCAAGCGTATGAAAAATTTCAAGATCCAAATCAGCAAATGGCTTATATCAACGAATACCGTTTAGATAAATTGGCGATCGCTACTACCTGAGCCAAATACGCCAATCTATCGTTCCCGATCCGAATTTGTCGGACTATCCGGTGGTGTATGCTGGATTCTGTGCTGTTGAACTTTTTGAGTTTCTGGAACTATTTCAGGAACGGTTGCCAGCCCTAATTTATCAAGACGATGCTCTGTGGCGTAGCGGTGCTGTTTGTGCGGATCATCGAAATTACGCTCAGCTTGTCTTTTGCGTTCGTAACTGAAATTTTGAACGACGGTTCTAACTTTGCTGTTTTGCAAATCAGGTTTCATCCCCTTAACCAGGTATGCGCCCTTGCTCTGGTCATCACGAAGCGCGATCGCCAGAGGACTTTGTTCTCGAATGGTGCGATAGACCATTGTCACGGAGAATCCTGCTAAGCGCAATTTGATGCCAACCTCAATGTCTGTACTGGGATCTATAGCCGACTCTTTGCCGTGAACCCGAATCATTCTCCCCAGTTCTTTCAGGTATTCAGCCTTGCATTGGGTCAGGAGTCTGCCGTATTCCGATTTTGCTTTGTAGTGCCAGGTATCAGTGTTCTGAGTCAACGACCATAAAGCTTTCTTAATCTGAGCCTGACCTTTCTCAGAGGACAAAGCATTTTTTGATAACGCCTCAACTGTTTTTGCGTCTAATTCCCCTACTTGTTTGTATTCCCTTGGCTGAGTAGATGGGGTGCTACTGGCTGACGGGTGGATAATACGTTGCTCTCTTAAGGAGCGTAAGTAACCTTTATGGTATCTGGGAGTCTTGGTGGTTTCATTCTCTTTGCCTGTACTGGAGGAAGATCCACTCCTCTCCTCCAGTTGCTGCTTAGGCTGTTTTGCAGGTTCAGCAGCACGGCTACTTCGTTCCCGGTCTTTGAATTTCTGAAATTGCTCAATAATCTCGCGTTGGTCTTCCGTCTCTCTCTCCCTTTCCTTCTCCTTGTTATTAGAAGGTATAATCGATTGCTCAAGTTGCTGCTTGATCTTATCAGCTTGACGTTCTTGACGACGAGCTAGAGCACTCAATACGTCATTGTCTTGGAAAACACGTGAAATGGTGCGATTGATGTAATCTTCAGCGTGTCCAGCCTTACGTTGGTGGAGGTTATCGCTTCCTTGACTAAGCGCATAAGTCAAAGCATCCGCACTCCAACCACGTTTCGCCATTTGTTTGAGTGTAGCCCAGTCAAGGGCACTGCCATCAGGCCCATTTCCTCTAGCTCTAGCCCTTTGGTAAATCTGTCGAAAGACTTGCAGTGCTTTTTCCTTCTCGCTATCAGTGGCTTGACGCTTACTGACTTTCGCGACCAAAGCTGATGCTTCTTGTTGTTTTTGTTTAGCAACAGCCGCAGCTTCACGAGCGTTTGTGAGCCACTGCTCACCATTCCGCATAGATTCCCCACGCGACTCCAGCAACTTGACAAAAGGGAAGCCATATTTGCCGTTGTATACCCCAAGGTGTTCAAGTTTTCTGTTAGTGAAGCCAGCAAGCCGACCGTAGTGTTGGTAGCTGGCAGATCCTGGGTCGCCACCAGCTGCTTTGGTCAGCATTTTAGCAAGCGCTGTAGCTGTTTCTTTTTCAACTGGCTTGTCAGTAACGCGCACCCAAGCCTGACAGTTCTTATGTGATGTTTCGGTAACAGAAGCGAACCGTAAGCCTCGTAATTTTAACTCTTCAATCGATGCTGGATCAATGTCATCAATCAAAAACAGTCCTTGCTGCTTCCCGTCTTCGGTAGGGGCAAGTCTGATAAAAATATCTTGATTTTGAGAGTTTTGATATTTTAGCCAGGAAATCAATGGGGTTTTTCCTGTAGCCGGATCATAGTTCAAGATGGAATCTTTGGTGAAAGTCCATGACCGCATCGGGTGCTTGGGTGGTATGACTTCACCCGTTTGTTTATCTACTTCCATCTGTCGATTGAGAATACCAACCTCAAACTTACCATCACCACCCATTGCCTCAATTTGCTGTTTTACCAGATGCCAAGTTAAATATTGTTTTGTTTTTGGGGGTTCTATAAGTGAATCCTTTGGCATTTCCTTATTATCAACCAGGCTAGACTTATTATCGCTTGGCTGATAAGCTATTGTCGGCGCAATCGCTTCACGAGAGCGTTTAATCAATTGTTGAATATTTTCTTCGCGTTCTGCAACGCGCTTGCTTCGTCTTTGGTCGCGATAATTGGTCTTTATCTGCTCTAGCAGAAGGTCTTGACGCGCTTGCTCAATTTCTTTGTTCAGCTTTTTAATTTCGTCATTACGCCGAATCAGGTCTGTTTGTTTCCCCTTCCGTCGCATGGCAGCAACGTTTTTACCTTCGTGGATTGTTGGTTGGCGCTCAATTCCTTGGGCTTTATAGCTGCGGTGCTCAACCCGGATATCGTGCCCTCCCCTCTCCAGATGATGATTTAAATGATGTGCCCAGCGTTCGCGCCAGTTGTTAAGCAGTTCATCAGCATTCCAATCACGATTGATATTACCAAAGCCATTCTCATTAATGGTTCGCAGGGTTAGCATGATATGGGCATGGGGATTGTTGTTATTGCGCCCCTCAAAATCGTGAAAAGAAACGTCCGCAACCATGCCGCGCCAGACAAATTCTTTCTGTACAAATTCTCTAGCTGCCTCCAGTTTCTCTTGGTGGCTCATTTGATTGGGAAAACAAATAACTATCTCTCTCGATAGCCGCGCCACATTCTTTTTGCGGTTTTGCGTCCACTCGGTTTCCTCGACTTTATTCCATAACTGAGCACGATCATGAACCCATTCAGGAACGTTGACCGGGGCTAGAATTTCGCTATGATAAATAGACTGTTTTCGGCTGTAATCGTGAACGACGCCAGTATGCTCGTCAACTATCCGCTCACCAGCGCGATATGCTGCTGCGCCAGTGGCAGAGTGACCCTTACCACGTGAGATGACCTTTGCTTCAAGTCGATAAAAACCTTGCTCTGCCATAGCAGATATTACCCATGCTACAAGGGTGGTATGTGCGGATTTTAAAATAATTTTACTGAAATAACAATTAGATAAATAAAATACAGGAGTCAGAATGGACTGAGTTTCGCTCCGCTAACAGCATTAATCCTATAAAAGTTGAAGAGTTATCATTAGGGCTGACGCAAAGACGCGGAGAAATTATTGACAAGTACCTAAACAAACTTGATATTGGCTCAACCAATTCATTCTGACTTCTGACTTCTGACTTCTGACTTCTTCTTTTTTGATTTAACGTTTTCATCAGGAGTTATCATGTTTTCCAACTTCACCAGCAAAGTTTCAAATTCTTTCTTTTGTGCTGGGTCGCTCCATAAAACCTTTTTGATTCTAGTCTGGATATCTTTAAAGCGCTTTTGATAAGAGTCTCTATCTGCTAAACCTTTCTTATCTTGAAGTCCTGCCACTTTTATTTGATCAATTCGCTTACGAATTTCACCTAAAGATAACTGTTCGGCAATTGCGTTCTCAAGTAAAGACTTGCGTTGTGATTCATCTTTAACTCTGGCGATCGCCTTAGCTTTGGTGTACTCAATTTTACCTGATTCCACGGCTTGTAGAAGCTCAGGGGCGATGTTTAGTAGTCCTAATCGATGTTTCGTAAAAGATTCCCAGCTTATTTTACCGATTGATGCAAATACTTCCTGAACTACTTTCACCGAATTAGGAACAACGTTGTTCTTAACTTCAGGATTGTTGTTACTCATGTGATAAAGAAGAGACTTTACCTCCTCTTCGGGAATATCCAATTCCAAAGCTAACAGCTTTAGAATCCCTTTGGTTTCCTCAACAGGATTTAAATCCTCGCGCTGTAAGTTCTCAATCAATGCGATTTGTAAGGCTTGATTGTCGGTAAGCTCCCGAATGGTAACGGGAACTTCTTCGAGTCCTAAATCTTTTGCTGCCCGATAGCGTCGCTCTCCAGCGACAAGCTCATATTTATCCGGTTGTTTGAGTGGACGAACGATTAATGGTTCAAGAATCCCGTGCTCTTGAATAGAGCGCTTGAGTTCTTCGAGTTTGTGAGGGTCAAAATATCGGCGTGGCTGACTTTTGGGAATCACAATGCTTTGGAGTGCAACAGAAGACCCCTTGCGCTGCTCTTCCTCAAGTGCACCAATAAGGTCTAAGAAACTGTTAACGCCATTATCAAGATTACCCATGTAACTTATCCAATTTTTTAACTATCTCCTGTAATATTTCTACAGCAGGATGTTTAGGATTGTGTAAAGCTAAAGGTTTGTTAGCTTGAGAAGCATTGATAAATTCCGTCGCTCTTGGGATTGTCGGTAGAATAGGAGCAATTTTCGCAAGCGGTGCCATACCTTTTAGGCTATGGCTTGATTGGGATGTGCGAGAGTCAAACATTGTTGGTACAAAACCAGCTACCTGAAGCTTTTTGTTAAGTTTTTTGATTTTGAAAATTGTCTCCAGCAAAAGTTCTGTACCAAGCAAAGCTTTATATTCGGTCGGAATTGGGACAAGCATGTGCGTTGCGGCAATCAGGCTCATTGTACTGAGGATTCCCAAGCTGGGAGGGCAATCGATGAAAATAAAATCATAACTATTTATCACATCTTCCAGAGCCTGCTTCAAGCGTAATTCTCCTAAAGAGGCCGCAACCAAATCTGCTTCTGCAATACTTAACTTGAGGTTAGCAGGTGATAAATCTACACCAAAAATATTTGTTACAATTTCGATAGGCTCCTCTTTGGCTACGGCATCATAAATTGTTCTTTTGAGTTCTGTATGCCTCAAGCCCACAAAAGCAGTGAGCGTTCCCTGCGGATCACAATCAACAAGAAGAACCTTTCTCCCCATTTGAGAGAAATGATAGCCTAAATTTTGCGTTAGAGTCGTTTTGCCTGCGCCGCCGCACTGGTTGAATACTGCAATAACTAATGCTGGCATTATTAATTCTCCGAATGGTTTGAATTATCATTATGCGATCGCTTGACTCAAGTCCAGCCTGGAATAGCCGCTTACAGGTGCCATAATACAACTTAAGAATGAATAATAATGACGAAACAGGACTGATTCAAAAATATTGAAGCAGAAAACAAATACGTCAGAATTCAGGAGTCAGAATCAGTTAAATGGGAATTTAAACCCCTTTACTACCTCATAATAAAGTTCTTGCCCAACTGGCACAAGAGATACGGGAGTATTGGGTTGTAAGGGGACAAAATAACTTACTGTTGTTGCTGCTGATAGCATACTCGTTTATAGACCAGTTAAAGACTTTATTGTTTGGATTAAAGTTCGCTTTGGAATTATGTTGGCTTTAAGTTAAGGATTTTATTGTTAACGAGAACTTACTTTTTTATCTAACTATCGCACCCAACAGGATCATGCTAGTAAAGAACTTTATTGTTTGCGTACATAAGCGGATTTATTTTAATAGAAATTAACCAAAAAATAATTTATAAATATAGGTAAGATTTAATTAATTTGCGTATAGAAAGACATCTTAGATGTCTGAAGCATCCGAATATCCAGAATTAATCCAAGCGTATGCCGAGTATTTTGGTAAAGGCAACAGCTTTGAAAATATTTTAGAAGCTCGCAAGTATGCATCAAATTTTATGAACCAGGATATACCCCCAGGCACGGCACTTGCTAAAACTGTGGACGAGGCGATTGAGATTGGCATCGTTACGGCAGGGGATGAAATCGTTAAAACAGCATCATCGCCTCAAGAGGCTTATGCAAAACTGGTTGATTTGCATTCTCGCCAACCTAGCCTGAACGTGCGTTCCTCTTCAAGCATGGCTCAGCAAGCTTATAGTACACCAGTACCCATCGCTTACCTGGCTTCTGTCTTTGCTGGCATTGATTCTCAAAAAACAGTTTACGAACCAGCGGCGGGGAATGGGGCACTCGTAATTGGCACACAGCCGTATCAAGTCAGGCTCAATGAGCTAAATTCTGAAAGAGTCAACGCCTTAAAATCTCGTGGCTATGGTAATGTTACCAGATTTGATGCTGCCAACTACGTCCCAGAAGACAAATTTGATGTAGTTGTTGCCAATCCGCCTTTTGGAGTCGTGCCCGATGAAACTGGGCGGATAAAGCAGTTTCAGTTTGGTAGATTGAAGACTAAGCAGATTGACCAAGCGATCGCACTCAATGCGTTGCAAGCCATGAAAGATGATGGTACGGCTGTCTTAATTTTGGGTGGAAAGCTGGGAACTGATGAATCTAAGCGCTCCGATAGTTATAACACGACGCAAAGCCGAGGATTTTATTGGGAACTGTATCAAAATTACAATGTTACCCAACACATTTCCATAGATGGAGATTTATACAAAAAGCAGGGAGCAGGGTTTCCTATTGATGTTATTGTCATTGAAGGTAAGGGTCAGTCTGCTTTACCTCTACCGGCAGCCCAGGTTCCCAAAATTTATCGTTCGTTCGAGGAACTTGGGGAGTTATTAAATGAGCATTTACTTCAAAAATCCCAATGTTTGGACGCCAAACAGGGGCGTCCAAACGTTGGCGGTATTGGTTCCCGAACAGGAGATACTATTGAGCGAGAGCCGGTATTGGGAACTTCTCAAGTCGAGGGTGCAGTATTTGATTCTCAGATGGGGCGAAGACATAACCGAAACGAATCAGCCAGAGGAGATAGAGCCGTTACTGATGACGGCAGCAATTCAACTGGAGTACACTTTCTGGAAAAGACCCAGGCTACCGACAACAGCCGAGGAAGTGCCTTCCTGGAGGAAGGCATGGAGCGACATTATGATAGACAACAATTATACACTCCAGGCAGCGATATCCTTCCAAGAAGTGACATTTCCAGTGGAAGTGATCCAAGACGAAACCATCAAGGAGGTACTGTTGGAGATGTGGCGGGAGGGAGACATTCAGCCGAATCTAGAGGAATGGCTGCTGGAGATGCCGGGGGTTCTGAGGCTGCTTTAAATACACCCAAGCAAGTCCCTTACATACCAAGAAGTAAAGGACGCTCAGTTGATACCTTGGTTCCGATTAACATGCAAACCAGCCTTGCCAAAGCTCTGGATGAACTGACGCAGGAAATTGGTTCAGTTGATGAGTATGTGACAGGCAAACTGGGTTATAATGATGTAAAAGAGTTATACCAGTGTTTCAGTGCCGAGCAAATCGATGCGCTCGCCCTTACTGTATCGAATATTGAGCGCGGAGGAGGTTTTATCCTTGCTGACCAAACTGGAATCGGCAAGGGGAGGGTAGTAGCCGGGACAATACGCTACGCCAAGTCGTCCGGAAAAACACCGATTTTCGTCACGAAAGACCAAACACTCTATGCAGACATGATTCGTGACTTGGGTGATATTGGGATGAAAAATTTCAATGCCTTTGTCACCCATGAGAGTTTAAAAGAGCTTCCCCTGCCGGATGGACGAAGATTAAGCACTACCCCCAAAACACACCGTAAAGAACTGGCACAGATGCGTAAGAGCGGTTCGCTGCTTGGCTACGACGCAATCTTTACCACCTACACCCAAATGCAGACGGTAAAAGGAGGACAAGAAACTGAACGTCGGGAATTTCTCCGTCAATTTGCTGACGAGAACAGTTTGGTTATCTTGGATGAATCCCATGAAGCCGGTGGTGGGAAAGCAGAGAAAATAACTGCATCGGGAGCAGCAAATCGGGCTGAATTTACCAGAGATCTCATCAGTCGCTCTGGGGGTGTTCTTTATAGTAGCGCCACTTATGCCAAGAATCCAGATGTGATGGATTTGTATTACAAAACTGACATGCGGTTTGCTGTCGATAATGTTGCCAAGTTATCGGGAATGGTGTCCCAAGGTGGAATTCCTCTCCAGCAAGCGTTAGCAACAATGTTAACAGGGGCGGGACAATATTGTCGCAGAGAGCGATCGTTTGAAGGAGTTAAATTTGAACCGGCTTTAGTCTCGGTGAATCACGACACGGCGGAGAATATTTCCCTGGTGATGAAAGAAATTATGGAGTTCGATAGGCATAAACAAGTCTCTGTCGAGCACCTGGATAAAGCGGCGAAAGCTGAAGCCAAAACTATCTTGGGCGATGGTTCGACTGGTAACGTAGGTGTTTCTTCTACGAATTTCACCAGCATTATGCATAATCTGGTTGGACAGATGTTGCTGGGGTTGAAAGCTGAAGAGACTGTGCAAAAGTGTGTCACGCTTCTGCGTCAAGAGGAAAGTGAAAAGCCTGTTGTGGCACTCTCAAATACGATGGGTTCGTTTTTAGAGCAATATGCCAATGAAAATGATTTGTCGCCGGGAGATGCGATTGATGCGAACTTCGGTGATTTGTTGTTACGTTATTTAGAGCGTAGTCGTGATGTGATTATAGGCAGCCCTTACGGTGAGAAAAAGCGGCACAGGTTAACCGATGCAGAATTGGGCGAATATGGAGTTAGCGAATATGAGCGAGTCAAGCAGTTAATTCTGGAAACAGACTTTAGTGGTGTGCCTGTCAGCCCTGTTGACTATATCAAATCCCGCCTCCAAGAGGAAGGTTTCAAGGTTGGCGAAGTCACAGGCCGCGAACACATCGGTGTCTACGACAGTGCTGGTACAATGACGTATAAGCGGCGTTCCAACGCAGAACGTAGCAAGAGCGCATCTGTCCAAACTGTGAAAGCATTCAACAGCGGTGAGCTTGATGTCATCATCCTTAACCGCTCCGGTTCTACTGGTATCTCTTTACACGCTTCCGAAAAATTCACAGATCAGCGACGCAGGCACATGATTGTGACGCAGCCAGATGCTGATATCAACCAATTCATGCAGATGTTGGGGCGGGTTCACCGCACGGGGCAAGTCGTTCCTCCTAATTTTACTTTGTTAATGGCAGATATTCCAGCCGAGAAACGACCTGGTGCAGTTCTGGCTAAAAAGATGGCTTCATTGAATGCCAATACAACGGCTGCTCGTTCCGGTGGTATTGCTTTAGACAATGTTCCAGATTTCATGAACGAGTACGGAGATAATGTCGTTCGGGAGATTATGACTTCCCATCCCGAAATACACGCGCTTCTGGATTATCCACTTGAAGGAAAGGAGGATTTTTTAAAAGCCGACGGTGCGGTAAGAAGTGTCACCGGCAGGATTCCGCTGTTACCTCTACAAATGCAGTCAGATGTGTACGATTTGATTGAATCTGAGTACAACGAATTTGTCGCCCAAAAGCAGGCAATGGGCGAATCGATTTTAGAGGCTGGTAACTTTGATTTGGATGCCAAAGTTCTGGAAAGAATGGAGGTTATTCCCGCTGATTCAAATAGTTCATCTCCTTTTCAAAGTGCTGTTTATTTGGAAAAGGTTGACGTAAAAGCGCCTCGAAAACCTTGTACAACATTGGAGGCGATAAATATTGTACGTGGAAAGTTGGGGTTGGATAGTGTCTCTCAGGTTGTTGAGCATGAACGTGAAAGTATCAAGCGGCTGGCTACGAACAAATCTCAGTCAGATATAGAAACGTTGCGAGAAGCAACTGACGCTTATTTATCAACCCAAAGCGAGAAGCGCCAAGGCACTATCGAAGCTCAATATCGATTGGTTGAAAATGCGCTGACAAAATTCAAAATCGGGCAACCTGTAGAAGTTTATGATCAGGGTTCGGGCATTCATCACGGTATCGTTACTGATATGACTTCTTCCGGGATTGGCAAATCGAACCCAGTAGCGCCGTCTTCCTGGAAACTGCACTTGCTAATAGCAGATTCCAGTAGAGAACTTAAGGTGCCCCTTTCTACATCAGAGACAACGATAATTCTCAAAGAGTACGATGTAGAAGGCATAGATATCTATGATTTGTTCGACGCCAATCAGCATAACGGGCGGGAAACCAGGCATATCTTCACGGGTAACTTGCTCAGAGCATACGATAAGTTTGGGGGGAGAGTTATAAATTACACTGACATGAGGGGCGGTATATGTCAGGGTATTATCATGCCACGTGGGTACAACGGGGACGTGGAAATAGAACAACTACCCGTACCCATGCCATCAAATGAGGCGGTTAAGCAGTATTTAGCGGAGTTTCCCGGTTCCCAGCTTTCAACGCCTGACAAATTGCTGAATTTGAAACAATTGGGAGAGTCATGTTTTCTAGAAGCACCAAAAGCCAGAGCGATTGGGGGAGAATATACACTTGATCCGGATATCCTCGCTGCAACAGGAAGTGATTTCTATTCGTCAGGCGATCGCATGGTGTGCAGCTTTGATGTTGAAAGACTGGACGAGGTATTACAGGTTCTTGTCGAGAAAAAGAATTTGAAGTTGGCAGCTACGGATAATAGGGAACAAGCTAGGAAATTCCTTGGGGTGGAAGTTCCAAAATTTTCTCCGCTAAGTGAAACTGAGTCAACAATTACCTCAGCACAAAAAGATGTCACTTCTGGGAGTAACACGAATACTGAATACGAGGCAGCAGAACAGCCACTTGCGGAGACTGTCACCGATAGTACCACAGGTGCTAACTCTTCTGAAAATGAAGAGCATAACCAGCCAGATGTGGAAACTGTAGTAAAAAGTAATACAACTTTTTCAAATGATATTCCCAGAATCGCCTCATACAAAGAACAACAGGGAACATCTGAAAAGAATATTGCCAAGCTGCTGGAAAGAGGGGGAATCTCAGAGCTTGTATTACAAGGAGAGGACTATCACTGTAAAATTGAGAACGAGCCTTACATCCCACTTGTCATTGAGCGACATAATAACGAACTGTATGTAACACATTACTTGGATGATAATTGGGGAGATTTATATATTGATTCTGAAATGGTGTTCAACATCCAAAAAGACGGAACGTTGAACTTGAAAGAGACTGCTGTAACGTTCCTTGGCAGAGAACACCGTGGGATGGATAGAAATTTCGCTGCTGTCTTCTCCAGAAACATCCTACATCAAGGATTTGACGAAGCGCTCAAACGTATGGACAAGCCTTCGCTTAACGTTCAATCTTTACGGCAAGGGATTGATGCGGATGTAAAAGGGGGTGTCACTGGTAACAATGTTCAAGACGCAATTGCCCCATCACAGACACAAAAGGAATTAGCGGAAAATCTGTCAGATGGAGTAGCGGAGGGGGAAGTTAGTGTTGAACCAACTCAGCCTGTTACATCACAAACAGCACAAGTCTTATATGACGAGAAAATACCTCCTAATGATGAAGCGATTGGCGAAGCCAGACGCCAAAGGGGCATTTCCCCAGAGGAACAGATAAAATCAGGAGAAATTTCTTCCCCCCAAAAGCAGACTAAAACAGAAGATACAAAATCTCAAAACTCGTCACCGTCTCAGCCTCACAAATTTGTCTCCCTCAAGGGCGAGCAATTGTCACTTTCGTTTGAAATAGCTGCCACAACTGTACCTGTTCCCGCAAAAAATTTTGTTCAAGAAAAAAAATCATTATTAATTACAGCTTTATCAGAAGATTTATCAACATGGGCAAAGGCGTCACGAGATTTAAATTTACCCCAGAAGGAAATTAAACGCATTCAGCAATTATCTGTAGAAGCACAAAAAGCAAATTCTGTCTCGATATCGCCTACAGATGCCCAGTTGATGCACGAAACTATTGAAGCGTACAAACCCTACCAGGAAAGAGCCAAACAAGTTCTTGAAGCTGCCAATCTAATATTAGGGCTTGTCGGGACGGAGAATGAGCAGGGCGATCGCTTATTTCGTGGACAAAACTACGAAATTACAAAAGCCAAAGACGACACGTTATCGGTGAAAAGAAACAGCAACCATATCAAGCCAGAGGTCATTCTTCAGGCTCATGGAGATGATAATATTGCTAGAACAACGGTACAGGCAGAAGATGTTGTTATGTTTACTACTTTCTTGCAGCGCGTTCTTGACAGTAAGCAATATTCAAAGTGAAATTCAAACCCATTCCCTGCATAGGCACGCGAATATTAAATTTACAGAAACAGGAGTTGATATACACTCACTATGCAGCGTTATCGTTTAAATCATCTGAAGGTGATTTAGTATTTGACCCATTTGCAGGGTCTAACACAACAGGTTATGTAGCGGAAAAACTAAGTCGAAATTGGTGCAGTTGTGAACTTTCGCAAGAGTATTTAGATGGTAGTAAATTTAGATTTTTTGACGATGTACTCTCTAAAGGATTAAAACTCGATAATCAATTAAGAGAAGATAACGTATCGATGTTTGACTTTGATATGGCAGTATGACGGCACGACTTTCTAAGCCAGCCCTTTTTAAAAAACTCCTTGCTGCAATTGAGCTTAGTGGTAGTCAATCCTTGATTATCGAGCCACATCACCCTTTCCTTTTTCGTGTTTTCAAAGGCGAGCATCAAAAATACTTGATGCTTAGAATTTATATTTGGAACTGTACTCACGGCGGTAAAAACCATGCTGCTGATGAGTTTCGAGTTCAGCTTACAGGTGTTGTACCAATTGGTTAAGCTGCTTGGGATTGAAAGGTGGGTGAATTAATAGTTTGAAGCATATAATCCACCAAAAATTTTCTGTTTCCGGCACGCGATAACATTTTACCGTTTTTATCAAGGACGTTGTTTCGCCAATCTTTGTTAGTTTTAGACCAATCAATGTTTTGTAGTGATCTGAGATGATCTCCGACTTTATGAGGATTGCCCTCACAAGAGCTAACCAATACTTTACCTAGTTCTCCCAATGACTCAATAAACATTCCGTGGGTACAAATATAGTTCTTCCTGATTTCTGTAGCAGCAAGCTCGCCCTGTTGCACCATTTGCCATTGAGGAATCACTTCAGTAAGTGTATTCCAGAAATTTGTAGTATAGTGACGGTCAAATTCGTCTGAGATACCTGAGCGAAATCTTTGAGTCGCGCTGAAAATCCATTTATAAACAAAAAGCTTCTCACTTTTAGCAGTAATATTGGTTTTCTCTTTCTCGACCAAATTTACGTTGAATAATGGAATCTGACTTAGGATTTCATGGATATCTTGGACTGTGGGATTATCGCTATAAAGAACTGTCAAGTTCTTAGAAACAGGTTTAGCTGTATCGTTGAGTAAACGGAAGTAAGTTTGAGCCTGCTTGAGGGGTACATTGAGGATAAAATCAACTGTAATCCGTTCGTCCTTAAACTGCGCAGACACCGATTCATCTTGTAGCAAATCTTTGATTGCATGGGTACGGTGCTGCCCGTCGAGCAAGGTATAAAGGCCTTTCATACTAATTTTAAGGATTCCGGCATCCGAGTCTTGTCTAAACGGCTTGAACTCTGCTTCCCCAGAGATGGAAACAATCAAAGGTGGGAGGTAGTAGTGTTGATTCTGCTCAATGTAGCCGCGAATTTTTTTCGCATGTCTTTTGTCGAGACTTCTTTGAGCACGCTCCTCTGGAGGGAGACTGCTATCGAATGAGATAAAACACTGAGCGGCAAAAGCGAAAGGTACGCTAGCACTATAGATGGTTACACCTTTGTTTTCTCTTTTAATTGCGGAGATATTATAAAAATTCCGTGACCTCATATGATGACCGCTCCTTGATTTTGATGCAATTTTCTTGCTCAAATTGCTACATTACTTTTTAATAGAAGGTCAATAAGAAAACTAGATTCTTTTGATAGAACGGTAATGTTTTTAGATCTCAAACTAATATTTAATATAATTAGTCTTCTTAAAGCTACCATCTATGAAAGATTATCTAGAATTTGAGAGCGATCACTGCTACCACTTAGAGGTTTAACAACCTAAACATGCTCAGTGAAAGCCGGGGAAAGGGCACCAAGCTCTAGCCAGTTGTTGTTGCTAGCAATCTGTCAGAATAAATAGGTAGACGCTTCACGTTAAAAGAATGGACGAGCAGAATTTACCACCATCACAACCCCAAAACCAAAATAATCCAGATAAAAACCAAATAGCACCAAATGAAACAAAAACCACGACATATCGATTAGCGCGACTTGCAATGCGTGCAAACTGGGTTGTCAGAGCAGCTGAATTTATAGATCAAGCTAGCCAGCTAAAAGAAGCCAGAGATGCAGAGTTAGCCTTGGCAGAAGCTGAAGGCAGGAAACCCAAATCGTTAATACAATTCATTAAAGACAAGGTTAGCGGTCAGGTTAAGCAAGACTTAGATGCACTTGCAAATCAAGGTGAATCTCCTGGTAAGTACGGAAAACTTATCGAAGATTTTATTAAAGAAGAGAAAGAGCGATCGCTAAAAGAACAGCCGCATTACCGTATTGTTGCGAAAGAAGCCCAACAACTGTCAAGCTTAGAGCATCGTTTGGAGAAAGTAGAAAGAGAAATAGAGCAGCACGAACGTGAAAATAGATTTTTTACCCTGAATTCTGGTTCATCGGAAAGTGCCAAAGTTCCTAAAGAATTGTTCGATAAAAAAAGTCAGTTAGAACATAAAGTTTCAGGTTTACTTAAGCAACAATCAAACATTGATCGCCAATATGCAGACTCTTTTGCGCAATATCACTCTGACCCAAAAGTTAAAGCAGCAGTCAATAGACTGCTTGGTAAAGCAGAACGTGAGGCAGCAGAATTTGAAAAGAATTATCTTCAAGGGTCAGTTGAGCAAAAGCATAGCTATTTAGTAACAAGAGCGGTCAAGGAATTAGGGAAGGATTATTTTGACCCAGAACAACATCCAGACCGCGTTACCAGGTTGGTTAAGTTCATTGGCGAACGATTATATAGTGATGGACATGAAGTTGAAGAAATTCGTAAAAGCTACGCCCAGAATCCATTTACACCCAACATTCCACCAGATCACAAGTGGATTATCAGGCAAACCGAAGAACTTGGGAAATCAAGTGAACTCAATCGTGTTCGAGTAGAAGTTTTAGAGTGGAAAATCAAAAATAATCCCGAAGCACTAAAGGTTGTCGAAAATACCGTTAAAACATTTGACCATCGCAACCCCAGTGAATTTAGTCAAGCGCAAGCTTGGATAGCGCGTGACAACGCGATCGCCGCAGCTAAAACTCCAGAACAAAGATATTTTGAAGCCAAGCAAGTATACGACAGATACATAGCTGATTTTTTAGAAGGAAAGGATACAAAGTTATATACCAAGGAAGAATACCAAGTAGAATTTATCAGACAGACTAGACTGGGCATTGCACAAAAACGATTGCACGAAATGGATGTAGATATTGCCGCTAAACTGCGTATAGCTGGTCACTCCGAAAAAGACATCGCCAAGGCTGTACAAGAAGCCAGTATGTTCAGAAGCACTAACGACTACGGAGAGGTTATTCTGAATAATGCAAAAGAGCATCTTCTTAGCGCTGAAGGGCAAGCAGAGCAAAGAAGAGTTGAACTCCTCAGAGCAGCACACGAACATTTAAGTAAAGAAACCCGATTAGATCGTTTGACACTAAATTCTAAAGAGCCAGTTTATTCAGTTCCAAGAACCAAACTTGATTTCAATAATTCTATTCCACAAGATTATTACGATACACCAAAATCAAAAGATGTTGAAATTGGACGTTGACCCTCGCTTTGCTCAAATTCAAAATTAAAAATAAGAATCTTTTTTACATTTTGAATTCCCCAAAGGGGTTGACGGCATTTTTTTTGTTTCATACTCTTTGCTTAAATAAGTAGAGAGGGATGAAATGTATTATTGGATTCATTGCGACAACGTAAGCAGTTCAATTGGTAAGTGGCTTGATGGAGTTTTCAAAAACCCCAAAGCAATTCAGATAAAAGAAGGGTCATTTCTTGAACAAGCAATTCGGGAATATAATCAGGCACTTGCTGACGCTACTCACGAGTATCTTGGCAAATCTCCCGCCCAAACCTATGTGGAATATGAAATTGGAATGCAGATCGGAGAACTTGAACGCCACAAGTTTTTTGGTTGGATATCTCAAGCAGAATACGATTTTCGTAAAAGAGAAATTCTTACCTGGGGTGAAAATAAGCTTGAAAGAATTGCTGATAATAACTTGTCAGTCACAGACCTGGAAGAAGAAAATAGACTGCGCCAAATCCAAACGCATCTCAATACCACTGATGCCACTTCAGAACAGGTAAGAAATATTATTGCAAAGGCACGTGGTAAAGAACCACGCAAAGCGAGCGCTTCCAAACCCCACCAGCCTGAAACTCATGAGCTTGGAATTGAATGCCCTCCATTTGATGTGGATGTTGAAATTAAACGAAAGAAACTTTCTAGAATAGGGTACTATGCTTTATCTTTGAAAGTTTTACTTATTTATCCTACGCTCGATAAAATTAATCAAAAATGGCATCAATTTTTAAGTCATGCAAGTATATTTTTGATGAAACGCATTCTTGGGTTTTAGCATTTCATGCTGTATGGATATTGACGCAAACGCATTCTGAACCCAAGCATTTAGAACGACGTTTTGCCAAACTTCCAGAACCTTAAAAAAAGTTGTACGACAATAGTGCTTTAAAAATAGGCTTTTAAACAATTTACATTTCTTAATATAGATGTGTTTTTTAGCGCCCACCTACTTAATTTTTTCTAAAAATTATAAATATGGTCGAATTTATTTTACAGGTCAAATTAAAATGGAGCGGGGAATAGGCAATAGGGAAGTGTTCCCCGTTCCCTGTTTAAGCAAGAATTCAGACAAAAGGAAGAAGTCAGAATAGGCTAACGCCCCGCTGCGCTAACAGAATGGACTGCGTCCCGCTCCGCTAACAGGAATCAGATGCAATTATTGGGGCGGTAAGTACCCTATAGGACTTACGCATTGACAGGAAATACCAAATATGAGGTATGGGTTTGGGGCATTCAAACCTGATTTTTCGATAATTTTTTAGCGATACGCTTTGCGTCAAGCCTCCGGCTTATCGCCACCCATCTGGTGGTAATTCTCAAAAGTCTGGAACGACCAAATTACGTTTTACACATCATGCCCTTTTTGTACAGTGCGTAAATCCTACCCTATACTTATCCAAGCGTCGCACACTCGTCATTCTGACGACTGACGTCACGACTCCTGAATTCTTGCCCATACTTTTTATGTTTGATGGACACAAAATCACCTGAAAATACTTTTGCAGTGTATTGTTTTGCTAGCTTTAATGCTAGTAGCACAATGGACTTTCTGGAGCGTCCATTTAACTCGCTGATTTGTGTCACTCAGTACATTCCACGCAGACCAATGGGCAAATACCACTACCGCTCCTGCAAGACCAACCCATTCCCATCTGATACGATAACTGCTACCTTCCAATTTCAGGCTCAATTTTTGGAGTGTGCCCGTTTGCCGATCGCTCAACAGCTTGAGTTCGTTCACTTGTTGAGTTAACTCTTTCAAGGAGGTTGCTTGTACCGAGGACAAGTGTGCTGATTTCTCTGCTGACTCCTTTAGTTGTTGTGTGAGCACTGTTGAGGAAGTGGTTAAGTTGCTTAACGCGCTCAGCAGCGATCCTAAGCTTGTCGAGAGGGTCTCCTCTAGTTGCGCCTTCCGCACGAGACTGTCCATGAGTTCTAGGTTGGTGTCGCTCCATTGTTCGTTCGTTTCTGCCAGTAATTGAAGCTCGTCTTTGAATTCAACTAACAGCGATCGCCAGTCACTAACCTGTAGCTCGCCTAAGATTATGTATTGCACCCAAAAAGGGTCATTGGGGTCTATATGGCATTTAAGTGCAAATTCCAGAACTCGTGATCTTTGGGTATCATCCAGGGGCGTAACTGCTTGCTGAAGCAGATTTGTCGATTTACCATTACTATTGTGCATCGTTCAACCCCTCAAGTATTCCAGACTCTTCAATGTTTTGGAAAGCCTCACGAATAAAGTTTTTGATGCGCTGACGCTGAAGAATGGGCAAAAACTCGCCGCTGTTGGCTGCTTTGCTGAAGGTAAGTTTCTTTCGCTTCAAAATATCGAATATTTCATCTGCTCGTACTAGCTTTGGTAAATCGATAATGGTCGCCTTATACCGCTCAAGCAATTGGTGTAGTTCATAATCGTCTTCAAACTCACCCCAGTTGTTAGAAATTCCTAAATTCCGTACAACCACATAATGAACAGAAGACTTGAAGTGCTTCAAATGCATTTTTAGAGCAGAGAGTGAATCAAATGCCCCATTGGTGACAAGCCATAAGTATATATCGACACCGCACTCGACAGCAGCTTCGATTACCCCATTAAATTGCATCCAATTCTTAAGGGCTATAAACGTTTCTGCAGCCATGTTGACTAAGGTAAGTTCGGTGATAGCACTGTTAAACACATTACCAGCAGCATCGATATCCTCTTCTGACTCTGAAAAGACTGCATATTCCCACTTTACTGGAACATAGTTGGGGTTATTTGCATTGATTTCGTTTAGATGCTCAAACGCAAGTTTGACATCCGGTTTGGTGCGATCACTCTCGAAAAGCGTAAAATTATACCCTTTCATGTGCAGTAATTCTGCCAGTATTTTGCAGGTAGTCGATTTGCCCATGTTCCCTTTATCACCGCCTACCAGGAATAGTTTTGACATAAACGCTGGTTTGACAAATTCTTTGATTTCAATCTATCATAACTATTAGTAGCTGATTAAATAAACAGAGTAGCTAAACCTAAATTTTTTTTATTAATCGGCAAGCTTAAATATCGGAAAAATGCTCGAACAAACTTAATTAATTTGAGGTCGCTGGTCGTCTCAGATCGCACCCCACAGATAATTCTGTGGTGGTGCTTTTTATTTAAGAGGGTCCGACTGGCGGCATTCGTTACCCGTTATGGATGAAGCAAACACCTGTTTCCCCTACCCCCCTGCGTTTCTTGAGAAGATTATGGCAATACAGTCAAAACGTGAATCTACAAGACACTATCCCAAAGTACGACGCTGCGATCGCAATCGCAAGCGGGGAAGGGGAAAGAACAAGAAACAGCAAAAAAGGTTAAATCATTCAGGATTATGAAGAATTTCAATGAACATATTCCAATGGTGTCGCAAGCGGCAAAAGCAAATGCGTGCTCTTGCAGGAGATTTGGAAGCCAGGTACGAGAACTATTGGACCAACTTAACGACTATCCTGCTAATTATCGCTATCTGGTGGTTAGTCACAATAGCCAAGGTATCAGTTCAGAACTTGCAAACAATCAAGGGATTGAGCCAGGAAGAACGTTTAACCCTTGCAGTGCTTGTGTTCCCTTTAGGATGGCTGCTGCTATCACTAGCCAAACCTCTTCCGCAGTCATCGCTTATAGGCTTGGCCCTGGTAATAGCCTGCGGCGTTTATCTGTACATAGTCTGCGACCCGCCATCCTTAATCAGCAACCCCGACCAACAACTCATTGCCAAAGAATTCGCAAATCAATGGCATTGGACTGCAACGGTTGCAGCTGTAGTCATGTTTTTCATCGCAGTTCGTACTCTCAACGCGGTGTTTCGCAATCAAAGGGTAAAGTTACGGCAGTATTGGTACTGGTTTATCAGCAATATGATCGCAATTACCATCGGGTACAGAGTACATTCTGTAGTGGGTTTGATAGCTGCTTTGATACTGCCGAATATCCGTCGGGAATGGTTGAGTAGTGTTGGGGATGAAGAAATTGTGCTTAGAGGTAGGCGACTTAGGAATCCAGCAAGAGGAGGGTATGAATATCGGCAAATACTTAGGAGTGAATTTGAGTCATTTCATGCAGCAACAATTGATCTCCCTTTGTCCGAAGCTAAGCAGCACATTTTTATTGTAGGAACAACAGGTTCGGGGAAGACTACGATTCTCAATCGCATTATGGCTGATATCTTGACGACTATTAATAAAAGTAATAGACGCAAGGCAATAGTTTTTGATGCCAAACGAGCGGGTCCATCAATTTTATATGGGATTATGAAAAATTCTCCTGATGTTGAGATCCACATACTTAATCCCCTTGACGCACGAGCATCAGCACTTGACATTGCGGCTGATATTCAGTCGTTTACTGACATTGAAGTGTTTTGCAATACAGTGCTGCCACCTCCATCAGCTAATGAAAGGATAGAGAAGTTTTGGCGAGATAATCCTTTGCAGCTTTTGCGGGGAGTGGTTGAATTCTTTTATTTGACGGCTCCTGGAGCATTTACGTTTAGGGATATCATCAATGCGTTTGGGTCAGTGGATCTACTGATAGGAATGTTGAGCAGTCATCCCCAAACTCGCTATGCCATTGGCTTGCTTGGTTCTGACAATACAAACCAAAACTTGTTTTCCAGCGTGCGGACTGAAATCTATAAGTGGCGTATTTTAGCAGCAAGATGGGAGCACGCGACCAAAAAGATTTCTTTAAAAGATTGGGCACTCAAAGGTGGCAGCATTTTGGTTTTAGGAAAAGATGTGGTTCAGACTCAGAATGTAGGCACCTCTACAGCAATCTTAAACAGCTACATCCTAACACGGGTGTCGCAATTGCTTCTGACCCAACCTGACCAACCTGAACCAACCACCTTTTTATTCCTCGATGAGCTTCACAAAATTCGTATTGATGCACTAGAGGATCTAGCTACCCAAATTCGTTCCAAAGGAGGATGCATTTTTGCTGCCGTTCAGTCGATTCAAAGCTTGCATCAATTTTATGGAGATGCAGGGACAAGCACAATACTCGACCAATTTCGCACTAAAATTGGTCTTCGTTTAGAGTCAAATGAAACGCCAGCTTGGTTTTCTAAGCTTGCAGGAGATTATGAAGTAAAGCGTGCTCAAGCCTCTTATGAATGGCTTGACGATGGCAACAATCAAGGGCATGGAAAAAGAACCAGCATCCAGCAGCAACAAAGCGTTCAGCCTGTTATTTTAACGAGCGAACTAAATACTTTGCCTGTAGTATCCAAACAAAACGGACTGAGGGGATTCTTTTTAGGTAGAGAACTTTTTAAGTTTCACTATACCTGGAAAAATCTTAGTGAGTTATTTATCACTCCAGACACTACTCAGGATGATTTTGTTCCTGTTCCAGCAGATTGGGAAATTCTCAAACCTTGGGATGATAAAGATTACGCGAGATTAAATCTTACTGCGGTAATGCGCCAAATCCAAAAGCAGCAGCTTGAAAAGCAAAGTAAAACACTCAATGGTGCGCAAGCGAATGTACTTCCACAACAAACTGAAGAAGACGAAATTTTACTGTCTGTGCCCGCATTCGAGCCACTCGATTTTGAGTCAGATGATACTGAACTGGTTACAGATATAGAACCACCAGACCTCATGCCTGGTTCCACCCAGCAAAAACCTCGATCTGTTCCCAAAGCTCGAATCCGTAAAGGCGATCGCTCACCCAAGCAGCCCAAGCGCAATTCGATTTTCAGAGGGCGGGATCACAAATCGCCCCCAGGAAGGTAACGACTGCAATCTAATTGAAGCAATTTCACACTTAATGATAGCGATCGCCAATCATAATTATGGATGAAGAATCAAGATGGGTTTACACTTTTTATCCAAGCGATAGCAGGAGTGAGAGGATTCTCAAGCTGGAAGCACTGCTGGCGCACAAAGTAGCGAATGGCGAACCAATTGCCGATACGGTTAAAGTTTTACAAATTCTCAGGTCCAATCAGCAAAGCTTTCTAGCTAAAGCTTTTATGCAATGGGTTAGGCGTTCGCGCCCCCGCTGTAGTCCTAAACAAGAAACAGCTTTTGAACATAGCAATCGTGTTGCACACCCTGTGCCCGAGGCACTTCGTGTTTCACTTGAACTCTGTTCAGGGAATCAATCGGAGAATGGCTGGGCACATACGGACGGCGGCGGATTTGTTAGGAGCATTTTCGTTTCAATAATAACCTCGCTCATAGTTCTAACCATCTTTTTTGGCTGGTATGAAGCTGATGGTGGTAAAGCTCATCAAGGTTCTAATTCTGCTCAAAGCAGTTTGTTGAAAAAGTAAGGGCAAATCATGTGTAAATGCACTTGCAGTAAGGGGCGTCCACCTCCCTAGGCTTTCTTCAAAGATCCATCAGATGAAACACGGCAACCTAATACACATTCAAGCAAAAGGAGAAAATCAATGCCATATACTAAGCCAATGACTGCAAGCTTGTTAGGATGTATCTCGCTCTTAATGGATTGGTCATCCTCTATGTCCGGTAGTTTTGGTGGTGCAATTAACACGCGCAAGCATGAAGAATGTGCCAAAGCAGCAAATCGAATCCTATATGAAACAGTATCGAAATGCACTGTCGATCTTGAAGAGGAAACAATCATCAAAAATCGCTGCAACATTTCAGTTATCGGCTATGGAGAACAGGTCAAAAGTGCATTTGACGGACTTTTCGACACGCCTTGGGTAACACCAGAAGATTTGACAACTGCTTGTTTACGTGTAGAAAAAATCAAGACCCAAGTCGATAATGGCGACGGAGGATTAGAAGAAGTTGAAAGTGAGTATCCTGTTTGGTTCGATCCCTATGCAATGGGTTCAACTCCAATGGCTAAAGCATTTGACCTTAGTTATTCATTAACTAGCCAATGGGTAAAAGATCATCCAGATAGTTTTCCTCCCATTGTTATCAATATCACCGACGGGGAACCCGATGATAAGCAAGAAGCTCAAACGAGTGCCAGCAAGTTGCGGAGTGTCAAGACAAGTGATGGAGAAACTTTGCTGTTCAATATTCACATCTCTAGCAATAATGCTCCAGAAGTGATTTTACCCTCTGATGTCAGCGAGTTACCGCCAGGGGACAGTTACGCACAATTTCTTTTTCACCTGTCGAGTCCATTACCTGAAAAAATGCTCGGACGTGCCAGTATGTCAGGTTATTCTGTAAGGTCTGGAGCACGTGGTTTTGTCTACAATGCAAAACCCGAAACTTTGATTGAGGTCTTGGAAATCGGTACCCAAATTTAGGCAGCAAGAAGCAGAGGAATATGGTGCTGGGGAAAGAAGAAACGGAGCTGCAGATCCTCCGCCTTTAACAATCGACGTTAACTCTTTCTATCTCATCCTCCCTTATTCCCCAGCACTCCTGCTTCTTATTTTCTTTTAATCAACTCTAAAATGTTGCTCCGTGCACCCTAACAATGCGCGGGTTCGTTAGTGATTCAAGAAAATCCATGAAAAGTAAAAATTCAAATCAGAAGACTATCATTCCTCTATCTATTGCTAAAGAGCCAACTATCGTAAACGAGGATGCGTACAGATTTGACCCACAATTTGGATTATTAGCTATTGCAGATGGTGTATCTAATGGCTCAACTTTAACCAGTTTTTGGTCAAATTTACTTGTAAAAAGTTTTTGCGAATTACCTTGCTCAAGACCATGTGAATATATTCGCGATAACCCTGAAGAATGGCTAAAGCCACTTCAAGCACAGTGGCAGGAGAAATACGATAAAGTACTCCTGAGAAAAGAGCAGAACAATAACGTTAAGACCTGGAGTCCTTCCACAACCCCACAGGCGAAACGCATTGCCAAGGGGGCAGCAACGTTTCTCGGCGTACATATTTTACCTGCTGATAAGAAGGGTAAGGGAAAATGGCAAGCGATCGCTATTGGTGATAGTTGCGTGTTTCAGTTTCGGCGTCAGGGAGATAAATACCAGAAGAAAGTGGTATTACCCCTTTTACGATCTGAGGATTTTTCAATCAAGACAGAGGTTCTTACCAGTCGCACAGATATGCCGCTATCTGATGAATTGCCGTTCTATGAATTTGATTACCAACTTGGAGATATCATCTTATTAGCTACAGATGCTTTATCTGAATGGCTCTTGAGAAAAACGGAACAGGAAAGTGATGATTGGCAAAAGATACTGGAATTAGAAAAGCAAAGTCAATTTGAGAAGTTAGTTTGGGAATTACGTGACAAAAACGAGATTACCTTTGACGATACTACTTTCTGTCGTATGGAGGTATTATCTTCGCCCCAGGAACGGCAGGGTGTTTGTGTAAGGCATCAGCCTTTTATCACTATTCCACCATTTTTTATTTCAAGTGTATTTAATGCTTACAATAGTATTAGTATACTTGATACCTCAAGAAATTCTGAATCTCGAACTCTGATAAAAGATAGTAATTTCAATAAAGACAGTTTACTCAAACAATCCGCTGTACCAAAACCAATACACAAAAGAGCTATACAGCTTCCATCATGGGCAGAACATTTAGCATTGATCATTTTGCTGTCATTAATTTTTATAACTCTTATCTATTTTCCCTACCGGAAAGTCTCTTCAAAGCTGGAAGAAATTTCAAGCGCTCTTTCAAAGCTATCAAATCAAGGAACACAAGCACTACAAGCGCATACCCTGGCTGTTCAAAGTAATGATACACAAGATGAGGGGAAGCGAGTTTCAGTTAAGCAAATAGTGAATGGTAGAACTTATAGAAATACTTTGTTCCTCAATTCAAAGTATCAAAATGTTTTTCAAAATGACTCTAAAGTTTGTTTCTGGGTTGAAGTCCCAGACAGATACTTTCGCTCCCGAAAACAAAGATTAGTCATGGTTCAAGAAAAGTTAAGAATATGGCGGTGTCAGGGGAATGACCAACCTCAGTTTGAGGATGCTGCTGGAGATTTGCTGCCAGGGACATATCTCATGAAGGGCGATCGCTCTTTCTCCGCTGAAGTTCCATACAATGCTCAATTTCGGACTGTCGAATTTTATCTGTTGAGTCGTGACTAGTCCTTATGACGCTGCGCTATCGGAGTGGGAACAGTTAAGCGTTCCCTTTTAAGGGGATTCTCTGTTCCCTGTTGCCTGTTCCCTCTTCCCTCTTAACAATATGGCTGATTATATTAATGCGATTAAACGCCCAGATATCGCTTTTAAAGGTCTACGTCCAGATTTGGTTGCTGGCAAACCAGTACTGAACAAGCAAGGGAAACCCCGCGCCGCCCGTGGGGGATTTGGTTGTGTTTTGAAATTTGAAACATTCTCTCCCCATGAAATCTGGGCGATTAAGTGCTACAACGTTTTACCTCCAGATCTAGAAGAGCATTATCAAAAAGTTGAACGCTATCTTTCAACTTCAGTAATCGCTAATTATTTTCTGGAAATCAGCTTTTCTAGGGCTGGTATTCGATGTGATGGGAAAGTCTACCCGATTCTGAAGATGGAATGGGCAAAGGGTAAGGACCTAAGAACATTTCTTGGTAAAAATTTAGATGATTCTTACAAGCTGAAAAGTCTTGCCGAGGAATGGTTGAAACTATGCCAGCTTTTGACTCAGCATGGTGTTGCTCATGGCGATCTCCAGCATGAGAATATTCATGTTATTGAGGAGAATGGCAAGATTTCAATTAAGCTCATTGATTACGATAGCTTGTACCTTACCAGCACCGGCAAAGATGTTAAAGATGTTATCAAAGGAGTGGAGGGATACCAGCACCCACAGAGACAGAAAATAAATAAGCGTTGTATCCAGATAGATTACTTCTCCCATCTGGTGATTTACATAAATATTTTGGCTTTTACAGAAGATGCGAGTTTGTGGCAATCGCTAAGCCTCGATGCTGAAGAGAAGAAGGATAATCTACTATTTTCGTTAAAGGATTTTGAGAATCCCCAAAGCTCTGGTATTTTTAACATCTTGTCATCACGATTTTCGCCTGAGATTGCTAAGCTTGTCGATAGTCTTGAGAAAATGTGTCAGATAGATATCCATCTGATTCCTGACCTTTCAAAAGTTACGGGAAATTCTTTTTCGGTTGTACCACAAGGAGTGAAAGCGGGACAACGTAACACAGATATATTTGGGGTGAATAGGCAACCTGGGCAAAAAGTAACATGGAGACGGAAACCACCTTCAAAATTACCACTGTCATCTCCGGTTCCAGATACGACATCACCACGCAAATCATGGAAACCGAAGACCAAAAAAGTATCTAAAAAACCGCAGCCTATTAGTCAAGTTATCCCTACACTTCCTTCCAAGTACCCTTCAATTAAAGCACCTTTTCAAGCTTCTAGAAATTCACAAGTCATATCAAGTAAATGGCAGTATTTCTTATTAATATTTGTTGCTACGGTCGGTTTGCTAGTGGTTGGATTTCAAGGCGTATCTATTATATTTAATGGAGCGTATAATATTGTTTCTATCATTGGAAGCGTCACAGATGATTCAAATGAGGAAGCGATAGGTGTTAAGCAGTGGAACAAAGGTAAGGTTTATAAAAACACAATTTTTTTAAGAAAAAAATACATAGAGGAATTTCAAACAAAACGCTCTATGCGATTTTGGGTAGAATACCCACTCAATCATCCTCTGCGAAAATCCAAAGATGGCTCGGTATATGTAAAATATGTACGTTTGTGGAAATACACGGGCGGGACTTCGCCTAAACCTGATGATTATGCCGGATCTATCAGTGATGCAACTATTGTGCCTAATGAAGTGGTTGGTTCGTTTACTGAGTTGCCAACCAAGGATAAGCAGGCGTGGCTTGTTCGCTTGAGCCTTGATGAAGTACCAGTACAGATGTTTGATTGAAGAAGGCTTTCTCTCTAGCGATACGCCAAGGGTTGGGTAAAACAAGCGAAAAATCTGCCAAGCGCGTTAGCGCAGGCCCCTCTTAGGGGCTAGCCGTGCCGTAGGCATAGGTCATCCCCGAAGGGCACCGCAGTTTTTCAGTCCTTAGATGAAACGGCGATTGCGCAGAGCGCAGACGCCTAATTATAATTAAATTTTTGAAAAATCTATATTGAAAATATCAGCCAGATACTTACTACTAAAAAGGAGAGTGGCAACGGTTTACTAGCAGGGGAAAATATGAATTCATCAAATAACAAACAGGTCGGCAACAGTACACCTGGCTCCCCTGATAATGTTTCTACTTCTTTGTCAATGGCAAAGGAACCGGATGTTGAGAATCAAGATGCTTGGTTTGCTCTACCAGAATTTGGCTTGATGGCAATATCTGATGGCGCGACTAATGGTTCGACACTGACTAGCGTCTGGTCCAATCTTTTAGCCCAAAGTTTTTGTAACTCATCGCAGCAAAAGCCGTGTGAATTTATTCGTGATACGCTTTGCGTCAAGCCTCCGGCTTATCGCCATGCTGATTGGTTACAACCTCTGCAAGATCAGTGGCAGCAAAAGTACCAGCAAATGCAGCAAAGAGTTCAAAATAAATCCTCAAATGCTTGGAATCCTTCAGCAGCGCCACAGGCAAAACGTAATGCTAAGGGGGCAGCCACTTTCCTGGGAGTGCATCTATTACCTACCGATAGCCAAGGTAAGGGCAAATGGCAGGCGATCGCTGTGGGGGATAGTTGCGTATTCCAGTTTCGTAAGATAAATGGTAAGTATGAACTGCTAAAAGCTTTTCCTATAGAGCAATCTACGGATTTTTCTTCCAAACCAAGCGGCTTTACCAGCCGTAAGGATATGGCATTAATTGGTAACATAAAGTTTATTGAGGAAGAGTATGAGCTTGGGGATACCTTTTTCCTAGCAACTGATGCCCTGGCTGAATGGTTGCTGAAAAATCGAGAGTATGGCAAGGACGACTGGCAGAAGTTACTAGAGATCGAAGACCAAGTAGAATTCAATCGTACTATTAAGGATCTTCGTGACAGAACTGAAATTGCATTTGACGATACAACTTTTACCAGAATGCAGGTTGTCACTTCCCCAAAGGATAGGCAGCCAGTTATCAATGCTACGCAGCTTAGTAATTCTCAAGCGGTAACTACTTCAAATTCTTCGACTGGAATTGGAGTTATATCGTTACCTTCGATTCAGCCTTACCAGACTCAACAGTCTACTCATTCTCAGCAGGCACAATTATCTCCACTTCAATCTCAAAATAACAGTAACATTCCTCAAACAATTATTTCCACACCTCCATCATCTGGAACTTTTGGCGGAAACAATTTAACTTCTACTGTTGTTGGACCAAACACGGTAACAGGTTTTGCTAATGGCTCCACTGGTGCTCACAACAGTTCGCTCGGTACAAGAGTAATAAAACCAACATCGCAATCTACGCCTTTTTGGAAAAACAAGAAGTTTTTGCAAGCAGCGGCCATCGTTGGGGCGACTGTTGCAGCAGTTGGCGTGATTGCCTATGCAATTCACCAAGGACATCACGATTTACCTGGCGCGCTGCAGGCTAAGGGATGGCACGATGCAATATCCGCTGATATTGCCCCGGATGGTACGCTCACAAAAGCTTCTTGGGAACATCTTACTAATGCCAGTCCACAAGAGCTTCAGGCGTTAGCTAAGCAAAACCCAGCATTGGCTCAGCGTTTGGAGTCAGCGATCACGAATCACTTGGATGGGCAAAGTAGGGCAGGGGAGTTATTGGATATTGAGAAGTTTAAAGCTCTTCGCGAGTCTGGTGGTTTTGCTCTTAAAGATTTTATCCCGGCTGACGAGCAAGCAACTTTGAAGTTCATCAACAAGACTTTTGAGCAGCATGGTCTGGAGGGCAATTTCAAAAGTTTTGCTGATGCTCAGGAATACATTTCCTCTCAGGCAAAGACAAGTTATGAAGGTATTGATGCTGTGCTGGCACAGCAGAGCGGAACCACCTACCAACAGTTTGACCAGGTTGAAAAATCGTTGAGTGGTAATGCGGTTTATGAGCAGATCAAACAGCAGTGGGAAACCCACCGGCAAGAGCTACAAAAAGCTAAGGATGTTCTATCAAATGCCATAACATCAGGCGGCTCCAGCATACTGCAAGAGGCAAAGCGGGAAGGGGGAACTTTGAATGCTAGTGCAGATATGATTTATCTAGAACTGCAGCAAGGTTTTAACTGGGCAGCAGCAGCGTCTATTGGCATGACTGTTGGGAAAATGGCGGCCAGGGGTATTATCTCTCATGCCCTCCCTGTTGTTGGTGCAGCGCTTACCACGTACAGCGTCAGCAAACGAACTTATGACCACCTTATGACTAAAGCTGATAAACTAGGGATTTTGGCAGAACGTGAAGGCAGCACTATCAAAGAACGACTGCAATATGCGCCTGTTGACCTGGCTAGAGTTGTCAATCAAGCCGTTACAGATGCACCGCAAGATTTTAGAGATATGTGCGCTACGCTCTGCGTCAAGCCTTTGGCTTATCACTTTCACAAGACCAGTAAATATATCCTGAGTGCTCTTACCTCAAGGTTTGGGAGAGGGAGCGAGGAGGAGCGATCGCAAATGCAATTTTTGGCATCATTGCCAAAATCAGCTTATCGTTGAGTCCTTTCGTTAAGTGCAACGGCTTGTAATCATCCGCGCCTGGGACTTATTTTATCGCCTTTTTCAGCCCAGATTGGGGTCGTTTCAGAAAACGGACAATAAATAAAGCACGTTAAGGATATGAGAGAGCGGGAGACTGTAGCAAACGCCAGTGCCAATCTGTCATATCCAAAGTAAAATAGCTTTTCAGGTTTAAAAATCACCAAAACCACAGAAACCATCGGATTTAATAATATTGCATTTCAGAAAAATGTCTTAACTGCGTTTTTGGTTCCGTTGCTACTCAGACCCCCTAAACTTTTCTTTTTTGCTAATATGATCAGGAGTTAAATACAAGACAAAACCAAAAGCTTCATTTCCCACCTCTACTCGCTGGAGATTCCTGTAAATTTCCTCAATCTGTTTAATGCAGTAATCCTCTACAAAATCTGAATCAATTTCCGTTTGTTGCTTGACAAAATCTGTTAAGGTATTCAGTATATTTAAATGGTAGTCTCCTAGAAACTCCTTTTGGATTTTGACTATTTCTTGTATATCTACTCCATCGCGCTGTATATCAAGCAAGGTTGTATATTTCTCAAAGTTATGGAGACCTACAACAGAAGAGAATTCAATAGTGACAAATGCGTGAGGAGGATTTATGTAATCGTCAGACAATGGCTTCAAAGTTAAACTGCCTCTAAAATTGCTAACAAAACTAGGCAGAGGAAAAGTAATTCGTTCACAATCTTCAGGGCTGTCTTGCTTATTTTGAGAACTATCTTCTTCGTAAACCCACCGACTTGAACCATTAAGGCGACCATCCAAATAAGTTTTCAGTTCTACGATTCCGGTTCCTCTCACTTGCATTAAAAACGAAGCTGTAGCTTTTGGAAATCCCCATAAATGTACTTTATGAGGTCTAGTGGAAGGGTAAATATTATCGATACGATTAAAAATTCTCTCAAAAACTGACCTATTAAAATTTAGTCCGTCTTCAAATGTAAACTCCTCAAGCTCCATCACGGGAAGATGTCCTTCTGGAGACGAATAGCTAAACAGTATTTTGCTTAACGTACCAGGGTTATCATTGCTGAGCCAACCAACTCGATAACAAAACATAACAAAATCGCGATCGCATTCCTCCCAAATCATCTTTTGAGAGGTAAAGCCATACTTGCCGTTTGTACTTTCTTGCCAAATTTTGTCAGCTGCTATTAACTCAGTATCATCGTCGTTATTACCTAAAATTCGTAACATTGTCCGTGATGTTGCTTCCCAGAGAGAGCCACTACTTAACAAACTATCTAAGTTAGAAAGAAAATCATCGCTTAATTCGATTGCACCACTAGAAGTTTCTTGTGAGTAATCTACGATAATAGGAGTGGTGGTTTCATCTGAGGGTTCAAGAAAGTTCCGTTGAATTGTAAGCTCGTTATCGAGTACATCAATATTTTCAAAATTTATTTTTGAACCAATATGAGGATATCCAGAAACTTGCGCCATTTTAATAAAGAAAGCTTCAAGAGATTCAGGAGATAAATAAATCAGCGGTACATAAGGAAAATGCCCATGCCGTTCTTGGGGTGTTTCACACTGAAATAATTTATCCCAGAAACGCTGTCCTATACTTCTATAGAAAGCAATATCAGAATCTCTAAACTTTTCCCAAACACGCATTTGCAAGCTCAAACCATATCGTCCTGCACTATATTTCAACCACAATCGGTCAACTGTTAATAAATCTGCACTAGGAAAAATCTCGATATCTGCCGGGGTGAGTATTTTGTTGTAATTAGGTTCTTTATTTAGTGCTTTTAATACAAGTTTTTTGGTTTCGGTGTTTGCCTGTTGCCATTGATTTTTTCTCAGTAATTCCTGCAAATGCGTAAAATCAATCTCTGCATCAGAATTTAATTCGATTGGTAAATCTTTAAGCCGTTCTATCGGTACAGGGATACCAATAGTTTCTTGGGAAATGAGTTGTGTGAGATCCTCATCTTCTATAACTTCTTCAACCAGTTCTACAGCTTTAGCAGGCAGACGATAATCAGTTGGTAGCACCAATTCTAAAGTATGAACGCGGCTAAATTCATCATTCAACACTGCTAGCATTCTGTACGGTGTAACCTCCACAAGCTTGCTAGAGTAAAGAGCATCATCAAAGGTAAAGCTTGTAACTTCACTGCAAGAGGGCAAATGCCAAAATTTGACGGTACAATCAGCCGCACAAGATACCGCCCATTGTTCATCACTAGATACAGACAAAGCTGTAATCATCATTTTGTGGCCGTCAATACTGAAAAGCTCTTGACCAGTAGCCAGGTTGCAAACTTTGATGGTTCCGTCCTTTAAGCCAAACAGTCCTTTTGTACCACCTCTATACAGCGCGATCGCGTTAATGCTGATAACCCATTTTTGTTTGAGGGACTTTTCGCCGCGCTCTATTTTAAACTTGGGGGTTTGATACCTAGAGAGAGTCTTGCTTATACTGCCATTTCGCACATCCCACTGGGTGAGGTAATAAAATGGATGCCATAACCATGAATCAAAAAAACCATCATTGAAAATCAAAACAGTATCGCCTGTGTTGTTAATGCAGGCAAACTGATAGTTCAGAGCTTGATGCCGTTGAGGTTGGAGATACCAAACTTGTTTTGCACCTTGTGGATCGTTATTTTCAAATTCTCCTGCTTTCGCCAAGTCCTCATAATAGTCATAGAGATGTCCAGCGACTTCACCTGTTTTCAGACTCGTCACTCGGAGTGTCTTAGAGCTTGACTGCCAAAGTGCCCATTCCCCGTTAGGACTGACATCTCGTATCTGCCAGGAGGGGAGAGAAGTTTGAGAATTGTCCTTGGCTAAATCTATTAGCTTGTAGGATTTTTTTGTAATTAAAAGTAACCAATGGCCACCAAGACTTTTCGCAACTCGGTCAACATGAGCGATCGCTCCCTTGCGATTGAATATTGCAGCCAATTTACTTGGTTTTTTTTGCCTGAGTAGAGTAGGGGGGAGCACTCCAGCCACATCCCGCATTTTTAGCTTATTATCACCTATTAGAAAGAAAACAAATCTCCCATCTATGCTTATAGCCACTTCTTTTGCGGCTTGTCTTTTGGTCGAATTGGGGAGCTTTTCTAATGAAGTCGCACCCAGGTTTAACACTTCAATATCCCCAGTTGGTGTTTTATATACGCCTGTAAGTCCGTTTATTGAGATACCATCTAAGGGGATCGAATACAGTTTATGTCTTGGTTTGATTGATGAAAATACTCGTAGCGACTTCCAGACAAAGGGTAAATCAGATAGGAGGATTTTATCCTCGTCTCTCACCCCAAGTCTTAGCAATTCAAAAATACGATGAATTGTCTGCTCAAGAAAGAAAATTACATTTGTAGCAACTGCACGTTTTTTACGTGAATGCGCACACCAAGCCAGGAACTTTAACAGCTTATCACTGCCCCGCACAATTGAAGTAAAGGCATGTAAATTAGCGCGATACACCCTAAATGGTTCAAATATTTTAAGATTTCGCAAGGCTAATTTACGAATATCGCTAACTAGAAGATCATCGTTGGCAAGGGAGAGATTTAAATCCCATGTCTGCACTTCACCATTGACAAAGGTGGCTACAATCGCCCCTTCAAAGTTTAAGGACAATGCCTTAATACTTGAATTCGACTGAAACCTGAACGCCTGAATTAATTGCCCTCGCAGTAAGTCCCATATTAATATCTCCGACCCGGTAGTAGTAATTGCCCAACGTCCATTAGGACTAATGGTACACGCATCGGCTCGATGATATTGTTGGAAAACAATATTCTTGAGATCTGCTGAGCGCATTCCCCTAAAATGCTGATCGATGAGAGATACCCTAAATAAGCCACTCTCAAACCCAGTAACGACATGTCGTCCGCTTAGAGAAATCGCTAGAGAGCAAATATCATTAGCACCCATAGGAAATCTTCTGACAAAAACTCCTTGCTCTAAGTCCCAAATATCAACAAAGCTCTCCATCTTTGCATCGAGAATATCAAGCCCAGAGGCTGCCCATTTCCCATCTACCCCAACAGCAATTGCGCTTACTTGGGAACGATACATCACATCTTGCTTAGATTCTTCGTCATAATGCCATAAAGGTTGAACACTTAATGTGTGCCTCAATTCACCAGAGGTGACATCCCAAACCTTAAGTATATGGTCTTTAAGAGAAATTAAAGTTTTACCGTCACCACTTAGCGCGATCGCATTCAATTCGCCATTATGATTGGTTACGATAGTTTTTTGCTTTAGCTGAGGAGAATTGTTTAAGCTGATATTTAAAGGTTTTAACCAAGGATATAAATTTTGCTCTATGGCCCCCTTCCTTACGCCTTCTTGAGTGACTAGACCGAAAAGCAAACCAGAAAGCTCAGGATTGTCGTGTGGCAATCTCGCCAGTAATTGTCCTGGTAATTGAGAGCGATCTGCTTCAATAATGTGGGCAGATTGTTGCAGGGCTTGTAGAACGAGTTTTAAGGCTGAAGCTGTTTGATGATTGTAATCAAGGCTTTCTACAATATTTGAGTTATCCAGATAACTATAATCATTAATAGTTTCCTGAATTCCTGATTCAGCCGTTCTGATATCAAGATAATCAAAATTTAATAATGTACTAAACAACTTCTTAGAGTTTCTAGTTTGGCTGCAAAAATAACAAGCTGCTTTTAAAAAAGCCTTTCGTTCCTTATCTAAAATACTAAACAAATGCGTTCTGATATCAGACATGACCCTTTCTTAAATGAATACATCTGATGGGAAGATATTATTAAAAATTCGGTTGTCGGTTTCTTCGGGATCTCCACAAGCAAGTTTTACTTCCTCTTTCATAAAAACATAGTCTTTGTAACTTTCGTGGTAAAACTTGTAGAGCATAGAACCCTCCTTGTCTCTTCGCTTGTCTAGAAACTGCATCCAACTATTTAAAACTAATTGAACCTTTAAGTAATCGTACTCACCCGATAGATATGCGATCTGCTCGCATGTATAAAGCGTATTAGCTCGGGATATGACACAAACAATCCGTAGTCTATCAGCGCTTACATCCATCAATGCCCAATGCTTGTCATAGTATCTATTCAAACCTTCAGGTAGTTCCTTGATAAGAGCATCTTTATAAATACCTTCAGGGTTTGCTAATTCGGGCAAAATCAAACTGATGTATAGAAAGTTACGAAGACTCTTTTCCTTTAACTCTACGATTAACTCCTTTTGATCTTTGCCTTGCTTTAAGAGCCAAGCGTTGATACTGTCTTCGTATTCTTCATCTCTCAAAAAATCACGAATGTAGTCCTCAATGTCGTCATAACTTTTAGGGAAGTCAGCTAGATTGATTTTAGCTTGAGAGGTTTCAAACCCAAGACGACCTTGTAGCTCTGCCACATCACGCCGTGAAGTAAGAAAAAAATATACTCCTTCAGGCAAATGCTTCGGCAGATATAAGACGTTAGTGTTTATATCTTGTGAACTGAAGTCAACTTCGTCAAGCGCATCAACAACAATTACAATTTTTGAATCATTTTCCTTTTTTTTACTGGCTTCACTGAGTAACTTTAAAAGAAAAGAACTATTTTTAGTTGCGTCAACTGGCAGTGATTTTGGCTGTTTATTGCTTTGCAATAAATTTTTCAAGTCATAGCGTTGGATTAGCTGTAAACAGATATTTTCTAAAAATAATTCTGTCGTATTTTGCCCTTCACCTCTAATATTAAAGTAGTACAAACAATCATTCGTTTTCGCATACCAAGCTGCGATTGCGCTTTTCCCTTCACCAGGCTCACCTTGTAGAAGAAAATAACCCCGGTCGTTTTTCTGAGTAAACCGATCAAAGCTATCTAGGACATATTCGCGCCCTACAAATCGCTTAGTTTTGTCTTCTATTAAATAGGAAAACCTTTCCGTGCAGGGGTACAACAAGACAGGATTAAATTCTAGTTCTTCCTCAGATTCTATAACGTAATTCCTCCAGTCTTTGAAGCCAACACCTTCACAGATTAGTTTTATAGTTCTTGTCTCAACAGCCTGTTTGCCTGCTTTAAGACGGTCAATACTGGCACCAGAAATATTACCTAGGATATCTGCCAAGGCTTTTCCACCTTTGTTTTTTGACTCTAGGTTGTCGATCGCCTGCTTTAATATTTCTATACCTTTACTGTTAAGGTATACACCTTTAGCTCTACCCATTGCCAAATAGATATTTCATTATGACAAAGTATATCAGGCAGGCAGCTTATAATTACGTATCAGTTATAATAGTATAAAATATAGTAAAAATATTAATAATTATTTACAGTTATTTGCAATTAAGTATATCTTATTTTGTATAATTTATCGCTCACAATCTATTTGATAAAACACAGATTGCCAATACTGTTCGGTCAACTTATCTACTTCAGAAGTTGTAACTTTCTGTTCTGAAATTTTTATTTCGGGTGTTTCTTTAATTTTTTTAAGAAGTTGTAATTCATCATTATTAAGTTTATCAAAATTATCACCACCTTTAATATCTTCCAGATAATGCTGTACTGCAACTCTTATCACTTTAGTGGCAAATTCATATTCTTTTGATTTTTCAAAGTTAGGATTATAAATCCTGATCATCTTATTCTTGCTAGTAAACTCTTCTGGTATAGGAATAAGTGAGCTTTGCTCATCTTCAGAAAATCGATTCCACCATTTCTGAGAAAGATCCTCTTCTTCTAGCGTTTTGTGTAACGACAATACATTGCTTACTACTCTGTTTGCTGCAAGTACAATCATGTCAGGAAATTCTCTACCTTTTTCTTTCAAAATTATAGAAACTAGCTCTTCAGGTGATTTATCAGCGTTTTCAATTACATACTTAAAGGCTGTCTCCTGACGACCTACATGTCCTCCTATCCCAAGCCTGTAACCAATTTGCTCTAGGGCATCAAATGTCATGCATATATATCTTTCACTGTATTGAAATACCATACAATCTTTCATGTATTTAAGAAGAAATCAAGAATAAAAGTGATGTTAAAGCTGGATGACATCTCCAAGAGAATAACTAATCAGTTCAAGGATATTTTCAATACTAGCTATTTACTAATAAAAGTGGTTTGAATTTGAATCAATCAGCGAAATAAGTGACTCAATCAGATTGATCTTTTTCAAAATTTTTGTTGTAGATTGCATATAGAAGCAAGTTCTAAATTTTCGCATTAATAATCGCATTCCAAACTCAGGTCGAGGGGTCAAATACCCCTCGCCGCTGCTTGCGACAAGCCGGACGCTTGACGCTACGCATATTACTCGCCAAAACCCATCTCAAAAAAAATAACAGGAGGCATTTATGGGATTTCGACAAGTAAAAATCGAGGCTTCAGTAAATGTAACGACAACAGAAACAGTTCTTGCAATGAACGAAGTTGAAGCGAGTACCAGGGTAGAACCAAATTGCTCATTGAATTTATATTCAACTGAGCCAACTATTATGCACTTATACTCAGACTATAACCTTCAGATAATTCCCTGTGAAAAGGTGCGTAGTATTAGAAACTTTGAAGGTAAAAGCTACGAGTTTGAACTTAAATATACCATTGACTCTCAATGGACAATTGTTGTTGAATCTGATACAAAGCTTGAAGCGAAGTTCATATCGATGCGCGTTTTTGAACAAGCGATCGCCCTCATCCCATCTAACAAGAATAGCTATCTGTGCTATGACTCAAACAACATCAAATTTGAGTTTCAGGTAGTTGAAGACGAAATCGCAATTGTTGATTCTGCTTTGTATGAAAGTCAGTGTGAATGCTATTTGGAATGTGAGAGAAAGCGGCGCAAACAGTTGATTGCTCAAGTTTACAGGTTATCAGTGCCAGAGTTTTATTTCTGTTTTAACGATGTCCCGAACAGAGAAAATTCGCTCATTGAACGAATCACGCAAGTTATGGTTAGTCGATGGGGTTAGAGCGTTGAAACGTAAACAGGCAATAACAAGTGTCCATCGCACTAAGGCTTTCCGCCAGGGAGTTAGAAGGTTCTCCAAACGTCCTCATAAGCTATCCAAGCTGCACAGCATCATTAAGCAGCTTCAACAAGGTGATCGCTTATCCCGGCACAATCGCAACCATGTCTTGCTGGGATACCCAGGCTGTTGGGAATGCCATATAGAGGGTGACTGGTTGCTTATTTACCGAATTGAAGGTAACGCTCTATACTTGTTGGCGACTGGAAGTCACGCAGATTTATTCTGAAGCACTTACAACAAAAAAATGCCCAACGCAAGTCAAGCGCCTGAAAGGCGCTTGACGACCTCCACATGCCAAATCGTACACGTTAGAACGAAAAGTTGAACGTGCATTTTATCAAGCTGGCAAAGCTTTGATGGAGCTATGGGACAAGCGACTATACCGTTCTACTCATAGGACATTTGAGGAATACTGCCGTGATAGATTTGGGCATAGTCGGCAAAAGTCCAATGTACGAGGATGTCCACCGGATTTGGCTGGTGGAATTAGAGGAGCAAGGATTTCCCACTCCATATCATTTAAGTCCGTGGGATAAGACTTTCGTGTCATAACCGACTGTGTAAATACACTACATAGGAGGTATCCTATCGTTGTAAGCACTCCTTTCTACTTAGCTTTAGATTTACTTTATAAATAGCCTCTAAATGTAATCACCTTTTTTACTCTGTCATCGATTTGCGTTGGTATTCTCAGAGTAGGAGGGGCAATCGCACATCAATTAAGAAATATCTAAATACATCTTATAAAGTTTTCTGCTGTCGGTTTGTCCAGGTAGTTTATAGAACTTCTGCTTGGCTAAAACTTCACCAAAGGTTTTTAGAATTTTTGCATCGTTCTCCCAAATAAAAATTTCCAGCTTACCGCTATCTTTTTGAATGTACTTATCTTCATCAGAGCGCCAAATCTGAAAAGCTTCTGATATTAACAACGAAATATATTTGCGATTGACCTTATCCTCCATCTTAAAGCTGGGGTTGAGAAATATCCCATCGATATACCAATAGCGAGAGCCTTGACTTCTTCTTAATAGACGTGTAGAAGAAACTTCTAATTCATTATCTGAAAACTCACCGCTTTTAACGCTTTCTTCAAGACTCAGTGCGGATTCATCTGATAGCGCCCATAGATTGATGATTCCAGTAACTATTTTCTGTTGATAAAAAAGAGCTTTGATACCAGCAGAATATGCCAGCCATCGTTCCTTTAAGCGCTCAAAGTCACTTGCAGTCGTTTGCTGTGAACGTGTTTGTAGTTCAAAAACTTGTTTTAGCTCATTTGAGTTAGAGATGTTACGAATAGTGAAATCTTCTAACTTTGTATTTTGTAAATTAATTGCTGAGACATCAGTTTCAGCCAAATCAACAACTGAAAAATCGACTTCTGCAATTTTTGCATTATCAAGGTTCGCTTTACCCAAGTTTGCTCTAGCAAGGTTAGCGCGGGTTAAGTCACAGTTCGAGAAATTTGCACTTGTCAAATCTGCTCCCGAAAAATTGGTTTCCACAAGAGTTGAACCAGAAAAATCTGTCTCTATTCCCCAAATATCACTTAAATCGGCTCTGGTAAAATCGCAGCCGGATAGATTCGCTCCATCAACATCGGCTCCCGCCATATCAATGCCAATGAAGCTAGAATTGGCTAAATTAACATCACCAACTTCTGCTTCCTGCAAATCCCAATCTGAAAAGTCTCTCTGGTTTTTTAACGAGTATGCTGCCGATATCTTAACTGATATTGGCATGTGCTCTAGCAGATGAGCCGGGGTTAAGCAATGTAAGGAAGAGATATGCTTGAATAGTTCTGGGTGGTGTGTGACCAAGCCTTCAAGTTTGTAATCCGCAATACACTCGACTTCTAAAATATCCTCAAAATCTAATTCTGTAGTCTTTGACAACCGAGCTTTGGCAATAATTTCCTCAGTAACAGCACAGACTTCATTGTCTTTCTTTATTCTAGTAATGAAGTTCTTTGCCCATTCATTGCCGCCAATTTTACGGCAGATGGCTAGGGCGCAATCAAGTGTGAAGTCGGTAATATATAATTTTAGAGTATCATTTTCAAGAGCTTTCCAGAGAATTTCACGGTCAGCTTTGGTGAGGAAACGTGGTTCCTCGTCGCTGTCTATAATAAGTTTGATGAGCGATCGCTGATTTAACAGTACTCGAACCATTATATTAATAATTATTAAGTTTTGACCTTGGTCATTTTCAGAGGCATTCTTAGTTCCTCCCAATTTTGATTTCTTGCTTTTTTAGCTTTCGCTTTTAGCACTTTGGAGTTTTTCTTCTCCTTTTGAGGTATGGTCGTTTCTACCTCTGTAGAAGAAACTGATTGTCCCATGTGTTCTGGTTCTTCCTCAGTTTCTGTCGTTGGATGCCAACTCAGTAACTCGCTTGGTTGGCACTGGAGAGCGGTACAAAGCCGTTCCAATGTCTCGCGTTCCAAGCGATAGGGCATCAATTTGGAAGATTTGAGTTTGGAAATTGTTACTTCGTGAAACGAGATTTCGCGTGCCAGGGCTTTGTTTGAGAAGCCTCGGTCAGCCATTATGGCTGCTAGATGCCATCGTACAGTCATTATTATTTTAAATGCAGTTATACTACATCTAACATGGTTTTGGAAGAAGAGAGTACTGCTGGATAATTAAAAACTAAGGCTTCAATACTCTCTTTTTCTATCATACTGTACTTTTTAAATAGCTACGAAAATAATCGTAAAGACTAAAAAGTAATTGATAAATGAAACTCAAGTAAATTTTCTAAAATTGAGAAAAATAATTCTTGATACCATTTCTCTGTAAACTTGCACTTAATACTTACTCTTTCATTCTTGGCGTTCTATGGCGTCTTGGCGGTTCGTTTCATAAATATTAAGTGCATCTTTATGGAGAATTGGTATGAAATAAAAATATTGTAGAAAGCATTTCACCTTCGTTGAGCTATATAGATTAAACCGGATGTTTCAGACTTTTAAAAGCAATTTTATGGAATGATAGGATTGACTCAACTTTGCTATATCCTACAGATTCTTTCCTGTATTTAGGGGAGGAAGATTTTTTATGATTATTAGTTTGTGATGATAACCTACGTCGTTCAAACTTCTGTAGCTTCCGTCAATAAAACCCCATTTTTGAGTATAGAGGTCAGAAGACTGTGAAAGTCGGTAAAGCCTTTTGACTATTAATCTAGGGTGCCGCAAACAAACCCGTTTATAAAGTCTGGGATTTTTCGATAAACGTTTATAACGAGCTTCACGAAAATTACTTGGTTTTTCTTCAGCTTTGTAAAATTGGTGTATCCACATAAAGATATTTCATGATATTTTTGTCAATTAGCTTACAAGTCTAATATTGATTAATATACTTTTCCAATTAAAAATATTTCAAACGCAAATAATTACAAATAATAATGGGTACGTCAATATAGAGAATTGGAGACCATATTTTTCTGAAAGGCTATTAATAGTTAGGACTATAAAAAACTTATCTGATTCTTGAAATATATTTGAGATAAAATCATTATCAAATGGGTTTTTCTATCTCAATATGTTTTCAAAAATAAAACCAGAGTCTTACATGAATCCCCCAATCAGAAATAAAACATTGCCATTTTTGTCAATATTTTGAAAACAACCCAACTGGCTCCATTGCCCACGCACTCGACTGCTAACGAATTCTGCTCAGGCAGCCAGATGCTGTCACTTGTTTTTGCATCGCCGAATAAACGTAAAGCCGTACGAGGAGTCAAGGGATAGATTTTATCTTCAAGTTTTATATCAGCCTGATGCCAGTGACGAGCGCAGTTTCTACCCAACGCCCTAATCGTGAAGCTTGGTTCATGGGGCAGGTATGGGCGATCGCTTTTACGTCCACCGCCAGCTCGTTTCAGTAGGCAAGCGTAAGGTAGTTCGGGGAACTTATGTTTCTGCCAGGGGGCAAGAGTGGTTTCGGGGAGGGTAGGGATAATGTCGGCAATCGCTTCCAGCCAGCCCATCGGTTGAAATTGGGGGATGAGGGACAAATCAACAGAGTTTTCACCCCGCACCCCTACTGCGTAAAGCCGAAACCGTGACTGGGCAACACCAAAGCTGGCACAATTGAGTCTCCAGAAAGCGAAGAAATAACCCAACTCACGCAGTGTGTTTGCAATTATCTGAAAAGATTCAAAGCAGCGATACTGCCAGACATTTTCCAGTAGGAATAATTTAGGTTGTTTCGCTTTGATAAAATTAGCTGTGGCGGTGGCAAGGGAAATGTCTTCACTTTGCTCTTGCAAGCCAGCGCCACGAAGGAGACTGGCATTTTTGCAGCTTGGTGTTGCGATTAGACAGTCAATATCTGGGACATCATTAGGAGAGATGTTTTCAGCGCGATTACACAGCATTAAAGAGGTAGGGTGGTTACGTTTGTAAACCTCAGCTATACGTTCATCACACTCAATTGCCCAGGAGGGAACGCCTCCTATTTCAATCAATCCCCATAAATGCATTCCCATTCCACTAGCGATTGAACCAGTAGTAAAACGATTCATATCACGTTATCCAACAAAAGGGTGATGAGGGTGTGAAATTTGATTGAATGATAATAATAAAGGAAAATTCCAATCAATCAAAGTTATTTGTATGCAAATAACTTTGATTGTTAGTTATTAACAATCTGTTAGCAAAATTTCGTGTTAGGATCTAATACTTCTGATCCAGATATACCTTCGTAATCAGGACAATCACCCTCATTCCAACCAGAGGGATGCATCCCACAGATTAAAGCATTATCACCATAGATATGACCATGAAAATTTCGACAGCCTTGACAGCTTTGCGGTGTCGAAAAATGACTGTTGTCCTCATCTTCTTCATCGTCGTATTCTTCAAGAGCAATAAGTATTGCGCCACAGTTAGGGCAGTTCTCAATGTCGTTCCCGCAATCCTCTACAAGACAAGTTAATGGTTGCCAATATTCAACGGCTTCTCCGAAACGATTTAACCGAGTTCTCAAAGAAGAAAAGTATGGATAGCTGCAACGATGCACGATAATTTCGCCATCGGTATTAAGGTCACGAGATGCCGCTTTATAATCTACTTGGATATGCCAGAACTGCTCTAGAGAAGGCTTAAGGAGTTTTTTATTAAAATCAAAGTACCACAGTTTACCGTCATGGTATATACGAACATCATATGCCGAATAATCATTCGCTAAATTCTCGATTTCACAGGTACTCCTTGCTTCTTGATAATCAAAAGTTCGTTTCACTAATCTGAGCGTTTGACCGATAGGATGAGTTTGTATGACCAGATATTCGCCGTCTTTGTAAGGAAGAGAAGGTTTTGAAGTTTTCATGATTAATCTTCACATTGTGAGTGATTAAATCTCCAGAAAATTTCTGACTTTTGGCTGTTTTCAAAGTTATTTATGCATCACAAATCAGGTGGTTGCATGTTTTTCCAAATATTAGGATTATCTAATAAGTTTCTACTAACCTGGGGAGAAGGAAGTTCTGACTCTAAAAGATTGAGTATTGCCGAGATGTTTTGATTATCCTCGTCATCAGAATCAACTACGAAATCTTTATCATACTCATCAATATGCAAAATTTTTGGGTAGAAATCATTGCTTGGGCGATAACCTGTTTCCATAATTTCTAGAGCTGATCGCTTGCTTTGATATTGTTTCGCTTCTGACTTTACCCTTGTCCATTCATTTTGATTTTTTAGATAAAATCGACCATTTTCTGTGTCTACCAACACGACATACCTTGAATGCTCTGAAAGTGGAGTTTTTTCTAGCATTTTCCTCGTCAGGGCTGACTCTCTTTCTCTGCCACATTGGGAGCAAATAGAATTACCGTTAGCCAGAGGTTGATGTGGAGTGTAATCGTCACACCGATAACAATAAATACTTTGCATAGTTCAATCTTCCTGTATTCGCTAATCTGTTTAAGCCGGACTTGCTTTGTGTAAATCCTTCAACCAAACTGTGTTGAGCTACAGTATTCATATACCACCCTTAGATCTAAGGTTTACGAGTAGAGGTTATTCTGATTGCTTCAAAATCAGGGCAGTAACTTTCACCTTCTGGAACTCCGTATGGGTGTATGCCACATACTAAAAAGTGTTGACCATACCTTTGACCGTGGTAGTTGCGGCAACCTTTACATGAAAATGGTATTAGAGGAATTGTTTTTTGTTCTTGCAGCAGTCTTTGTTGACGAGCAGAAAAGTACCGAATAATTGAAAGATTGATTCCAGTGCATGTTACTCCTAACAGCACTATTATCATTCCAGAAGCTTGCATCCATGCAAATGTCTCTTCTTGCGGTGTGAGTTTTTGACCACACCAAATTATTAAGGTTGCCGAAGTTCCTACAATTATTGAAATGCTTCCATAAAAAATTGCTATACTTCCAGTCAATCCAAGAATCGTGTTGAGTGCCGTTCGCCATTGAAGATTCATAAAAATCCTTAAGCCATCGTGGAAAGAAATTTTGGGCGGAGACAACAGTTAGGGGTGAAAGGGTATTAGAGTCCGAGGGAAACCTGGCAGGGGATAAAGAGTGAATGGTTATATAGCAATCCTAAATGAGTTGTAAAAATTATTTTTTGAACGAACCGCCAAGTCGCCAAGGACGCCAAGAAAAGAGAAAAGAGAAAAGAGAGAATTTTACGAATGATTTAGGATTGCTATACTTCAGTTTTTGTTTTGTTCAGCCTTCCCCATTTTTTATGATTGCTTCCCGCCTATGAAGCAGAGTTCTGGGTTGCATACGGTCTAAAAGTTAAATTTATTCGTACCCCTGTTTGATTCGATTTCGGCAGTTGATGTAGCCAATCTTCTTGAAAACCAGGCTGCATTAAAAGCAAACTCCCATGTTCAAGCCAAATATTGTGGATTTCACCTTTGGGTTTGAGGCGTATTTGGAATTTACGCGCTTCTCCCAAACTTAGAGAGGCGATTGCCGGACTCTTACCCATTGATGCTTCATTATCCGAATGCCAGCCAATATAGTCTCTTCCGTCTCGGTAAAAGTTGCCGACAACAATCTGAAACTTGTGTCCTGTGATTCCTTCTATCTGCCGCTTAAGCGTTGATAACTCGTTTGTCCAAGGCAACGCCTTTAGGTGAACACTACTTGAATATGTGTATTCAAAACCTTCTTCCCCGTACATACATTCCAGTCGGGGAAGGGGTATATCTTTCCCAATCATACGAATCTGATTCTGTCGCCATGCTAGTTTTTGTTGGCAGTATGCAAAGAGTTTATCAGCATCTTGCGGAGTGAGGAATGTTGGATAGTACTTAACTGGTATCGCTAATCCAGTTAGAAAGTCCAGAGTATTGAAGAGTGAAGTTTGTTGCATAATTACTATTCTGATAACATCAATTCATTATTGAATTACTAGAATGCATGACGTGTAAAAGCAAAAATATAATAATGATTTTAATGCTAATGGATTTAACGAAACGAGTTGCAGTTAACTCAAAAAGAAAACAATCCAGGGAGTTAAAAGAGCTAGATGAAGCTCAAAATACGTTAAAAAAAGCATTAGATTTCTTTTTTTTTGGACAACAAACCTGAGTACATCTTCGCGTTTGCGAATCAATCACTTGGTTAGATTTGTGTCAAATTCGAGGAAAACCTCTTCTGTAAAGTCGTCAACGACTTCGATGTGGAAGTTGACTGCATTAACATCTTCAGGAACGTCTTCTGGATTGACCTGGGGCACAAGATGTGAGTGAATCAGACTGTTAAAATCGATGACATGATTACCTGCTAAATCGCTACAAAGGTCATCAAAGTGGTCATATTCAGTAGATGTCATTATGACATCAAATGTCTTGATGTTAGGATTTTCTTCATTGATTTCCTTTACCACATCTGAAATCTTCTGTGTCAATTCATTCATGCCTTGCTCAACACTTTCGTCATTATTGAGGTCAATCTCTATTGGATAAATTCCAGCACTGATCCAGAACTCTGGGTCATAAAAATTGTAATCCTTATCTTGATTATTCATGGTAAGTGTTGCTTTTGATTTATGGACGGTTTGATACTTGCCCGTTGCCTAAGTTTTCTAGTAAGGCAAAGATGCGATACGCGTCCCTTGCGCGTGTCCCCTTGGGATTCAGTGTCAAGCCAGAGGCTTATCGCCTCTCTCGTGTCAATGCTGGTTTAGCTTTGAGCAAAACATATAACCCAAACCCAAGGGTTTTTATTCCAAGAATTTTCGCCATTAATCAAGTGCCATAGAGTTTGAAAGGATTCTTTAGGCTTGAGCGTAAAGCCACCATTTAAATAATCTTTGTAGCAACTGAGATGGGAACCAGGTTTGAACTCTATGCCTTCCACAATCGCATCTTCAGGAGAAATTTCTTGTAAGCGTTCTATTTTAATGTCTGCTATTTGAAGGGTTATGCGACTCGCTTTGCGTGGCATGTGAATTGACGGTTTCCACTTAATGTTCGCGGTTTTAGGATTATCAAAATCAGCAGCGTATAAATATCCTTCATTGCAACCTGGTTCATATGCCCAAGTCTCGCGCACCCAAAGATGATCTCCATTATTTCCATAGGGACATTTCGTCTTATTGCTGGGGACTAGATGTGCTGGATGTGTAGGTGTTTTTATTATTCGTCTTGTCTGCGTTTTTCGACCCACTGATATCGCTTTCACCATTGAGGATGAAAACAAAATTGGACTTTCTTTCATAACTGAGCCTCAATTGAGTAATAGAAGTGGTGGGTGTAGCTGTTTGGCGTGAACCTCCACACGTTAATCCGCTAGGGCAGGGCATGGAGGTTCACGGCTAAAATATTTCCACTTCTATGTCCTTTCGTCCCACTGCATATATTTGTTGGTTGTCAACAGTTAAGAATCTCCAAATCTCATCCACTTTGCCATAATCCTCAATATCGACAAATCGACAACCTTCTATCCATTTTGACTTGCCGATTCCCTCTGAATTATCACGAACCCTGAACGTTATTGCGCTATAAACTTTTTGAACAGAGGCAAGCGGCAGCCAGTCCAGTTCATGGTCGAAAATGGCATTGGGATGTGATTCCAAGTATAAGACTGCATAATCTATCAGTTTCTGCTTCTCTTGTGGGGACCAATTACTCACGGCTAAGGCGAGAACAAGAGCGTTTCTACCTGTTAATTGAGTGATTTGTTCCCAATTTTGGGCCTGTCTCAGTGATTCGTAAAGACTTGTATCTTCTGGTTCAGGGTTTGGTTCAGAAACTGGCTCAGTCGGCTCACTTTGTACCCAAGGTAGAGGTAGATAGTCAGCGATCGCATCCTCCCCACCAGGTTCTAAGACCAATCGATTTTCTTTTAATGCCTCTAGATCTAGCCAGATATCATTTGAGTGAGCAAAGTTTGTTATGCGTTCAAGTTGCTGTGAGCGGCGAGTTGTATTGATATCTATTTTGTGAATGGTATGTGCATATTGTCTGTCATCTAGCGGTTGGTTTCGTAAATGTTCTTTAGCAAGAACAATCTCGCGATCGCATTGTTTGATAATTTTGGCGGTTGCAATAAGTTCTTTTTGATTTCGCTCCTGCTTGAGTTGCTCTTGGCGCTCAAGGGTAAAAGAAGCTGTATCTGTTTTAAGTGATACCTTCTTTAAGCGGTCATATGGGAACCAACTTTGACCAGGGACACCTTCATCTATGAACGCACCTAACAGAGTTAACCGGGATATTTTTCCACTCAGTTTTTGTTGTCTTAATAGTGATACTGAATTCTCTTCAACGGCTTCGCTGGTCACAAACTCTACAGTATCACCTACGGCGAGACCAAACTCATCAAATACTCTTTGAGCAAGTGCTGGCTCATTCATCAATATTTGTGCTTGGTCTTGCGAGATAGGTGTGAGGTGTTTAGGATTAATATTATTCCACTCAATCCCGTTAACACGGGACACTTGGTAGTGCGAATCACTTGTTTGTTGAATTGTAACCACAACTCCATCCCAGCAATCATTTGTTCCAATCACAACATACAAGGGATTTTCAGTCTGTAAGGTAGGTAGATCCGGGATGTTTGTGACTGAGATCGTATCAGTATTAGGTTGCTGGTTTGTGTCTGCTACTACCGAAGGCTCAACGGAAGGTGCAGGACTTGGATTTTCTTGATAGTTTGTAACGATAGATTCGACTTCAGTATTAGCAGAGTTGACTGTGGAAGAGTAAACGATATTTTTTGGTTCTAGTGCAATTGCGTTTGATTGCTCTTCCATGTACGCTTCCAGTTCTGCTTGCGCTCTCGTTTGCTCGTCCTCAATAGGTGATAGGGCAGGGGAGGAGGCGGTAAGGGCTTGTTTTTCTACTTGGACAGCGGGTATAGCAATTGCGGCAGATGGGATGTCTGATTCAACCAAAGTTACCGCTAACTCATCAGCATTAAGGGTAGTTCTGCCAGAGGCGATCGCTTTATCCCCAAGCGTTGATTGGGTGATTGATAGTGGTGATGACGGTACTTGCTGCTGAACGTCATAGCTGTTGAGTAGGGTTTCGATAGCTTGTTCATGCTTACCGTGGTGTTTATCAATAACTTCGTGAAGTCTTACGCCTAATTCTTGGTTATGGACTTGGGGAATTTGAAATACGCGGTTCACACCATCACGCGATCGCCTCCACAAAGAAGATTGGTCTTTAGTGGATGAGCGTTTCTTGCTAGGGTATAATTCTTTCTTTTTGGCTTCTACCACATCCTGGGTTAACCTTCCTTCATCCGCGAGAGCTACCCACAGTTCAAGGAACTTGGGAGCCACTAAGGAAAGCATCATAGGTCCTAGCTCTGCTAAGTCTTCAGGACTAAAACCTTTAGTATTTTGGGCAAGTTTGCGTAACTTCGTTGCTTCACGGGTTAAGATGCCCCCTGCTTGAAGCAAGGTTTTAAACTGGTTTGGAAGTAGCGCTTGATATTCCTCGTTGAGCCAGAACGCAAACTGGGCTAAGTATAAGCTCGCCATTCTGAAAAGTTCCAGCCCACTGTAATTTATTTCCTTTGTAGGTGTAGGCTCGGGCTTGGTTCGCTTAGAAGATTTAGTGGACTTTTTGGACTTAGGGGGGTTAGTTGAGGAAGCGGGAGGGGTAGGGAGAACCGTGAGAGTTGCCGTCATGCTACAATAGCTCCAGATTTTAGTATGTGTGACGCCCTAATTTCTTGAATACAGGCGTCTTTTATAATGGAAGGCTTTGTGGAATAAGTCGAGTTGCGGTGCCGTAAGTTCAATAGTGGGCAAGGCATTCAAGGGCGCGGAAACGCAGGCTCATCAATTGTTCATAAAACGGATTTATTTGGCATATTGACGGGATGTTGATTAGATATCCCATCAACTTAAATGTCCGGTGGAATGGGCAGGACTCTGGAATCAATCTGCACAAAAACCGCGCCAGCCTAAGATTGCGTATTTCGATGCTGTCCAGCTTACGTTGTAGTAGTGGAATCATCATTTTTCCCTTATTAGGAGTCATAGGAAAATAATAGCACTTAGCCTTAACGCTTATAAAAATAATAGCCGAAGCATTTATATATATAACTATTTTAAGCTACGTTGGAGAAGTTCTTTTGTTCTCCTTCGGTAGCTTGCAAGGCATATGCTAAGGCTAAGCGGTGACATTGCGGCATTTTCTCAAAATTTAGACCACTTCCCCACCCGCGTATGGTTCTTTCTTTTAAACCCAAAACTCTTGCCAAGAGCTTGACGCATTTCCTGCGATAGTCACTCTCGGTTTCACACTCAGCTATTTCGTCTACGGGTAAAGAAGATATCCCAAACCACTGCCTGCAAAACTGTCTGGGGCAGGCTCCTATTCTTGGCAATTTCTTTTGCATGATTCACCTACTTGGAAAACAATGCATCTTTATTGATGTTTATCAATCTAGCATAATTCAAGCTAAATTTTATCACTTTGGCGAAATGAGAGTTAAACAATGGGGGGGTGGGTAAAATGGCTATTATGACCAACAACTCCCACCTCACCAAAGATCGCCTAAATGTAGACATTCGCGGCTTACGAGAAGCGCTTCAGAAGGTAGCTAATGCTGAAGAACGCTCCCTTTCTAGTGCCGCAAGAATTCTTATTATTGAGGCGTTGTCTGCACGTGGTCTGAGAATTGAAAAGGCGGATGCTACTCAGAGAATTACCAGTGATGATACCATTCACTCCTTAGTAGAGCGTAATCTTGGCCGGTTAAAAGTTGTGGGTATCAAAAATCTCAAAGCTTTAGCAAATGGAGAAGTCCTCCCCATAAAAACTGACTTCATTAAGATAGCAACTGTTTTAGAGTTAACAGAAGCGGAGATGCAGGAACTGTGGCAGCGCACATTTGTCAGTCTTAATGAATGTGATACTGAGGCAGTTTTAAACGGAAGAAGTTGATTATATAAGAAGTCTGCAACTGCGCGATACGCGTAGCGTCAAGCCTCCGGCTTATCGCCTGTGTGCAGGACAACAAGAATCGCTTAGAGCAAAGCCGAAATTATTGGTATATCCGATGAGTATTGACCTGAATGCGCTCTATGCTACTATTTAACAGCTAAAGCAGATGTTAATCGTTAAGCCTAAGTCAAATCAGCAAAACGAATAGTCCTCTGACAGTCTTTGTATTCATGTCGTGTAACGACCATTAGTACCTTTTCCGCCAGTATAACAAAAATAATAAAAAATAAGACAATTTTAGTAAAATATTCGTTAATTATATTAAAATAGTATTATTGTTCGATTCGGCTCAATGGCTCACAAGTACTTACTTGCGTATTACTATGTGTCTCCACAAGATGCTGAAAGAATAGATTCTTTCAGACAGGTTTCTGGAGATTCCGAAAAAACACTCATAACTCAATATGTGCGAGGATGGATTGGAAAGAATAGAGATTATTACCTAAATCTGGCTAAATTAGATGCCGAAAATCGAGAAATATCGTTTCGGCAATGGGCGGAAATAACCGTTAACGAAGGCGTTGAAGCTTTACCTCCCTACAAACACGAGATAAAGCATGTTACTGATAATCCGTTGCGAGACATAGTATTGACTCCAGATGTTATCAGGAGGGGAATCAACTATATAATGCTTGGAACCCTAAATTTAGCTTTGCTCAGGATTGGTATCCATTATGACAGGGATAATGCAATCGGCTTTGTCTCAAGAATTGTAAAGGAGCATTTGGATCGAAACTGGGAGAGGTTATATGCCTCTCAAGTGGTATCAGAAGATTTTGAAAACTGGGTATAGATATGCAAGTACAAACAAAGGAACCAACGATAGATCAAGTCAACCAAGCTGTTAATGCAATTTTAGAAATCTTGGGTGCCCCAGAAAATGATCTTCATGCTGATGCGCTGACTGCATGGAAACAAGGAAATTATCAGTATGTAAAGAGGTTGGCGGCTACAAATCTTTCCGATTTTTACTGTAAAGCTTTAGGTTATCTAGGAGGTGCGCTTAAACTTACTCCAAACACTGATACAATCCTGGCTGAATCAGCACGAGCCGCATCGGATTTTGTTCGAGAGAAAACGTTGCACCATCTCAGTAAAAAGATTAGTGAGGCGCTGGATTGAGGAACGATATCAAGAATCATGCACACTTGTCACATTGCTAATGACATCAGTCAAAATAATTCTTCGCGGCGAGTATGTAATCCAGGACTTACGCAACTGGCACAAGCAAAGGCGTGACACAGTCACGCCGACTGGCTAACAACTAAACCATAAACATAGGAACATTCGGGCGTTTTAGTTGCTGAACTAAATAATTGGACAATAATCCATGTTTAATTTGATAAATTGTTTGGCGACTTTGATAAGCTAAATTTTTGAGTCTAAGCCAGACTAAAATAGCGCAGGCAATATGGTTTCTTTGAATACGACCTTTGCGACATTGGCAAGATTCAATACCAGTCAATTGTTTTAATTCTCTATGAAACTCCTCAACCTTCCATCGAACCTTACACACTTCTTGCACAACGTTTGTAGAATCTTGAGATAAATCGTTTGTCGCGATAAAATCCGTTCTGTCGGTAGAGACAGTCACCCGGAACAGTTTCACTTTTTTAGAGCCTGGAAACTTTTTTATTTTAATTATTTTACCTGATTTCAACTCTTTCTCATCCCAAGATAACAATTCGATTCTTTTATAATCTTCTTTACCTGCCGTATCATCAACAAGCCGATTACGTTTCAGAGGACAAGAATAATATTTTCCTAAACCATCAATATATAACATCAATTTATTTGTCGCATACCAAGTGTCCATCAAGACGGCTTGAAACGGTAAAACCTTATGGTATACAAGATTTTGTAACATTTCAGTCACATGGTCTATCTTTGTTTTCCCATCTGTGTCTGGGTCATAAATACGATAGTCCACTACCGAAAACTTTCCAATTTCATGATTGACATATATACAGTTTATTAACCCAATCCCTTGGATGACACCATGTTCGTTACCACTATATTGCCGTTTACTTGTCTCTATTTCTGTGGCATGTCGTTTATCAAGTACTGTGTCATCAAATACAATATACGAGTTATCATTTATTTCGATGACGTTTTTGACATTATCCCAAAGTAGACGTGGTGTTAGCTTTTCATTTTTGAGATAGCGGTTAATTTTATCATGGCTAATCTGTTCTAGATGATTTGCCAAATTTGTGAGAGTATAATTAATTTGACTACTTAACAAATACTGACAATAGTTAAGTTTAGTAAATTTCATAAATGACAGTATTTATTTGAGCTACAGTCTCTAAATTTTCTCATAAAAATTTGAAGAGTGCTTCACTAGTAATCCAAGTTGTTAGTTATGTATTTAAGCGTTAAGCGTAGCTCTGCCGTAGGCAATCGCATAGCTCCGTAAAGCAATAAAATCCCCTTCAGAAGCCTCTTGGTGCATTCCACTTCTTAATACTTATGTACTATAGATAGCGCTTACGTTGTGCCAGTTGCGTAAGTCCTGTAATCTTAAAATTGATAGTTGCGCGGAATGTGGACGCCTGGAGGCGAGTGATTAAAATCTTTGAAAAATGATCCACAAATTGTTAAATGCAATTTGATAATGTATTTTGGGTGAGCATAGTTGTTGAAATAACACAAAATGCTTACCCATTATTCTTTATATATCAAACAAGCGATATCATTCGCCAAGAGTGCTCTATAACAAGGGCAAATGCGAATCATCAGATTCAATAAAATAAATAAATTTAGTTCCTTAATCCCTCCCTCGGTCGCTCAGATAATCAATGTCGGTCACGAAAACTCATAGTTAAAGTATCAACATATTTTACTGAGCTTCTTATTCCTTTTTGGAAAATTACGTCAGTAAAGTATTTTAGAGATTTTTTTTGATTATCAGCAATAATAGTTGATCTATTTCTAAATGGTTTATATCTTATGAACATAGTCGCTTAAGGTTAAGCACATCCCATTTTCAAGCAAGTGTGTGGAGGTGAATGATATTTATACAATCTACGAAGTGACTAACTATCAATCTGATGGAAAACAACGATTTAGCAAGAAATTTGCTCGTGATCTATTAAACATCCGCCAGCGTCAAACCTTTAACCAACATCTAAAATGTTTAGGGCTGTACGGCAAACCTTTGGGCTGGGACGAAATAAAAGAAATCCTGGCGCTGCGTTTATTTATGTACGCTCGAATTGGATATCACACCAGGGCAATGTATGTCAGTCTCAAACAAGAAGGACACCTACCGACAATTTTTCAACACTTGAATATTGACCTTGAAGCAGAATTTGAAAAGGTGAAAAATGGCTACCAACAACGGCAAGTACTCACGTAAAAATGGCAACGGTAAAAGCGCGACTTCGACAGCTTCGACATCCCCTGATGATCTACAAAATTTACCCACCGTCGAAAAAATACTTACTCTGTCTGAAGAACAACCAGCAGCTAATATTACTGAACTCCAAGAACCCGACAAGGTAATACCGCAAAACTTAGAAACTTCAAACCAAGTTCAATTACCTCAAGAACAACCGATTGAAACGATCCAATCCAATCCAGAAGATTTGCTCAAGCAGGCTAGAACCCATAGCCAGCAGGTTCAAGATGAAGCAGTAACAGATAATCGGCAAGCTGTTCAAGAAGGCCAGGAAAGCAGCGAATTAGCCACTGCTTCCAGCCAAATCAATAATGCCCTCCTCCAAGCAGGTCAAAACCTCGTAGAAGCGAGCACAGAGGCTGACCAAGAACTATTTGCAGCTGGTCTTGAAGATGCGATCGCCTCCGGTGATATCATGACTCAAGGCTATCAAGCTGGGTTACTGATTCGCTACGGCAAAGGTAAACTCACCAGTGCTCAAAGCCTAAGAGAGCAAATGAATGTCTTGAGATCCCATACTGACGCAAACAATAATAATGCCGTCACAGACGCTTTAAAGCAACTGGGACTTGATACTAACCCTACAGAAGCAGACGAAAAAAAATCCCCAAAGAGCACCCCTTTTGGACAGATTTCCCAAGCGATGTCCAACAGCAGGAACAAAGAAGGCATCAATCTTTTTCAAAACCAAAAACAACAGTAAACTGGCGTGCTCTAGCTCTTAGTACGGTAGGTGTACTAGGATGCCTTTTTATCGCATACGTCATCCAGCAACCCCGAATTCGGACTTCACCACCAATTGTTATTGGTATCGGAGTCTTTGGGGTGGGGATGACAATAGCAATTTTTCATCGAAATCATACTGAACCATAAACCATCAAATCATAGGAGAAAAACCAATGTCGGACACACTTGCCGGAATCATAAGCGTCATCTCAACCACTGTTAGCTTAGGATTTGTCGGGTATGCAACAGCTTCGGTTGCCATTGTTTCGGGGGCGATCGCATTAAGCGCAATTAGTGCACTTGCAGGTATTGGACTATTTGTTATTGGATTTCAAAATATTCGTAAATGAAGAAGAATACAGAATTCAGAATGGGCTGCGCTAACAGACTATACAAATTGGAAGGGAATTCTTATCTCTCTCAATTAAAGACCACCAAATTTTCAACTTAGAAGGGGTTTCAAACCCAAAGACGAGTCAATCAATCGTACAGGAGTGGTTTTTTCTAATATGCATTTCTTCTGACTCCTGTCTCCTAAATTCTTTTTAATAACGGTAATTTCTGACCTTCGCTTTACCTGAAAACGCTATGCAACATTCATGCGGATACCACTTAAACCCAGAAGAAGTGGAATTAGGGATTTGTCCTTTTTGCCTGGGGTATGTGTCAAGTAATAGCCCATCTTTGACCAACTTCACTCTTGAAGAGATTGTCTCTTATTTGGGCACTAGTCTTCAAAGTATCAACAATGATTGCCAGGAATTACATTCAGGAATTTACGAGAATCAGAGCTTGTATGAACAGCCCAAATCATCAGGGGAAATTGTTTGTGAATATAATCCCCAAACAGGTTGTTATGAGTATTAAACCAGCTGATGTAAAAGTATGTAGAACCTAAAAAAGCTGATAAAATGTTACAAGAATACTCATTATTGTTACCACAGCCTGTTTAATCCCCACAAACCCATATCAACTGTTGTGCCTGTTGTGTCCATAGCCGCAACACTCCGCAACAACCGCAACAGAGTTTGACCTTCTTCTTCAGTCAAAAAGCGAGTGATAGTTAACACCAATGAATACAACTGATACCCGTCATGAGATCAGAACTGAAAAGGTGGAAATGTCATTCAAGGATGGCGCGACCGCCACCGTTATTACAAAGACAATAATTGAATCAGAAAAAGCAAATCCCCTGATCATCATTATCGGGACATTCATCGCTTTTCTAATAAGCAGTTACTGCTTAGTACAACTGTTGAATTCGCAAAAAGAGAACAACCATGAAATTCAAAGCCGACAGTTCAACTCAGAAGGCTTCATCTTCCACAGCGACAACTACAGCCACAACTTCAACACAAACGAAGTCAAAAGATTCCAAAAGTAAATCTGCTGGCTCAACAACCTCATCGCCTACTTTCAGCATCAATAGAAGCAGTTTCACAGGTACATTAGCTGATATTGTGCCTGGTGAGATGAAGGGTTGGTTAGGAGAAATTGGTGCTCAATTAGGCGGTATTGACCTCAATCAACCACTCAGTTGGAGCAAAGAACAAGTCATTGAAGCGAATAAAATTGCCAGCAATCTTGATAAGAAGCTTATTGAGATGGCCCAAGTGAAAACTGCTGTCTTGAAGTTTCTCGCTTACTCAATGCAGGAAGCAGATTTGAAAGCAGAAATCACCGTTGCAATGGCGAAAGCCAAAGGTTATATCGACCAAAAGCAAGCAAAAGCTCACTTGGCTTACTTTGCTTACCTTCGCAAAGCTAACAGACTGGAAAAAAAAGTTGCAGCAACTCAAGAAATCATTGATACCAGTAACAGCGCACTTGAAAATACCTTTGATGATCGCAAAGCCCAGCTTCTGGGAGCCATCAACACTCAAGCCAAGCTGGGACAAGGCACAACCCAACAAGTCACCGATTTACGTAATAAGCGTCGTGAGTTGATTGAGCAACACAAGCAAGAGATGGCAAGCTATAGGAATGAATTGCAAACAGGTCATCTGACAGCAGCTGCAAGCTAACTCAAACTTCTACCCACTTCCAATTTCTGCCCTGGAAGTGGGAATTAGCATACTAATCAGAACTCTACTGATAAAGCAGATAGGAGTAGTGATGGTAAAAAATATTGAGGACATTAACGATGCCAATGCGCCAACCCCAATCGCTGACCGTTACCAGCATATAGCTAACTTCGGCGAGTTTGTTGTTCTTTTCTCTTGCGGTGTTGGATGTTCCTTTGCTGCTTTGCAGTACCGTTCCTTGGAAGTGGTACTTGGATTTCTCTATGCCTTGGCGATCGCCTACCTTACCCTCAACTTTAGTTATGCACCCAGAGCAACAATTTTTCGGATGGCAGCAATCACTTTGGGAGTTGGTTTTGGATTCCGGGAAATCTTCATGCTATTTCCATTACCCCTGATTAATGCAGTCCTCCTTGTCTTAGGAGTTATCTTTCTCTGCCTGATTGGGTTGAGGTGGTATAGGAGTTTGATAGGATGAGCATTGATGCTGTTACGATTCGCCAAATCAAGCAAGCCCTGGCGTGTTTAGGGATAGGAATGATGCTTGGGGGTATATTTCTCGCCGTTCCTGACACCTACAATTCTTGGAAGTTTGTTCACCAGAATGCACGTGATATATTTGGTCAGCGATATGTAGAAAAAAAGATATATCGTATTGGGGAAGATGCGCCAAGAATAAAAACATATAAGGTAATTCAAGGACAAGCACAGCGTAAAATCCAAGGCGTTATTTTATTATTCTTTGGCGGTAACATTGCCTGGTTTTTTGGTCAATGCTTAGCTGATGAATTGGAAGTGATTGAGAGACGACGCTGGAAAATACGTCAGATTGAATTTATCGAAGAAGACACAACGCTGATGACAGGTGCTCAAGTTCAGCAAACGATGATTGAATTAGATTTGTTGAGCAAGCTGAGTGAATTTCAACAAAAATTTCGACCAGATGAGATTAAATACCTCCCCTCAGACGTTGGAGAAGACGCAGAAGCAGAAGGGGAGGGGGGTAAATATCCAGAATCAGCCAACGGTTTCTTTATGTGGCTGATTGATAAGAATATAAGACAAGCCAAAGTGCGAGAGTTGTCCCAAAAATCATTCAATAATGGGCATCTAAGCGCCGACCGAATTCGGGGTTTCGTGCATGAACTTATAGGTCAAAAGTTAGCCGAATGGCTAGACGAAGCGAAAAGTGAATTTCGACTACTAAATGTCTCTCAAGAAAATGCATAAGATAAGGTTAGCCTTCCTGAGTGATCAACAAATCGAAGCATTGTTAAAAGAATTTGGATTCCCAGTCTTTGATAATTGGATAGATGCCGCCAAGCAAAGGATTCTAGATATTTTCGACACAACTTATTCTATATCTGCCTTAACAGATGGATTCTAGATATTTTCGACACAACTTATTCTATATCTGCCTTAACAGATGGATTTACTCAACAGGAAATGATTAAAGCAGCTGTTGCACTAGGTTTTCAAATCATCGAAAATACGACATGAAGTGCTGTGGACACAATGACTATCATGCGTCCATCGGATGAGCGATATGCTTCGTTTCGTTACACTAGCGCTCTCTCCAGATATTAAACATTAACCCAGGCAGTGCAAGAGTTTGAGATAATTTTTCTCAGATGTCTATTATTAAGGACAACGAGTAAAAGTTGCTTTGATATTAAGGAGAACGTATGAATCTTTTCATTAAAGTTATTGTATTATTCCTATCAGACAGCGTTTTAGACCAATTACAAGATGCTGGACTCAAGGAACTTGACAGACGAGGACTTAAAGTCTTGGCGGAGGAAGATATCAATACCGGTAATGTGAAATCTAAGCCCTTAGATCTGAATCAACTCGAAGCTTTTAGGGGAGAGTAGCAGTAACTAAAAAATGCTCAAGTAGAGTAGCAATAATGGTTATGTACGGAATTAATTTACTGGTAGCCAATAAAATTTTTGAGTCGTATGGCATTAATTTCAAAAAACATGATGTTGCAGGTTATTTAGTTTGCAAAGGTGCAAAGGTAATCCATACAGATACACTAACAAAGGCTTGCCAGTCAGCCATTGACACTTGGTTTATTCCCAACGAGGAATCATGAAAATCCGACGAATCAGTGCAACTTTCCATTACTGTAACTCAGGTGACAAAGAGGAAAAAACCGTTGACTGCCTCTTTGACGAATCTGCTGAAAAATACACGCTAACAAAAGTGTATGTCGTTCAATTAGCTAAGTCATTCGTATTCTCTAAGTCGGATAATACGTTTTTGGTCAACGACTGATATGTCAGGTTATGCTTCAAGAACTTTTTGAGGAAGTATTTTGGATCTTCTAAAGCTTGATAGCTTGTACGTATGGAAATCATTACTGCGTAAATCCAGGATCATTAAATGGATAACTTCAAAAAACCTCATCTTAAAAGAAGAGTGGGGGTAAGCCATAAATTAGTAAAGCATTCTGAGAAATTGAAATCTACATCCAACGTCAGACATGCTCCTGGATGGGTATATATCCTTGTCGCTCAAGGTTATCATGGAATCTTTCCTGGATGCTTCATAAAACGTTGCAAAATTGGTCTAACCCATGACGTTCTATCTAGATTGAAGCGATTGGAATCCAGTCAAGCCCCTTGCGACTACAAGCTTATAAAATCAATTTATGTTCGCGACATGGCTGACGTTGAAAGCTTACTCCATGAACAATTTTTAGATTGTAATGTACAGCTTAAGCAAAGCCGTGAGTGGTTCGACTTACCTTTGTGGCGTCTGTGGAGTGCATATTTAGCGTTTAGTCACTATGAACAGCATCACCGCTATGGGGTGAGGAAGTTACAGATTATTCCATTGGGCATCATCGCTTTTTGTTTGCTGGGATTCACGACTGTTGCTTTCATAATTCAGCAATCATCAAGACAGCTTCCTCGTCCACCCGAACCCATAGACCTGAAAGAGCTTGAAGTTGGACGAAGAATATCGTTGAGGCGGATTGGACCCGCTGCGCTTTTTGCGGGTGCTGGAAAGACAGGCCAGACAATTGATTCTTACTATCTTAATTTTTCTAAGCCTGCCTTTCCAGTCTGCTTGCGCCACCCGCAAAAGTCCAATTCTTGTGGCAGTCGTGATTTTGTGATCCTTGGGAAATTCAAAATTTATATAGCTTAATAGCCGCGATAAGCCGGAGGACTTCGGCGTGAGCGCTCAGTCGTTCGCGCAGCGTGCGCTTTGCGCATACGCTTGACACAAAGCGTATCGCCACACAGACAAAGGCAGTGGCAGCAAAGAGGGTACGCATTTGCGATCGCCCGTATCACGCCCGGAGGGCTGTCTGGAGGACAGCCCTCCCCCTATGCCTTCGACATAGGGCAATCCTCCGAAGGAGGATTGGGGCGTAGGGCGCGCTACGCGATCGCAAGCTGTGAATTTATAATACTAAAGTACTATAAAAGTAAACCTCTATGACTTTAGAGCCAATGGTTATTCAGTACAATTAGCGGATGCCGTGCCTTGTGACGCATTGTCCCCTAAAAATTGGGCAGGCTTTAAGCCCTTTGATTAATCGGGGGGACAAGACGCGTATCGTATTAAGCGAGAAGTTTGAGCGGAGGTTCCCTCCGTAAGCGATAGCTCCTCGCGGAGCGAGGCTCAAATCTTCGGTGCTCCCCAATTTTTTCGTGTTAGACCCCGTGACAAAGTAATGACCACTCCATTAAACCAAACACATCAACAAGTCAACATTACTCACTCGCACGAATCAATAACAGGAGTCGTGGAACGCCTGACTTATTACAGTGAAGAATCAGGTTATACAGTGGCACGCCTGCAACGTCAATGTGCATCTGAACTAACCACTATTACTGGTAACTTTGCTGATATTCAACCTGGACAGACATTGCAATTAACAGGTTTTTGGCGCGAACATCCGCAATATGGATTGCAATTTCAAGTAGTCAATTATAAAGAAACCAAACCTGCCACTCTTACTGGAATTGAGAAGTATTTAGGTAGCGGTTTGATTAAAGGAGTTGGTCCAGTCACAGCGAAACGGATTGTTACCCATTTTGGGTTAGAAACCCTCGATATTATTGAAAACCAAATTAACCGCTTGCAGTCCGTCAACGGCATCGCCAAAAAGCGGATTGCCATGATACAAAAAGCTTGGAATGAGCAAAAAGCGATCAAGGAAGTGATGGTGTTTCTCCAAAGTCATGGTGTTTCCACTACTTATGCGGTCAAAATCTACAAACAATACGGGGATTTAGCGATTAACAAAGTTAACTCTAATCCCTATCAGTTAGCAACTGATATCTACGGTATTGGCTTTATGACCGCAGATAAGATTGCGCGTAATTTGGGCGTTCCACCAGATTCCGAGTTTCGCTACCGTGCGGGAATGACTCATGTGTTAAGTGAAGCCGCCGAGGATGGACATTGCTATTTGCCCCAACCAGAGTTAATCGAATGTGTTGCAAATCTCCTCAAAACTGAATCACATCAGCCACAACCGAATTTCATTGCCCAAATCATCCAAAAAATGACACTCGCTGATGAGCTTGTGCGCGAATGTGGTGTAGATAAAATCTTATACTGCTACAAACCCACCTTCTTCCATACTGAACAAAACTTAGCTCAATTGGTATGCGATCGCCTGACTTTTCCGATTAATCCCGATATCCCCCGTGTCCGTACTTGGTTAGAACGCTTTAGCATCAGTCGCAAAGTTTCACTATCAGCCGAACAACAACAAGCGGTTGAAACAGCAGCTTACTCAAAAGTCATGGTGATTACAGGTGGTCCTGGTGTTGGAAAAACTTTTTGCACCCGTACTATTGTTGAATTGTGGAAAGCAATGGGTAAATCTATTGCCCTAGCTGCACCAACTGGACGTGCTGCCCAAAGGTTAGGTGAAATGACTGGTTTGTCAGCTAAAACTATCCACCGACTTTTGGAATTTGACCCGAAGACAAGGAGTTTTAAACGCGACAAAAACAACCCCCTGCCGCAAAAAGCAGCCATTGTGGACGAAGCCAGTATGCTTGATTTATTTCTAGCGTACTCGTTAGTTCAGGCTGTGGGAGAAAATGCTCAACTATTGTTAGTTGGCGATATTGACCAGTTACCATCGGTGGGTGCGGGTAACGTGCTTGCCGATTTGATCAATTCGGGTAAAGTGCCTGTGGTGCGACTCACCCAAGTATTTCGTCAAGCTGCGACGAGTTCGATTATCACTGCTGCTCACCAAATTAATCACGGACAATATCCCAATATCGAATCAATTTCAGATACTCCCCAATCTGATTGCCTCTGGCATGGTGGAGGATTTCAACCCGAACATGGAGTACAGGCAATTAGCGAATTAATTGCTGATTTGATTCCCAAACTTGGTTTTGATCCAGCTATTGATGTACAAGTGCTTTGCCCAATGACGAGGGGATTGGTTGGTACGCGCAATCTCAATAATGTACTGCAACAACTGATTAATCCTCCATTACCTCAAAAAATTGAAATTACCAGAGGTGGAACAATCTTTAGAGTGGGTGACAGAGTGATTCAACTAACCAACGATTATCAACGAGAAGTTTTCAATGGTGATGTAGGTTTTATAACCAAAATCGATACTGAAGAACAGGAAGTCGTTGTCCAGTACCAAGAGCGCGATGTGATTTACGATTACGCAGATCTCAATGAAATTGCATTAGCTTGGAGCGTGAGTATACATAAATCACAGGGGTCGGAATACTCGGTGGTGATTTTACCTTTGTACACTCAGCACTATATGATGCTGACTCGAAATTTACTTTATACTGGGTTGACTCGTGCGAAGAAGCTGGCAATTATTATTGGTTCCAAAAAAGCAATACAGATGTGTGTGCGTTCTACTAAGTCGCAGGAACGCTACACTCAATTGCAGCAAAGGTTAGTTAGACTTTGCACAACCAGAAACTGAAGCTCAGTTTCTACACTTGTTGTGCCACAAACTTCAATTGTCTAACAAACTCATCAATGCTTCAAATTCAGGGTCTTGCAATTCTGACAACTGATACTGTAACTTTGACAATTGACTCTGTAATGCTTTAACTACGTAGACCATATTAAATTCTTGTGCAATTTTTAACTGATTTTCTTTGATTTTTATTTGTTGAAACAAATCGTTGTCAACATCTGTTGAGTCATGGTAATGAGTAATCATAGTTGCATCTGTGTTGATAAATTGATCCACAAAACTCAGTATTTTTCAAAATTGATAGCATAATTTTCTGTCAAAACGTGTAAAGAATTGATGCGCTGTTGATTGATCAGCTGATGGACAAAATTATGAACTGTTGCATCAAGCCTCCAGCTTATTGCCACAAGATGCATCTGATTACAGTTAATTCCGCCGTCATACCCACGAAATCCCCAAACGAACAGCCCAACGATCCCAAAATTATGAGAGTTACTACACTGTAACCGACACAAAATATCACAACCACCCACAACAAGCTCTTTGCCAGATTGTTTTTGCTTATATTTTAAACGCAAAGGCTAACTTTAAAAATTCGGGAATAAAGTGTAAAATCATTTTGTTGACATTGGGAGCATAGATTCTATGACTCATCGATTTACTGAGTTGCACTCCTTCCCGTTTCATTTCTACTACAGGTAACTGAAAAAATTATGGCAGGGTACTTTCAACCAATTTAATTGAACAGAAATTCGGTGAGCAAAATTAAAAAGCAGGGCTACAACAACTCACCCATAAAGCAAAAACCCGCCCATTTAATCAAATAGCGGGTCTATTGACCTAATATCGCGGTAACTCCAAACGAAATATTTGCAGAACTGTTCGAGCAACCGCGCTCGTATAACTATAATAATCAATTCTGCTTGAGCATTGCAAAATGGAGTTATCCGAAATCACCACAAGTAATTTGGATGCTAAGCATGGAATCTACCACCATTTTAGATATTCTCCCTATTGCCGCTTCACGCCATCGATTTTCTAGCTTAAACGAGTTTGAATCGTTTATCCGAAACACCTTCGTTGAGGGAAGCGGTATAGATCCAGTGATGGTCGATACAGGTATCGAGTTTCACTCAGACATTGAGTCAACTGACGGAGGCGACGTATACGCCCCAATTCATGAAGCTTTGGGATGGGAGTATACGCGATTCGGGCACAAAGTAAATGAACCATTCTATGCTGCATTTTTTAAAAACGAGGATGGCTCAATTTGGCAAGCGATAGTGAGTTTGTGGGATGAGGAGAAAGAGCGTCCCTACAAGTACTTAGCTCCAAAAGGAGGAGGTGATGCTCCAACTCTTAGCCGAACCTTTGCGGGTGATGCTCCAGCTCTTAGCCAAACCCTTGCGGGTGACCGCGCTTACTTTCCACCCGTACCACCGGAAATTCGCAAGCGCATTGGCATTCGCTATGGGCTTGAAGTTCCATTAGACGGCAGTTTCTGGGAGTGGATCAAAGAAATTGATATCCCTAGGCTTATCACTGAAGGGGGTAAGAAGAGCTTGAGTGCTCTTTCTCAAGGGTATGTTGCGATCGCTCTCTATGGATGTTGCTGCGGAGTCAAGACTAAAGATGACCAAGGAAACAAGGTTACTCCCCACTTAATTCCAGACCTGCAACCGTTTGCCCTTGAGGACACAAAATGGTTATTTGCTTTAGATCGCGACGAGAAGCAGAAAGCGAAAATTGCGGTTCAGACGGGGAAAAAACGCCTAACTCAAGCCCTGCATCTCAAGAAATGCTTAGTTGATGACATTGAATGGAAAACTTCTCAGGGTAAAGGTTTAGACGACGTTATGGTACACAGTGGTAGCGGTATCTTTGATGCTGCTTATATAAAAGCCATACAACGCTTGGAACGCCAATTTTCAGGGCATGAGAACTTAAAAGACTTACCCAAGAAAACAGTTTTACCGACACCGGGTAGAATCGCTCGTGCAATTGCTCAGGACTATGAAGGAAAACTGATTTGGAATAACGAACATAAAACCTGGATGGTATACGAAATGTACGGACATCAAGGTATTTGGGGCATGGTGGACGAGCATTATGTAGAAACGCTTTTCCAAAATATTTTGCAAAGTTGGGGTATCGTTGAATATGCAACTGATGCTTACATCGTTAACATTCGCAAATTTATTAGCCGCATCCTTGTCACATTCCAATGGAATGAGCGCAAAGAGATTTTACCGTTTGAAGACGGAGTCGTTGACATTGAAACGGGCAAGTTTGAACCGCATTCACCCGAAAACAGGCTGACATGGTGTTTGCCCCGTATGTACAACACTCCCTTAATTTCGGACTGGGGGACAATTCGCTCGTGGTTGCACGAAGCGTGGTCTGATGAACAAGAGCGAGAAATGTTACTCTGTTTTGCAGCGGCAGTGATTCGGCAACGCTATGACCTGCAAAAATTCTTGTATTTGGTCGGTACGGGTGGCAGTGGCAAGGGAACTTACTCTCGCCTCCTGCAAGCCGTAATCGGTGATCAAAACGTGTGGTCGGGCAAGATTGAAAACTTGTCTGACAAAAATGATTGTGCTTATTTGGTCGCAAAACCGTTAGCGATATTCGCCGACCAAGATAAAGTTACCAGTGGGTTGCAACTGTTCAAGAATTTGACGGGGCAAGACAACATCTTGGCAAAACGTCTCTACAAAGACAGTTTTAACTTCATCTATACTGGACTTTCCTTGATTACGGCGAATGCCCCTGCTCTTTTGGGGGCTGGTAGCTGGATGAAGCGCCGTGCGCTTGTGGTGAATTGTAACTATCAGCCAACAAAGGAACGAAACCTCGATGCTGAATTTGCTCCAGAGATTGCAGCATTTACTCGCTACTTGTTGAGCATTCCTAATGAACACATTAATCGCATCTTGCGAGACAATCGCCCTAGCAGTGGCAGTGTCACTCCGGCGTTTTGGGAGATGGCGCAACGCCAGGATTCCATTGCCGCATGGCTTGAAGAATGTGTGGTATTCGAGGAAGCAGCGTTTACCTCAGTGGGTAAGAACAAAGATGAGTGGCGGGATAAAGAGTACATTCCAGATTTAAGCACTTTGTTTGGGTCTTACCACCACTTGTGCCGAACCACAGGGTTACAAGGCAAGAGCTTGACTAACTTTGCCCCTGAACTTGAAGAGCTATGCCAAAAGGTTTTGGGTTACAAGTTCGTACACAGACACCGCAACACTACAGGAGTCAGAGGCTTCCAGGGTATCCGCCTGCGTCGAGAGACGGAGCGCCAGATTTCTGACAACCTTTTACTCCTTGACGACAACCTCACTGACAACCTTAAAGCCTTCAATAGTAAAGCTTCTGACAACCCTGACAACCTTTTAGAAAAAATTATTTCACATAAAACTGATGAAGTAGAGGTCTGTGCAACATCACCTCCACCGCCGCTTGTCATTCAAGACCCAGTACCAGCACTCAATTCTCAAAAAATAATGGAACAAGGTTGTCAGGGTTGTCAGGATAACTGTCAGAACAACGAATTAGCAATACTTTCACCCACTGACAACCCGGATGTTGGGCAGTTGTCAGATACCAATCCAGACAACTCTATTAATGAAGTTGCTATTATCCAAGAAAACATCATAGGCGATCGCGTAGCGCGCCCTACGCCCCAATCCTCCTTCGGAGGATTGCCCTATGCCGAAGGCATAGGGGGAGGGCTGTCTGGAGGACAGATCTCCGGGCGTGATACGGGCGATCGCGTAGATGAAACTTCATCTGCCCAAAATCGGAAAGTATCGTGGACAGTCACCCTAAGCCCCGGTTCCACAGTAATGTTTCAACACCAAGACGTAGAGGGGTGGAGAAAGGGTGTAATAAAGGAAGTTGTTGTCATGAATGGAATTTTTGTAAAAGCAATTGTCCAAGCGAACCTAAAAAAACGAGGCAGCTGGATAAAGCGTAAATTTGTAGTGTGTCGAGAAGACTGGTTAAGAACTTAGGCCATCGCAGAATTCACAGTCTTGACACGAAACACCTCCCCAAAATTTTCCCATCAGCGTCGGATTGATTGGCTTGCGGGATGTACGCGATTATAAAGTTGCTTCTGGTGGTAGTGACAGATTGAATACAGCAAGTCCCTTTAATATAAAAGTTCGCTCTTTAACTTTGAGGGATTTTAATGCTGCGGAAGTAGAGCAATTATACCAACAGCATACCGAAGATACAGGACAAGTTTTTACACAAGAAGCTATTCAGACAGCGTTTGATTTGACTCAAGGACAACCGTGGTTGGTAAATGCCCTTGCCAAAGAAATTGTTGAAGAGATGGTGACGGATACAACGGTAGCCATCACAAACGAACATATTAACTCTGCAAAAGAAATCCTCATAGAAAGACAGGATACTCATCTCGATTCCCTTGCCGAACGACTGCGAGAACCGAGAGTCAAAGCAATTATTGAACCAATCTTAGCAGGGTTGGAACTTGGAGATATACCCAATGATGATATCCAGTTTGTCATCGACCTGGGTTTATGTAAAATGAACCCCCTTGGAGGACTGGCGATTGCCAATCCGATTTACCGTGAGGTGTTACCCAGAGTATTAACTGTGACACCAATGGCTTCTTTGCCTCAAATTGCACCAACTTGGTTAACGACTGACGGTGAGTTAGATACGGATGCTTTGTTGCAGGCGTTTTTGATATTCTGGTGAGCCAGTTGCGGTGGACGGGTTCCGCGGCATAAGCAAACTGGCGTTAGCCGTAAGGCGTGCGCTTTGCGCATACCCGAAGGGCGGCAGTATGGGGAACCATTACTTGGTAGCGCTGCTTATCATGAGATTGCACTGCACTTGGTACTAATGGCATTTTTACATCGTGTGGTTAATGGAGGTGGAACCTTAGAACGAGAATATGCCATTGGACGCGATCAGATGGATTTGTGTTTGAGATATGGGAATATGACCTTAAGGATTGAGTTGAAGGCTTGGCGCGATAAAAGGGGCGATCCAATGGAATTAGGTATTGAACAGTTAGATTCTTATTTGGCGCGGTTGGGTGTAAATTTTGGTTGGTTGATTGTTTTCGATTTACGCGCAAAAGCTTTACCTATAGAAGAGCGCTTGAATACTCAAGTTACAACTACAAATAATGGACGTTCTGTTACTATTGTTCGGGCTTGACCTTTTTTGAATTCAAAGTTCAAAGGAGGGCTACGCCCCGCTGCGCTAACAAAGTTCAAAATAATAACTCTTTTTTTTGAATTGATTAATGAGGGTCAGAGCCCCCACCTTATCTATTGATTTGATGGTCTTAACTGTTGGTGAGTACAAGCGATTACACAATTAATTTTGAATGAGCGAATTTTGAATTTTGAATTTGAGCGTTTGCGCAGCGCCCCTCTTAGGGGCTAGCGAGTGACATTCCTCGGCATAATGCACGGGGATTCTAAATTGTTGCTACGTGGCAGTTATAAATTTCAATAATAAACGCACAGACTAACTTGTACTATTACCTAAGTTAGATGTAAACTTGTGTTATTGGGTTTGCTGTAGACGAACCAACCATCCCCTGTTTTGAGCGCGGGAATGTTCAAGTGCCGTATTGTAGGCAGCGTAGCGAAATCCATGTAGACAGAGCAATAGGTATGCTTTTATTTAAGCGAATATTTACAGCGAAACTCGATTGCTGTCGAATCACCCTACATTGTCTTTGTTTACTAAAAATCTGTTAGGCAACAGGCTCTGTTTGCCCTCATCAAAAAATACACAGCAGGATTAAACGCCGTCTCATCAAGCAGTCTGCAAACCTTATTAGTGTCTACTTAAAACTGCCACCACAATAGCACAGACGATCTATAGATAATTGTTCCTGCTGCAAAAAAACCGTCCTTTGCAAATCAGAAGAATAACTATGTTTGAAGATCTACACTCACAGCAGCTTTTAGAAGATAACCAAACAGCCACTACCCAAGAACAGGGATTACTACCCGACTCTCCTGTGGGACAGAGCTTTCTACACTATTTTCATCATGGATGGGGATTTATTTATGAAGTCCTCAAACAGGGCAACGCCCCCAGTGGAAAACAGAAATCCGCTATCCCTTAGCGCCACGTAACCTGTGGAGCCAATACCAAAATCCTCATGAATTGTTGGGACTGAGATTTGGCAGCACAACTAATTACTTTCTCCAGGACATCTCAGCACTGTAGTTACAACGTTGAAACAACAGGGGACATTTCCCAACACAAAGAGCGATCACGCCAAAGCCATTATTGCTACTTCCAAAGCGTTATACGGGGTAGGGGTCTCCCAAACCACTTTGCATAAGTCTAATTACTTATCTTTGTGGCATCCCGACCATGAGCAAGAGCATGTAAATGCTGATGAACAAATCGTTCTAGCTTCTGAACTACCGGAAAAATACCCCCAATTACCCGACCCCTGGCTTGAAGAATCAACTTCTGAATTCCTTGCTCCACAAGCTCTTGAGTCAAATAACTCAACGTGAAACGGTACAGTGTTGCTCATGGAATCAAACTTACACTCGGACAACGCCACCAGGTAGAGCAGCTGAGTGCGCGAATCCATATGATGCAATTAGGTTCCCCGATTTTATGGCAAGAGTCATATGATTGGTTTAAAAGATACGAAAACCAAAGCAAAATAATATTTTTATAAGTTTTAAATTTAAACGCAAGGACTAAGATAAGATATATTGGTAAGTGTAAGATTGTCCTATGGCTCTGCAACTTGCCAAATTGAGCATATTTAGTCTTGAACGAGATTGCTACCTGGCATTTATCACGTCTGCTGATGAGCGGCAAAATCAAAAACAACTTTCGGCTTTTGGATCGTAAGGAACATTTTCATATAGTGCGATCGCGCCCTACGCTACTGCACATTTTTTGGCAGATGTTTATCGTTAAATTGCAATAAATGATGGAGTATTATGCATAATCCTTGCGAAGGAGTTGAGTCTGTTGCTGAAATGATTGCACGTTTAGTATGCGAGTATGAAGCTCGACAAGCAACCGAAGGAAAAAAGAAGTCTACTAAATCCGTAGTGTTACATCTACCACTTTCCCTTCATCCACAACCGCGCAGATGATGCACTCAAAGCAGCAGACGTTTTTTATCTACAAGGTTGAAACACATTTAGAGTAGCGTTCGCCAGAATGCTCCTTTGAAGAAAAATCTTCGATTTACTAACTATACCTTCTATGCAGATTTATCTGCTTACAAAAGGGGTGTTATGAGTTGATTTAGGATGCCGCAAAACAAAAATCTGGACTTCTGTTAGCGATCGCATCCACATGAGAGTCAGCTATCTTTAGTCACAATCTTTTTTCAGTATTTTCTCACAAATGATTTAGGATTGCTATAAAAGAAACTCTGTTTAGATAAAATTAAGAGCATGAGCAGGAAATATGGAACTAAAGTTTTGACGAAACTTCTTCTCAAGATACGCAAAATACTCCATCCTCTCTAACCCTTACTACATAAACCTTACGCAAAGTGTTTCTTCATAGAGGGTTAAGATGCCACCACGCGAATCCCAATGCTAGGGTATCGGAAACTGGCATCAAAGCAAAAACGGTAGGCACAGCGACAATCGTCTGCCAAGCTGTACCAAGAGCCACCTCGTACTACGTGCTTCGTCGGATGCCCTGCTTCGCTCCAAGCGCTGCCATCCGTGGGTGCGCCATTGTGACTCTCGTGCCAGGTATCTTCACACCACTCCCAGACTAAGCCGTGCAGATCGTGTAGCCCCCAGGCATTTGGCTTCTTTTGTCCTACCTGTTGAGTTTTGTTCCGGGCATTCCAGGTGTACCAGGCATAGCTTGGAAGCAGCTGTTTACGGTTACTGAAACTGTAGAGGGTTTGGGTTCCGGCGCGGCAAGCATATTCCCACTCTGCTTCGGTGGGTAGACAATAGGGTTTGCCTGTGAGTTGAGAGAGGCGATCGCAAAACTCAAGTGCATCCCACCAAGAAACATTTTCCACCGGACGCAACGGACTGCTAAATTGGGAAGGATTAGTTTGCATCACAGCCTGCCATTGCTCTTGGGAAATCGGTGTCTTACTGATGGAAAAGGCAGGTACACTAACCCGATGCTGGGGCATTTCCGGGCGCAACCACTTGGACACGTCAGAGCGTTTAAACCAGGTTTCCAGCCGTAAAACCTGCTCAATGTCTTCTGTGGCGGTTCCCATTAAAAAACTCCCAGCAGGAATGGCAATCATATCCAGCATGACGCCACCAGGAAGCCGTTCTTGGTAGTTGGCTCGTCGCTTCGGCAGGACGATCGCTTTACTCTTGAGTTTGCCCTGCTTGTCTGCACTGATATCTTCTGTTAACTCAGTATTGGGCGGCTCCTCGACTTCAATCCGAATCCCAGAGTTTGGGATTGAGACGTATCCCTGCGCTCCTGCTCCTGTAGGGAGAACTTTGCGAAAGCTGGGCGAAAGAGGCAATAACACCGTTACTCTGCCTAAATCTGAAGTGGGGTCGAGAGCAGCGAGAACCTGAGCAGCCGTCCAACGCTTTGTGTAGTCTTTGACCAAGCAACCCTGAACAATTGAAGCAAAGGGAGCAGGCAGTTCGCAAGGGAGATCTAAGTGTTCAATCCTCACCCGCAGCATCATTTCTTCCATAGTATTGCCTGCAAACGGATGTTTGCCTGTCAGCGTTTCGGCGATCACCACCCCCAACGACCACAAGTCCCAGGTCAGACTAATCTTACCAGTATATGATTCTGGGGGTGCATAAGCGATCGTTCCCACTTGATGACTGGGGGCGGTTTCACTGCCGTTACGGTTTTCCAAAAGCCGGGAAATCCCAAAATCTGTCAGCTTCCATTGTCCGCCCACTTGCATGATATTGGCAGGTTTCAGGTCTCGATGCACAATGCCGCGACCGTGCAAATAATCCAAAGCACCCGCCAAGTTCTTCACCATTGCTTTGACTTCTGCTAGGGGTAAACTGCCCCGTTGCAACCGCAGCCCCAGAGACTCTTGAGCCAGTTCCATGACTAAACCGAGACACTCAATGCCTTTGAGCCAACCCTGTTCTGGACTGAAACCCTCCAATAAGCTAGGATGTTTGAGAGAGATAGCAGTTTGCAACTCCGCAATTTGACGCTCTTGCAGTCCGTTTTCATCGGAAAAAATTTTGATGGCAACTTCTCTCATGACACGATCAGCAACGACATCGTCTGCGAGAAATACAGCACCAAACGAGCCAGCACCTAACAGCTTCTTCAGGCGATACTTGGAAGTAAACCACTCGTCTTCAAACATTCGCCAGAACTGATTCGGGTTCATTAGTTTGCTTCCTTTGCGATCGCGATGGAGTTACCTATCAGTTTGGTTGAGGCTTATTGGTTTGGGCTGATCCAGTTCCAGTGTTGCTGCCATTTCCAAGAGTGGGCGTTGTCCCCCAAACATAATCTTGCAAAGCTGCCACATAAGCTGCTCGCTGCTGTTGCTGTTCGAGCCAAAGTTGCTGCTGTTGCAATCGCGTCTCCTGTAAAAAAGCAGCAACCTGCTGTTGACGTTCACGAACTTCCTGTTGGCGTTGCACTCTTGCGGCGTACCATTCTTCTCTGAGAGACATAAGAATATAGAGTCTTTTCCTCCTATCTTACAGAAAATTATAAATTGCTAGCGTTCTCAATGGCAGTCGTCGTCTTGGGGCTATATCCTCAATGTACACCTTTCACCACTTGGTCATACACTACGACTACGCGTTTGCTGACTGCTTGGCAACTGATCGGCTTGACGGAGAACGCGCTTGGGGTCTTTCCCCTGCCACAGCACTTCGCCCATCATGACGCCAAATTTGTCCTCTAAGGCGGTGTGCATTTGGGTAAGCATCTGTTCAGCTTCGTCACAGATGGCAGCGGTATTGCCGTCAACCGTCGCAACACTATGCTTGACATAACCGTCTACGTCATAAAACACCTGTCCCGCTATAGGGACGCTGACACTAATTCCTTTTCCTGCCTGAGTGGTGGCTCCTAGAATCATAGCACTGGCTGGATGCTCTGGATGCTCTGGTTGATGAAAGGTAATGCTGAAACCCATTTCCTGCAATGTCTGAGCAATGCTATCAGCAATATAATCCCGTTGCTCTGCCTGTATTTGAGCTGTGTTGGCAGTCTCAATAATGATTTGAGAGCGTTGCTGGCTCTCGCTTAAGCTAGAAATAACTTGTTTGAACTGACCGTCCGCAATTGCGAGTTTCGCTGCATTCGTCTGGTTCTCTAGTTCTGTCACTGCTTGCCTTTGCCAGCGCATCACTACGGGGTCAGCCTTCAAACCAGCCAAAATGACCTGGAGTTCTGCCAGCTGCTGATTTGCCTGTACCTGTAGCTGTCGGCTGTCTACCTGCCCTTGGACAATTTGACGGACGTGCTTTTGCACCAACGCCGTTGCTTCTGCTAGAGGTCGGCGCACTGCTATCGGATTCCCTACGGCGATCGCTTCTTGCACATTTTGGAGGACGCGCTGCAAGAGTTGCCGACCGGCAGCATCGAACTTCAAAGCTTCTGCCTCTGGAATTTGCGCCACTCGCCGTTGGAGTTCCTCTAGTTCAAACTGTTGTCGCTCGATGTCTGCCCGTCGTTTCTTTTCTGCCTCATCCCACCGCTTGCGCTTGCTAGCTTCTTGCATTGCCACCTCAATTCTCACCAGTTCTTCTGAAATAGCCAGCAGTTTTTCTAGTGACTCTGCACAGGCGATCGCCTCCAACTGATTCTGACAACGATATTGCAATGCCACTGCTTCTTGAACATAAAAATTTGCCCATTGCCAGTGCAAATCTGACAGCAGCACATTTACGTGTATATGGGTTTGGTTACGAAACATCTCCAATTGTCGTTGTCGTTCCTGCTCCTCGGCTTCCTGCCGTCGTCTGGCTTCTGCTTCTGAACGACGCTGTCGTTCAGCTTCCAGGATTTTTTGCTTCCACTCCACAATTTCAGCTTCGGAAAATTTGGGGCTACCACTCATAAAACTGTTTCTTTGTCAATCCACTAAATAATTATTAAAGTTTTCATTGCTGTTGGTTGTTCAGTATCGCTGCCTGGTTTTCAGGGCTATACCGCCGTTTTAGCAGAGATTGATAGGCAGTTTCAAAATCTGCAGCGATAATGCTTGCAGCAGTTGGGTTGGTGAATCCCTGGATGCGATAGCGTCGAATAGCTTGCAGAGTAGCCTGATTGCTGAGGAGTGCAAGTTCAGCACCGTTCCAACCTTCTGTACGCACAGCCCAAGCTGCTAAGTTTACATCTTCTGCCAAGGGGCGATCGCGGTTGTGAACCTGTAAAATTTCCAGCCGACTTGTGAGATCCGGCAGATCCACTTTCAGTTGCAAATCCAAGCGACCAGCTCTTAACAGAGCAGGGTCAAGCATATCTGGTCGATTGGTTGCAGCAATAATCAGAACGTTGTCACACGATTGGATACCATCAATCTCCGTAAGAAGCTGACCAACGACACGAGCGCTCACACCAGAGTCACTGTCATAACCCCCTCTAACAGGAACAAAGGTATCAATTTCATCAATAAAGATGACACAGGGCGCTGCTTGCCTTGCTCTGGTAAACAAATCCCGCACAGCTTGCTCCGATGCACCCACCCAACGACTGAGCAGTTCTGCCCCATTGACAGCAATAAAGTTTGCCCTTGCTTGAGCAGCTACAGCTTTTGCCAGCAGAGTTTTGCCAGTTCCCGGCGGTCCCCAAAGTAGAATACCGCGTGGAGATATGGCTCTCATCAGGCGGTAGAGTTCGGGATAAAGCAATGCACCTTCTACAGATTCCTGTAAGATGGATTTAATAGTTTCTAGCCCACCAATTTGATCCCAAGTAACGCTGGGTGTTTCAATCGCCAGTGGACGCAAGACCGAGGGCTTGACATCCTTTAATGCTTGTAAAAAATCTTGCTGACTGATGCACAAATCGGTAGGTATTGGTGAGTCCAGAGAAAGAGTAGAGCGGTGCAAGGCATTATACGCTGCCTTCTGACACAGTCCTCGCAAATCAGCACCAACAAATCCGATTGCCAAATCTGCGAGCGCCTCCAAATCGACAGATACCTCCAAAGGCATCAAGCGAGTCTGAATCTTGAGAATTTCCAAGCGACCGTTGCGATCAGGGACACGGAAATACACTTCGCGGTCAAAGCGACCTGGGCGACGCAGGGCAGGATCTACGCGAGCTGGACAGTTAGTTGCTGCTAAAACCATCACCCCATTGAGTTGAGCAAAGCCATCCATAAGACTCAGGAGTTGAGCAACGACGCGCTTCTCGACTTCACCTTCCACGCTTGCGCGATCTGGTGCAAGGCTGTCAATCTCGTCAATAAAAATCAGGCAAGGCGCTGATCCCATAGCTTTCTGGAAAATCTGCCGCAGACGCGCCTCTGCTTCACCATAGTACTTACCCACGACCTCAGGACCTGCAATTGCGATATAATTCACATCCAATTCTGCAGCCAGGGCGCGAGCAGTCAGGGTTTTACCAGTCCCTGGCGGACCGATTAACAACACTCCCCGTGTCGGCTCTAATCCTAGTTTTTCTAGTAAATCCGGGCGCTTGAGCGGTAGAACCACCAAATCCCGCAGTTCTGCAAGTACTTCACTTAAGCCCCCAACTGCTTCCAGTGATTGTATGGCAGGCTTTGGCTGAAAAGTGTGATTATCAGCTTGCGATTGAGGTTTATGCCCAACAGATTTAGGACGACCCATAGCTTTGACCGACGGTTCTTCAGATTTGGGAAAATTGGTACGGGCATTTGCGATCGACACTTGCCGTTGAGCCTTTTTCTCCAGAGTTTTTGCCAGTATTAATAATTGTTCAAATTCTCGCAATAACCTACTCACAGTTCGCTGCTACCAGCCCTACCCCTGTAGTCTATATAATTGAGCCAGCAGTTCCGGTGGAAGGGCTGCCATTCCGGGTGGAAGTTGAGATGCTATTCCCGGAGCTTGCTGTGCTGCTGCATACACTTGTGCAAGCTGTTGAGGTGATAGACCAGTTATTCCCGGAGCTTGCTGTGCTGCTGCATATACTTGTGCAAGCTGTTGAGGTGATAGACCAGCCATTGGGGACGGAACTTGAGGTACAATTCCCAGAATTTGCCGTGCTGCTTCATGCAGTTGTGCAAGCTGTTGAGGTGATAGAGCTGCCATTGGGGATGCAACTTGAGGTGCCACTCCAGGGACTTGCTGTGCTGCTGCATATACTTGAGCAAGCTGTTGAGGTGATAACTGAGCAAGCTGTTGAGGTGATAACTGAGCAAGCTGTTGAGGTGATAACTGAGCAAGCTGTTGAGGTGATAACTGAGCAAGCTGTTGAGGTTGTAACATCCCCACTGCGGCAGATTGATTGGCTATTCCAAGTTGATTGAGCATCTGACCGAGCTGAGCGATTAACACACTCAACTGATTGACTAATCCAGCCAGTTGGGCAACGACTTCGACGGATAGGGCAGTTGCTCCAGCAGGATGGTTTCCTGAACTTGCGGCAGATTGCCCTGGTAATCCGCCCGCCAATCCTGCCACTTGACCGGCTAATCCACCGACCAATTCGGCTGGGTTACCCGCAACACCTGCCACCTGACCGGCTAATCCACCAACCAGTCCGGCAGCGTTACCCGCAACACCTGCCACCTGACCGGCTAATCCACCAACCAGTCCGGCAGCGTTACCCGCAGCACCTGCCACTTGACCGGCTAACCCACCAACCAGTTCGGTAGCGTTACCCGCAGCACCTGCCACTTGACCGGCTAATCCACCAACCAGTCCGGTAGCGTTACCCGCAGCACCTGCCACCTGACCGGCTAACCCACCGACCAGTCCGGCTGGGTTCCCAGCAGCACCTGCCACTTGACCGGCTAATCCACCGACCAATTCAGCAGGGTTTCCGGCAGCACCTGCCACTTGACCGACTAACCCACCAACCAATTCAGCAGGGTTTCCGGCAGCACCTGCCACTTGACCGACTAACCCACCAACCAATTCAGCAGGGTTTCCGGCAGCACCTGCCACCTGACCGACGATACCTGTGACTGGAGATAGCAATCCGCCTAGCGGTCCACCACCTTGACCGCCTTGAGCTTGTGCGTTTTGGGAAGCTGGTTGATTGCCTCTAGAACGGGGCTGATTACCTAAGGGCAAAAGTTGGGACGTGAGGTTGGAAAGCATAGGTTTAGAGGTTTGGAGTTGCAGGTAGTCGATGACGTGTGCGCTATCAGCACTGTTTGATACTGTAATGGAGAGCGTATGAAGTCCTTTGAAGACGACTCCTAGTGGGATTTGAGTTTGCTTGAGCTGGACTTTGTCTGCACCAGGTGTCCTAGCAATGAGTTGCCCGTCCAGAAATATATTGTCTTCCCCAGAACCGTAGCGATCATAACAAAGGACTAAATATCCTTCAGTATAATCCTCTGCGAGGACAAAGTGAATGTTAAGCTGGCTGGTTGAGTTGGGAATTTTGCTGGCACTAGGAGGAACCAGGCAAGAGGGAATGATCGGACGATTAAGGGGGTCAGGGTCTGCGCTAATAGTATAATTATATACTTGTATCCAGGCACCTGTCGGGACTGGTATTCCGGCTTGACCAGGTCTACCAATTTGCCAAAGAACAGATGGGGGGTCAGACATAGAAGTAACTGTGGTAGGTTGCTTCAAAGCGAGAGGTTGTTCGACAACTGGCGGAGTAATAGGTTTTTCAATACTTGGTTTTAAGGGAGTAGGGGTAACGGTCGGCACAGTAGCAGTACCCTGTTTTGATGAATCTGGGGTGGGAGTATCCTTACTTAGCAATGGTTGTGTGGCAGTGCCGTGGATATCTTGCTCCACAGAAGCAGACTTAGGAGAGTCGATTTCGGTAATGGGTTCTGCTTGAATTTCGATTGACTGCTGGACTGAAAGTGCTTCAATCTCAATGGTACTCAAGACTCTGTCCCAAATATGAACCTCAGCAATCTTGCCGCAGAAAAAGCAAGGACTTGCCCCCAACTGCTCTGTAGCGCCTGCGCCGACGCGCATGGGATTGCGGTCATTAGGCTGGTATTGCACGTCAATCTGTCGTCCTACTTCCTGCCCATTGACATAGAACGTCATTATCCGAGAGTGTTGATCATAAGCTCCTGCCAAATGTGTCCACACACTGGGTATTACCTTTGGTCCAGTTAGTACTCGCCAAAATGTGCGTGGCTCCCCATTACCCAACCAAAATTGCCATTGTCGTGAAGGCGTGACGCAAAAAAGGTAGCCCTTGCGTCCTTCCAGGGGAGACCCTCCTACCGAGGTGACAATAGTCTGGTAGCCTGTGCCGCCACCAACCATAGCCCACATTTCTACTGTGAAACTGGTAGGGTTTAGCTCGGGAGCATAGGGCATATCCAATTTGTCACTGACTCCATTAAAGGCAGAAGCTGTTGGGAAAGAGTCATTTTGAGGCGTTTCCTGCATTGTTGTTTGGGAGAGCGCAGCTTGCTGTGCCATACGGTCAATGGGAGGATTGCCACGTCGCAGGGTGCCAATAGAAATTCCTGCAACTCCAACCCTTAACTTGTCGATTGTCAGCATCTGCTTGGTGCTACTCTAAGCATATGTAAACGTGGCGATCGCTAATGCACATTATGGTTTATTTGTACAGTGCGTAACTTTTACCTCCTTTACTGGGTTCATAATGACCCCACGACTAAGCATCCGAGACTCAAATTCTTGACGAAAACCTGGTTCCTTGGGAATCCCCACAAACTGGATTTCTCCGGTTGTTTCCATGAAAAACTGTAAACCTACTGATCGCTCACCCTGCGCCAATTGCTCTATAATCAAACCTTGATAACGCTCTGTCATAGGTAACAATCGCTGATTAGCCGATCCACGCCAGAGTAAATCTGTATGCTGTTGTTCGATGTAAACACCATCTATCAACAGATCGATTCGCTGTAATAAATCTTGCTGTTCTTGTGTACCTTGCTGCTGTAGCTGCTCTAGACGATAGCCTGTATAGCATACTACTCCCAGATCTGCCTTCGCTCGAACTAAGTCTATTAGATTAGCCAGTGCCTTTGCTTGCAGCATCGGCTCTCCTCCAGAAAAGGTCATCCCCTCAATTCCAGGCTGAGCTAGTACCCAAGCTGCCATTTCTGTTACACTCACCACCTCTCCTGCTGACTCATCCCAAGACTCAGGCACTATACAATTTTTACAAGCGAACCTACAACCTTGTACCCAGATGACGGCTCTTTGCTCCGGACCGAGTACGCTCACGGGGGATTGACGACTAAATAGGCGTAAAATTTTCTCATTCATAATTATCCGAGCGAATTCCTAATAGTTCGCCAAACGGATTTTGAAACTCATCTGAGTGCGATCGCACTCAGATGAGCTTCTAGTAGCGACGCATTTCAGCAAGGAATTTGTAATAGTAGCGCAAAAATTCATTGCGCGATTCCTGAGAACGACGTTTGTGATCTGCGTAGATGCTCTTGCGTAGGTTCTCAAGTTCGCGAATCCGATTGTGCTGATCTTTGAGAAACTCGTTTTGATACCTGAGAAACTCGCCGTGCCATTCCCGAAAGCGACGTTCGCCGTCCCGGACAAGCATTTGACGATAATGTTCGCTGTCAAGCCTGTCTACTGGGATATTATCAAGATTCGCCATCAGTGGAAACCTCCTACATAGAATTTATTTATAGTTGTACAATACAACTACTTGTCTATTTCGGTGCTTCATCCAAAGGAGACAGATCCAACAGTCTACAGGCGTAACTATGGCTTAGCCAAGCTGCGCTATCGTAGCTAGCCGAGACTACCGTTAGTCCACTCGAAGATTCTCAAATACTAATTTTTATTAGGAGTCTCTTTGCCATTGTCTAAGGAGCCACTGTCTACGAGCTTCACTTGCCAGCATTTTTGCTGATGCACCAATGCTACGAGCGCGATCGCTCTTCGACAAGTCCAAACCGCTTAAAGTTTGACAAGCACGAAAACTAGGAATCATTCCACCAGTACGAATTTGCCGCATGGTACGAATAAGTATCATTGTTTCACCTCCGTTTAGCAGAAAGTTTTTTTGCTGAACGAACTTCCTGCAACAGTTCTCCAAGAATCAAGCTTGCTTCACTCTGGGACAGCTTAGAACGCGACAGCAGCACATCCTCACAGATATCTTGAAAGTCAGTGCTGGAGGGTATAACAGCAATATTATTACTCTGACACACTTTAGCTATAATCAGACACGCCCGCAAACCGGAGGACTTTTCATTTTGCTGTGTGCGTTCCCTAAACTTTTTGACAAGAGATACAATCACTGAGGCATCTGCTCGTGTCAACTCTGATTTTTGGATAACAATCTCCTCCTGAGTCAGTTGATCTGGCTCAGGAATATCGATCGTTATCAAGCGATCCATCAGCGCATCCTGAGTTTCATGAACTCCGCAATACTCTTCCGGATTCGAGGTAAAGATGACTCGGAACTGGGGATGGGCACGAATATATTCCTGTTGCTGGGCAGATGTTGGTAGCACCAGTAGCTTTTCCTCCAATACGGAGAGCAGCACGTTATTCACCTCAGGACGGGAACGATTGAACTCATCGTAGATCAAGGTGAAGCCCTCACGACACGCAGTGGTCAGGCGAGCATCGACCCAGGTCTGGCGGAATTCATCTTCCAGCTTGACAACAGTGTGAATAAAATTGTCAATAACTTTTTTGCGGTTATAGCCCCGTTGATTACCAATCAGATCGGAAGACTTGTGCTCATCATCTCCAAACATCAGCAACATCGGACGCTCCAAAACATCCGCCAAATGTATTGCCAATGTTGTTTTGCCGGTTCCAGCCGGACCGCGCAGGTGGATAGAGAAGCCAGCGTGAAGATAGCGCAACGCACGCTGAGTCAGACGATTGATTGCTGGTGTATCGACAAAATTATGGGAGTTGGCTTGCACAACTGTGGTCACAACTAACTCCCTGGCATCATATTTGTTGGGATAGCAGTGGAAGGTTGCGAAGGTGAAACACCTGTTCCAGAACTGCCATTTTCAGAAATGGGCGTTGTCCCCCATACATAATTTTGTATCGCTGCTACGTAGGCTGCTCGTTGCTGTCGCTGGTCGAACCAGACTTCCTGCTGATGTAATCGCGTCTCCTCTAAGAAGGCAGCCACATCAGCTTGCAACGTGCTACGGAAGTTACTCAACATTGTCCGTTGATACTGATGCAACGCTGCCATCTCTGCTTGAATCTGCTGACGATACTCCAGCACTTGCTGTTGACGTTCGTGGACTTCTTCTTGGCGTTGCACTCGGGCAGCGTTCCATTGTTCTCTAAGAGACACGATCTAAACTCCTTTGGCGCTATACTTACCAAAAACAAAAAGTACGCTATAAGCGCTTAGATGGCTGGTACAGCAGCTTGAGCGGTCAAGCCAACAGCTTCTGCATACTTCAAATAAGTTTCTACTGATGCCAGTACAATCCTTGCTTCCACTGCTAACAGTTCAATTCCCACAAGGGATACCCGTACCCACACATCAATTACGACACCCTTATCCAGAATGCGATCAATGACTTCAGCCAGACTGGAAGATGAGTTTACTTTTTCAACTGCCATAATTACTTGTCTCGATAATATATGAAATTCTGTAACAATTTACTAGCTACAGATTTTTTAAGTAGCCATCCTATCTTAATCCCAAAATAGAAATTTTCAAATCCAGATTTATGTCCTAAAATTTAATTTTTTTGAAATTGAAGAAACTTTTCTGACTTATTGCTGCCAAACCCTGACAAATTTGAGGAAATAATTTTGCCTTGAGGATAAGCACAACGAAAGATGGTTTTACCTTTTGGTTATACTTTTATAAAATAACATAAATCTTAACTAATCTTAATATATCTTATGAATATGTAGGTATAATAAACACTAAAAACACGAAATCCGATTTATTATCAGAAGAATAGGCAATTGCAAAAGAGCGCAGGATTCTTACCAGCAATTGTCCATGTGGTCACTGCCCAAAAGGCGATAGCCAAACTGCAATATGAATTTTTTTAGATAAAAGAGAAAGTTTTCACATTTTTAAGTGTTGTTGAGAAAGCAACCATGCTGAATATAAAGAGATATCGTTGTAAACCTACTAAATAAATTTAGAAAAATTCAGGTAATTCCAAAAAAGAAAAATGTTTTTATATATATTCTCGTCTAACATAGAAAAGCGTCAAATACTATAGAGAAAGAGTCGAAACAATCGTGACTTCTACGCCGATAGTGCCGAAAAGTTCTCAATCCAACGCGAGTAGAGCAATTGCAACATCTACCCAAGGCTCAACTTTGGCGGATATTCTTGAACGAGTTTTGGATAAGGGAATTGTGATTGCAGGTGATATTTCTGTTTCTGTCGCCTCCACCGAACTCCTGCATATCAGAATTCGTTTGTTGATTTCCTCGGTAGATAAAGCGCGGGAAATGGGAATAAATTGGTGGGAAAACGATCCGTATCTCACCAGCAAGTCTCAAACATTAATTGAAGAAAATCGCCAACTTCAAGAACGATTGCAAAGTATAGAAGCAGAAATGCGATCGCTCAAAGCTTTAGCTACCAGTCAAATAGAATTCGGTGCAAGTGACCAGTCAAAAAATCCTTATTCTATGCCGAAAAAGTCTCCCTCTACTGAAAATGACACTAACCCTGTAGATGAAACGTAAAAAATTGGCATTATGGCATTACTTGGGACATCCTCTGAAAATCCTGAAATAGTAAGTACCAGTAACAAATTGAACAGTAAGGCGGGGTTGGCTTCTTTACTGTTAACAGTGGTGGAATTGCTTCGCCAACTCATGGAAGCGCAAGTCATTCGCCGTATGGAACAACACATTCTCAGCGAAACAGAGTTAGATAGAGCAGCAGAAAGTCTGCAAAAGCTAGAAGAACAAGTGTTGCAGTTATGCGAGATTTTTGAAATAGATCCAGCAGATTTGAATGTGAATCTGGGAGAATTTGGTACTCTTTTACCACAGCCTGGAACTTACTATCCCGGAGAAACTAGCAATAGTCCTTCTATCTTGGAACTGCTAGACAGACTTTTAAGTATTGGAATTGTGGTGCATGGTGATGTTGATTTGGGCTTGGCTAATCTGAATTTGATTCACGCAAAGCTGCGGTTAGTTTTGACATCAAAACCGATATAGAGGTTCTTTTATTTAAAATAACAATTATGAATCATGGTCTTTATCTTTACGGCATTTTACCAGCACCTATTTCGGAAAAAGTGGTTCTCGAAGGACTAGATCAACAACCAGTTCAGAGCTATAGTGTTGACGGGTTCAACTTTTTATACTCAGAAGCGAAAAAAGAAAAATATCTTACTTCCCGACGCAATTTATTGTGCCATGAAAAAGTTTTGGAACTCGCAATGAGTGAGGGGTTCCGTACTTTACTACCTCTTCGCTTTGGGTTGGTAGTGAAAACCTGGGAAACGGTCACCGACCAATTGACTCGTCCTCACAAGGAAAAACTGGAAGAGTTATTTCAAAAATTGGAAGGACGCAGAGAAGTGAGCGTCAAGGTATTTTGGAATAGCCAGTCGGAGATTCAGGGGTTACTAGAGTCAAATGTGAGTTTGAAAAAAAAGCGCGATGCGATGGAAGGTAAAGCTTTAAGTAGGTCGGAAATCATCGATATTGGCAAGCTGATTGAAAATGGTTTGCAAGTTAGTAAGCAATCAGTCATTGATGTTTTCCGTTTTGAATTGAACGATCTGGCAGAGGAATTTGTGGAAAACGATACAATGACGGAAGAGATGATTTACAATGCGGCTTATTTGATTCCCTGGGAAAGTGAATCTAACTTTAGCGAAAAAGTAGAAGCAATTGACCAGGAATTTGGCGATCGCCTACGAATTCGCTACAACAATTTTACGGCTCCTTATACATTTGCCCAGCTTTCTTAAGGTAAGCTAATATTATGTTTCTGGAACTTTTAACTTTTCCTATTTCAGGACCACTTGGTGGAATCATCTGGCTAGGAGAGCAACTTCTAGAGCGTGCTAATGCTGAATTAGATGATGCACAAAATTTGCAAAAACAGTTATTAGCTTTGCAGTTAGCATTTGATATCGGTGAGATTTCAGAAGAGGACTTTGAAATTCAAGAAGAAGAACTTTTGCTGAAAATTCAAGCCATGGAAGAAGCAGAAGAAGAATCTGGATGAAAAGTACAAACGCCTTAGGAGGCGTTTGTACAAAAGCCAGGAGTCAGAAATTAATATTCAAGATAAAAAGTTTGGAAAGGACTCGACTTAACACTCTTATTAGGAGTCGTTGTATTTTGAGGAGAACAAGTATTAGGAGTTGCACTTTGAGAAGAACTAGGAGTTGATTGACGCAAGTTCTGAATAGTTTTTTCTGTATTCTCTATTTGGTGATCGAGAAGCCCCAGTTGTTGTCTCAATAGCTGAATACGCTGTTCCATAAACTCCAATTCTTGCTGGATACGCTGCCGTTTCGTTACCATTTTATATAAATCTAATTGTTCAGCAGCTTCACTTTTATTACGAGGTATTGTGCTGATTTTAGGCTGAATTGTGCGGCGCGGGGGAATGCTTTTCATGTATACTTTAAAAATTAACGTATAAATCAACTATAATTAAAAAACGGCGTTCGCAAATACTATTACTAAAGCTGGGTAAAATTTCTTAGTAAAACTTTTAATATAGCAGTCCTATCTAATTTATGAAAATTTTTAACCGCCAAGACGCTAAAAGCGCCAAGAAAAGTAGGATTGCTATAGAAAGCCGTTGAAGGGGAGTGAGCGATCAATGAAACTGCAAGAAACTGTTGCCGGACAACCAAAAGATGTTGACCTTGGTTATCCTACCTCGGCAACTCCCTACTTCAATGGTAGTAGCGATCAAATTGACATCCCCTACGCTACAGATATTAACCCTACTAGCTTTACAGTCGAGATGTGGGTTCTGTTTCAACGCAGTAGAGGCTATCGAGCTATTTTGACTTCCGTCAGTGGTTCTGCAACCCTTGGGCGTCGAGGGTATGTCTTCTGTGTTAACGCCGCACAACAGTGGCAGTTTTGGCTCGGTAGCGGTCAGATAGGAATTCCTTGGGTTATTCTTACAGGCTCGAAAGCTCAACGAGGGATCTGGACTCATCTAACAGGAACCTATGACTCAGTATCCAAAACAATGGCTTTCTATATTAATGGTCTAGCTGTGGGGCAATACACAGGAATTCCGTTTCAACCAAACAATCGCCATCCATTGCATGTGGGCGCAGGAGCAACCGAAGCCGGAGCAAGTTCGTGTTTCTTTTACGGGAGTATTACTAAAGTGCGGATTTGGGCGGAAGCGCTTTCCCCGGTTGAAATTCAGACTCTTGCTATTGAGGGAGTACTGGGCGACCAAACTGTGGAACAAACTGTGGAACCCACTTCACCCATTCCAACTCCAGTTGCTCAGCTAAAGCAACCAGAAGTAACTATCACTTCACCCATCCCGACTCCAGTTGTTCAGGTAAAGCAACCAGAAATACCTATCACTTCACCCATCCCGACTCCAGTTGTTCAGGTAAAGCAACCAGAAATACCTATCACTTCACCCATCCCGACTCCAGTTGTTCAGGTAAAGCAACCAGAAGTACCCATCACTTCACCTATTCCAACTCCAATTGCTCAAGCAAAGCAACCAGAAGTAACTATCACTTCAACCATCCCGACTCCAGTTGCTGAAGTACCTATCACTTCACCCATTCCAACTCCAATTGCTCAGGTAAAGCAACCAGAAGTACCTATCACTTCACCCATCCCGACTCCAGTTGCTCAGGTAAAGCAACCAGAAGTACCTATCACTTCACCCATCCCGACTCCAGTTGCTCAGGTAAAGCAACCAGAAGTACCTATCGCTTCACCCATTCCAACTCCAATTGCTCAGGTAAAGCAACCAGAAGTACCTATCGCTTCACCAACCCCGACTCCACTTGCTCAGGTAAAGCAACCAGAAGTACCTGCCAAGCCTCTTGCTACAACTCCTCCTGAGTCCTCTGAGATAAAACCATTAAGCAAAGAGCTAGAGAAATGCTTACAGCCAGTATTGACGTTTGACGGGCAAGATGATTATGTGGAAATCCCATATTCTCCTACTTTAGACTTTGCCCAAGCCCAAGATTTTGCGATCGAAGTTTGGCTGAAGCCAGACGCTATGGAGGAAACTAAGAGCAAAACAACATTCGATATCAATGTCCTCGAAAAATGGGTAGGAACCCCGTTTCCATACGCCATCCGATACAGCAGTAAGAATGGTCGCGTCTATGCGTCTCGCTATGATGATGATAAAAAGCATCCAGCAGTCTCCTGTTTGCAACCGATTGACGATAGACAGTTTCATCACGTTGCATTTGTGAAACAAAGTTCCCAACTGTATTTGTATGTGGATGGTGTTGAAGTAGCAAGCACGAACGACACAACTATAGGAACAACTCAGAACGATTCACCGCTTTACTTAAGTCGAGGGGCGGTAGGAGGGAGGCGGCATTTCTTTAAAGGGCACATGACTGAATTCCGTATGTGGAACCGATCTCGTTCCCAAGTGGAAATCCAAGCCGATATGTCGCGTCGTCTCGCGGGCAACGAACCCGGATTAGTCGGCTACTGGCCTTTGAGTGAAGGAAGTGGTGATACAGTCATTGACAAAACCAAAAACGCCAATCACGGCAAGATAACTGGAGCAACCTGGAAACAGGTCGAAGTGCCAATTAGTTAAAAATTTTTACTTTTACAACTAAGCGTGGAACTGTCTAACTTTTACACTTACGCTTTTCTCTTGACACCAGCCACCGTTTTGGAGTTACCTGTCGGCATTGGCGACATGGTACTTCTTATCAGTCATGCTGGCGTTTCAGCTTTGGTGGAACCAGAGGTGTCTAGTGAATCATTACAGAACGATGACGAACGATTAATCCAAGCAGTTTTGTCCCATGATCGAGTGGTTTGTGAACTATTTCGCCAAACTACAATTTTACCCTTGCGGTTCGGTACTTCCTTTGCCTCAAAAGAAAGCTTACTAACTCATCTAGAATCCCACGCGGAGGAATATCTAGAAAAGCTACGCCAACTAAATGGTAAAGCCGAATATATGTTGAAATTTCTTCCCCGGACTTTAGATGAACCAAACATAACACCTGAAGCAGGAGGAAGACAGTATTTTTTAGCCAAGAAACAACGTTATCAAACACAGCAAGACTTTCAAATAGCTCAAACTGCGGAATGGGATCGGGCAGTTCATCTTATAACCCAGATATATAAGTCGGCAATTGTTGTTCAACCGGAAGGTGAAGAAGCGCGGATTTATCTTTTAGTCAGTCGCCAAGACGAACCTTTACTTGCAGAACAATTTCTAGCTTGGCAAAAAGCGTGTTCTCGTTGGGAATTACAGTTAGGAGAAGCCCTAGCTCCTTACCATTTTATCTAAAAGATATATCTTGATTTTTCCAATCTAAAAAATATTAAAAGGTGTAGATATGGATGATATAGTAAAGTACGACTCGCTTCAGCTAGCAATGTTTAGCGGTAAAGGTGGAGTAGGAAAAACTACCATTGCGTGCGGATTTGCTCGGCGCTGGGCGAGATTATTTCCCAACGAACAAATACTGTTAATATCTACAGATCCAGCCCATTCTTTAGGCGATGTGCTACAAATAAAAGTACAAGACAACGCTTTACCCTTACCTGATTTATCTAACTTGAGTGTTCGGGCGTTAGATGCTAAAGAATTACTTTTAGAATTTAAGGCAAAATACGGCAAGTTTTTAGAAATATTAGTTGAGCGGGGAAGTTTTGTTGAGGGCGAAGACTTAACACCTGTTTGGGATTTAGACTGGCCCGGTTTAGATGAAGTTATGGGTTTGTTGGAAATTCAACGCCTGCTGACAGAAAAAGTGGTAGACCGCGTAGTAGTAGATATGGCTCCTTCCGGTCACACTTTAAACTTATTGGGAATAAAAGATTTTTTAGATATAGTTTTAAATTCTTTAGAATTATTTCAAGAAAAACATCGGGTCATTACCCAAACTTTTAAGCGAAGTTATACCGCCGATGAAGTCGATGACTTTTTGGTCAAGATGAAAGATGAATTAGCAGAAGGCAGACGCTTGCTGCAAAATCAAGATATAAGCGCTTGTTTGGTGGTGGCGATCGCCGAACCTATGAGCCTTTTAGAAACGGAACGATTTCTAGAAAGCTTGCAAGTATTAGAAATTCAGAGCGGTGGCTTATTAGTTAACAAGATTTTAGCAGATGGAGATACAGATTTAGATCGCTATAGCGAACAACAAGAATTGCTAGATAAGTTTGTCAAACTACCAGGAAACCAACCTGTTTTTATTGTGCCACAACAGGCATCAGAACCGCTAGGTAGTGCGGCGTTAGACAATATTATTAGCCAAATTAAAAAAATTAATACAGTTGCAATTGCTCCACCACCACTCATACAATGGCCGGCTAAAGTGCTACCCGGTTTCAGCGATTTTATCGCAGAAGGACGGCAACTTATCCTTGTTGGCGGCAAAGGAGGAGTTGGAAAAACTACAGTAGCAGCTTCTATAGGATGGGCGTTAGCAAGTCGTTATCCTGATAAAAATATTCGCCTCATTTCCATCGATCCCGCCCATTCTTTGGGAGATGCCTTTGGGGCAAAATTAGAACACGAACCTATCCAGATAACTGCCAATTTAAGCGGTCAAGAAATCGATGCCGAGATAGTATTAGAACAATTCCGAAATGATTATCTTTGGGAATTAGCCCAAATGATGAGCGGCGAAGGACCTGAAGCCGGAGCGATAAAAATCGCTTACACTCCCCAAGCATGGCGACAAATTGTAGCCCAAGCTTTACCTGGTATTGATGAAATGCTGTCTCTCATCACAGTGATGGATTTATTAGAGCGCAAAGAGCAAGATTTAATTATCCTGGATACTGCCCCTACCGGTCATCTTCTGCGCTTTCTAGAAATGCCATCTGCATTAGCAGATTGGCTAGCCTGGATATTCAAGCTGTGGATGAAGTATCAAAATGTTTTAGGTAGAGTAGATTTTATGGCAAGGCTGCGGAATTTGCGACAACAAGTTGTACAAGCACAGAAGAAATTAAAAGACCCCCACCACACTGAATTTATTGGAGTCATCCAAGCTCAAGCTGCAATTATTGCAGAACAAGTGCGGTTAACTGAGTCTTTGCAAAATATGGGAGTTCTACAGCGTTACATAGTGCATAACCGTTACAGTCAAGATAGCTCACTTGATGCTGATTTATTTGCCGCTCAAACTATTATCCGCTTACCAATTTTACCTCGCTCTGTGGAACCACTAGACCGGATTAAAGGAGCAGCAAATCTCCTATTTTAACTAAAATATACTGCTGAAAAAGCAATACGTGTTATTGGTTGAAAGAATCATAAAAATTAATGATAATGTATTTGATAATTGCTATAGCAAAAAGGTAATCTAAATAATTAATGAAAATTCAGTGGGTTGGCGAGTAGAAATGTAACTGCAAAAAAGAGGGAGGAATTGGATGAGCGATTTATTCAAAGGTTTTGAGCAGTTATTAGAACTTGCGAAAGCCTTGGAAGAAAAAATTGAAACTGGAGAACTCAAGGCAGATATGCAGTTCCGAACTCGTCCTCTCAGCAGTATACCTCGTTCAGGAACTATTCCCCGTCCTGACCATGTAAATGTCCGTGTCGGTACAGGTAGTGTCCGCACTCAACAACCGTCTAATTCGAGTTCTGGTGGATCGAGTTCTACAACCTCAAACCCAGTCAAACCAAACCAGACAACTGGAAGTTTCTCCTTAAAAGATGTGGGTGGACTTGGGGAAGTCCTCAAAGAACTGAAAGAATTAATCGCCATACCTTTAAAACGTCCTGAGCTACTTGCTAAACTTGGACTAGAACCTACACGCGGTGTTCTGTTAGTTGGTCCCCCTGGTACTGGCAAAACTCTTACCGCCCGCGCCCTTGCTAGAGAACTGGGAGTTAACCATATTGCTATAGTTGGACCAGAAGTCATTGGCAAACACTACGGAGAAGCGGAACAAAGACTGCGGGAACTGTTTGAGAAAGCGGCTAAAAGCGCCCCATGCATAATATTCATTGATGAAATCGACAGCCTCGCCCCAGATCGCAGCAAAGTAGAAGGGGAAGTGGAAAAACGGCTAGTCGCACAACTTTTGAGCTTGATGGATGGGTTTTCTCAAACCAAAGGTGTGATCGTGCTAGCTGCTACAAATCGCCCTGACCATCTCGACCCCGCTTTGCGTCGTCCTGGCAGATTTGACCGTGAAGTGCTTTTTCGCGTTCCAGACCGTCAGGGACGCTTGGAGATACTACAAATTCTCACTCGCGCTATGCCCAAAGACCAGACGGTAAACTTAGAAGCGATCGCCGATTTAGCCGTCGGATTTGTGGGTGCAGACTTGAAAGCTGTCTGTCAAAAAGCTGCCTACAGCGCCTTGCGCCGCCAAGTCCCCTCAATTGAGGCTCCAATTCCTGACAACATGACGGTACAGCAATCAGATTTTTTGCAAGCACTTAAAGAAATTAAACCCGCAGTTTTACGTTCGGTAGAAGTAGAATCCCCCAACGTTGCTTGGGAAGAAATTGGTGGACTTGAGGAAATCAAACAAACCCTGCGCGAATCGGTAGAAGGCGCACTGCTACATCGAGAACTTTACCTAAAAACAAAAGCGCGACCACCCAAAGGCATTTTACTTTGGGGACCACCCGGAACTGGCAAAACTATGTTAGCCAAAGCCGTTGCTTCCCAAGCTAGAGCTAATTTTATCTGCGTCAACGGTCCGGAATTACTCAGTAAGTGGGTGGGTGCGAGCGAACAAGCGGTGCGGGAATTGTTTGCCAAAGCTAGACTTGCAGCCCCCTGTGTTGTATTTATAGACGAAATCGATACTTTAGCACCAGCTAGAGGACGTTATAGTGGCGATTCTGGAGTGAGCGATCGCGTCGTGGGACAATTGCTCACAGAATTGGACGGTTTGCAAACAGGTGCTACTATCCTGGTGATTGCTGCCACTAATCGTCCTGATGCCTTAGATCCAGCTATACTCCGGGCTGGACGGTTAGATTTACAGTTATTAGTGGATTTACCAAATTTAGAAAGCCGCTTGGCAATTCTGCAAGTCCACAACCAAGACCGTCCATTACAGGATGTAAATTTAGCATACTGGGCGGCATTAACTGAGGGTTGGAATGGCGCAGATTTGGCATTGCTAGGCGATCGCTCTGCTGTGGAAGCTATCCGTCGCTATCGTTCTCAAGATCTGACAGATCCGGCTGCAATTCGCATTACCACTGACGATTTTAGCTATGCTTACCAGGTTTTGAGCCAACAACGTCCCGTCTCAGTTGCTGATTAGCGTTTCATCATTTTGGGAAAAGAAAAATAAGAGTTAATTTTTAAACTTGATAGAGATGGGTAGGAATTAGGTTACAGTTCCTTACTCTAAGCCATAAATTCTGCCAGTTCAGGGGGCGGACAATGGGATATAATCTCAATGCTTATGTCAAATTGTTCAAAAAATGTCACATGAAAGCAATTAAAACAAAAATCTCTGAGGGTGGCAGAGTTGTCATCCCATCTGAGTATCGCAAACAACTAGGATTAGAAGTAGGCGACGAAGTTATGATTCAACTGGTGGATGGGGAAATGAGAATTTTTACCCTGGAACAAGCAGTCAAACGAGCGCAAGAAATAGTACGTCAATATATTCCCCAAGGGCGATCGCTCAGTAATGAACTGCTAGAAGAACGGCGTCAGGAGAATTTGAGTGAGTAATTATGTTTTGGATGCCTCTGCTATTTTGGCACTGTTAAATAATGAAAGAGGTAGCGAAACGGTAATAAATGTTCTTACCGAAGCTGTTATCAGTAGTGTCAATTTGAGCGAAGTCATAGCAAAACTTGCCGATTGTGGAATGTCAGAGGTAGAAGTAAGGGAAGTTATCAGCGCTCTGGGGTTAGAAATTATTAATTTTGAACCTGAAATGGCTTATTATGCAGGGATGTTACGACCGCTAACCAGACAGGCTGGACTATCATTTGGTGATAGGGCTTGCTTAACACTAGGAGCATCCTTGAGTCTGCCAGTACTAACTACTGACAGAACTTGGGCTAATTTAGAATTGGGGATAAATGTGCAGGTGATTCGTTAAACATATTTAAAAAAAGTACAATAGACATCTCCGAAAACTCATCTTAAACCCTTGCGCTATCTGGGTTAATGTTTAATTTATGGAGAGGTCTAATAGACTACCTAATTTTTTGAGGTTCGAGTCCAGATTTTCTAAAGATTCAATATCCAGCAACAACAATTGCAAACTCCAGATCACCAAGTCTGATTTTACTACCCACTGTGAGCACAACCGGCGCTGAGGGCTGATTGGCATACTGGGGAGTTAGTTGCTGCCCATTGACAAACGTACCATTGCGACTGGCGAGATCGATAATCTGAAGTTTATTGTTAGCCCACTGGATAACCGCATGATGACGCGAAATTGTAGCAGGAAAGCTTAACTCATAGGTACTCAGGTCAATATCAACAGTAAAGTGAGGGGGATGGTTACGCCCAAGCAGCGATCGCAACCGATTTAGAGAAAAGGACTCGTTCGCTTTCGGACCATTGAGGACAAGCAGATAAGTTGTCTCAGGTTTAAGTTGAACTAAACCAGGAATCGGATCGCAACCAAAGCCACCAACCATCATACATCTCCCAGTTGACGAGTTGCTCTGAGCAAGCCTGTTGCTTGGTGGGCAGTCAGTCTGCCCGTTTTATAGAGGTTATCCAGTTGCTGCGTTACCTCTGCCGCAATTGCTATTTGCCCAGATTTGAGCGCAGCTGCTTGGATGTGACTGAGTAGTTCGCCAGTTTGCAAAGGATCGTTGACATAAGCTAGTTCTGTGCTGAAGCGATTGATATCCCATACTAGGCGATCGCGATCTACTTCGAGATTAATTTGTTGTGCCTCTCGATAGGAGGAAGTGAATTGCAGGGCTGCACCAGCCGTGAGAGAAAATTCTGATGTCTGCAATTGAATTTTTGCAATTGTGTAAGTACCGCTGAGTTGACCTGGGTTCTGGGCAGATACTTCTAATGCCAACAGCACATCTGTTGAGGTATCTGCTCGCAAGTTTCGCAGAAGAATTTCCCCTGTGGCAGTTTCTGCCAAAGGGAGGTAATCAGGACGAAACTGGCACAAGCTTTTCAACCTGACGAACGCAGCTAAGTCCAGTTTTATGGTTACATCTTCAACTGCAATCGTCTGTACTGCCTGTAAACGTTCTTGCAGTTGAGTTGCGAGCAGCGTAGGGTTATCGGCATAGATAAACGCGCCTTGCCCGCGATCGCTAAGGCTGATCAGAAGCGGTGAATTAAAGTCGCCTGCATCCCCTAATCCTACCGTACAAAGCGTAATGCTCTCGGCTGCCATCGTCTCGGCTTGCTCAACCAGTGGGCGAAGATCCTCCAGAATCGCTCCAGAGTCAGTGGTTGGATGCCCGTCTGTAATGAGAATTCCTACCCTTGCTCCGCTTGATGGCGGTAAGGCAAACCGAATCCAGTTTAGTGCTAGGTCAGTTCGGGTGACTCCTTCGGCAACCAGCGTGTCCAGAACAGTTTGGAGTTCGCCAAGTTGGTTGTGCTGAAGATTTTGCACAACAGGAGTCACCCAGTCGGCAAATCCTGACAGAGACAGGCGATCGCCTGGTCGTAACTGCGCGACTAATTCTTGACAGGCTGCTTTTGCCCGTTCCCACTTTTCACCCTGCATCGAAGCACTGGTATCTATAGCAACTGCCAATTGCAAAGGTAAAGTTTGGGTACGATGCTCGCCTGAAGGTACGATCCGTACCCGTAAAATGTGCTCCGAGAGTTGCGAACTTATTTTGGCAGGACGATCCCAGGCTAGTTGCAAGTTGAACATATCAATAAGATTTTAATTTTAAATCTTGGATTTTAGATTATAATAAATATCTAAAATCAGATACTTTATCCAGACAGGCTCTCTGTTACCGATAGTACACTGTTGTGTCCCAGACCAATAATAAACTGCTTTCCTGCTAAGACGTTGAAATCAGGATAGTTTTCAAAAATCCAACGGTTAAGAGGGCGTTCAATGAGGGTTTCTAGTAAGGTTTTAATCCGCCGACCGCCAAACAGTAAATTATCAGCCTCTTGGATATTAACACTCAAGACTTCCAGCACCGAAGTTTGAAACAGTAGCAGCAGCCGATATTTGTCCCAGGCAGATTCAGCCAGCTGCCGAAGAAACTTCTCGCCAATTTTCCAGACAAACTCGGGACGGAGCAAGTCAAACACCACAATACTGTCACCCAGACGATTCAGAAGTTCAGCACGACCAATACGGCTAGTGAAGTGCCAGTGGACTTGGGAGCGAAAATGCGCTTCGACCTGACCATAATTGAAGGAACTAACGCCTTGCCGTTGCACCTCGGTCATAATGCCATTACGGATAATGGCTCCCGTTTGAGGATCGCTTAAGTCAGAAGCGCCAATGTTACTGGTGAAAATAATTACGGTCTGATTGAAATAAGCTGTCTGCCCCTTACCATCAGTAAGGCGACCATCCTCCAAAATTTGGAGAAACTTATCCAGAACTTTGGGATGAGCTTTTTCAATTTCATCAAACAGCAGAATGCTGTAAGGACGCTCCAAGATGCGATTAGTGAGTATTCCTCCCTCTTCATAACCCACAAAACCAGGTGGGGCACCAGCTAATTTCTCAGCCGCGTGTTCTTCTTTGTACTCGCTCATATCAAAGCGAGCAAACGCCTGCTCATCTCCAAAGATTAGGCGCGTCAGTGATTTTGCTAACTCGGTTTTACCAACACCAGTAGGTCCAACGAAAAAGAAAATTCCTTTTGGCTTGCTGTTACGACCGCTGACATTACTCAGGCTGATACCCACTTTGGCGCTAGTGAGTAGAGTGGTTACGGCTTCTATAGCGCGAGGTTGACCGATGACAGATTGGGATAGTTCCTCCCTAGCATAAGCAATTTTATCTGCACTAATCTTCTCAAAAGGTTCATCCCGTTGTCCAAATTTGTAGAAGTCTACTAGGCGCAACACTGTTTTGGGACTCAAGGGAATGCGTTCTCGCCACGATGTGTGTCGGATAGCTTCTAGATCCATCGTTTGAAAACCGTCAGTTAAGGTAGCAAATTCCTCAGCGGCAAGTTCGAGATCACACAGTTGCTCAGGGCTGGAACGTTGGACATTGATCTGGTCTCCCCCATAAAATCCCTTTTGACCAAAGCGTAGGATAAACTGAAGGCGTTCTTCCTTATTGGGACGGGAAACCTGCACTAAGGCTACAAAGGGATTGCTGGTGTAAAACCAGGCAGGCACTCGGCGCAGATCGCTTGCCAAGAGGATGAGGATGTTGCGATAGCCGACGAGATGTCCTTCACGAATCACCGCCCCTTCCAGGGTGCATTTTTTCAGCAACATGAGTAGATGACGTTCATCCACCAGGTAGCGTTCTGGATCTGCAGTCAGCATATCCCCCAAATCGACGATCGCCACCACTGAGGTTTTCGGCTGGGAAATCACTGCCCGCAGATGACCAAATGCTACATCTGGCGACAGATAAGTGGTAGTCAGCCGTTGCACCACTGCTCCTGGATTGGCACGGGATGGGGGCTGCATGGGGTCTGCAATTGCAGGTGCCGCTGGAGTAGACGACTGTCCCAGGCGTTCGAGTTGCTGTTCTGCCAATCGCTGCCGTGCCAGTTCATCAAACAGTTGCCGCATTTCTGACTGAGGAAAGGTCAAGCCATCTACCAAGTCATAACGAATAATTAGGTCAAATCCTAGGTTGAGGAAATAGGCATTGAGGAATTCTGCCATGCCCTGATAAGTGCCCTGCCAGAGAAATTGATCGTGAATGTTGCTATATAGAATCAAATGCTGGCGGCGATACAGGTGCTTTTCAAACTCTTGAATCCAACGGGCAGAAATTGGGAACATGGCAAACACACAGAAAATGCGGCAAGGATAACAATTTCCGTCTTTTAAGCAGCGGCGGAAGTCCAATGTGATTATTCTTACTATATCAATACCTTCCCCAAAAAAAGAGGATGAATATCTCAATCCCAAAAGCGCGACTTGCGTTGAAAATTAAGTGTGTTGCTGCCTCTACCAAGATGACTAATCTCACTTTCGGAAATGCAGCTCGTGTGCCAGGATGACTTCCGGGACGACCAAAAACCCTTGCGTTTTCATCACTATGTGGTACATCCTGTGCAACTTCCATCAATCACTACGATTCGCAGTCCGTTGAGAAAGCCTCCAATCGTTACTTGAAAACTGTAAATCAGGTGAGTAAATTTGTGCGCCAGCACTTGTTTTACTCACCTAAATTCAATTACTGGAATCATGGAGGAGATTGGTTTAATTCGCTATGTCGCCATCTAATCGAGTACTAGCGGTGGGTTGCACGTTTCTTACTTCTGAATTCTTTTCTCCACATGCTTTTGAGTCAGATAACTCAACGATTTATGGAACCTGGATAAGAATACACGCTCCTATTGCGGGAGTGGACCAGGGTTGCGCTCCGACCGTGAGCCAAGCCCATCAGAAGCAATCGTGGACAGCCAAAGTGTTAAAAGTGCAGCTATGGTAAGTCAAGCGGTGGGTTACGATGCAGGTAAAAACGTTGCTCGTCCTTGCGCGTAGTTATGAACCAGTAATCTGCTCTTGCTGCTGAGCAGCGATCAAGATAGGTTTGAACCGCTTGAATGTCTTAATGTCCACGCAGGGTGTACAATCGAGCTTGGTTTTAAGTTCAGCACTGAAGGAAACTAGCTGCTCGGCAAGAGCTTGACGGTCAGTTAAGCAGCCTTTGATTGCCACGAGTTCTCCCAGAGTCCACTAGACATCTCCGAAAACAAGCAAACCTATGAGACTTTTGGCACAAGGGTATTATTTTTTGTTCTCTAAAAGGAAAAGCACCAAGCATTTCAACGTGGCTGCAGAACGATCGCCTACTTCAAAGGCAATGAGCTTTCGGCTTCTACGACAAACAGCCAAAAAACAAAAGAAATCTACTAAATTCGCAGCTTTACCTCTACCACTTTCCCTTCATCCACAACCGCGCAGATGATGCACTCGCGCAGCAGACGTTTTTTATCCACAGGGTTTTGTATCCCTTTCCAAAAATCCTTGTTCCGGAATGCAGCTATAATCCTTTCTCGGCTGATCAGCAGCGCTTGGTTGGTTCTTTCTCCACTTTCAAGCAAATCAGCAATTTGCAGCCGTAGCCCCTGTTTGGCAGTCTCAATCGCCGGGTTATTGCCAGGGATAGACTCAAGGGCTTGAAGTTGCGATCGCAACTCTAGTAATTCTTTACTTTCTGTTATAGGCATGTTGGTTTGTTCTCCTAGTACAGAAAGACGTTCTGCCTCCTTGACTAAAAACTCAATAATTTGGTCTTCAAGCTCAAAGTTGGTTATGGCAGTTTTATGCTGGCACATACCAGTTTTTAGATAGTACGTGCATTGATAATATGATTTGAATTTGCCGTCTTTGCTTTGATACGTTGTAACCTTGACGAATTTAGCGTTGCACTTCGCACAAAATACTAGACCCTGAAATATATTCAGTTTTTGGGGGTCGCGATCGCTAACTGATGCCCACGCATTCTTGCGGTTACTACGGATAATTTCTTTAATTTCTTGGTGTTGTGGAAATGTAATTAATGCTTGGTCGTCGTGTGTATTCCAAAAAACGTTGATTTCATCAAAAGACTTTTTGTTACCATTTTCCTTAACCGTGTTATAGGGGGTACCACCAGCCAGCACTGGATTAGTTAACCAATCTCGAATGCCAGTGGTCGTCCATCTCAGTCCTGAGTATGGATAACGTAGCCCAGCATTAGATTTTTCGTCTACTTTTTTCTTTAATGTTTTTTGGGTGAGTGTATCATCTTCATCAATTGAGTAATTACCTGATTTCCTGACATATTTTTCCGAACATTTTGAACCAATGCCAAAGAACTCATTTAATCTTTTGGCAGTTTGTGTGCAGCTACCAACTTGATAAAATGTTTTTAATATAAGTTGCGCAACTTCAACGACCGACAACTGTTGCTTATTATCAATCAGACAAATACATGGGTCATTATTAAAAACGTATTTGTCACTTTCAATTTTGTAACCGAATGGGGCATAAAAGTTACTTTTCTTTTCTTTTCGTCGGAGTTCACGCTCCTTACGAATTCGCAAGCCCAGCATTTTAACCTCGTGCTTAGCTACATCTAAGCGAATATCAACCGTCAATTCGCCTCCAACTGAATCCAAGTCGAACGGGTCATCAAGAGCAACTGGTTTAATCTTTTTCTTTTGAAGTTCACTGATAAGTTTGTAAAAGATGACTTGTGATGCTGCGACTCTATCTAATCGGGTAAATTTTAAGAATCTGATATTGTGGTTAATTGGGAGTTCTTGGACTGCTTTAATTAAGTTAAGCAAACCTTTGCGGTCATACTTAGTACGTTTGTCGATATCGAAAAATATTTTACCAACACCAGCATCTCTCAACCTTTGCATTTGCTTGAGAAGCGCGTCCTTGTCCTGCGCTTGCTCATCGGTCGATACCCTCGCATAGCCCCAAGACTCAAAAACGGTAGAATCCATAGAACGTAAGCCATGTAACGATGACAAGACTTACTTTACACTATAAACGTGGCTTGTACCAGGTTTTCCAGAAACTGGAGTGCAACTTTTGACGCTAAAACAGTCGCTCTAGGAGCTAACTGGAGAACATCTTCCACTAAGCCACTGTGGTCTGGTTCTGTGTGGCTGACAATAATGTAATCAATCGCCTTCGGGTTGATCAGGCTTTTGAGCGTATTTAAATAAAGGTCGCGAAACTTGGTGTGAGCAGTGTCAATAAGAACTACCCGCTCACCTTTGATCAGATATGAGTTGTATGTCGTACCGTTTTGCAAACCGAATTCTATATCAAAGCGATCGCGGTCCCAATCAAGACAGCGAATCGCCGTTGTATTAGGGGCTATTTCAACAGTTTGTACAGTTAGCCGTTTTTGGACGTTCTCTGCGAGCGCTACCATTCGTCGCCTCCGGGCACAAATTATCAGTCTTCTTTTCTGCTTCTATTTTGCTCATAATTAGTTTTGTAAAGTTGTTACATATTTTATTTTTTTTAAAAGTCAAGATGTAGTTAAAATTACTCTTTACAGGCGTTTTTTTTTACTTATAAATTGTTATTGAGACTCTTTTAAAAAATACTACAATTCTATCAATCAAATTTTCATTTTAATCCATTACTTTTATGACAAATTGTTATCAGAATTAACTTCGTGTTAACTAGTTTGTAACAATAAGCATAGATTTTGCAACCGTTGTGTTTAATATAGCAATACCCTTACACCCTTACACCCCTAATTGTTGACTTGTCAGTTCCTTTGCTTATTTCTTTTCCAAAAAATCAAAAATACGATGAGCCATTTCTAATTTGGAACAAGGAGGAATTTCTATTCTTTGTCCTTGCTTATCCAAAAATATGGCTCGATTATGATCACTTCCAAAACCGCTATCCGGTTCATCGATAGGGTTAGCAATAATCGCATCCAGATTTTTACTGTGCAATTTCTCTAGTGCTGGTGTGACAATATCTCCTGTCTGTGCTGCAAAGCCAATTAATTGTTGATGTGATTGTTTGAGACGTGCCAATTCTCCAACAATATCTGGTACTGGTTCCAAAGGTAAAGCTTGAGGAAGCGATTTTTTTGGCAACTTCTGTTGACTGTACTCCCGTGGCTTGACATCCGCCACTGCTGCGGACATGACAATTATATCTGCGCTTGGTAAGTACTCCACCATACTTGCTCGCATTTGGTCAGCACTCACAACAGGAATTGCTTGCACTCCTAATGGTACATCCCAACTCGCCGGAGCATGTACCAATGTCACGCTTGCTCCTCGGTGCAGGGCTGCTTGTGCTAAAGCTAACCCCATTTTTCCTGTGGAAGGATTGCCAATAAACCGTACTGGATCAAGATACTCTCGTGTTCCCCCTGCACTAATCAACACGCGCTTACCTAACAAATCTCGCTTCCCTGTGGTGTGTAACAAGGATTGAACATAAGTAATAATCTCTGGGGGTTCTGCCATTCTACCAGCACCAAGGCGATCGCACGCCAACAACCCCGACCCTGTACACATTCCATGAAATCGATTATCTGTCAATAATTGTTCCCAATTACGTTGCACCACCTGCTGTTCCCACATATCAGTATTCATTGCTGGCGCTAGCAATACGGGACAAGTTGAAGCCAAAACAGTATTTGTGAGCAAATTGTCAGCCATACCATAAGCTAACTTTGCTAATGTGTTTGCTGTTAGAGGTGCAATTACAATTAAATCTGCCCACTCACCTAAATCAATATGTAATGGACGAAAGTGAGTTGATTGCCAAAAATTTTCATCTGTATAAGCTGGATGACGGGAAAGTGTTGCTAGAGTCAGAGGCGTAATAAATTTTTGTGCTGAATTAGTGAGAATTACTTTTATTTCCACTCCAATTTTAAACAAAGTGGAAACAACCTCACAAATTTTATAGGCGGCGATACCGCCGCCTATTGCAATCAGAACCCGTTTCTTCTGAAACATCTACGCCTCATCGTAGGGTTCTAAATCTAAAAGGTGAATGTATGATTCAACTAACTCTGGACGCGAAAAGGCGATCGCTCGTAGTAAATGCCAATCATTCAAACCCTCAAAAGCATTACTGTAATTATCCTGCTCCAGACGTGTCGCTAACACTTCCACCTCTTGTGGAGTGATGGTAGCAATTTCTCTTTTAGAAATGCTTAGAGTTTTCATAGTGCTTGCCCCTCCCATTAGCAGCATTTGCATCCAGCATGGGTTGAGTTGCGCTTGACGCAGCCACCCAATATATATTACTCACTTGCGAGGAATAATTTCGTGAAAATTTTACAGATTTATCAGATAATTCGTAAAATTTTGCTAACCCAAATTAAGTAAAGACAAATTAAGAGTCTTTATGCATTGACAATAACAAAATTTCGTAACAACTCTAGCATTTCTGGTCGGATTTCATGACCCATGTCAAATTCATAGTATTCTACAGCAGCCCCGAGAGATTCAAGAAATTTTCGTGCTGAAACAGCAGCTTGTAATGGCACAACTGTATCTTGTCTTCCATGCATAATCAGAACAGGTGGTAGAGACGCCACATTTTGTGTTTTCACACTTTTTACATCTTGATGTAAATAACCACTTAAAGAAATTAAACCAGCTAGGGGTAACTTTAATCCTACGTCTAAAGTCATAGCCCCGCCTTGAGAAAATCCGCTCAAAATTGTCCGCGACAAAGGCACACCAGTGCTCTTTTCTAAAGATTGCAACCAATCTGTTAGTTGCTGCCTACTTTCTACTAACCCTTGATACATATTTTCCATCCGAAGGTCATACCACGCTCTCCCAACAGAGGAATTAGGATGAGGAAAAGGTGCATTCGGAAACAGAAACTGATAATCTGGTAAATTAAAAAACCGCGATAAAGACGCCACATCTTCAGCATTGGCACCCCAACCATGTAAAGTGACAATTAAACCCTTTGGTGGTTGCCCCGTTTTTGGAGGTACGCTGATAAAATCTAGAGTGTTAGTCATTAGTTATTAGTTATTGATCATTGGTCATTAATCCTTAGTCATTACAGATGACGAGGGACAAAGGACAGTCAAGCATAAAAAGTATGCAATGACAAGATAAAAATTTTTGCATCAGCAATACTAAGGACTCCACTGGCATAAGGGCACAATTGAGCGGCGGTAGACAACCTTTGCATCTCTACCAATATAGCCGCAAGTAACCTCAGACACTCACAAATAACCTTCGAGGCTCGGGTGTGGGGGTTGTTATGCGGCGGTTCCACACTACATCAACACCAAAATACTTTCCGTTTCGCTACTTTCAAATTGAGTGATCGTATCAAAATTATCTCTCAATATTTGAATAATCTTCGATGTTGGACTGTTACCAATACGAAGATAAATAAACTTGGGTGGATGACCATAAAGTAAACTGCGCTGATGGAAGTCAGAATCTTTGGAAACAATCACAAAATCATTCGCCTTTGCATGTTCCCAGATAACTGTATCATCAGTATTTGTCAGTCCTAAAGTTTTGACATGCTCAGAATTAGGATACAAATCGACAATCCTGTGAATGATTCGGTCTGATAGGTTTTCATCCAATAGCAGTTTCACAGGGATGCCACAAATAACTTTCTCTCACGATCAGCTGCAAAAGCAAGACAAGCTTTGATATCTTCTGAGGTGAGTTCAGAAAAATCTTCCAAAATTTCTGCTTCGGTCATCCCACCTGCCAGATATTCCAAGATGTCGTACACGGTGATTCGCATTCGCCGAATACACGGCTTGCCACTACGCTTTCCAGGCTCTATTGTAATGATGTCTTGGTAATCCATAATGTGACAGTTGGTAAAAATATTCGCTTACATTCATCATATTGAGAAGTTTTGTTTCCCAATCACGAACATCGTACACCGCTAAAGCTTGTTTGCGTCGCTAATACATTTGCCTAAGGTTACAAAATGTCATAAATCAGAACAGTACCACCTTTTATGGTGGGCTTGCTGTTGAACTATTCTGAAGATGACCAACTTTTAATAATAGCTCTGATGATATCGATATAGCGACTATCCAATGCTTTGTGTTCAGCCGCTTTGTGTCTATGTGCCCTTGCGGTTTATACAATAGACATCTGCACTAACTGTATTTACACCAAAGGGAACCCAGGAAATATGGCGCGTCTAGCACTGCTGAGTGTATCTAACAAAACAGGATTGATTGACCTTGCCCGTAGGTTAGTAAAAGAATTTGACTTTGAATTCATTAGCAGTGGAGGAACAGCCAAAGCACTGAAAGATGCAGGGCTACCAGTCACAAAAGTTGCTGATTACACAGGTTCTCCAGAAATCCTAGGTGGTCGAGTCAAAACTCTACATCCTCGGATACATGGCGGGATTTTAGCACGGCGAGATGTACCCGAAGACATAGCAGATTTGGCAAATAACCAAATTCGCCCGATTGATTTGGTTGTGGTGAATCTTTATCCTTTTGAAGAAACTATCGCAAAACAAGGTGTGACTTTACCTGAGGCAATCGAGCAAATTGATATTGGTGGTCCTGCTATGCTGAGGGGAGCATCAAAAAACTTTCCTCATCTGACAGTTTTATGTGATCCAGCGCAGTATGAAGAATATTTACAGGAAATGCACCGCTCAAATGGTGAACCATCTCTAGAGTTTCGGAAAAAGTGTGCCTTAAAGGGATTTTTGCATACGTCTAGCTATGATCAGGCGATCGCCGCATACCTGAGTCAGAACCTTAGCAAAGAGGCGGAATCACCTCAACACTACACCCTTAAAGGCAAACAACTACAATCTCTCCGTTACGGCGAAAATCCTCATCAAAGTGCCGCCTGGTATGAAACTGGTACGACTTCAACTGGATGGGCAGCTGCTACTAAACTTCAAGGCAAAGAACTCAGTTACAATAACTTGGTTGATTTAGAAGCCGCACGGCGGATTATTTCTGAATTCACCGATACACCCGCAGCAACAATTATCAAACATACGAATCCCTGTGGTGTCGCCTTGGGACAAAGCATTCAAGAAGCTTACCAAAAAGCATTCAACGCGGACTCTGTTTCTGCTTTTGGTGGAATTGTTGCACTAAACCGTCCGATTGATGCTGGAACTGCTACTGAGTTAACAAAGACGTTTTTAGAATGCGTGGTTGCACCAAGTTGTGATGCCGAAGCACAAGAGATTCTGGCTGCTAAATCAAAAGTGCGAGTCTTAATTTTACCAGATTTGAGTTGTGGACCGAAAGAAACTGTAAAAGTTATTGCAGGTGGTTTCCTGCTGCAAGCTTCAGATGACGCGGTAGCCAACACCAGTACATGGCAAATCGTCACCGAAAAGAAACCAAGTGATGATGAGTTAGAAGAATTGCTGTTTGCTTGGAAAGTTTGCAAGCACGTTAAGTCTAATGCGATTCTTGTGAGTGGCGATCGCACGACTTTGGGTGTGGGTGCAGGTCAAATGAACCGTGTTGGCTCAGTTAAAATTGCCTTAGAACAAGCTGGGGAAAAAGCCAAAGCAGCAATTCTCGCCAGTGATGGATTCTTCCCCTTTGATGATTCAGTCAAAACAGCAGCCGCAGCCGGAATTAAGGCAATTGTCCAACCAGGGGGAAGTATGCGGGATCAAGATTCCATACTCGCTGCTAATGAACTGGGTTTAGTTATGGTGTTCACGGGTATCCGTCACTTTCTACATTAAAAATATCTTTCCGAAGAGGGATGTATAATTTGAAGTAAGTCATAAGACATAGAAAAAATCCCAACTCTATGTCTTAAGACAGTAGAGCAGTTGCTGAAGTGTCACCCTTTAGAATTGTGATCTCATTTAACCTGTGATATTGTTTATATGGTGTGAGGAGTAAGTTGAAAACAAAAAGCGCTTGAAGTCGAAACACGGCCAGACGTTCAAGCGCTTTTTGCTTTGCTAAATTCAACACAGAAGGATCAGTTTTCAAAGTGTCACCTAGGTTACTTGCTCTTTGATAAAGTCAATGTTATTTTCTAGGAGTGTGTGTGAGGAGCAAGTGTAAACAAAAAGCATTTGGGATGGAAACACGGTAACACTCCTGAGTGCTTTTTGTTATCTTTTTTATCTTATAGGTGTGATCAAGCTCTCGTTTTTATAAGTCGGTACGGGTGAGCTTCTTGTGCATCTTTAAGCTCTGTAAGGCAGTGCTAAGCAATTCAAAATTGAAGAAGAATTTAGAAGTTAGAATTTAGGAGTCAGAATTAACGGTTCGGCTACGCTTACACTTGAAGCTGAGCGAAGCGATGCACTCAGCGTGGTCGTTGTGTCGAAGCTTCAATCAGTAAGGGATTCTGATCCGCCACTAATTGTTGACCACGCTCATCTTTGATGAGCGTGGAGGACTTAAACCCGCTTATTTATCCGCCTGTCGAAAGAATTTCCCAAGCTGAATTCTGGCTGGTGACTCCTGAATTCTTTCTTGTGAAAAACATCCTTTACTATGCCGTTCATTGACAAGTTGGACAATCTTGGACGGTATTTGAAATCAGTGAACAGCTATGGTAGCTGTTCACTGATTTTATTATTTCGGTTTGATAAGTTTCTATAAACTTGGGATCAATGAGTAGATTTGTTTTGGTGACAAAACTTTAGCTTTTCAGAACCTCAGTTTATTTACTGCATTTGATACGAATTCTCATCCTCATGAATTTACAAATATTTCCTGATATCTTCGATTGATTTCCTCAATTACTGTAGCCATTTGAGTCAATTTGACAGCACACAAACCAGCTAATAGTGCCAAATCTATATCGTTCACTACATCCTGATATTCGGAATTAAAAAAGCCTTCTTTATCATGCAGTTTGGAAATTTCAAAACTAAGTTCAAGCAAAGCCCTAGAAAGTTCCGTTTGCTCTCGAATAGCATACCCACAAGCCGTGAGAAGTCCGGCTAACTCTGGGTAACTCAGAGTATCTACAATGTCTACAATTTGGTTTACCATAGTTGTGGAAATCCATTTCTAATGGGTTTTACGGAAACTTGAGAAGCAACCTTCGGATTGGTGTCTGGTGTTGCTTCTCTTTTTCAAATTCATTGAAAGCTTTAAGCTTTCTTGCGTTAATTGATTGTATCTTTTTCCAAAGGACTGCTATACAAGCTATTGGGACATTTTTACCTCTTTATTCAGTGTTAGGAGTTGCGCTTGGCACGCTTTGGGCTTAGCGCAAAGTGTCCTGTAGGCATACACTCAATCGCCACTGAATCAGTTTTGGTTGTATCAGTCGCCTCATCCTCCTTGCAAAGTTCACATCTTGCACCAAGCCTCAAGAAGTGAGAACAAGGGCGTGAACAGCGATGGGAGGCTGATATCTTGCAGCTAACAAGATAAATCGTTCATAAATAAATAAATGTATGTAAGAAAGTGACATTAAAAACTGGAACACTCCTCAGTATAGTAAAGTATTTAATATAACTTATTTTTAGCATAATGCTACGTAAAAAGAAAGAGTAATAAGCGTGGGCAAATAGTGATGTGTTTTTTATTCCAGAATAAACAGCCTTTTTCTGAGGCGACTCCTGAGTGCGATCTCGTCGAACGTGTCTACAGCGTTGTTGCCTTTACCTACCTGGCGCTTGTCCATACTGATTGGCATGATTTTTGCACAAGCTAGATAGAGAAAGTGAATTTGATGGAGAAGTCAATGAACGTACTGAACCACAGAAATTTGCTCAAGAAAGCGGCTATTTTCGTAGCAGTCAATAGTGTTACCATTACATCCACATGAAAATCGGCATTTACCTGTTCATCATCGTCGGGGGTCTCCTCCAGGCCTGCGGCTCAGCTATGAACGCGCAGCTTTATCGCTCGTTGAAAAACCCGTGGCTCGCCTCACTGGTTTCTTTCAGTCTCATCGTCGCCTTTTTCATTTGCGCCGTCGCCGTTGTTCCAAAGCCGCTGCCATCCTTGCGAGACATCCAGCTAATGCCTTGGTGGGCACCCTTGGCTGGGTTAGTCGGCGCGGTAGCCGTGTATGCCGGGCTGAAGCTAGTCAGCGAGGTCGGTACGGGCACTTACAGCGCGCTCAACGTCAGCGCCGCGATCATTATGTCCCTCGCCATTGACCACTTCGGCCTGTTGCACGTTGAGCCGCACTCCTTCAACTTGATGCGCGGCGTGGGTACGTTTATGCTGATCGTTGGCGTCACGCTGATCTCGCGCTTTTAGGAGCTGGACCGGCGTCCGTCCTGTGGGATGAAATTTTCCCCTACCCATTCGCTGGGGAAATTAATTAAACGGATAGGTTTTCTGCTATATAAAACCTAGACAAGTCTAGACATTTACTTCTTTCTTCATAGGGAGCATGGGAGCGGTTATCCCTCGGAAAGCATTCACGCCAAAGCCCTGCGCGATACGCCACTTGCACCGTCCTTGGGAACCTCCGAAGTTGCCACAACGCGCTTAACCCGCGCAAGGCACTTCTCACCGGCAACGCAGTGGCTTAAGTTGATTGCGGCATTCAAATCCCTATCTATCACGTGTCCACAATGTTCACATGAATAAACACGTTCACTCAACAACAGGGTTTCTTTCTTGCAGCCGCAATTACTACAAGTCTTGGATGATGGGTACCATCTATCCGCAACTACAAGCTTGCTTCCAAACTTCTTGCATTTGTATTCAAGCTGGCGCTTAAATTCGTAAAATCCGCAATCGGCAATGGATTGAGCTAGTTTGTGATTAGACATCATACCGGAAACATTTAGGTCTTCCACCACTACAAGCGCGTGGTTTTTGCATAAGTAATGGGTGACCTTGTGAAGCGAGTCCTTACGAATGTTTGCTACCCGGTTATGATGTCTCGCTAGTTTAATCTTTAATTTATGACGATTGTTACTACCTTTGATTTTACGCGCCAAGGACTTAGACAATCGCTTCAGTTTTTGGATGTTCTTTTTGTAGGCTTTGGGGTTGGGGAACGTAACGCCAGTACTAAGTGTAGCTAGTTCTTTTATTCCCAAATCCACTCCAACAACATCCACTGGCTTAGGCGTAGGCTTGCATTCTTGTTCGTATGCAAATGCAATATACCAGTCGTCAGCTACTCGCGATATTGATAATTTAGTGGTTGTTGTATGGGGCAGTCCTTCATAGGTCTTAACCCATCCGATGGTAGGGAGTTTGATTCGTACACCACCCACAGGGATGGGTTTACCACTAGCATCAATTGTGAAAGAATCATTAATACCTTTCTTTTTGAACCTGGGGAAACCGCCTAATCCTTTGAAGAATCGAGCGTACGCATCACCAAGTTGATCAAAAGCATACTGCGTGATTTTTTGACAAATCCCTTTCTCCTTGATCCACTCCAACGAAGTCTTAACTTCATTGTTGAAAAACTTTTTGAGAAGAAACTTATTTGGCTTGAATCCATCGCTATATAAGCTTTTCCAAGTAGCCAAACCCCAGTTGTAAGTGAAGCGCGCTATACCTGCGTGCTTGCTCATTACTATTTTCTGTACGTAGGTTAGTTTCAACTTAGTTTTGATGGATAAAAGCATTGATCACCGGGGGTATGACTGGGAAAAAGAGCCAGCCCACAAACAACGAGTACTCGTGGGTGTCGACAGATCAACAAAAACTGGGCTCCCCACTCGCAACTTAATTTAATTTGATTAAACTCACCAACGTTGTCACCAAAGAAAGCTGGTCTTCAAAACGGAACGTGAAAGTTTCCCTTCATTGCGCTCCTCAACATCTCGGTGCTTGTCAGGCACACCTTATATAGCCAAACCAAGATAAGGCGGAATGTTAAGCGAACGTGAGGGAAGAAAAGCCAATCGCATCAGCCCATAGCCAAAAGCCCAGTCATAACGACTGGGCCTTAATAATAGGCAGTGGAGTTATCTCCCTTTTGGCTCAATATAAGAAGTTCAGATATAAGTAGTTAGGTTAATAATATCTACCACCACATGAATACCAATTCCGGAAAAGGAACCATAGATTTTTTAACTTCAAGATTGGAGCAGCTTTGGGTACAATCAGGCAGCAGTGAATAGCAAGGAGGAGAAAAGCTGTGAATGCGACTTATAGCGGCGGCTGTCAATGTGGACAAATTCGCTATGAAATCCGTGCTGAACCGTTAACTCTCTATTTGTGTCACTGCAAGGAATGTCAGAAGCAATCTTCTAGCGCTTTTGGAATGTCCCTCACTGTGCCACGAGATGCTGTTGTCATTATTCAAGGTGAACCAAAGGCTTGGAAACGTAAAGCTGATAGTGGACGTGAGGTGACTTGCCTGTTTTGCGGTGACTGCGGAACACGATTGTTCCATGAGCGGGCTTATAATCGAGAAACCATCAACGTCAAAGCTGGAACGCTAGATGACACGAGTTGGTTACGTCCTGTGGGTAACCTTTGGACAAATAGCGCTCAGCCGTGGGTGATGATTTGCGATCAGATGCTCAATTATGAGGGACAACCAGCAGATGTGCGTCCTTTGTGGGAGAAATGGGCACAACAGCATTCATGAAACTATAAAAATCACTGTTGCGACTCCTGTTTAACAGTCGCGTATGCCCAATCCAACCACGGTAGCAACGCCTCAATATCTGTCGTTTCTACTGTGGCTCCACCCCAAATCCTGATTCCTGGCGGTGCAGAACGGTAAGAGGCGATATCAAAAGCAACTTCTTGCTTTTGGAGAAGTTTCGCGATTTTTTTAGCGGATTCTGCTTGCTTCTCTGGACTTAAGTTTGTAAACCAATCATCAACAATCTTGAGGCAAATTGAAGTACAAGAACGGGTTTCTGGCTTCTCTGCTAAGAAAGCCGCCCAATCACTTTGCTCAACCCAACGGGCAATTGTCGCCAGATTTGCCTCACTACGACGAATCAAGCCGGGAAGTCCACCAATGCTGTCTGCCCAGAGTAATCCATCAAGCGCATCTTCCACACACAGCATTGATGGGGTGTTAATTGTGTCCCCTTTGAAAATTCCTTCAATAAGCTTACCTTTTTGTGCTAGACGAAACAGCTTCGGTATCGGCCAAGCAGGTTGGTAGCTTTCCAAACGTTCAACAGCACGAGGTGAAAGGACAATCACTCCATGCTGCGCTTCTCCTCCCAGCACCTTTTGCCAAGAGTAGGTCACAACATCTAACTTATGCCAGGGTACTTCCATCGCGAAAACGGCAGAAGTTGCATCGCAGATGGTCAAACCTTGACGGTCATCTTTGATCCAATCGCCATTAGGAACCCTAACACCTGATGTCGTGCCATTCCACAAAAACACCACATCATGACTAAAGTCAACTTGGTTGAGGTCTGGTAAACTGCCATAGGTTGCCTTAAGAACGTTGAGATTAGGCAACTTGAGTTCGTCTACAACATCTTTAACCCATTCCAAACCAAAGCTTTCCCACGCCAAGATATCAAGGGGGTACTTTCCTAACAGCGACCATAGTGCCATTTCCACTGCGCCTGTGTCGGAAGCTGGAACAATGCCCAAGCGATAATCTGCAGGAACACCAAGAATTGTTTTGGAGCGCTCAATGACTTCTTTGATGCGAGATCTGCCATCCTCAGAACGGTGAGAGCGACCTACGAAAGCATTTTCCAGCTTGGAAACAGACCAGCCAGGACGTTTGGCACAAGGACCAGAGGAGAAATTAGGAACTCGTGGCTTTGTTGTTGGAGGAGTAAGATGTGGTGACATACAAGGTACTTCAGTTATAGATGCGACCTAGTGAAAGGTCGTAACTCGCTACTACTTTACGCTTTGCTTTGTACCTAGGTCAACAGTCTAAATTTCTGAATTCCTACATATAATATAGATCCCTGCTCGCAATCAACAAAAGTTTCTTTTGAGACCGATTGATATCAACCGAAGTTTTCTTTGAGACTCATTAAGTTTCAGGCATATCATACCTAATACACTGGTTGAATAAATTAGGTGAGTCTGAATCGAACTGATGATAGATAACTGTTACTTCTTCTTCGGGGAAACAACCTCAAACTCGAAAAAACCAACGCGACGGTTATCAATGTAGACTGCGATCGCATGTTTACCAGTAGGATCGCCAGAAGCAACAGTCCAAAAGTTCTCAATGACTCCTTTTTTTGCTGACTGTGTGCGCTTTGTCACTGCTTCCATGCCATCGGCTGATATTAATAAATTTTCACCACTACTTGTACTCCAAGTTTCTGGAAGTTTCGGTAATCGAAGGACTTCTTTCCATGTCACTTCATTTTGGTTGTCCTTAAGCTCAATACGCCATCCGTAACGATTTCCTTCTTGATGTGGCACTTTTGTTGTGGGGACAAAGGACGTTTTACCGTTGCGATCGTCTCTTAAAACCCCAAACTCGGCTTGGTTAACAGTAATCGTTTTAGTATTGATTTGATTAGAAGATACAACGTCATTGACAGCAAAAGAAGATACAACCCATGATGTTAGCCAGCAAGATGATAGTACTATACCGTAAGCTAAATTTTTAACTCGCATCAGCTTTTTTAAAAAAGGACTTGTTAATTCATATATGAATCAACATCCTTTTTCAGATAAAATGCTGACATTTCTACTAGACCTCTCCAAAAATGATTTTTAGTGCAAGCGCGGTAAAGGTTTCATAGCCATTTTTGGAGAAGTCTACTGTAAAGAAGTTGGAAGTTGGAAGTTAAAAGAGAGTTTTGACTGAATTCTTTCTTATGAAGAGTTAAGCGTTCGGGTGTTAAGCGTTCCCTAATAACAAGAGCGCACCAGATAACACGACTCTTGCTGCGCCCTGATTCAAAATATCAATTAAAAATTAAAAAATATTTTTCGGAGAATTCAAAATACCAAAAACAGAAGGTGATTAACTTCACTACTCACGAAATGAGTTAACCCTGCAACGAGAGCCATGACTATCTAACTTGCTTAACGCATTCCAAGTCAAAGCTTCAACGATACCTTCGCTTTCTAAACAATGTTCTGCTTGAAAAGCCAAAACTGCAGCCTCAGTTTTTGCTCCAAAAATACCATCAATGGCACCAAAGTAGTAGCCACCAACTTGTAGGGGTTCTTGAACAGCCTTGACTACAGTTCCACTACTACCAAAACTTAGGATTGGCAAGCCAGCAAATCCGTTGGACAAATATGCCCAAGTTTGTTGTCCCACAACCCCATCTATTGTCAAGAAAGCAAGACACTGCAAGTATTTCACAGCATCTCTGGTTTGGTGATCAAAGTAACCTACGGTAGAAACTGACAAAGGAGACACTGATACAGTATCTAGTTGAGCAAGCCGCCGATTTAAGGCTTTCTGCATATCTTTAACAATTGAACCACAAGCACCAAATTGTAAGGTTGGTTTCTTTGTAGGGAGTTGAAGTGTAATAGACAGAACCATAATATCACTTTAAATATGTAAGCATATATTAAGGACTGATAACAGAATCGTTAAAGTTCCCTAACATAACTACGTCGAAAGAAAAAATATTGTTTTTTGATACCAGTAGTGTTAATTAATATTTTTTTGCTAGGATCGACCAACTTCAGTTATTTGACTTAACTACTAGCAGATTGCGGAGTATTGCTAGATATGTATGACATCCGTCTGTCAACAGAGTTTTGGATGTATCTAATTTTCATAAGATCTTTCAAAAGATGAGTATCTTTGGCGATTACTCTTTTATTTTTAGTAGTACAATTGTTCTATAGTAAGAAATTTTGGTCTTGGCGATGCTTCCAAAGGGACGGCTCTTATGAGAAAATCGCCAATTGCGCTGTGCTTTCATGTGGACAATTTCCTGTGAAGGTACCGCACTCTTGTCTTTATGTCCGTAGGACACAATGAACTTCTAAAAATCCAGTATTATTGAGTAACATGATGACACCACTGAAGAATGCAATTGCTATCCCAGATGACAAACAAGCAATTGCAAAATCAGACTTCGACCAACAATATTTAGAAGAAGCAGCTACTGTGCTCAAAAGCATTGTGGATGATAGTATTTCCTTCCAAATGCTTGCTGATGCGACTGAAACTATTCTGCGTCATGCCTTTTGGTTAGCCAAGCAAAAACAGAAGCGCTCTGTTAGAGAGTATAGAAGATTACTGGTCGATTATGGTTGGAAGGGTGAAGAAAAAAAATATCTCAAGATTGCAGCAGCATTTCAAATGTTCTCGCCTCAAGAGTTAGCACAAATAGAACCAAGCACTGTATATCGGCTAGCACAGAATAGCAATAAGTACAAACAAATTATAGATAGGCTTTTAGACTTAACTGCAATTACCCAAGAAGCTGTACGCTCTTTGATGAGAGAACCGCGCACTCCTAAAGAAGACAAACCTGAAAAACCAAGTATTTGGCGGCGCACAAAGAATGGCGGGAGGTACTGCCAAATTCCACCAATTCACGAAACTGATGAGCGAACTGGGACGACTTTACAAAAGATGATAGATAACGAAGGGTTGAGTGCACAGCATATTGTGGCTGAAGCTGTAGCGCTACGACAAGCTTATAAAGAAGGGCGGCTGACAGTCGTGGAAAAAAAGGTAAACTAAATTGTCCTGGAAGATGGCGATCTGCCGCTATGCAGAGCGCGAACGCGCAGCGTCTCGTAGAGAAGCTATCGCTTCAATAGTTATGCACCAAACAACATCCCCGATTTCTGTCAGAAGTTGGGGATTTTGGTTTTAGGCGATCGCTTCGCACCTGCTTTCCAGCATCGTCCCTGCTCTTCTTAATAGCGACACGCTGCTTTGTATCTCCTACGGAGACGCTGCTTTGTAAGTCCCAAAGGGACACGCTTACGCGTTCGCAATCATGCGTGCGCTTGCGCTCGATTCGTGCGCTTGCGCTTACATAATGACATTTCACGTTTAATTAGGTTGACTACTTAACAAAAGCCAATTTGTCAAGATTTCTAATTGAGGCAGTTCTATACTCTGTTTTTACTATAGAATTCCTATTTGAGTTTTGACGAAGCTAGGTACACCTTTATTTCTTCTTTCCTGTTAAGCGTTAAGCGTTCCCTTCCCCTACGAGTTCGTTCACCCTATGGCTAACGCCACGCCTTACGGCTATCGGGTGTGCGCAGAGCGCACGCGCAGCGTGCGCTTTGCGCTTACGCCAGATGCCTAGGTCGGGAAACCCTCATCAAGCACTGGTCTCACCAAATAAAACCGGATTCCTATAGTAAGCATGTAACTAAGTTTACTCATTTAATGAATAAATTCTATAGACTTATTGAAACTTCTTTTCTATTAGTTATTCACCTTAGTAATTGGTTTAACAAAACAGCACTGAAAGTTTATCTGAACTTCAAGAATAAAAAATCTAAGTTTCGTTATGAAAGAGCTAAAGTTTTGTTAAGATGCAAATGCTAGTCTCCTATGAACGAAAAATGCCAATCACGGTGTGAAGAAAGAAATAGGTACTAGCACTCTATAAGTTCGGGAGACAAAACAATGACTAGTTATATTTTTTTCGATGAAGCCCTTCAAATGCTCGTAAACGCCTTCTTGGGTTCGGTACTCCTACTTATGGTCTTTTCTGGCTTAGGTTTGGCACTTATCGAAACTATGGAAAAAACAGGTATTCGCCTAGACACCAGACGACTTCACTAAGAGTCGTCTTTCTGTAGAGGCTATCAGCACAGGGGCTTTGGTAAGGTAAGGTTGGGTTGATAAGAAGTCAAAAATTTATTATTTGTCGAAAACCATTAAGTTTGAGTGTTCGCTAGCAAGAAATCTTGGGAACACTGAAACATATAGAAGTCTCACAGCGTCGCACAATGACTTCCCAAGTACGAGTAAGTGTATCGCGATCAAGACGCTAGCAATGGAGTAAACTGTAATGGGTCTATTCGACAAAATGTTTGGTGGAGAAAGCCAAGTTCAAGAAGCACTGAGTCAACCGGAAGCAATCGCAGCAATTGCTTTGGCTGCTACAGCCTCAGATGGAAACCTCTCTGATGAGCAGGCACGTGGTATTTTATCAGTGCTGTCGGGTATGAAGCTTTTCAGATATTATTCCAACGATGAAATAAACAGGATGTTTGAGAAACTCCTGAATATTCTCAAGTGGGAAGGCATAAATGCTTTGTTTCATTCAGCCAAAGAATCTTTACCATACGACTTGCGAGAAACAGCTTTTGCGATCGCCACCGATTTGGTTTTAGCCGATGGAGTTTCTCCTCAAGAAGAGCTTGAGTTTTTAAACGATTTGTCTCAAGATTTGGGAATCTCTGGTTATATCGCTATACAGATTGTGCAAGTGATGTTGGTCAAAAATCGGGGATAGCTCACCCCGCCCCAAAGCCCAACGGTAAAGCCAATTGCCTGCTTTGGGAAATCCTCAAAGCAGCACGTTTAGCATTTGAACTCTCCTGGCTTTGAAAAAACCAGGATTCTAGACTGTTGTTACGCTTAACGCTTAACAGGAAACACGAAACAGGGTTGAAAATCTCGTGATGCCCGTATTTTCTCATTAGTTCATGTCCTAATCTACCTGGCAACGGCTATACCTTTTCAATGTTTTAAAGTTGTTTTGATTATAAATTTAATAAAAACATATAAAAATTTTACATTTCTTAACTTTATATTGTCAGCAAATTTGGATGAGGAGGGAAGGAGGGTTCCCTACACCCAGCCTACGGCACTCAGCGCCCCGTAGGGGTAAAGCAGCCGACGACATGGCACGATCAACCGCTAACGCCGGGGGGAGTATCCCCCCGGCAGACTTTGGCGCTCTTGCAACACACCCTTACCCCCGCACCCGTTGCGGCATTAACTGGGCTGTCTTGTTGAATTTCAACGAGAAATTTTGGAATCCAAAAGCTCTAAGTGTTATGCTGTAAGGCATTTGATTTGCATACTACTAGTACAATAAAGGCGGAAATAAAGCTACGATTCAAAATTAGCGAAAAGCTTATAATGTAAGCTTTTTGAATTTTGTTAGCGTACCGGGACGCAGTCCATTTCTGCTGCTTGCGAATTCCAAAGCAGCGGTACTAGGTGGCTAGACAACCTGCTAGCACTGATTTTCTTGGCGACTTCACTCTGAATTTTGGATTTTGAATTGCTTATGCCTTTCTCTGCCACCATTAGCCAACTGATTGAAGTTCTTTGTGCCGAAGCAGCAAACTTATCTGAAGCTGCTTTGGCAAATTTCAGCAGTGGAATTGAAACAGATTCCCGTATACTCAGCAGGGGTGAAGTATTCGTGGCTTTACGCGGTGAAAAGTTTGATGGACACGATTTTGTGCCAATGGCAATAGAAAAAGGTGCAATGGCTGCGATCGTTGATTTTGAATACGAGAATTCTAAATTTCCCGTCTTACAAGTCAAAGACACGCTCGAAGCATATCAAAAAATTGGTAGGTGGTGGCGTGAACAGTTTTCTATTCCAGTGATTGGGGTTACGGGTTCTGTGGGTAAAACCACAACCAAGGAACTCATTGCTGCTACTTTATCAACACAAGGAACAGTCCTCAAGACTTATGGAAATTACAATAACGAAATTGGTGTGCCAAAAACACTGTTGCAATTGAGCGCAGAACATGATTTCGCCGTTATTGAAATGGCGATGCGGGGAAAGGGGCAAATTGCTGAACTGACAGAAATCGCGCGTCCGACTATTGGTGTCATTACTAATGTGGGAACTGCGCACATTGAGTTACTGGGTTCAGAGGAGGCTATTGCTCAGGCAAAATGTGAGTTACTGGCTCAAATGCCCAAAGATGGTGTGGCAATCCTCAATTATGATAATCCGCTATTGATGGAAACAGCAGCGAGAGTTTGGCAAGGAGAAGTTTTGACTTATGGCTTTTCTGGTGGCGATATTCATGGCAATTTAATTGATAGTGACACCTTGGAAGTGACAGGAATGCAATTGCCTTTACCATTGCCAGGACGGCACAACGCAAGTAACTTTTTGGCAGCTTTAGCGGTGGCAAAGGTGCTGGGTATTGATTGGTCGTGTTTGAAATCGGGTGTGAGGGTAGATATGCCGGGGGGGCGATCGCAACGTTTTACTTTACTCAATGATGTGGTAATCTTAGATGAGACTTATAATGCTGCACCAGAAGCTATGCAAGCGGCGTTACATTTATTAGCAGAGACACCAGGAAAACGACGGATTGCTGTCTTGGGTGCAATGAAGGAATTGGGAGAGCGATCGCACCAGTTACATCAGCAAGTAGGAGAAACGGTGCGAAAATTAAATTTAGATGCTTTATTAGTATTGGTGGATGGAGAAGATGCTTTAGCCATAGCCAAGAGTGCCGAAGGTATTTCTCAGATGTGTTTTACAACTCATGCAGATTTAGTTGCCTCTTTAAAGACTTTTGTACAAGAAGGTGATAGGATTCTTTTTAAGGCAGCGCATTCAGTGGGACTAGATAAAGTGGTAAATCAGTTCCGTACAGAATTTGCTAAAGAAATTTTGTAGTTCTTAGCTGATGACTAATTGCGAATTGTGAATCGTGCGATTAGCAAATAGCGATTAACAAATAATAATTACTTAAGTGATGAACATTAATCTACCGCTAGAAACACAACGTCTTATTCTCAGGGATTTGACAAAATCAGATTGGGAAGGAATTCATAACTACGCCTGTGATCCAGAAGTTGTTCACTATCTGCCGTTTGGTCCTAATAGTGAAGAAGATACCAAGTTATTTTTGCAAACACAAATTAAATTACAACGCCAACAACCCCGTCGGCATTTTACTTTAGCAATTACTTTAAAAGATGACAAACAATTCATTGGTACCTGTCGCCTTTCGATAACAAATCCAGACAAGCTAGAAGGTTCAATTGGATATAGCTTAGATAAGCAATATTGGGGGCAAGGATATGCAACCGAAGCTGCAGGAAAAGTCTTACACTTTGGTTTCCAGCAACTCAATATGCATCGGATTTTTGCAACGTCTAACCCGAAAAATACTCTCTCAATGCGAATTTTGGTAAAAATCGGGATGCGACAGGAGGGGTATTTGCGAGAGTATGAATGGGTTAAGGGTGAGTGGCAAGATTCGTTGCTGTATGCGATCGTTGATCGTGAATGGATACAGATGCAGATTCGCAATTTCAACTGAAGTTTTAAGAGGGAAAAGGGAGCAGCCAAGCACCCGAGCACCCGAGCGCTTGGCTGCACCCCTGCTGCCTTAATGATATAGCTATAGCCAACTCTATTAGGACGTAGGGAACAGGGAACACTTGGTCGGTCGTTCGACAAAGCTCAGGGCGGCGCAGTGCATCGCGCTTAACGCTTAACAGGGAATAGGAAATGCTTAACTTGTCAAGAAGTTTGAAAGTCTCGTAATGTCCATATTTTTTCATGAGTTCATGTCCTAATCTACCTGGCAACGGCTATAACTATTGATTTTTTCATATCATCTCCCAATGTAGGTGCCGATCGTTTGGGGTGAGTTTTGTTTTATAGCTTTAATGACGGTTTTGTGGAAGTGTTATTTCCATTCGATTACTTTCCAAGCGCAAGTGGGGATATACACGGTTACGTTCTCAGGTAACGAGTGTAACAGGTTTCCATTCGATTACGTTCCCCTGCGAGTGGAGACCAGGCGATCGCGCAGAGTTCTACCATCTGCTTGCAGTTTCCATTCGATTACTTTCCCCAGTAAGTGAGGACTTTCTGCTTTCCTTCCCTGCCGCTGAGCAATCTGTTGGTTGAGAATTTCCAGCGCTTTGACGTATTGCAAATCGTCTTGAGTCCCAATCTTGTTACTAGCACGGACGAAGAGTTCTTGCTGCTGCTCATCGGTGAGTTCCACATCCACATCAGGTCCGATGCCCGCGCGGTTAATATCGCGACCGCTGGGGGTGAGATACTTCGCTATGGTGACAATCAAACCAGAGCCATCGCTCAAGTCGAGCGGCGACTGCACCAGCCCTTTACCAAAGGTTTTGCTGCCCACCAACACCGCTCGTTCGTTGTCTTGCAGGGCACCGGAGAGAATTTCACTGGCACTGGCAGACTCTCCATTCACTAGGACGACCAGAGGTTTGTCGGTGATTGCGGTTCCGTTGGCGCTATCTTGCTCAGACACGCCTTGGCGATCGACCGTAGACACAATCAACCCGTCCTGAAGCCACATGCGAGCAATCTCAATGCTGGAATCGAGCAACCCGCCAGAGTTATCCCGCAAATCCAGCACATAGCCGACTACGCCCTGCGATTCTAAATTGTCTATTGCTGATCGCATTTCATCAGCGGCTTTAGCATTGAACTCAGTCAACCGAATATAGCCGACAGCACCGCCAGGTCCTTGTTCAACAAAGAAGCGGACTGGGTTAATTTCAATACGGCGGCGTTGCAGCGTATAGTCTTGCTCTTGCCCGTTGCGCCGAATCGTTAAGGTGACTGATGAACCCACAAGTCCCCGAATCAGGTTCACCGCCCCATTCGTATCCAAGCCCTCCGTGCTCCACCAACCTTACTCAAGAGCAATGGGAATTAATTGAACCATTAATTCCAATCTCGCACATTCTGACTTGCTTGAATTTGCGCGATACGCATCATTGCGTCTGCCCAAAGGCGATCGCACTCAAGCTGCGATCGTAGCTAATACTTTTCTCTCTTATCTAGAGAATCCATAGCGAACTATAACAGACAATTGAATAAAAACCCGCGCTAAGCGGGCTGCACACAACAAAACTATGAATTAGAACAAAAAATCTTGACTTAGCTAAAATACTTCATTTCAGCTTCCAGTTGGCGAACCAAACTGTCGTCGCCTTTGGCTCTAGCTACTTCTAGGCGATGTTGTAAGCTTCTGATGATATTCAGTTGATGTGTTTTCCGTGCCTTTTTTACGACTTCCACTCTGTTCTTAATCATTTAATCGTTTACCTATTGTGTTTCTATAAATATCACCTTTCCCTAACATAACAAATTTTTCGTAGCTTATGTTACAGACAAAAGAAATTTAATATATATTAATCAACCAGAAATATATTGCATCCAGATGCATCTTCATCTCATGATCACTATGCTCAGCGATTTTGGCGATCGCGATATTTATGTCGGCGTGATGAAGGGAGTTATTTCCCAAATCAACCCAGAACTGAGAGTGATAGACTTGACGCACCAAATACCGCCGCAAAACATTGCAGCGGCTAGGTTTTGCCTGATGAATGCTTACCCTTACTTTCCGGATGGGACAGTGCATTTGGCAGTCGTCGATCCGGGTGTAGGAGGAAGGCGACGAGCGATCGCAGTAGAATTTGCCAAAGGGTATCTAGTCGGACCAGATAATGGTATCTTTAGCGGATTATTGAGTCAAAGTCCGGCAATGCTCCAGCGGGGAGACTCACTCAGGGCAATCACAGTTGTAGAATTAACAAACCCTGATTACTGGAGAACTGCTCAACCCTCCAGGACTTTTCACGGGAGGGATATCTTTGCACCAGTTGCTGCACACCTTGCCTGCGGAGTCCCCTTGACAGAACTGGGGAATTTCATTCATCCCGCAGCTTTGGTACAACTGGACATAGCAGAATGTATTTTAACAGAAACTGGTATTGTAGGTTCGATTCAATATATTGACCACTTCGGTAACTTAGTCACCAACATTCCACAGAGTTACATCCAAGGCAAAACCTGGTATGTGAAAGCAGCTGGGTTAACGATCAGAGGATGTGAAACTTATAGTGATGTCAAAGTTGGGGATGCGATTGCACTGGTTGAAAGTCACGGCTGGGTAGAAATTGCTATCAATAGCGGTAACGCACAATCACAGTTGCACCTCAAGTTTGGAGATACAGTAGAAGTGGCTTTTGAAAGCTAGCAGTTTTTTGTGAGCCCAGAAGCAAGCGTCAGATGAAAATTTCTCAAACCTCAGCCAAGATAACACACCAGAAAAGGTTCTTATCATAGAAATTGTAGGTAAAAAATTTTTGGTTATCACGACCAACTCATTCAAATCCTAAATCTAAAATTGCTATGATTCAGCAAACAGTATCTGCACCAGAAATTTATCAAGGTCAGTTTGGCGAATTTACGATAACTGAGGGCGATCGCACAGGCGTAATCATCTACCGCGCGGGGTTAATGGTAGCTGCGGTGAGTTTTGCCATAGGCAGCGCTTTGGTTTTGCTAAACAATAACCCAGATTTTCAACTACTAACCCTTTTGTATGCCTGTTTCAGTGTTGGTCTTGGTGTCAGTTTACTAACGATTCACATATACATGGCATTTCTGCACCGAGTTTTACAAGTTTTTTGGGTTATTGGCAGTGTCACTGCAGTCATACTGGCATTATCTAACAGTGAACCTTTAGCCATAACCATTTACACTCAACCACTCACCTTGCTGGGAGTAGGCTTTATCTTTGCAGCCTTAACAGGGATTTACTTCAAAGAAGCATTTTGCTTTAATCGTTTTGAAACCAAGATACTGACACCCATGATTCCATTGCTGTTGCTGGGACATATGTTTGGTATTTTGCCAATACAGGCAGAAAAGGTCATACTCGGACTGTGGGCAATTTTGTTTTTGGTGTTTGCCTTACGTAAGGCAGTACAAGCAATTCCTCCGGATATTGGAGATAAATCTGTGTTTGAATATCTGAAAGCAAATCGTTCAGATAAGGTGTAATGCCTGCAAAAGTTCCTTACAAAAACCAAAAATTCCCCAAAATTCGTTTACTCAAACGGCGACAAACGTGGACGCTTACCCTTCAAGGATGGGTGAGTGTGTTCGCAACTGCCGTTCTTTTTTTGATTTTCACGATAACTCACATACATTCATTTCTGGCAGTCACTTCTCCCATCAAAGCAGACGCACTAGTTGTGGAAGGATGGATAACAGACGAAGCACTTCTACAAGCGTTTAGCGAATTTTCCAACAATTCCTATCGGCAAATTTTTACAACAGGAATTCCGGTGGAAAGAGGGTTTTATCTCGCTGAATACAAGAATTATGCAGAAATTGCTGCAGCCACTCTCAAAAAACTGGGCGTGCCAAAAGAAAAACTAGTCGTTGTTCCTACACCTCACGTTATTAAGGATCGTACTCATGCATCTGCTGTGGCATTTCGTCAGAAGCTCTTAAATTCAAATGACCAGTTAGAATCAGTTAATCTGTTTACGAATGACGCCCATGCTCGTAGAAGCTGGTTGATATACAAACAAGTCCTTGCTCCCATCAAAGTAGGTGTGATTGCTGCGAATCCATCAGATTACGATCCAAAGAAATGGTGGGTTTCAAGCGAAGGTGTGCGAACAGTCATTTCTGAAATTATCGCTTTTATTTATGCGCTATTTGTAAATTGGAAAGTTTGAAAAAAACGTAATTTTACGATCACTTTCTTTAAAGCTAGGAGACGAGAACAGTTTAGAGGTTATATCATGTCCGGATGAACACTTATAAAAAACGAAGAACCTCACCCCCATCCCCTCACGCCAGGTGCTACAACGGGGCGGCAGCTTTTCGGGGGAAACTTCCCCCGAAAACGTGCCTTGGGAAGCCCCCGCAGTCGCCACAACGGTCAAAGCTCGCCGGGGGAAGCTTCCCCCGGCAGACTTTGGGGGAACCCCAACGCCAGATCCCTACGGAGGGAAACCCTCCTGCAGGACTGGCTCCCTCCGGGTTCACCAGTCGCCTACGGCGGGAAACCCGCCTGCAGCGCTGGATTCACCGCAAGGCGCTGCTCTCCGCAACGCACTGGCTCTCCTTGCTAAGGAGAGGGGTGCCCGATAGCGTAGCGTGCCGTTAGGCATAGGGCGGGGTGAGGTTTTTTATTGTAAGTAATTAACCGAACTTGATATTATAAGTTTTTCCTATTCCCTGTCTCCAATTTTCTATCCTTTACTGAGAGCGATTGCTTATTCGGTTCCAAGCTTTGACTATGAGCCGTAAATCTTTGGGTAGGCTATTTTGAGAAATGTCGTTGTATTTAACCGTACCATCGCGGCTAGTCAGAGTGTATGTGATGTAATCAGCAGCGCCGTTGGGTGCTGGATAACTTAGGTTTCGGAATTCATCGCTTTGCCGTTCAAGCAATTGCTGAAACCTTTCTACAAGTTCATGAGGAATGCGGCGAATGCGACGCTCAGAATCATTTGTATCACCAATCCGAACACGAATCAGACGTCCGTCGTCGAGCAAAACAGTTTCGTATGTTCTGCCAGCAAAGCCACCACTGGAGATTTGTCGAAAAATCACACTGCTATCTAAAGGTGGTGGTAACTCACTTCTGGGGATGGAAATTGGCTTGAGCGATGTATTATTATCATCAGCAACTGGGCTAGCCTTTTCATCAAGAAAAACAGCACCTGATTCGCCAACACGATAAACCAAGCGTTGTTGTCCATCACTGACAGTGACCTCCCAACCTGGTACTATAACTGCAGCACATACAGTTGACGGATCTGCTAGACCCAAACAACTATCGGGCCATTGTCTTTGTTTGACTTCAACTATCCGTACTTGCGAAATCGGTGCTCCTAAACGCTTAGAGGCTCGTACCAAAACTCTCTCAGCAATGTCTCTGGGTAAGTTAACATTAGGTGTTTCACCATACTGCTGTGAAAGTTGAATGCGAGAACCGCGCTCATCAGTGAAAAACACCCAACGATTTAGCCCAGCAGCTACTGTAACTTGCCAACCAGAAATGGCGTTGTCACAAGGATAAGCATTATTCTGAAGCTCGCACCCATTCCATCGAGTTGGTTGAGATGCAACAATCGAGAGCGAACTTGCAGGTAAACCCGACTCTTCAGTTGCCCGACGCAACACAGCATCTCTGACTATTGCCGGTAACTTGCCTTCACTGAAGTTGCTTTCGTTTTTATTAAACCTGATTTTGGAACCTGTTGCATTAGTATGATAAACCAAGGTTTGGTTAGTTGCTTTGACAACGACCCGCCAACCCTTTTCTAAAGCCTGAGTACAAGCTTCATCTGACCTTGGTAAGTTCAAACAGCCATTGTTCCAAGTCTGCTGTTGAGCTTGAATGATAGTAAATTCAGACGTTGGTAAATTCAAGCGTTGGGATGCGGCTTGCAAAACAGCATCCTCTATATAATTTGGAAAGTTTTGTGCCACACTTGTCAGAATATACGGATTTGCTAAGCGAATAGAACGCCCATTGCTATCGGTATGATAAATCCATGTTTGATTACCATTCGAGAGGACAACTCGCCAACCAGGAACTAATGCTTGAGTGCAAAGTTCGTCTGGATTCGGTAAATCCATGCATCCGTTACGCCAAGTCCGTTGAGTGTAGTCAATAATTTCTAGTTTTTTAGTCGCAGTTGGTTCTCGGTTAGATAAATCTTGTAGTATCGCAGAAGCAACTGTACGCGGTAAGTTATTAGTTTTAATATTTTCTTTTAGGACTTGGTTTGCCGTATCTGCAAAATAGTTTGCGGGGGCAGCAGTCGCACTTTTTATAGCCCATAAACTGCAACCAACAGACAAAATCCCAGATAAAACTAACGCTGTGAAAAATTGTGCTTGTTTCGTAGTACTATAATTTTTGAGAGTGTTTTTCATAGAAGTAAGATAAAGTTAAGTATAGTGAAGATAATAAATTTAACGTCTGTATATTAGTGAATAGATATTAGTATGCGTCAACAGACAGAAACTAAGAACTATAAACTCTATCCAGAACAAATGAGTTTATTATCCCTCATAATAAGAAGGATTTGGGATAATTAAAGCGCCTCTGTTTCGAGACAGATGTGAAGACAGACGTGACTATTATTGTCTGTTGTTCCTTTGTTTTTATACTAGATTTAGGTCAGGTGAAAAGACCTCACCCTACTGAGTGACCTGATTGGGTGATTTAGAGGGAGAAAAACTCAGAATGATTACTGATTGACATCCTCCCCAAGAAAGCAACTTGTCTCTTGGTGACGATTCGGGCAGGCTCACGCGCAAGAGTTCGCTGCTGATTCGGTTGTGAGCTTCGATGTTGAGTATATGTTAGCACATATAATCGACCAGACGGCAGAAACTATAAATCTTGAAAAAAGATAAACAATATATGTTACTAGTATCGCTAAGCGGGCATGCTATGTACAAGCAACATAGCAACTTTTGCCCATTGCTCTAAGTCACTTTTGATAGTTTTCTCATACAAAATCTAATTTTTTTTACAAGTAGATGATGAAAAAATTGGTGAAGTGGTGCCACAGGCTTCTATCGCAGGAATCTCTGGCAATTAAGAAACAGTCATTTTTCGTACTTTTGGTAAGTTTAAGTATGGTAGGTGCAATTCTGCTTTCGTTTCCTTTATATGCTCAAAATACTCCTTTGCGTCCGCAGACATCTGAGTTACGCGGGGTGTGGTTAACGAATATAGATAGTAATGTGCTGTTTGCGCGTGATCGCCTGCAAAACTCTTTACAAACCCTGAAAAACTTAAACTTTAACACTGTATATCCTACTGTTTGGAACTGGGGTTGGACACTGTACCCGAGCAAAGTGGCACAAAAAGTTACTGGGCGATCGCTTGATCCAGCCCCCGGACTGCAAGGTCGAGATATACTCAAGGAAATTGTCACACTCGGGCATCAAAAAAACCTAACAGTCATTCCCTGGTTCGAGTTTGGCTTTATGGCACCCGCTGACTCACAACTCGCCAAAAATCGTCCGCAATGGCTGACCAGCCGCCGTGACGGTAGTAAAATTTGGAAAGAAGGTGCTGAGAACCGGGTTTGGCTAAATCCCTTTCACCCTGAAGTTCAACAATTTATACAAGATTTAGTTGTCGAAATCGTTAAAAACTACGACATTGATGGTATTCAGTTTGATGACCATTTCGGCTTGCCGTATGACTTGGGATACGACGCCTACACAGTCGCATTGTACAAAAAAGAACATCGCGGTAAAGCTCCTTCAACAAATTCTCAAGACGCTGAATGGGTAGGGTGGAGAGCTAATAAAATAACTGACTACATGAAACGGGTATTCCAGGCAATCAAAGCAACTAAGAAAAATTGTCTTGTCTCTGTATCGCCTAATCCTCAGGAATTTTCCTACAAATCCTTTTTAGCAGACTGGCAAACGTGGGAACGACTCGGACTTATTGAAGAACTGATTATACAAATATACCGTGATGACTTAAATGTCTTTGTTCAAGAACTTGAGCGCCCAGAAGTGAAAGCAGCACAAAGTCATATACCAGTAAGCATAGGTATTATGACTGGGTTAAAAGCCAAACCCGTATCCATGCAACAAATACAAACACAAATACAAAAAGTGCGAGAACGCAACTTTGCTGGAGTCTCGTTCTTTTTCTACGAAACCCTATGGAATATGACTGGTGAAACACCACAACAACGTCAAGCTAGTTTCCAGAAAATTTTCCCAACATCAGTTGCTTATCCAAGTCTGCTGGCTGGTTGGAAACCTTAACAAGTAGAAAAGTGGGGAGAAAAAGTAAAGGTGGGTTTTCAAACCCACCCCTACTTCAAAATTCAAAAAAGAGCTAATAGTTCTTCACAGCAGAGATTTTTGCCTTGATTTACTGGCTTTGCCGCTTTTGTTCACGCATTTGCTTCCATTGTTGCTGCTGTTCTGGAGTCAGCAGGGCTTGCATCTGAGTTTTGGTATTTTGCCTAATTTCTTTCATTTTCGCTTTTTGGTCAGCGGTCAAATTCAAGTTTGGCTTTTTACGTTGTTGCCTAGCCTGCTCCTTTTGAGTCCGTTGCTCTGGAGTGAGCAGCGCATCAATTTGTTTTTTACTAGATTCCCGAATTTCTTTCATTTTCGCCTTTTGGGCATCAGTCAGGTTCAACTTCGCTTGCCATGCCTCTGCACGGCTGCCTGGAGCTGCAACGGCAGCATGAGTAAAAATTACTGGGGAGGTAGCGAACATGACCATGATAGCTGCGGGCAAAAGCAAAGCTTTCATCTTCATAACAAAAGTCGAAATTTCTTGTAGGTTTAGGTGGCCAACAAGGGATCCGCTTGTTGTATTATCTTAGACTGGGCAAAAATGAGAATGGTTCAATGAAACCGAAGAAAACTTTTAGGAGTTTCTTTTATAGTTTTGTATTCATCACTACAGTTTTCCCCGAATGAAAGTGTGATGAACAACACTACATTTTAACCGCCAATTCCCAGACGCCCTGCTAAACCCGGAGTGAGTGGAAGCAGAGTAGCAACCATCAAAAACAAAGCCAAAAGACCCAAAGCAGCGCGTGCATCATCGGGTTCGCTAATTTCATTCAAGCTGGGACGTTCTAAATCTCGTTGTAAAAACACAATCACAATTGCCCAGTACAAAGCTAAAGGAGTACCCAGAGATACTAACACCAGCACAATTAGAGTTGCTACTGTTGCTCGTCCTGCAATTTTTCGTCCATAAATCGCTTGGACAATACGACCACCATCTAGTTGACCTGCTGGCATTAAATTTAAAGCAGTAACGACCAACCCTAACCAACCAATGACGACAAGTGGATGTATATCGACCAAAGGTGACTGTAATGCCGAACCAAGAATAACTCGCGCCAAAGTTCCCACCAGAATTGAACCAGAGAAAAACTCATTTGGCAATTGAAATAGACTACCTTTGTGAGAAAGTAGCAATCCAGCCACCAACATTAATAAAGATACAATTCCTCCAACAGCTGGTCCTGCTAGGGAAATATCGAATAGTACCTTGCGGTTAGGTAGTAAAGATTCAAAACGAGTAATAGCACCGAACGAACCAATTTGTATCGCGGGAAGAAAGTAAGGCCAACTGAGGCGGATCTGATGACGACGGGCGAGCAACCAATGACCGATTTCGTGAGCTATCAAAACTGTTAAAATTCCAGCACCGATGGGTATAACTTCTCGGAAACGTTCTGGGTTGGAAAAGAAATCAAAATTCAGGAGTAGCCCTGCAGTTTCCAAACTTGTAGCAATTGTTCCCACCAGCAAGATAACAGCAAAAACTTTCTGCGGTAATGTCATCGGACGGGGGTCATTGCGACTGGGAAGCACAATGATTACAGGTTTGCCATCTGTATTTTCCACTATAAATAGACGATATTTATCACCTAAACGTTCTTGCAAACTCGCGCTTAGAGTGTTATGAACCGCTTCTGGCTCTCCTCGCAGGTTTCCTTTAAAGATAGCCCCTTCCTGGTAAGCAATGGTTTCTGTGGTAAAAAAGGTATCAAGGCCGAAAATACCTTTAATCATGTTCAAGTCTTCTTCAGGAATTGATAAGACTTCAGGTTTTAACTGTGCAGTTCCTTCCGGAAGATTGGAATTATTTGTAGGACTACCTTGCTGCTGGACCTCAGCTTCAAGCCTTTGGGTTGCCCGTTGCCTGAGTATTGCATCCTGTCCGGCTGCTCGCAACTGTCTTCCTAAAAAGACGTACACTCCGGTGGATACGACCAACAAGAACAATATGCCTACTATATTGACGTAAATTCCAGCTGCAAACAAACCAAAAAACAGCAACCAAGGAATCATCAATACCACCGACTGTAACCAGGCTAAGATTCCCAGCTTGCCATAAGGTCTGGCGCGATAAAAGCCCCAACCTAAAATTCCGAAAGCGACCAGCACAACAGTGGCGACAATAGGTGTTTCTGAAGAAGTCAACATCTTTTAACCTTTTTAAACTTTTGCTTTTGAAACCAAGCCTGAGTAAGTCAGTTGTTCGCCGATATTAAACGGATATTAATAATTTATAACGAGGCTGTCGCTGATTAAAGATTGATGTGGCGAATTAGCGTGATATTGAGTCAGGCTTAATTATAGCGGTTCTGATTTGAATCACATACATCACCACGAATAATGTGAAAGTGCATGCACTTTCACTACAGATAGTGTGTATTACACCCAACACCACCAAGCGCTACAGTCATATAAGTAAATTGCGCGCCTCCGTCAGAGGAGACACGCAATACCATTATGTTCAAGTGGACTTGACATTCAAAAAGTATTATGCAGTCTGGGACAAACTTGCTTGATTCGTGAAACTAAGTTTTTCGGTGTTATCCTAAATTAATTTATTTCCGTATTAGTTCCCAATAGGTGGAGCAAGAGCTACACGCGGAGTTCCACCACCACCGACGCTATTTGAGCTATTGTTATCAACAATGTGAAGTGCTTGGAATAGCTTCATAAAGTCTTCATAAAATGAACCATTAGATCCCTCGAAATTGTAACCAAAGGTGTTGCGAAACTCTTGTGTGACTCCGTCCTCTACTGCAAAGTAGTGAGCATCCCAGCCTGCGTCGTCAACAACGTAAGCACCATAATCTTGCAAGGCATGAAATAACTTTTTAGCAGCAGGTGTTTCCAAGTTGAGATTTTGTTCGGTTACGTATGCAGGAACTGCCAGTAGTGTCCCCTGTACCAGAGAGGAGTTTTTACCGTGGTATTGGTTAGCTGCATTGGCATCTGCTCTATCTGCAGGCCAGCGATGCCCGGGATTAGACTTAGAGTAGTAGAGGTATTTTTCGCCCCAAATGACAACTTTTAAGGCATGACGAATTGGTTGATCGCTAGTTAATTCACCTTTGCGAATAGAACCACCAATCGACGAAAGACCAGAACCAAAATGTGCTCCACCTATTCCATCACTGTAAATATCAACATTTGGAAAACGCCAACCGTAGATGTCGCCTCCTTTTTTACAGCGAGCAAGAGGTTCAAGCTGTATGAGAGTTTTTCCATCAGGCATCAAGAAGGCTGATGCGTTGTTGGGGGTGTGATATGGGTTATTCGTGGCGTCTGGAACGATAAGGTCGTCTGGAATCGGCAGCCAGGTGTTCATAGATGTGGTGCCTTTACAGCGTCCTTCACCCCAAGCACCAGGAGCATAAACTTGACGCCACGGATCACTATCCTTGAGTTTGAAGAAATATTCTTTATCTGCTGCAGCATAGCCAGCTTTTCCAATATTTGCGGGAATATAATTTGCACTCGAACCAATTGGCATATTCCAAGGTGATGTGGATGCAAATGGCCAAAGAAATTTGTCACGTGTAGAGGTTTGACCAGGACTAGGGGTTGCAAAACAGTTAATAAGTAGAGCGGCAATGACACTAGCGACAAATGCAACTGTGTAAGACATCCGCTTACGCCTTGTCAAAGGTTGAGTAATGCTCATCAAAAAGCCACTCCTCAATTATTTTCCGTAATAATGCTATTTCTTGGCATGGTTAATCAGATAATGTGCTTGCCAATTATGCCCGTAATATCGTACATAAAGTCGTTCACATTTTTACAAACTTGTCTTTTTTTAAAGAAAAACTTACAAGAATATAAAGTTTTGATTTGGAAGTCATTTATTCTTCCTTTTATTTGCGATACATGGCATCATCATTCTACTTTTCCATTTTAAAGCATTATATTATACTTCTCATGGCTAAGAAGAGTTTTCCGGATAAAGACGATAATCTTTTTAAATCAGCTTGAAGTGATGTTGTTATATAAAATTTTATACTTAATAAATAATGTATAAATAAATAATTTAAAAAATAAATACTGAAATATACTATCTAACCCTCAGATCATATAAGTATATATACTTTTATGTACTAATATAAAATAAAAGATAAAAAGTAACGTTAAGTAAACATTAGCGATCAGAACAAGGGACAACAAAGCAAATGCATACCAAAATTTGTATGCCTTGTGAAGGTATCCTTGTTTGGCTTTAGACAGTAAAACCTTTTTCAGTTTAAGAGGAAGATAAGGGAGTGAACTGGCAAACCCTTACACAACAAAATTATCGACGCTACGATCCAATGGCGATCGCCCGCTACTACCGCTACCGTCCTTGGCTAGCTTGGATGCGGGCGATAAAGATTATCTGGTTTTTTGCAGTATTTATTCTTAGTCTCAAGTGGGATCAATGGCGAAATCAAGAGGAGCAAAACAAGTTCAAACGAGCGACTCAATTGCGGCTGTTGCTAACCCGCCTTGGTCCGACGTTCATTAAAGTTGGTCAAGCCCTCTCAACACGACCAGACTTGATACGTAAAGATTATCTAGAAGAACTCATCAAGCTGCAAGATCAGTTGCCAGCTTTTGATAGTGGACTGGCGTATAAAATTATTGAAACCGAACTAGAACGTCCAATTAGCGAAATTTTTAGTTCGTTGTCCTCATATCCCGTGGCTGCAGCTAGTTTGGGTCAAGTTTATCGTGGTCGTTTGATGAGCGGCGAAGAAGTGGCGGTGAAAGTACAGCGCCCCAACTTGCGCCCAACTCTTACACTTGACCTTTATCTGATGCGATGGGCGGCTAGTTGGTTAGCTCCTTGGTTACCCTTAAACCTCGGTCATGACTTGGCAATGATTGTGGACGAGTTTGGCACCAAGTTATTTGAGGAGATAGATTACATCAACGAAGCCCGCAACGCGGAGAAATTTGCTAATAACTTTCACAACGACCCCCAGGTTAAAATACCGGCGATATATTGGCGTTACACCAATGTCCATGTTTTAACCTTAGAGTGGATTAACGGCTTCAAACTGACCGAAACAAACAAAATCCGCGCAGCAGGTTTAGATCCAGAGTTAGTCATCCAAGTTGGCGTGACTTCTGGTTTACAACAACTCCTAGAGCATGGCTTCTTCCATGCTGATCCACATCCAGGTAATTTATTTGCCATGCCCGATGGTCGTATGGCTTACATAGACTTCGGGATGATGGATCAGTTAAATGAAACCACAAAAGAAACTCTGGTAGATGCGCTCGTACACGTAGTTAATAAAGAATTCGACGAATTAGCCCAAGACTTTGTGAAGCTAGGTTTTCTCAGTCCAGACACGGATATTCGTCCGGTTGTACCAGCATTGGAAACAGTTCTGGATAATGCTATTGGCAAAAATGTAGGGGATTTTAACATCAAAACCATTACTGATGAGTTCTCGGAACTGATGTATGAATATCCTTTCCGAATCCCTGCACAGTTTGCTTTGATCATTCGTTCTGTGGTAACGCAGGAAGGAATTGCCCTCAGCCTCAACCCGAATTTCAAACTTGTTGAAGTAGCATACCCATACGTTGCAAGGCGCTTGTTGACAGGCGAATCTCCACAACTGCGGCGACGTTTGCTGAATGTGCTTTTTAAAGATGGTAAATTCCAGTGGTCTCGGTTAGAGAATTTGATTGCGATCGCCCGCAGTGATACTAACTTTGACGTATTACCTACGGCTCAATTGGGATTGCAATATTTACTTTCTGATGAAAGCAAGTTTCTGAGGCGACAGTTAGCGCTTGCTCTTACTGAAGATGATCGTCTTCATACAGAAGAAGTCCAACGCTTATGGAATTTGGTCAAAGATGACTTAAAACCAACTCGCTTATTCAACGTAGCGATTGGAGTTTTGACAGAATTTTCCCGAGAGGGAGTAGCTGCTATTCTACCGAAAGCCTTAAAAGAATGACGAATTATGAGTGAAAAATTATGACTAAATATTATTATTCATAATTCCAAACTCATAATTCCGTACTCAACATCTACAGGAGTTTTCATGTACTATATTTCTCAACATCCACCCTATTTTCTATTCGTTGTTGGATTATTTGCAGCATTAGTTTGTGACCTCGCGTTATGGGGAACGCTGAAAGTTATTGTTCATAAATGGCAAGACGATGGTGCAGAAACTTCTGGTTCTCGTCTACCGATTAGACATTTATCTATACCATTTATAGGAATTACTGTTGGTCTTGGTGTATTTCTCTGTTGCGGTTTTGAAATATTTGGCTTTCCGCCCTTAATTGCCTATGGAATTGGTATACCAGTTGCTCTTATAACTGCCTTGCTGATTTGGTTACAGTTGGGAAGTATGCTAACTTTTGTAGAACGCCAAGGAATACAAGCTCTAGATTTAGATTCTTAGCAGGAAAATCACTCGTTAACAAATCAGGGTACCTCATATCTTGCACCTCCGGCTGAGTACGCCCAGAACTGAAGTTCGTGGCTCATAAACCAAGTCCGTTAAAACGGAACGGCACATGCTTTAAGTCGGGAAACTCTAGCCGAGCAGTGCCTCCTGAAAAACTTACTCAGCCCGTTTTAACGGACTTAGACTTTGAGCCAAGAAATAAATTTTTTGGCGGACGAAAAGTATGCTGCAAGATATCAGGTAGATATTACTTCTACCGTATTTATGTTGTTTGAAATACAGGAATCCGGTTTTTTTTGAATTTACTAGTTGAGGTAGGAACGCATTACAGCCAACGCCTAGAGCGGTTAGGCGCTCGCGCTCACCGTTGAAGCCTCAGCCGAACGGGAACATGAAACACCCGAATGCTTAACTCTGAATGCTTAACATAAACTGTACTGAGTTGGGTTCAAAAATGAATAGGAATCCTATATTAACCTTACTTTTCTACGTATCGAATACTTGATTTTCTATTAAATTTTTTTTGTAAGTAAGTGGCTTTCATTAAAAATAAAATGTAGTGCGGATCGGACAGCCCGCGAGCGAGACGCTCGCACTACTACTATCTACGAATTGATGACGCTTACCTAGTTATTTATTATTTTAACATATATACTTCACCAAAAATTATAATTTATGTCTTGTATCCTTGCTCACATAAAAACTTAAGTTAAATTATGCCTTTGATAGGAAGTCAAGGAAAACCATAAAAAGGTTTTTCTTAAGAAGAACATTGATATCGAAGGAATCAAAATTCCATGAGCCAAAAAGACAGCAAAGTACTTCAGCAATCAGGGGTCATTCCATATCGAGTCAGAGAGGGAAAAATAGAAGTTTTGCTAATTACAACTCGAAATCGTCAGGAATGGGTTGTGCCGAAAGGAGGCATTTGTAATGGAATGAGTCCACCAGAATCAGCAGCAAAAGAGGCGTGGGAAGAAGCTGGAGTTATCGGTCAAGTAGAAACTTATGAAATTGGCTGTTATAAGTATCGCAAACAGGGCAATATTTACCAAGTTAGAATGTTTTTGTTACCAGTCCAAACAATTTTAGAAGAATATCCAGAAGTCAATCAAAGAAAGCGTCAATGGCTAGATATTAGCAAAGCTATTAGGTGTGTCAGGAGCAAGTCGTTGAAAAGAATGTTTAAGACTTTAAAAAATCAGGATAAGAATTCAGAATCCAGAACCCATAATTCTGAATGAATAAAGCAATTGTTGCTATTGTAGTAATGATTACCACCAAATCTCTATCGTTGAAAATCTTGAGTTGACAAGCATTATGACGACTGGCGACTGATGCTTGTATTCTTACAAATCAAGTGATTTAGTAGTTAGTATAGCTACTTTCTGAAGATTATTGACTTAAGATTTGAACTTAACAATTTACAAAGTTCTACCATAAAATATTCTCTGGAAAAAAATGACCTCTTAAGCCATATAAAGAGGTCACCAATACAACTCTATCATTTTCATCTCAGGTTCCCTCTGCTCGTACAGCTAGAAGGGACTAGAAAAAGAGTAATGGTTCTTTTTCTAAACGAGTTAAAGGATATACAAAAATTCTGAAGAAATTCTGTATGTGTGAGGCTGATTTCGCATTGTATTTAATTACAATGGACAAACTGAACGAGTCAATATGCGATTTTTAGATGCGATCTGCGCGGAGTGCAGCAGCGTTTGCGCAGCGCCAAAGTCTGCCGGGGGGATACTCCCCCCGGCGAGCTTTGCCCCTTAGGGGCTAGCTATCGCGGTGTTATACCCTTTCACAAAAATCGTGATACATTTGACTCCCCCTACTTCCCCTACTTCCCCTACTTCCCCTACTTACCCGCTATGTTCTAACTTTAAAGTGAAATGGTATAAGGGGTTGCGATCGCCGCACGTTAGAATGATAGAATCTCGAACTCAGGTGCAAGCAAACAAGCCCAGCTAATTCACCTTAAATGTCCGTACACTCTCTTGCAGCTGCTGGGAAATCTCCACTGTTTTTTGGAGAGACCCACAAACTTGGTGAAACGAGTTGCTGGTGATTTCAGAAACTTTTGCAATGTCTTGCATAAGAATAGAGACATCTTTAGAGGTTTCCACTTGAGAGATTGTAGCATCAGAAATTGACTGCACGAGTTGGTCAATGTGACGACAGACTTCAAGAATGTGGTTCAAGCTGTGTTTGGTATTTTGAACCAGATGCGTTCCTTTGATCACCTGCGTGCTTCCCAACTCCATAGCCTTGACGACTTCCCGGGTTTCGAGTTGGATATTGGCAACAATTTCTTCAATTTCTGCACTGGCTTCGCTACTTTGAGCTGCTAGTAAAGAAATTTTTTCAACAATGATAGCAAAACTTTGCACTTCTCTATCACCACGCGCCGCTTCAACATTAGTGTTGATAACTAAACCACTGTTGATAACTAACAAGTTAGTTTGTATGGCAATTTCATTAATCAATGCTACCACACGCGAAATTCGTTGCAAAGACTCTCCAAGACGGTTGACTTTTGTGTGGGTTCCCTCTATCACTTTGCGCAATTCAATACTATTTTCGACTGTCAGGTCTATCGCTGTGCTACCTACTTCGGCTGCATGATATGCCGTACTAGCAACTACTGCAGCCTGTTTGGCGCTTTTTGCGACAGCTTTAATCGATTGCCTCATTTGGTCAACAGCATCTAGGACACTACTAATTTCCTGTGCTTGTTTGAGTGCTTTAACTGCCAGTTCACCTGTTGAGCTTGAGTTATCTGCAATGGCAGCATTCACCTGAGTTGCGCCTAGTTTGACTTGGATAACAATATCCTGCAAACTCTCCAATAAGGAGTTGAAAAAGTCAGCGACAATACCAATTTCCCCATCAGTGACTTCAGCACGTACTGTCAGGTCACCTTGATATCCTCCTTCTAAATGCTCTATCAACGTTAGGAGTTGCATTTCTAGTGTTTCTTTCTGCTGACGTTGCAGTTGAGAAGCTTTTTGAGCTGCTTGGCGTCCTTCTTCGGCTTGCTTCAAAAAATTGGCTCGTTCTAAAGCCAGCCCAACAATTCTGGCAAATTGCTCAAACAAATCTATTTCTGACTGTTGCCATAGACGTGGTTGAGAGCATTGATGAGCTATCAACAAACCGAGCAGGTTGTTACCTACTAAAATTGGTGCAACCAAATTTGCTTTGACTGCAAACGGTTCTAGTTGTTTGAGATAACACTCGTTCAGTTGAGCTTGGTAAATATTGTCGATGGCGACAATACGACCTTGGCGATACTTGTCAACATAATCTTTCAAACATGGATCGTAAATTTCTGCACCGAGAGTTGGGGACCAACCTCTAACTACTGATTCTGCAATGACGCTGCCGTGCAAATTTTCGTCTATTTTGTAAATGAGTGCTCGCTCTACCTTCAAGGCTTTACGCATGCCTTGAACTGCTAAATTGTAGATATCTTGTGAGTTATGGGTTTTAGACAAGTGGATGGCGAGGTCTTTTAGTGTCTGTGTAACTTCAAATAAACTCACATGTTCCAAAGTCAGCCCCACTTGAAGTGCCAAATGCCGCAAGAAATTAATTTCATAAGGCTGCCAAACATGAGCTTTCTGACAGTGATAAGCAATCAAAAAGCCTAAGACTTGGTTATCTTTTAAGATTGGCGTTACCAAATTCGCTTTGACTTGCAATTTTTCCATCAATTTCTGATGTTCGGGAGAAAAATCTGCCTGCAAGATATTGCCCTGAGCCGTAACCCGATCTTGTTTGTAAGCCTGTATAATTTCTCTATGAATACAGGGATCTTCAAATGTATCCTCAAAAGCTACAGGCAAACCAGGATCTGCAGATTCAGCAATGACTTGTCCGCCTTCTTTCGCATTGAACTGATAAATAACGACTCGATCCGCTTTGAGTGCCTGTCTTGCTTCTGTAACTGTGATGTTGAACAATTCTTCAGGATTAAGCGAAGAGCGAATTAAGAGCAAGATGTTTGTCAATAACTTTAATTGCTCGGCTTCAGCAGTTTGTTTTTGTACTATATCTTGCACTTGATCTGCCATGTAGTTGATTTGAGAAACCAAAGTTGCAAGTTCATCTTCGCCTTTGATGACAACCCGAGTATCAAGATTGCCTTGACTCAATTTTTGCACTGCCATAGTAGCAGCTTTAATTGGCTTAATCAGACGATTAGCTATGCCTGCTGCAATTGCACCAACTAGTAATGCCATTAGAAGCGTCCCTGCTAATGTTAGTAATAATTGTCTCTCGGTTGCAAATGCAGTTGCTGTATCTTGACTCAATATTAATGTCCAATTCAAATCTGGCAAACCTTCTACTTTTTGCAAAGGCGCATTGGTCACTAATTTTTCAACGTTGTTTTTCTTATCAAAGAAGATCTGAGTTTTGATTTTTTTCTCTGTATATAGTTGTTTTAAGTTAGGAATCTCTTCTTTTGGATAGAAATTAGTTTGACTCTTGGTCTGAGAAAAAAATATTTGTCCGGAAGCATCTACAAGCTGGTAATCATCTTGACTCACTTGAGGAATTAAGACTTCCTTTGCTAAAGCTTTGACAGGTATAATTGTTCTGACAACATAGATAGTTTCAGCCGTGTCTTTGTCTTTGACAGGCGCAGCGATATAAATTCTATAATTATCTTTATATGTCTCTACACTTTTTGTGGCTGTAGGCTGGCTAATATATGGCTTGTTATTTTTAAGTACTGTTTTAAAATAGCCTTCATTTTTCTGGCTAGGAATCAATTGTCCTGCTGAATCAGCAACTAAATTACCATCTATATCAAAAATGGCAATGCTTTCATAGCTGTTTTCAATATTTAAGTAGTTACTTAGCCGTGCTTGCATTTGTTCACGACTTATCACTCTCCTCAAGTTGCGATTTTGTAAGAATGTTAGTTTAGAGAGAATTTCAATATCTCCATATCGTCTCATCATAAAATGGCTGAGATTATTTTCTAATAATCTGGCTTTGTCTTGCTTGTTTTTAGTAATTTCTTTTGTTGTTGATTCGTTCAAGAAGTAATAGGTAACTGCCCCAATTCCTAAAAATGGAAGTGCACCAATAAGAAATGTAAATGCTATGATTTTGGTACGTAAACTTATCTGTCTTAACCAATCAATAATTAGCTTTGCATCAAATAACTGCTGAGTCTTCTCAGTATTGTGTTGAAATTGTTGTTGGAAAAAATTATGTTTAACCATATGTTGATATTCACAGGTAAAAAACTTGAATGGTCACGTAACAAAAATTACTGGTGAATACAATGTTTGACATCAACAAAGTATTTTTTGTGCCCACCTACTTAATAACCCTGAATAACCTCATTAAAAAAAACACATTATTTTTATAATTTTGTGCCTTTCAATCCTCTAAGTTCCAATTAAGAAATTTGGCAATTTGAGAAACCAGAGTCAGAGGGTTAAAAGGTTTAGCGATCGCCCCCACCGCACCTAATCCTAAAAACCGACACCTTTCAGTTATATTCGACTTAGATGTTAAAAAAACTATAGGTATTGCTTGAGTCTTGGCGTTTAACCGTAGTTGTTGCAAACAAGCAACACCATCCATTTCTGGCATCATTACATCTAAAATAATGGCATCAGGTTTCAACTCCTGTGCTTTGATTAAACCCTCTGCGGCAGATTGTGCTACCTCAACCTCCCACCCTCCTAGGTTTTTCAGACAAGTTTTCACAATCAGTTGTATATTAGGTTCGTCATCAATATATAAAATTCTCTTAGCAACAGGTTCTATCATTGTTTTTTCTTATTGCACCTTTAATAGGTAGCAAATCATATAAAAGTTTTATAAGACTAAACTTCTGTTTGAAGTAAGTACAGTATTTTATTACAGGATTCCTAAATGTTGGAGATCAACAGTTATCACTTATCAAACAATATTCAATCAGTTAAGTGTTAACACTTAACTGATTGAATGGTGTACTTATAACACACGAAACAAGCAACTTTCTTTCACAAATGCTAACAAATAACTTATTTAGCCTAAAACTACATGAAAAAATGTAGATGCTTACTTTATCCAAGTTATGCGATAAACATGAGGAAATTCTGAGGATTAGCAAGATTTAGTGGGTGGAAATAGTATGGAATTAGACTAAAACAAACTTACTCCCATCTCAGAAGTACCTTAATCTGGTTTGGTAAATCTACAGGATCAAAAGGTTTGATAATCACACCTGCAACGCCTAATTGTGCAGATTCATTTGAGTTGACAGGCTGTGTGCTAGCAGTTAGCAAAATCACTGGAATTGTTCGCGTAACTGGATTAATTCGCAATGCGCTTAATAACACTAATCCATTCATATCAGGCATGACAACATCTAGCAGAATCAAATCAAAGAGTTCAGTTTGGACCAATAGTAGTCCTTCGCTACTAGATGTGGCTACTAGCACTTGCCAACCTCCTAGATATTCTAAAGAAATTTTAATAATGGTACACAGATTTTCTTCATCATCAATAACCAAAATACGCTTTGGTAACATAGCTTTATTTGTGTCTTTCCCTCATTTATAAAAAATCAAATCCAAAAAATATTAGACTTTCAAAACTCATCTCAAACCATTGCACTGTCTAGGCTAATTTCTAATTTCTGGAGATATCTATGACAAGTAAGAGTCAAGAGCCAAGAGTCAAGAGTTAAGAGTCAAGAGTCAAGAGGGGTTTTAAGTCGTACCTGTTCAGCTTAGAATAGAAATACACAAAAAATGCCTAATTTTGACAATAAACTGCAAAAATAAGAAAATAATGAGGATATTTCCGATTTGGGTGGTACCTGTTATTTTGCATATACGAAGATAACACCACAATTTCATCTATCTATATTTTTTATAGATAAATCATACAAAAAACTGTCAAGCTATTACATGGATACTTACTAAAAATTCTTTATTTTTTGCAATACACTCATAATTGCTTGATATTATTCCCACCCTACTAATTCAATCACCCGGTTCACCAATTTCAAGGGATCAAAAGGTTTAGGAATCACACCTACGATGCGTAACTGTGCATATTGATTCAAGTCTACCTGCTGCACTATAGCAGTCAGCAAAATTACTGGAATTTTTTGAGTCAAGGAATTCTGTTGTAACTTATGAAAGACTACTAGCCCGTCCATATCAGGCATCATGACATCTAGTAAGATAGCATCGGGAAGTTCAGTTTCAGCTAATGTTACTCCTTCACTACCAGATAAAGCTGTTAGTACTTGCCAATGTCCTATGCTTTCTAAACAAGCTTTAATAACAAGACACAGATTTTTTTCGTCATCAATAACCAAAACGCGCTTCACTAACATAGCTCCACCTTCATCTTTATAGTCGGCTGTTGCGCGTAATGCAATTTTAAGGGCGTTACAGCTTAGTCCTAAATAAATGAGGATGGATTGTAGTTATGCACACAGTACGAAATAGCTGCTACCAGATAACTAGTATGATATAGCACAAAATCAGTACATAGGTGAAAGGTGATCAAGAAGATCAAACATTGGCTTCGTTTTGGGGCGGTTGAGGTAGAGTGAAGTGAAAAATACTCCCTTTTCCTAAGACACTCTCAGCCCAGATTCTACCGCCATGATGTTGTATGATGGTGCGACAGATAGCTAAACCTAAACCTGTTCCTCCTTTTTGACGGGAGTCACTAGCATCGACCTGCTGAAATCGTCCAAAAATACTTTCTAGCCGGTCATCAGGAATCCCTCGTCCTTGGTCTTGAACTTGAAAGACAACATGGTGTGGCAGCGCCTGCACACAAAGCGTTACTGTAGTTTGTGGAGGCGAAAATTTAATGGCGTTGCTCACCAAATTGACAAGAGTTTGAATAATTTGGTCTGGATCTGCCCAAACTTGCAGGGTAGAAGGTATAATGCGGAGCGTAATATTATTTTCTGTTGCTAGCGATCGCATCGTTTCTACAGACTGACGTATTAATACAACAGCATCACACCATTGCTTGGCCAAACAAACTTTGTTAGCTTCTAGCCGCTCTAAGTCGAGAATATCATTCACCAAACGAACCAAACGTTCTGTATCGCTGGCGGCGATTTCTAACATTTGTTGAGAAGTGTCAGGTTGGTTTTTGAGCACGCCAGCAGCGAGTAATCCCAAAGAACCACGAATTGATGCAAGAGGTGTTCGCAGTTCATGACTGACAATTGAGATAAATTCTTGCTTCATTTTCTCAATCGCCTGAGTTTCCGTGATATCTTCTACTGTCCCAATATGACCCACCAGTTCATCTGATTCGGAAAAGATGAGAACTCTCTTAACCCGAGCAAACCGGAGAGTTCCATCCCGGTGAACAAAACGCATTTCCTGAGAAAATTCTGTGTGTGTTGATAATGCACTCCACTGGAGTTGAGAAAGTTGGCGATCCTCGGGGTGAATAAACTGTGTCCAACCATACCCGAAAGCTTCTTCCAAGGTGAAGCCACAAATTGCCTGACAGCGAGGATTGGTATAAATCATTTGTCCTTGAGCATCCCCTTTAAAAATACCCATAGGTGCCAACTCGCTCAAAGAACGAAACAGATTTTCGCCACGGCGTAATTCTAATTCTATCCGTACGCGTTCGTGCAGTTCTTCTTGCAGTTGCTGGTAGAGTTGTGATTGTTGAATGGCGATCGCCATTTGGCTAGTTAACTGCTTAAGTAAATCTATTTCCCAAGTTTGCCATTCTCTTGGTTCATGACATTGGTGGACTATGAGCAATCCCCAAACGGTTTGCTTTTGGATGATGGGAACCACTAACTCTGCCCTAACTTCAAGTTCTGTTAAAAAGTCCGCAAAGCAGGGTATTATTTCAGCTTTGTTAAGGTCCGTAAGAATGTAAAGTTCTCCTTGGAGATACCGTTGAAGACATTGTTCTGGGAAAGTATCTTCAGGAAATAACCGATCTAAAATCCTAATCGATTCTTCTTTGGCAACAGCTTCCGCAACGATGCGTCCAGTTTTATCTGGCTGCATTTGGTAAACTAAAACTCGCTGAGCTGCTAGCAATTTTTGTACTTCGACGACGACATTGTTAAGGATTGTTGCCAAGTCAAGGGACTGGCGTATTTGTTGAGTCAGCCGTGTGATCAACTGCTCTCGTTCTACTTGCTGTTGCAGGATTGCTTGAGAACGTTCCAATTCAAGCGTACGTTGTTGAACTCGGAGTTCTAACTCCTGATTCAGTTGCTCAAGAGCAGCTTCGGCAAGTTTGTGCTCTGTGATATCCTGTGAAATTCCAATTAGGCGCTGAAGTTGTCCAAATTCATCTTTAACTGGAAACGCTCGTTCTCGAATCGACCGTACTGTTCCGTCTGGACGTACGATGCGATACTCATCTTCAAACGCTTCTTGGTGTGCTCTTTGACGAACAGTAACTAGGACTCTTTGTTGATCATCAGGATGTAAGCTCTCCAGCCACTCAGTCTGATTCGGGTACAAGCTTTCACGCTTGCGCCCCCAAATTCTTTCGTAAGCTGGACTAACGTAGATTGTCTGGTTCTTTACGGGGTTTACTATCCAAAAGACATCTTGAATATTTTCTGCAATCTGGCGAAATCTTTCCTCACTTTCTGCCAGAGCAACTCCAGCTAGTTTGTGTTCAGTTATATCCTCTGCAATTCCTGCAATACTTTGGATATGTCCAAATTCATCCTTAACTGGAAATGCTCGGTCTCGAATCCACCGCACTGTTCCGTCTGGACGCACGATGCGATACTCATGTTCAAATCCTTGGTGCGCTTTTTGAGCAACAGTTGCTAGGGCTGTTTGTTGATCATCAGGATGTAAACTATCTGTCCATTCATTCCAATTGGCGTACAAACTTTCGCGTCTGCGCCCCCAAATTTTTTCGTATGCTGGGCTGACGTAGACTATTTGACTATGTGTGTAATCTGATATCCAAAAGACATCCTCAATATTCTCTGCAATCTGGCGAAATCGTTCTTCACTTTCTCTCAAAGCAACTTCGGCGAGTTTGGATTCAGTGATATCCTGTGCAATTCCTATGACACGTTGGAGTTGTCCAAATTCATCCTTAAGTGGAAACCCTCGGTCTCTAATCCACCGTACTGTTCCGTCTGGACGCACAATGCGATACTCATGTTCAAACTGTTCTTGGTGACCTTTTTCACGAGCAGTCGCTATCACTTTTTCCTTATCATCAGGATGTAAGTTATCTATCCAGTCATTCCAATTGGCATACAAGCTTTCACACTTGTGCCCCCAAATTCTTTCGTAAGCGGGACTAACGTAGACTAGCTGCTGCTTTATAGGGTTTGCTATCCAAAAGACATCCTCAATATTCTCTGCAATCTGGCGAAATCGTTCCTCACTTTCTCTCAAAGCAACTTCGGCGAGTTTGTGTTCAGTGATATCTTCTGCAATTCCTGTAACACGTTGGAATTGTCCAAATTCATCCTTAAGTGGAAACGCTCGATCTCGAATCCACCGCACTGTTCCGTCTGGACGCACAATGCGATACTCATGCTCAAACTGTTCTTGGTGCGCTTTTTCACGAATAGTCGCTATCACTCTTTCCTTATCATCAGGATGTAAGCTATCTATCCAGTCATTCCAATTGGCATACAAGCTTTCACACTTGCGCCCCCAAATTCTTTCGTAAGCTGGACTAACGTAGATGAGCTGCTGCTTTACGGGATCTGATATCCAGAAAACATCTTGAATATTCTCTGCAATCTGGCGAAACCGTTCCTCGCTCTGTTTTAAAACAATTTCTGCCTGCTTGCGCTCGGTGATGTCTCGCTGCACTGATACCCAGTGAGTATACCAACCAGTTTCATCTTTGATTGGGAAAATACTGATTTCAACCCAGAATTCTCTACCATCTTTGGTGTAGTTAATCAAGTCCACTTGCACGGGTTGCCAGTTTTGCATCGCTGTGCGAATTTCATCTAAAGCGGCTAGGTCAGTTTTTTCTCCCTGGAGAATACGTGGTGTCTTGCCTAAAACTTCCTCTAGGGTATAAGCTGTTACTTTTGTGAAAGCAGGGTTAGCGTAGATAATTCTGGGCCCAGGAGGGTCTATGGGTTCTGCTTCAGTAATCAGTACTGCGTCATTGGTGTGCAAAATGACAGATTCCAAGAGACGCAGTTGTGATTCTTTGGCTTTGCGATCGCTAATCTCCATAATGATGCCAAGCATCTGCACTGCTTGACCTTCATTGTTATAAAAAAATCTTCCCTTTGCCTCAATCCAATGCATCGTGCCACTAGGCTCAAAAATCCGCAGTTCCTGATGATAATCACATCTGTCAATACATGCTTGATTCAAAGCTAAAGTCACAGCTTCTATATCATTTGGGTGAACAAGAGCCATAGCAGCTTCGTAAGTTTCTGGAAAAGTTCCAGGTGCTAGCCCAAATAACTGTTCATCACCGCTTGACAAAACGACACGATTACTCAGCAAATCCCAGTCCCAAGTTACCATTTTGGCGGCTGACAAAGCTAGGGCTAGTTGCTGATTCACCTTGGCTATTTCGTAACCATTACACATAAAATTTTAGATTTTTTATTATTTTTTTTTGATTAATTAAGATTAAGTAAATTCAGGTTTGATAATACTTAAAATCAAAGTTTTTCTGGAGCTATTAAAAAAAACTTCCAGAAAAATATTGATGAAATATGATTCTCTTTCTCCAAATGTATTTTTTTCACTCTGATTTTGCTAATCATTATATTATTCTTGAGCAAATTTGATAGAAAACTTCTCCATGCTGATAATTTTTTTGTTTTCAAAATATATGAAAAGTCTATAGAACTCGTATTTTATTTTTGACGAAGCTAGGTACACTTTCTGTTCCCCTTCGGGTGTGCGCAGAGCGCACGAATCGAGCGTAAGCGCAAGCGCACGCATGATTGCGAACGCGTAAGCGTGTCCCTTTGGGACTTACAAAGCAGCGTCTGGTGGAGGAGATACGCTCTTATCCTGCACCAGGGTTACCCTCCCGCAGCCGGTTGTCGTCACCTCATCAAGCACTTGTCTGACCAAATCAAACCGGATTCCTATAGAAGGAATAGTTTAGCCTTGACTAAGGGTTAATTTTTGAATTCGTGTCCGCTCTAACCTATTAAGAATACGAGTTATCAGTTCTTGTGCCATAAATTGCTTACATACATAATCATCAGCTCCTGCTGTATATACTTGATGCACTATTTTTGCATCACAATGAACCGAGAGAAACAGTACAGGCAAATGACTCCAACGGCTATCTTTACGAACCACTTGGCATAGTTCAATTCCATTAAAATCTGGCATTTCAATGTCTAAAATGAGTAAATCAGGAGTCGTTGCTTCTAACACTTTCCAAAATTGTTGAGGGTGTTGCAGTGTAGTGACGTTGAATACCCAAGGTAAAAGCAACGTTTTGACATGATTTAACGTAATCGGGTCATCATCTACAACCATGATTTTAGCTTTAGGAGCAATATGTTGATGTAGTGCTGTCTTTACAACAAACAACACCTCATCGATAGATATAGATTTTTGTAAAAAGATATATGCTCCCAGACGTGCAGCTTCCACTCGACAACGAAATTCCTCGGATGCAATAAAAACAATCACAGGAATTTCAGACATCTCCTGATGTATTTGGGCTAGGAAGGCTAAACCATTTTCCTGTGAATTGGAAAAAGTCAAGTCTAGTAAAATGACATCAGGAGGGCGTTGGCTAAGTAGGCTTCTTGCTATAGTCAAGTCTGTTGCGACCTCTACCTCCAAACCCCAAGTTGCTGCTTCTACTTTGATTCGTTCTGTGAAGACAGTATCATCATCAATGATCAACACTTGTGCAGATGATAGTTTAGAAGTTGAACGAGTAGCAGGTGTAGATGCCTGCTGGTGCAATATTTTTTTTAGTGATGTGATTAATTTCTCTAACTTCTTCAACTCTGGAGTTGGGGATTGCTTCTCAATACTGAGGGCTTGCAGATATACTTCGATTTCTTTTGCTATTTCTGAACCTTGATGCAAACCATAACATCCCAAAGTGCCAGCTAAGCGGTGAGCTTGTGTCTGTGCTTGCTCAAGTAGCTGGTTGTTTCGGTTTCCAGTTAATAAGTGTGCTAACACTCGCTCAAATAACTCTAACTGTTCTCCCAAGCTACTGTCTCTAAACTCTTCCCATATTTTTTTCACCAGAACTCTAACTTCTGCCTCGGCTTTGTGCTTGTCTAAAAGCTCAGTATGTAATGTTGATTGGTGTCTGCTGTGGTTGTGTGATTCTTGTTCGCTAGTTCCCTTTTGATTTTCTCGTAGCCGATAGCCTAATCCGTAAACTGTCTCAATCAAATCTTTGGTCAGGCCCACTGCTTTTAACTTTTGCCGCAGACCTTTAATTTGGGTTGTCACAGCTTCCTCTCCAGGAGATTCAAAGCATGACCAAACGCTATTAAGCAAAGCACTTCGACTGAATGTTTTGCGAGGATTTCGTAACAAAAGCTCTAATAAACCATACTCTTTGCGGCTGAGGTGTACAGTCTTGCCGTTGTAGGTCACTTCTCGAATGTTGGTGTCAAGTTGTAAGTTTTCCCAACTGAGTACAGTAGGCGTAACTATCCTTCCTCGCCGCAGTAACGCTCGAATCCGAGCTACTAACTCTGAGATTTCAACAGGCTTGACTAGAAAATCATCTGCACCCACCTCTATAGCTGTAACGCGAAGGCTGGTACTATTTACTGCACTCAGCATCAGAATAGGCACTTGGTAACCCTCCTGACGGAGTTGACGACAAAGGCTAATGCCATCCATCTTAGGAAGCATCACATCTACCAGAAGTAGGTCAAACTCAAAGATCTTTGCCAACTCAAGACCATATTGACCATCATTTGCAGTTTCAATTTGGAAGTTATATGCTTTGAGTGCTTTTTGAAGTAATAAAGCATTAAGGTCATCATCTTCTACAACAAGAATTTTCATGCGAAAATCTCCCCTCTTGAGGTACTAACTTCTACTGTAGGCAAAAATATTAAACCTCATTTTCCAACTTTTTTATCAGTATAACTTTAGTCACTTATATAACATAAGATCCTGATAGTGTATACAAACATAGCTTAGTGTGTAGTTGAGTAATGATTTATTCCTAATTTTTTTTACAAATACATGTGCTCACTTAACTCCGCAGCAAAGAATGTTTTCATACATTTGTTGAAAACAGACTTTCCTAGAATATTTCTATGTAAATTCACCCTGAATATTTATATTTGCTAACTTTTTCAAATAGCAGCAAAGTAAAATAATTTGACTATTGGTTATCAAAAAATATTATAGCTATAAGAGTCAGTATTTATGTATTTTGTTCCGAAATATCACTTAAATTCTTCAAACAATCCAAAAAAGTAGGTAAATGGTAAATTTTCTTTGAGTGGCTTACCGTAGAATGCCAGGAAAACTGCATACGTGACATCTCCCACCACTGATTTGGATTACCAAATACAGTGGGGGCTTCCCAGCCAATCCAGCTATTGCTTAGGAGGCGCTGAGCTTTGTTTATACAGCACGGAATGCCCTACCGCCCTGTTTTTTGATGTTGATTGCCGCATTATGATCGCGGTCTAGACTACATCCACACTGACAAGAATGCCAACGTTCATGCAGTTTTTTAGGAACTTTGACCCCACAATTTGAACAATTCTGAGACGTGTTGTGGGGATTGACTGGAACTACCAGCAAACCAGCATTTACGGCTTTGTTTGCAAGTATTGAAAGAAAACTTGACCATCCAGCATCATGAATTGACTTGGCTAGATGAGTTTTGGCTAGTCCTTTTACGTTCAAATCTTCGTGGGCAACCACGTCATGACCTTCCAGTAATCGATTAGCCGTTTTGAAGTGGAAATCTTTACGAGTATCAGCAACTTTTTTGTGTTGTATGGCGAGTTGCTTTACTGCTTTCTTCCTGTTAATGCTACCTTTTTTGCGTCGTGAAACACGCTTATTAGCACGTTTTAAGCGTTTTTCCGCTCTCCGGTAATGTTGAGGAATTGGGCACTGAGCACCATTAGAAGTGGTGAGAAAGTGCTTCAAACCCATATCAATTCCAACTATCTTGTCAGGATTGAAATCCGGTTTGATAGTCGGAACAGTTAGGTCTTCCAAGGACAAAGTCACATAGTACCCATCTGCTTTCTTGGTAATGGATGCCGTTTTGACCTTAAATCCATCAGGAATTGGGCGATGCGCTACAAGCTTAATAGCACCCAATTTTGGCAGCGTTATCTTGTTGCCAAAAATGCAATCTTCTTTGACCTTGGGAAAGGTAAAAGTTCGGTAACGGTCACGAGATTTGAATCTAGGTCTGCCACTTTTTTTCCCATTGCAATCACCCTTGAGGAAACGCTCAAAGGCTAAGTTTACTCGCTTCGCTACATCTTGCAGTACCTGCGAATGGACGTCCTTGTAATGAGGATGCGTCTTTTTGAGGTTAGGCAAAGAGTTGGCTTGGCTATAGTAATTCGGATTGTCTCGTAATTCTGGAATATGGCAAACAAGAGGGCATGCATTTATTGGAGAACGATTCTCTTCATACCAACAGAATCTGTCAGCCAGCAAGTAATTGTATTGTGCACACAGCATGGAATACCATCTTTCAATATCTATTATTTGCTGTTTGTTTTGTCGTAACCGAAATTGGTATGAATTTCTCATTTGTTTTGCCCTCCTTGTCATCTATGATAGCATAATTGTAATGACAGTGACATGATTATGAAGAAGAATTATTTGCAAATTAGATTGAGTGACCGTCGGATGGCTAGATTGCGTGAATACTGCGCAGACAGGGATATCACAATGACGCGGGTGTTTGAAGACCTCATTGACACGTTACCCGCTCGGAGAGAGGGAACTCCTGATGCAGCCAACAATCTCGCTGATCAAGAACAACATTGATTGTGGCTGCAATCGTTGTTCCCCGCCTTATATCCCGACGCTAAACTGAGTACAGTTATAGCGCGGGTCTTACGACGAAGAAGATAAATAAGATTGTTATACCCTTTCACAAAAATCCTGATACATTTGACTCCCCCCTTGGGGTATGTCTGAGCCTTCGGCACAGCTAGCGCCGAAGGGCGCGCTGAGTCCCAAGGGGACACGCTGCTTTGTATCTCCTACGGAGACGCTGCTTTGTAAGTCCCAAAGGGACACGCTTACGCGTATCTCCTACGGAGACGCTGCGCGTTCGCTCGATTCGTGCGCTTGCGCTTACGCTCGATTCGTGCGCTTGCGCTTACGCAAACGCTGAACGACACGCCTGAGCGCAGAGCGCACGCGGCTTGGGCGAACAGCGAACGCAGTCGCCTTGCTGCCCTTGAAAACGCGCTTGTCCTACAACGGGGCGGCAGCTTTTCGGGGGAAGCTTCCCCCGAAAACGTGCCTTGGGAACCCCCCTTCAGGTTCGCCATATGCCTCTGTCGGGAAACCCTCATCAAGCACTGGATTCACCGCAACGGACTGGCTCCCCTACCAAGAGCGCTGTCTCACCTACTCCCCCAACTTCCCCAACTCCCCCACTTACCCGCTATGTTCTAACTTTAAAGTGAAACGGTATTAGCAGACCGTTGGGAGACTGTTGGCGAATTCAAGGGGTATGCTAAAACACATGATAAAATTGAACAATTTGTAATGTTTTGTAAAGCTTTTGCTGAAAACATTTGAAATAGAGTATTTGGTTAACTAAAGATTCGTATACTTAATATCAATTATATGAATTAATACTAGTAAATAGAGATGGAGATAGTGGTATTTTATTATGACTAAATAATATCCCAATGCTTTTAGAATAAGGGTATTAATTGGTTTAAGTTGATATTAAAATGAGGACGTTTTTTGTCGCAGTTGTATAGTATTTATTATTACTTAAAAAATCTACGTATATTGACGGCACACTTTGCCCTTACGTCAGTTAATTCCACTTGAACGTAGTCATGAATTTGACATTCAGATTTGCAAGTGCAAAATATGAGCCTATCTATATTTGACTATACGGAAGTGAACTATGAAAATAGCGCCTTTAGAAAAAGGTATTGTTCATGAAATTATTGCTCAATCGAAGGAAATTAAGGCTCAGTCGAAGGAAATTAAGGCTCAGTCGAAGGAAATTAAGGCTCAGTCGAAGGAAATTAAGGCTCAGTCGAAGGAAATTAAGGCTCAGTCGAAGGAAATTAAGGCTCAGTCGAAGGAAATTAAGGCTCAGTCGAAGGAAGTTAAGGCTCAGTCGAAGGAAGTTAAGGCTCAGTCGGATGAAGTTATTGCTCAGTCAAAGGAAGTTATTGCTCAGTCAAAGGAAGTTATTGCTCAGTCGAAGAACATTAAGGCTCAGTCGAAGTTCATTCAAAAAATTTCAAATGATTTAAAGGAAGTTAATATCGAAGCTGTTTGTCAGTTTATTGCCTTGAAAACTCATTTAGCCCGAGTAAAAATACATCAAGAACAAATTGAAACAGCTATTTTAATCAAATGGGGAAAACTGGAACAATTGCCATTATCCAGCAGATACACTAACTGGCTTACCGAAAATGGATATCATTGGCAACCAATTTTCGTAAATGCAGCTAGTCAAGAAATCCAGTACGAGTTTAAAATTTTCGCTTGTGACTACGAAGCTTTTGCACTTCTTTCAAAGTTGCAGAGTGAACGCCGCTTGTACTATGCCATCCCCGATTTCGATACTGCTTTACAAATAATTAACACTATCAAAGATTCATGTCAGATCAATTGAGGCAAACTCTTAAGACCAGGCGCACTGGCGGCGCACCACCCGCTACGAATGAAACAAACACCTTTTTCACGCCCTTCGGGTATCTCCTGCGGAGACGCTACGCGTTCGCCCTCTGGGCGTGCGCTTACGCTTACGCAGTCGCCTAGGTCGGGAAACCCTCTCCGTTTGCGTAGCGCCCCCTATGCCTGCGGCACGGCTACGCCTATCGGGGCTAGTTGCCACAACGCGGGGAACCCGACGCCAGATACCTAGGTCGGGAAACCCTCATCAAGTACTGGCTCCCTCCGGGTTCACCAGTCGCCTACGGCGGGAAACCCGCCTGCAGCGCTGGATTCACCGCAAGGCACAACTCTTGGCAGCGCTGGTCTCACCAGATACCTAGGTCGGGAGACCCTCATCAAGTACTGGCGGCAGTGGCTCCCCTACACCCTTACACCCTTACACCCCTTTCTTGGTCAAAGCAATATGTTAGGTAGATTCCTTAACTTTTACAAATTAGATTTTATTTTTCTGAATTGATTCTTCAAATTCTCCAATGTTTTCTCCCACTGACTTTTCTTTGGTTTTTCTGGGAAAACAGCGGGTGGAAGTGCAAGATTAAGATTGCGATAATATTCCCAAATCTCCCAATAAGGACAACCAGGTTCAATCCGAATACCAGCCCAGTGGAGATATTGTAGAGGTTGATTCACTAAAGGATCAATCAGTATATTTCCCTGAGTTTGAAAATGGTGACTTCCTCCCCAATTTCCTGGTGCTTTACCCTCTCTGCGGACAATGTTAAAGCGAGAAGGAATTCGCTTCAAGAGCATATAATTGATAATAGGTTGGTCGGAAGTTTTTTGGGAAAAATCGAAATATTCTGGATGTGCGGCGCACTCGGCGAAAGTTTCATACAAATCCTGTTCCGAGATAAGATTTTTCTTAGAACCCCAAAAACCACCATTGAAAATATCTTTGACTTCATCTTCAGTAAAGACTTTTTCTTCTAAAATTTTTGGTGTAAAGACATTCGTAATACCACCGGCGTGTTGATAATCACAACAAATAAAATTGTATTTATTCAGATAATTCAGATTATCAATAATTTTTTCAAAGACAACTATATCTGTATCTATGTACAAAAACTCATCAAAAGATCCAAACCAACAAGCTTGCTTGCGAAATTGATTAGGACGAGCAAAAAACTTGTTTCCAAAAACTTCATGTAAATTTATTGATAATCTATCAATAAAGTCTAAATCTTCATATATTTCTACTCCATAATATGTACCCAGTGTATCTGCAATATTGTGATAATTATCATCATAAGGAATCATGACAATTGGTGTTTCTTTATCATGCAAACGGATGCTGTTGAGTAGTGCGATCGCATGGTCAGTCACCTTATCATTAGCAATAATATAAATTCCACGGTTCATTGAATAATCCTCAACCTGCTAATCCTAACTTTCGGAAAATACGTGTAGCTAAACTTGGCGGTGCATTGTAAGCTTTCGGCTTACTGTTGAATTTTGGTCGCTTGTCTGGTTCATGTAGATAGCGATAATGCAAGAAAATTTCCCGGTAAGGAAAATCAATATTTTCTCCAGAACAAATGCGGCTAAACAACTGAGACGATAAACCGATATAGTGAATATAAGTTAACGGATGACCTTTGTCATACAAGATATTATTTATGGCTTCAAAATGGGGAGAAGTTACGCAACAACCGGTTCTTTCATTTTCCGGGAGATGATTGGCGAAATTATAGCTAGATATGCCTGACTTCATGACCATGTAGTTGAGAATAGTTTGGTCGGGAGCATTCATATATAGAATTTCTGCTTCATCTTGTTTGAGTTGTGATATAATCTTATTACGTTGAGATTGATTAAAAATATCCTTTTTACTTCCATACATACCCGCACAAAAAATTTCAGAATCTATGCGAGCAAGCGGGAAAACATTTAATAAGTTATTCGACTTAACATTGTAGACATGAGTAGGATCTTTATATTGGAAATCATAAACAACGAAGTCATTCTGATTTAACTGCTGAAAAATATAATCTAAAGAATTTAGGACTAGAATATCAGCATCGAAATAAATAAATTTATTAAACGGACCATCGAAGCCACAAAAACGACGATGCATTCCTAGGCGATAAACTCCCGAGATGCCGTTTTGTTGCCAAGTTTGGAAAGCACTAGGATGAGTTTGCCAGATTTGAGTGGCGAAATCTTCCCAACGTGCAATAGCTGCTGTATCTGCAAATATTTCTACATTGTTTCTGTTTTTGATTTCGTCTTTTACTTGTTCAATAGTTTTATCATAAGGAATGATACAAACTGGATAAGGTTTGCCGGCATTTGCTTCAATACTATTTAAGAAAGCTACTAACTGGTCAAAGACGATATCGTTAGCGAGTACGTAAATACCTTCAGTCATCCAAGTCTCCACATATTTCCATAATTACCGTCATCATGAACAATTTGTAACGTAATCCGAGAGCCAATTTAACAAATTTAACTTATGTAAAATAATTTGTCTGGCTTCGGCGATCGCACTCTTGGCTGCATACCACGCATCAGTTGTTGCTGTCACTTCTTGAATGTAAAGAAGTCCTTTTTCATCCAAACTTGGTAATCTCAAAAAACTACCAGGAGGTAATAATTTATCTGCGGCAGTTCCCCCATAATAAATTGGTAAACACCAAGCAAGCAAAGCATCCCATAGCTTTTCACTCACATACCAATTATTGTCAGCATAATTTTCAATTGCCAAGTTATAATAGTATGGAGCCATACCATACCATTTGTTGCTCAATTCTCCGCCTCCTTGTGCCCATTCTGGTAAGCCACGACCATATAAATCAAACTTCAATTCGCTGTTTCGCAGCAGTTTTAAAAATTCCAAGCGCTGGCGATGATTAACTGTACGACTAATACCAGATGTCACCCAACTACATGGTTTAGTTTTTTCTGGCGGTGGCATATCATTCAACTCACGAAATGAGTTAGAATAATACCAAATAGCAGGCATATAATTCGGCGTGGGGGCAAAATCATCTGGTCCAGAAATATAGCCGCAGTGCGCTTGAGCCTGTTGATAAAATTTTTTATTCAATTCAATAACTTCGTCTAAAGGTGGTTCTCGCAACAGATAAATGACTCGCTCTTTAGGAATTTTTATAAGTTTATTTTGTAGCGTTTGCTGTGCCTTTTCGTATTCAAGTTGTGCCTTTGCATTCTTCCAAAACCACAACTGCTTTTGCGGTGGTTGCGGAAAAGACGTGTAGTTATACATTAATAAGAAATCTGGTTTGGCGGCTGTAGAATGGATTTGAATATCACCCCAAACACCAAAGGGATGAGGAGTTTGTTGCCATAGCCAATCTGGTTTTTGATCTAAACCAGGATAGCTGCTGATCATGCCGACTGTTTTGATGCTCATTTTTCATTAATTTGTGGTTCAAGAGAATAAGGAGACGCACAGGGGAAACGTATCAATTTGATTCAGCCACTCGTAGCAGAACGGAAAAATGATGCCAATACTTACTAAGTGTACTCCACACTCTCTAATTCAGCATTCAAACAGTGTTCAATCAAGGCTTTGCTTTTATAGACATGACTTACGCAAAATAATGAAAAAATAAACCACATAGACGCGGAGCGGTGAGACAGCGCGAATGACGCTTTCCCGACCTAGGCGACTGCGTAAGCGCAAAGCCCACACGGCTTGGGCGTAAGCGCAAGCGCAGGCTAAGAGCGAACGCGCAGCGTCTCCGTAGGAGATACGCGTAGCGTCTGGTGCAGGAGATACCCGAAGGGCTTCGGTGCAGGGTAGGACACAAAGAACACAAAAGTAAGAGGGTTTAAAAGGGTTTTTGCGTAAGTCCTAATAGAGTAGTTATGGGAGGGTGTAAGGGGGTAAGGGTCTAGGGGTATAAGGGTTTGAACCCCTATACCCTTGCCCAAACCCTTGATCTCTGGTTTTCATGCGTAAGTCCTAATGAAATCAGGCGATAAGCCGGAGGCTTGACGCTCCGCGTATCGCATCGAAGTTCAAGATGCGGAATGTGGGTTACAACTGGATACTTATTGTAAACACCAGTTTGTATAGCTCGTTCAAGCTCAAAGCTTGCAATTTCCTCAATAATCTCGCGGACTGCGACATCGAGCCATATTCCATCTGCTGATTTTGGCGCGTATGCTAAAACATGACCAATGTTTATTCCACAGAACAATTGCAGCGATCGCTAAATTCAAGTTATTGGCTCGGAAAATTTGTATTGAAGTATACTTTTAAACTTAATATTGATCAATTCTTTAGCTAGAAGTTAGGTGCAACAGTAGTGGTTATTTTGGTGGAAGCAGCGAGACAAATTCTGCTAGTGGTACTACAGAGTCAGTTTCTTTGCAAATGAGGAAAACAGTGCTTGCTCCAAAGTGCCTCCTTAAATTGCGCAAATCCAGCGACAAAGATACTTGACTGGATTATTGCCGGAGTATTGGGGCTTTCACTTAGTTCCAGTAATGGGATGGGTATTCCGGTACTATTCGCGCTTCCGACACTATTGTATAAGGAAAGGTAAATGCTCGGTCACGACATTATTGTTATTGGAGCCTCAGCAGGCGGCGTGGAAGCGCTGAAGACACTGGTCGCCCCTTTGCCAAAAGATCTAAGCGCTGCAATCTTCATCGTCGTTCACGTTTCACCGCAATTTAAAAGCTTGTTGCCGGATCTCTTGAGCCGTTGTGGTTCCTTGAGCGCGACTCATGCAAAAGACGGTGAGGCTATAGAGCATGGACGGATCTACGTAGCACCGCCGGACTACCACTTGCTAGTTAAACGCGGCTACATCCGCGTGGTGCAGGGCCCTAAGGAAAATCGCTGTCGTCCGGCGGTCGATCCCCTGTTTCGCACAGCAGCAAAGGCGTACAAAAGCCGAGTGGTTGGTGTGGTGTTGTCGGGCACGCTTGACGACGGGACAGCGGGGCTTATAGACGTGAAAAAACTTGGCGGTATGGCAGTCGTTCAGAACCCCGATGATGCCCTGTTTTCCGGGATGCCCAACAGCGCCATCGAACACGTAGACGTTGACCATATCCTGCCAGTGGTGTCAATCGCTCCCCTTTTAGTACAGCTAGCTAATGAACCAATAGCAACACAAGGAGCTTTGAATATGTCTAACGAGGACGAACTGGAAATGGAACCCGACATTGTGGAACTGGATGGGGTGGCTTTACGGAACAACGGACCGCTTGGGATAAGCGCGGGCTTGATCTGTCCAGACTGCGGCGGTAGCCTGTTCCAACTGCAGGAAAGAAATTTTCTCCAGTTCCGCTGTCGCGTGGGCCACGCCTTCTCACAGGCTAGTTTGCAGGCGGCGCAGGCTGAGGTCCAAGAGAAGGCGTTGTGGGCGGCAATTTATTCTTTAGAAGAGCGAGCGGAGCTGATGTTTAAGACGGCTACGGATGCGCGCTCTAGGAACCGCATCCACTCAGCAAAGCTTTTTGAAGCGCAGGCTATTGAGGCGCAACAGCGCTCTGACCTGATCCGGCAAGCACTGTTCATGGGTCAATTGCCTGCTACAGCTACTGGGACAGCAAATAACCAAGTACCGAATAACACAACCCAACAAGAACTAACTGCTGACAAAGTGGTGGTGCTGGCAGTAGGTGACGGTGGGATAAGCGCCTTAAGCCAGATCCTAGTTGCCTTACCACTGAACTTTCCGGCAGCCGTCATCGTGGTACAACACTTAGACACCCAATCCAACTCCAGCTCAATGGCGTCCGCCCTGAGCGGCTCTATGACTTTGCCTGTCAAGCTTGCACAAGAAGGGGAGCCATTACGACCGTCCATTATCTACTTTGCTTCCCCAAACGAACACCTGCTAGTCACTGCAAACGGTACTATTTGCCTTTCGCAAGCCGTATTCGTGGATTTTGCCCGCCCTTCTGCCGACTTGCTGTTGGAGTCAGTCGCAGCTAGTTTCAAACAGCGGGCAATAGCCGTAATCCTCAGTGGTACAGGTAATGATGGCGCTTTGGGGGTGCAGGCGATTCATCAGATGGGCGGTAAGGTTATGACCTCTGATGATAGTACTAGCGAGTTTTTCGATATGCCCGACGCTGCCATTTCCACCGGGACTGTAGATTTCGTCCTCCCAGTCAACGAGATTGCTTCAACGCTTGTAAACCTAGTCACGTGTGAAGCAACCGAATGAGCAAAGCGTGAAGAATCGGTCTAGCTAGCTAAAGGAAAGGCAGCAGCTAGTATCCAGCCAAACAATAACGCACTGCCAAGGGCATAACTCCAAATTTCTTTATACAAGCTGCTGGCATAGGAAAAAATCCCTATAATCAAAGGAAACAATGGTAGCAAAAGAAAAATAAAACTAAGTTCAGGCAATAAGTAAAGCACCAAAATAAAGCCCCCGATCAAAATCACACTTTGTCCTAGCCACCACAAAATTCGTTTTCCAACTCCAACGTCTTGTTGTGCGACTCCAGATGCCAAAAACCAAGGAAAACAAACGATTGACATCAGGGGAAATAACTTTAAACGCGCCGGAATAAGCCACCACTGTAGCCACACCACCTGTGCCATTGCACCAAAGGCAATCCACAATACTACAAATAGTGCTATGCCTAAACCAACAGTTCGTAGTGTAGGACGTGGTAAGCGAAACATGACAGCCAACCAAACCAAACCCGCAACACCGAACCAAATACTTACTGCACCGCCTACCAGCAAGCCACCCAAACTGTTAATATCGCCACTACGACTCAGTAATACCAGTACACCACTTGCTACAAACGGTGCTATCAGTAAACCTCCCCAGCTTCTTAAACCAGAGAAAAAACGTAGTGACGTTTTAGAAGATGTGGAGAATTTGCCCGTGTCCTCTTTGATAGAAGCAACTGCGCCAAGTAAAGCCAGCCACGCTAACAAGTGCAAGAAATACCAAATCATCCGACGATCAACGTAGTGACTAGTACGTTGCACTCCAAAAGTGGCATCAAGCCAATTTTTGGCAGCTTGGTGACTAGCATTGCGAAACAAAATTGTGATGTGTTCAGCGTTGGGAATGACGACAAGTTGGCGTCCTCTTCCAGCAGCCAAATTTTCATTTTCTCCTCCCGCCGCCTTCAATAACCGCTGTGCATTCCCAACAAAACCTCCTTCCCAAGAACCTGCTTGCAACTGGAGATTATGCGGCGCTTTGGGCGTTACCGCCGCACCCGTGGGCGAAACGGCAACAGTAGCAGCAAAACGGTTTACATTCTCAATACCGGCTGACATGACTGCACCACTCCCCATAGAATGACCAAGCATTGCTAAACGCGACGAATCAACCTCTGGCTGTTCCAAGATTGCTGCATAAGCAACATCTAGATTTTGCTGAAGTGAACCACGTTCCAGTGGTTTGGCGTTAGCCCCATGACTGTTGAAATCCCACAGCATCACGGCGTAACCTGCGTGTGCTAAAACGTGGGCGTAACCCAACATCAACTGCTTGGAACCTGCATAACCGTGGGCGACAAGGACGCCTGGTATCTTCTCGGCGTTACGTGGTGCAACGTATAGTATAGGCACTCCTTCACGGTTAAGGTGACGCACCAGTAACCCAGTTTGCGCTGTAATGACACCCCACCAAGAAAAGCCAATCAGCAATAGTGCGGCGACAGCCAATAATACAGCATTGCGATTCATCTAAGTCGTGATTTTCCTGACACTATATAGGATGATAATCAACAGATAGAGCATCAAAATTCTACCCAGCAAAGGAGATTTAGCTATCTAGCTTGTAGAAATCAATTGTTTGGCGATACGCATGATTGCGTCTGCCCTGAGTCCTTACGGACACGCGCAAGGGATGGGCGATCGCTAGAACTGGTTTGAAAATAGAAATTGTTAACCCAAGAATCCAACTTAGTGTGATATTGAAATGACTATCAAATTGAAAAACCTAATCATCATTCTCTTACTGACATTCATTGTTTTAAATCTGAACTTCATTCCTACAGCATTCGCTACAGATACAGTGAACGCCCAAAAAATATTTAGTGTTCAATGTGCTGGTTGTCATATTAACGGTAGCAACATTATTAGACGAGGCAAGAATTTAAAATTAAAAGCACTAAAAAAATATCATATGGATTCCATTGAGGCAATTTCCTCGATTGTTACTAATGGCAAAAATAATATGCCAGCCTACGAAGATCGCCTGAGCAAACAAGAAATACAAGATTTATCCGCTTATGTGTTAGAGCAAGCTGAAAAAGGCTGGCGTTAGTTAGAATATTTGTCCATCAAACTAGGAACTGTTCTAATAACGATGACAACAATCACCGCTCAACCAAGATGGAGCGTACCTGGACCTCGCCTTTTACCAATTCTAGGACGCCCTGCTATGGTCTTGCGCTTTGCCAGAGACTCGATAGGAGTATCGCGTTCTCTGTTTCAAACTTATGGTCCAGTGGTTTCCCTGACAGCAGGCGGGGGCACTAATTTCTTCTCGCCGCTCCCCAACTGTCCTGGCACAGTGTTGACATACGGTCCTGAATATGTGCGTCAAGTAACCAGCCAGCACGAGATTTACTACAAGTATCCCTTGTCCGGGAGGTTGTACAGCAAGCGGAATGATTCAACGCGCACAGAACCGCTAAAGCACTTTGTTGCGGGGCTATTTGGTGTCAACAGTCTCACTCACCGCCAGCACCGCCAGCTTTTGATGCCTGCCTTTCATAAACAGCGAATCAATTCATACCGCGATGATATTGTTGTTATGACGCGATCGGTACTGGAGCAATTGCCGATTAACCAGCCAACCAACATTGCTGAGGTGATGCGACTCCTCACCCTGCGCATAGGCACGAAAACCCTGTTCGGCTGTGATGTTGGTGAGGAGGGGGGTAAAACCGGGAGAACCTTACAAGAAGCTTTCACTCTAGAAGGTAGTGTTGGTGTCTCCCTATTGCCCTTTGACTTACCAGGGCTACCCTACCATCACTTACTCAATTTAATGGCGCAACTGGATAACGAAATGCGCGTTCTCATTCAGCGTAAACGAGCAAGTGGCACTAATGATGGGGACGTACTCTCAATGTTAATCCAAGCACGGGATGCCGAGAGTGGCGTATCGCTAAGTGAAGACGAACTGCTGGGACACGTGGGTGCAATATTTGCAGCAGGGCATGAAACCAGTGCCAATGCCCTCACGTGGACATTATTTCTGCTTTCACAGCATCCAGAGGTAGCTGCCGACTTGCTTGATGAATTCCAAAGTGTCTTACATGGGGAAGCACCAACCGTCGAGCAGTTGCAGCAGTTACCGTTGTTGGAACGAGTCCTTAAAGAGAGTATGCGGGTGTTGACTCCTGTACCTTGGAACGGGCGCGTTACCTCGCAACCGACTGAACTTGGAAGTTACACCTTGCCAACCGGAACCGAGGTTTTAGTCAACATTTATCAAACTCATCATATGCCCGAAGTTTATCCAGAACCAGAGAGATTTCACCCCATGCGCTGGGAAGGATTTGAACCCACAATGTTTGAATACAACCCTTTTAGTGCTGGATCACGCATCTGTATCGGAGCTGGCTTTGCGATGTTGGAAATTAAGATTGTACTGGCAATGCTCCTACAAAAATACCGCCTGCAATACCTTTGCCAACAACCTGTTGAACGCAGTGGTTTTATTGTCATGACTCCCAAGCACGGGATGCCGATGATACTTCACAAGCAAGATCGCCAATTTGCTGAGGACGTGGGCGGTGTGCGGGGAAATGTACGCGAGATGGTGCATTTGCCAGCATGAAACAGCTAGGGTACTCAGCTATCAATTATACTCTCAAGCAACACCTAAAATTTTTGTCGTTCAATTGTCGTTCAATAGTTGGAGGACGGCACCTTTGCCTGCCATGCTTAATGTATGAAAGGAATTCTGCCGTAATTTGTGATGAACCTACCTACCTCAAGTCGTTTACAATTTACACCTGATTTAAACATTTGTCGGGTTTTAAATGGAATGTGGCAAGTCTCTGGTGCGCATGGACGCATTGATCCAAAAGCTGCTATTCAAAGTATGTTCAAATATGTGGATGCAGGCTTTACAACATGGGATTTAGCAGACCATTATGGACCTGCAGAAGATTTTATTGGTGAATTTCGCCGTCAATTGATTGCAACTCGTGGTAAAGAAGCTTTATCCAATATTCAAGCCTTTACGAAATGGGTACCTCGTCCTACCAAGATGACAAGAGAATTGGTTGAAGAAAACATCAATATCTCTTTGAGAAGGATGGGCGTTGAATCTTTAGATTTGATGCAATTTCACTGGTGGGAATACCGGGATAAAAATTACCTAGAAGCCCTCAAATATATGGTAGAACTGCAAAAAGAGGGAAAAATTAAACATTTAGCTTTGACTAATTTTGATACGGAACATTTGCAAATTATTACAGAAGCTGGCATCAAAATAGTTTCTAATCAAGTGCAATTTTCTCTGGTTGACCGCCGTCCAGAAGTGAATATGATTCCGTTTTGTCAACAGCACGACATAAAACTTTTCACATATGGCACAGTCTGCGGTGGTTTGTTATCTGAAAAGTACTTGGGTAAACCGGAACCACGAGGGTTTAACTTAACCACTGCCAGCTTGAAAAAATACAAAAATATGATAGATGGTTGGGGTGGTTGGAGACTTTTTCAAGAATTACTTTCTACCCTGAAAGAAATAGCTGATAAATACAATGTCAGTATCTCCAATGTAGCAGTGCGTTATATTTTGGATCAGCCAACTGTTGCAGGTGTGATTGTGGGTGCAAGGCTTGGTGCATCTGAACATATAGAAGACAATCCCAAAGTTTTTAACTTCACACTGGATGCTGAGGATTTCAATCAAATAAATGCTGTATCTGGCAAGTCACGGGATTTGTATCAGTTGATTGGTGACTGCGGGGATGAATATCGGCGCTGAGTGATTTTCTTGTGAGGCTTCGACAGCTTGACTGAGACTTCGCCGAACGTCCAAACAGTATATAGCAATCCTAGATAAGTCGTGAACAAAAAAACGTAGACGCGGAGCGGTGAGACAGCGCTGCAGGAGGGTTTCCCTATCCCCTTACACCCCTAAGTTGTTGACTCGTTCCCAAGGTGGGGAAACCTCTACCACCTTGATCCCGACTGCGACTTCCATTGATTTGTTAGACTGAACACACAAAGGACTGTTCAGTTAATTCTCTGGTAACGCCACCTTTTTGAGGCTACTGATGCTTACAAGTACTCTACTTCTGTCCAAACAACTCCCAACCTTACAATACTCCTTCACACCAGAGCGATTTGATGAATCTTGGGAAGCACCCCTGTCTACGCTTTTGGGACTGGGACGTGCTGCTGGTGCTGATTTTATTGAATTCTTTTTAGAACGTGTTAACTATATTAGCTGCTTAGCAGAGGAAGACGCCATCACCAGCATTACACCGCGTCTTTCTACGGGTGCAGGAGTCAGAGTATTTCGTGGCAAAGCTGACTGCTACGTTAGCACGAACGACCTTTCCTTTTCTGGTTTGAAAGCAGCTTTGGAAAAAGGTCTTTCTATTTTAGGATTGCAACTTCCTGCGCCCAACGCTTTCATTCCAGAAATCAACTTGGAACTGCTGCGAGACTACGCCAGCAAAAGAGGTAAAGATGGCTGGCTACCTCTGTGCACTTCCATGCGAGACATGGGAGATATTCTCCTAGAAAGTACTACCCAACTCCAGCAAAAAGCAAGTCATGTACAATCGCGCCGCGCTACTTATTTCCGTGATTGGCAAGAAGTGCTAGTCGCCGCTAGTGATGGTACCTTTGCTCGTGATATTCGCCTGACTCAGTCGGTCGCACTTATGCTGTTATGTGCTGACGGTGCTAATCGCGCTTCCCTCGCCGAACGTGGTGGTAACACTAGTGATCCCAATTTCCTGAAAGCTTGGGATCATAAACAAGCGGCAGAGCAAATCGCAGAATCAGCAGGCAAAATGCTCTACGCTGATTATGTAGAATCAGGCACTTACCCCATCATCATGGCAAATCACTTCGGTGGGGTTATCTTCCACGAAGCCTGCGGACACCTGTTGGAAACCACTCAAATTGAACGCAACACCACTCCCTTTGCTGACAAGAAAGGTGAGAAAATTGCCCACGAAGCTTTGACAGCTTGGGATGAAGGACGAACCGAAAACGCCTTCGGCACAATTGATATGGACGACGAAGGTATGCCAGTTCAAAGAACGCTATTAATAGAAAAAGGCGTTTTAAAGAACTTCTTGGCAGATAGAACAGGTTCAGTACGCACTGGACACCCCAGAACAGGTAGTGGACGCCGCCAGAGTTTTGGTTATGCTGCTGCTAGCCGGATGCGTAACACCTACATTGCTCCTGGCGAATATAGCACTGATGATTTATTTGCTTCTATAGATAAAGGTATTTACTGTAAGAAGATGGGCGGTGGTAGCGTTGGTGCTACAGGGCAATTTAACTTTGGTGTAGATGAAGCTTATTTGATTGAAAATGGCAAAATCACCAAGCCACTCAAAGGAGCTATCTTGATTGGTGAAGCGAAGGAAATTATGAATAAAATTTCCATGTGTTCTCAAGATTTATCCCTTGCACCTGGTTTTTGTGGTTCTGTCAGCGGTAGTATCTACACAACAGTAGGACAACCACACATCAAGGTTGATTCGATTACCGTAGGTGGACGCTAACTCGTTCGCAGCTTCTTAACTCGTTCCTAGCCTCTGGCTGGCAATGCCTTTTATGTGGCTCTGCCACATGATAATAGGAGGCAGAGCCTCCTGTAATACACTCCCAGGTAGAACCTGGGAGCAAGAAAACACGCGAATATAAAATTGACGAACTATGCCAAATATCAACGAAATTGCAACTTATGCCAAGGAAAGTGCTGGTAAACTTGGCATCAAAAAATTCGATATCTATGGCTCATCAGCAGATGGAACGAGTGTGCAAGTGGATCAAGGTGAGCCAAAGCAAGTAAAAGCTTCTAATCTTTCTGGTGTCACCGTTCGTGTTTGGAATGAAGACAACACAATGGGTGTCACAAGCACAACCGATGTAGATTCCAAAGGACTTGAATTAGCTTTAAAAACAGCTTACGAAGCAAGTTTTTTTGGTGTAAAAGAAAACGTCCCTGATTTTAGCCCAGAGTCTACGGTTCCCCTGGATAATTCATCACACGACAAAGCACCCCAAGCACCGGTTTCTGATCTGATAGAAAGTTTGTTAGCTGCTGAAAAAGAAGTCCTCGCCGCTCATTCTGCGATCAAAGGAGTTCCTTATAACAGTTTGTCACAAAGAGATTTTGACAGATTTTATCTCAACAGCGATGGTGCGATGAGAACTGAATCTGGCTCAACATCGTCGATTTTTCTTTATAGCAAAACTGAGGAAGATGGAAAGAAACCTCGCAGTGGTGGCGCTTTTAGAATTAGCAAAGGTTTAGATCATCTAGATATCAATGGTTGCATCAAAGAAACTGCAGAGAAAACTATCAGCCACTTGAATTATGAAAAAATCAAGACTGGGAAATATCGAGTTGTTTTCTCTCCAGATGCTTTCTTGAGTTTATTGGGTGCTTTTTCTAACTTGTTTAATGCTCAAAGTATTCTGGACAAGCAAAGTTTATCTACCCCTGATGATTTAGGAAAGGAAATTGCTGTTCCGCTGCTTTCAGTGTACGATGACGCATTACATCCAGCAAACATCGCTGCAGAAACTTTTGATGGTGAAGGAACTCCCACCCGCAAAGTTTCGTTAATTGAAAATGGCGTTTTAACAGGCTTTCTCCACAGTGCAGGTACTGCAAAAAGGATGAACGCTCAGCCGACAGGTAACGCTAATATTGGTGCAAAAGTCTCTGTCAGTCCGAATTTCTATCATGTTTTTGCAGCCGCACCTGGTGAGGTGGAATTGAGTTTGGAAACAGCAGAAAATGTCGTTTTTATTGATGAGCTACAAGCTCTGCACGCAGGTGTGAAAGCTTTACAAGGTTCCTTTTCTCTACCATTTGATGGCTGGCTTGTCAACAAAGGTGTTAAGACAAGCATTGAGTCTGCAACAGTTGCTGGAGATTTTCTCGAAGTCCTCAAATCAATTACTTTTATCGAAAAAGAACCAGAGTTGACTCCTGGAGGTGTATGTCCCAAAATCTGGGTTGATGAACTCTCGATTACTGGAGACTAAGATATCGCAAGAGTTTTAGGATTGTTGCTTAAATATAGCTTGATCCTAATACTGTTCAGTTAAGAACAATTGTACGTTGGGTTTCGTATTTGTGGAATCCAACGAATTCTCATTTAAACACAAATCAAAAGTTGGAAGTTAGAAGTGGCAAGTCTCAAATCTTGCACCCAGAAAAATTGATGGTATTTAGTCACTCAGTATTAAATCAAAAGTTCTTTATTTAGGGACAAAACCTAAGAAAAATTATCTAACTTTCCCTTGCATCTTTTTAGGTTGTACGGTTTTCTACAAATATCTGCAAGATATGAGCCTCCAACTAGGGGTTAAGAGCGCTAGCAACATAATTCGCGAAACTAAATCCCCCTTCTTAAAACAGTTATCAGTTATCAGTGAGCCAGCGCTATGCAGGAGGGTCTCCCGACCTAGGCGACTGCGTAAGCGCAAGCGCACGAATCGAGCGTTGCAAGAGCGTCTGTGCAGGAGATACGCGTAAGCGTGTCCCTTTGGGACTTACAAAGTAGCGTCTTTGCAGGAGATACCCGAAGGGTTATCAAGTTAAGGGGAGTCAAGAAATCGCTGACTCTGTTCACTGTTCACTGTTCACTGTTCACTGTTAAGCGTTCCCCTATATTGGATACGTGTTTGAGACAAGACGGGAGTCAGCAATATCACGGATTAGTGGAGTTCTAGAGCCAATATAATCATATAATGCACAGACTTCCTCGCCAGTCAGCAGCATTTTTGCGGCAATTTGTTTTAGGAGCAGCCTGATTAACGCTGTATCTGTAAGGTTAAGCAGCTCGGTGCTTGAGGTATTCTCAATTACAGACCAAGTCAAATACAGCATTGAAGAGTTGACAAACATTGCCCTGTACCCCTGTGCGAAAAATTTTATATTTTATTTATATTGTTTCATCCGGATTGCTCTGTCTCGATCTTTTTGTAAAATAATTTAATACTTTTTTTAGATTTGCTTAATGCTTTGATTGATCAGTCAAGCTAAGAGCGCGTCTAAAATCACTACTACCCATTACCGCGAGGTTTTATGAATCATTATCTTGAACCCATTCATTTTTCTGGTTCAATTCAGCCTCATGGTATTCTTTTGGTGCTCAGTGAGCCTGAGCTTACAGTTGTTTGCGTGAGCGCTAATATCCAGGAGCAGTTTGGCATTTCTGAAGATTTGCTTAATCAATCCTTAAGTACGCTGCTTGATGTCCAAGTTGTTGATGCAATTAGACAGAGTTTGCACTTAATTGACAGTGCGAGTCCCATAAAACTTCAAGAATCGATCTTGGTAAGTGAGCGTTCTTTTAACGGTTTAGTTCATCGAACAGAAAATTTCATCATTCTTGAGTTAGAACCAACATTACCGTTAGGTTTATTTAGTGTGCCTGCTTTCGTGCGAAGAGCGCTCGCCAAACTACGACAAGTATCCAGCAGTCACGAATTTCTTCACTTGTTAACTCAAGAACTTCGTAAAATCACTGAATTTGACCGAGTCATGGTCTATCAATTTGACCAACACGAAGCAGGTACTGTGATGGCGGAGGCAAAGCGGGATGACTTACCCTCCTATCTGGGGTTGCACTATCCTGCGACAGATATTCCAGAGCAAGTTCGGGCGTTATATGCACGCGGTTTGCTGCGATTTATTCCTGATTTAACAGCACAGTCGATTTCGTTAGTAGCGGCTTCTCATCCGTTGATGCAACAACCCGTTGATCTTAGCCTTGCAGTTCTTCGGGGCGTTGATCCGTGCTGCGTTGAATATCATCAAAACATGGGCGTAGCAGCTATTTTAGTTATCGCGTTGATTCACAATCAAAAGCTTTGGGGATTAATTGCTTGTCATCATCAAACACCAAAGTATCTTTCTTACGAAACCCGCGAAGCCTGCGAGTTGTTGGGGGAATTCGTGTCGTTGGAATTAGCCAAGAAAGTCAATTCTGAAGAACTCGACTACATTATCAAACTTAGATCCTTGCAATCGGAGTTTGTTGAATCTATTTCTCAAGTCGATAATCTTAAAGAAGCTCTTGTCAATCCCGCCCCTCGACTTTTAGATTTAGTAAATGCCACAGGAGCTGCTATCTGTTTGGAAGATGAAATTACGCTGGTTGGAGTAACGCCAACGATTGAGCAGGTTAGCGTTCTGATTCAATGGGCAGATACTCAAGTCAAGGATGCCCTGTTTCATACCGATTCGCTCCCAAAGCTTTATCCAGAAGCTGTTGTGTTCAAAGATGTTGCCAGTGGCTTAGTGCTGCTGCAAATTTCTAAAGTCCGACGGTATTACATCCTCTGGTTTCGCCCGGAAGTTCTGCAAACAGTAAACTGGGCAGGTGATCCGAATGCATCTATAACGGTTAAGGAAGATGGCAGTATAACTTTATCTCCCCGCCAATCGTTTGAAAAATGGCAAGAAACCGTTCGATTAACTTCCTTACCCTGGAAAGCGTGTGAATTGGATCAGGCGCTGGATCTTAGGAGTGCGATCGTTGGTATTGTTCTTAATAAAGCAGATGAGTTAGCCCGAATTAACCAGGAATTAGAGCGCACCAACCAGGAACTAGATTCTTTTAGCTATGCCGCCTCTCATGATCTCAAGGAACCCTTGCGAGGTATTCATAATTACTCGATGCTGTTGTTGAAAGGTTATGAGTCGGTGCTGGATGAGGTGGGTAAAAACCGCTTACAAACCTTAATCCGTCTGACTCGTCGCATGGAGTCGCTGATCGATGTTCTGCTCAAGTTCTCGCGACTCGGACAAGCGGAACTCCATCTTGTACCTACGGATCTTAACCAATTAGTCAACCAAGTGCTTGAGGATTTAGGCGTCAGCCATCAAGACATTCAACCTGATATTCGCATTCCCCGACTGTTGCCTACGGTTGTGTGTGATCCTGTCCTGATCAACGAAGTGTTCATGAACCTGCTCAGCAACGCCTTTAAGTATAACGATAAACCAGAACAATGGATTTCGATTGGTTATTTGGACAAAGAAGGAACACGCGATTGGGAACAACACGAAAGAGGGAGAATTTTCCCTCACTCTCCCACTCCCTCACTCTCTGACTCCCGAATCACTTTCTACGTACAGGATAACGGCCTTGGTATTCGAGCACGACATCTCGAAACCATCTTCCGATTGTTTAAACGGCTGCACGAGCAAAATCTGTATGGTGGCGGTACAGGGGCAGGATTGACAATTACCAAAAAGATTATCGAGCGTCACGGTGGACAAATTTGGGTGGAGTCTACCGTAGGTATGGGATCTACATTTTATTTTATTTTGTGATCATTTCTCTTTTATAATTTTTGTTAATTTATGTAAACAAAAATAACATCAAGTTTTAATGACACGAATGATGACAAAGCAGTGCTGCCCTTTACTAATCGCTGAAGATAGTGATGAGGATTTTGAGGTGCTGCAAGTGCTCATGGAGCAAATGGATGTTCAAAATCCGATATACCGGTGTACAAACGGAGATAAAGTTTTAGATTTCCTTTATAAAGAAGGCGACTATGATAATCTAGATGTTGCACCACGTCCCTCCGTCATCCTGCTCGACTTAAATTTACCAGGCACCGATGGTCGCGATGTGCTAGAGCAACTTAAGCAAGACCAGAATTTTAAGGAAATCCCAATTATTGTGTTTACGACATCCTCAAACCCGAGAGATGTTGAATTCTGTTATGAAAAAGGGGCAAATGGCTATCTCATCAAACCAATAGACTCTAGTGAACTGGAGAAAACAGTTCAGGCATTTGTGAACTACTGGTTGCAAGTCAACACACCACCAACTTCAAAATCGGCACGTGCGAAGAAACACGCTTAACGCTTAACGCTTAACGCTTAACAGGGAATGGTGTTTCTTCATATATTGCTAGAGATTAAGAGCGCTAGTTAGCAAAACCCCTAAGCCTTTATAAACAAGAAATTTCACGTTTCTCGTTGAGAGGATTTGATATGATTAGGACTATTAAAAGAAAATTTTCCACTCTTTGTTTTAGATTTTCTTTATAATTGAAAACTTGTGGCTTTCACACCAGGCAAAGAGATTGCTTTGTTTTCCTCTTATGTCAGACGTCTGGACACTCCTAATCACCGATGACTGTATGGAGGATCGAGAAGTTTATCGTGAATATCTTTTAAGCGATCCTCACCATTCCTACCAGATTTTAGAAGCATCCTCGGCAGAGTCAGGGCTTGCGCTTTGCCAGAAAAAACATTGCGATGCGATTCTGCTCGACTTTTGCCTTCCTGATATGAGCGGGCTAGAGTTTTTGGATGAACTCAAGCTGCAACGATTAGATTCCCCGCTCCCTGTGATTATGTTAACTGGACAAGGTGATGAACGCGTTGCTGTACAAGCGATGAAGCGGGGTGCTCAGGATTACCTGGTGAAGAAAGATATAGAACCAGATGTCCTGCAAATGACTGTTCGCAATGTGATTCAACACTCACAGCAGCAAAACCAGCTCAGTAAAAGACACCAACCTCAGCAATTAACAGCAGCGGTGATAAGCCCAAGGCTAGACGCTACACGTATCGCCCTGCGGATTCGTCAGTCACTAAACCTGGAGCAAATCTTGCAGACGACTGTCACACAAGTGCAACAACTGCTGTTATGCGACAGTGTGACAATATACCAGGTTAGCCCAAATTCAGACACTCACGAAATAACGGAATCCGCAAAGCCCTATCTGACAAAGCTTTGTGAGGCTGGGGTAAGTAGCTTATCCGCAGAACCCATTCAGCAATTTACCGCTTTGCTTCTCAAAAATAACCAATCCAATCTTTGGGAAATAGGAAAAGCAACCACAAAAGCGCAAGGTGAAGCGTCAATCATCGTTTCGCACAATCGGAAAAAGGCGACTCAGGCATATTTGCTCGTTCCCATTTTAGTGAAAGAGCAAGACGAATTATCTACCAGAGTTTGGGGATTATTAGTTGCTTGTCAAGATTCTAAAGTACGACAATGGCAGACGGATGAAGTAGAGATTTTCAATCAATTGGCTGGAGATTTGGCGATCGCCATTCAACAAGCCCAACAGCTAACCCAGGCTTTGGTGGCTCTAGAGAACGAAAAGCAACTCAATGCCTTTAAATCCCAATTTGTCGCTACAGTTTCTCACGAATATCGAAATCCCTTAGCCTCCATCCTTCTGGCTGCGTCAACACTCTTGCAACATAGCAATCAGCTGCATCAGACTAAACACCAGCAGTTCTTGCAATTGATTGAAGATAAGGCAAGACAAATGACTAAACTGGTAGACGACTTGCTGATGATTTCCACATTTGAATTCGGCAAAGCAAGGTTTACGCCATATCCATTTGAACTGCTGCAATTTTGCTCAGACATCATTGAAGAACAGCGACAGATCATTAGCGATGATCGCCATCAATTAACGTTCAAAATCACAGGTAACACTAGGGGTTTTTGGGGCGATCAAAAACTTTTGCGGGCAATTCTGGTTAACTTACTGTCGAACGCGATCAAGTACTCGCCAGATGGTGGCAATATTGAAGTTCACCTCATGGGGAATGATTCACACGCCATTTTTGATGTCAAAGATCAAGGAATTGGCATACCTATTGAGGATCAACAACACTTGTTTGAATCATTCAGTCGAGGAAGTAACGTTGGCGCAATTCCCGGAACCGGCTTAGGATTAGCTATTGTCAAAGCTTGCATCGAGTTGCATGGCGGCGAAATTAGAGTAGAAAGCCAACAAGGCAAAGGAACAAAGGTAACTGTCAGTTTACCGAAGAATTGTACAAAGGGAGGGAACAGGGAACAGTGAACAGTGAACAGTGAACAGTGAACAGAGCAATTTTTGTAGGGGAGCCAGTGCGTTGGAGAGCCAGCGCTGCAGAGAGAAGTGCCTTGCGCGGGTTCCCCGCGTTGTGGCAACTTCGGAGAGGGTCTCCCGACCTAGGCGTCTGGCGTCCGGGTTTCCCGGCTTGGAGCATCTGGTGAGACCAGCGCTGCAGGAGGGTTTCCCTCCGTAGGCGACTGGCGAACCCGAAGGGCGTTGGGCACTGTTTAGCGTTCGCTCAAACCCTTATTTTGACGTTGTGGACAGTGCCCACCTTGAATCATTTAGGATTGCTATATGATCTTTTTATAAATTATGGTATCCACTCTATTTATATGACAAACTTAAAAAAATGGAAGCTTTTACACTCCAAAATGGTTTTGGATAATTACTGGTGCAAAGTCAGGCAAGATGAAATAGAATTGCCTAATGGTCAAATTATAGATGATTATTTCGTCAATGTCAGACCAGAAATTACTCTAATTTTACCTATCACTAGTACCAAAGAAATTGTTTTTGTGCGGCAATATAGGCATGCAGTGGGTGAATTTTTGTTAGAACTCCCTGCTGGCTTATTCAACCCAACACAAGAAAGTGCTGAAGCCGCAGCCATCAGAGAAATGCAAGAGGAAACTGGCTATATTGCACAAAAAGTCACAAAAATAGCAACACTATATGATAACCCTAGTAAAGATACAAATAATATACATTTATTTTTAGCAGAAAATGTGATAAAGTCCGGAGAAAAAAAGTTAGATATTACAGAAGAAATAGAAGTTGTTCTGATTCCAGTAGAATCAGTTAGAGAGAAAATCATTCAAGGTGAAATTTCTGTTTCTGGAACTGTTGCGGCGATTTCCTTGGGGCTAAATTTTCTAGATTGATTTTGAGGGTTATTTTCATCCACTAAACACCAGCTAATCGCCTGTGTCAAGAAAGCATTACGAACAGTCCGATTAATAAAACTTAAGTAATCGTCAATTTCTTCGTAAAGATCGAGTTCGTGTTCTTCTTGCGAAGTCAGTGGGGAATCTTGTTGTTTTGTCAAGAGTTCTTCAATGCGATTTTGTACAGCGCTAGAAGATCGAAAGATAGGAATTCCCTCAACTAGTTCGATGCGAACTGCACCTTCAATGGGGAGACTGTTAGGCAAATTTTGTAATTTTGGTGGAAGTAACATTGTCGTAGTTTTCGTCTTTACTAATAGCGCTCGCTCTTGTTTATAGTCATATCTCAACCCAATCCCAAATGCAATTTAAATGCAGCATCAATTCATACCATGATCTCTTTATTGTGGATTTTGACGTACTAAACGTTTAAACGCACGAACAAATGCAGAACTCCAAACTAAATTCTTCAATCTTCTAACTCCGCCATCAAATCTTCAACAGAACCTCGCCGCACGTTTCCCTGTTCATAATCATGTTGTGCTTGTGCAACTTCCTTTAACAACTCATTTCGTCTCTGTTGATTGAGGCGCTTGGTAATAATATCTATCAGCAAAATTTGAGCATCTATATCTAATGCTTCTACTGCTTCAATGACTTTTTGCAATGTAGATGTTTTTTCTATCATGCTCGTAATGAATTGGGGAATAAATCTAATTTTACAGAGTCACTCAGCGCACGAGAGAGTAACTTAGATCTTACACCTGGAAAAACAGATGTTAAACTTATTACATATTATTTGACTCCGTTCTCGTCCGCCTAGGACTTGAAGTCCCAGGCTCATAGACGAAGTCCATTAAAATGGACTAAAAGGAGATACAGTTTTTGAGTAAATTTAGACACTATTAACAATAATTGCGGGACGGGTTTTGCCAATTTCGTCTCCAACAGTGGGATCAGAATTAAAAAGCCAAATTTGACCTCTACGCATAATCTTCATATTCATAGAAGTCTTCTGTATCCCTGTCAGCGAAAATGACTAACTCACTTCCTTGTTCGTAAAAAGAACGCATGACAACAGCCGCTTCAGCTAAACTCAGTTCTTTTTGAAGAGGAACTTTCGATTTTGTAGTGATTTCTTGACGAATTAACTTTGATGCGATTTCAATGACTTCCAAACGTTCTTCAGTCGTCATCTTTTTCAGTGCTTCTAAGACTTCTGCTTTGGTCATAACTCATCTTACTCGTCTATAGGATTAGATAGGATTTGTTGCGAACCATGTATGACAGCAAGAATATCAATTTATTCTGAGTTGATGTAGTAAATAATTCGATATGATCCTTCAAAAACTTCTCGATTTTGCTCTGTTTCAAGCTCTCGTACAATTCGACCTGATATCGGAATTCTACGTTCATCCTTGATTATCAAGAATTTTAAAAATTGTTTCTCTGCTTACAGTCTCAGTTTTTTCACCTTCTTTGATAGCTTTTTCTAGTGCTATATCTTCGAGTATTTCGATAAATAAATCAGAAAATACTTCTTTCTGTTCTTGAAGTAGTTCTATAATTGCTGTTTTAAAAATGTCCTTCAGTTTATTCTCGTCTAGATTAATTCCAGTCATATATTTTTGGTGAAACGGCTTTGAGATGATGCTAACATGCCCTCAAGAGCGCGATCGCTCCAGCAGGGAGCGCTAGCATTGCTGATCGCAATCGTATGATCCCTGTGGGCGATTGACTACGGCAGAGCTACGCTTAACGCCCCATGCATGATTCCGTTTGCGCGATACGTTTCGCGTCAAGCCTCTGGCTTAACGCCCTTAGTAACTCCTCCCTCCCTCCTTCCCTCCCTCCTCCTATCTCTTCGCCCGACACACCCACAACCTCTCCCGCGCCTCCGGATGGGTGACAAAGTAATCCTGCAGCCAGTCGCAACCCCGCGCCAGCAAATCATCCAACCCGCTAACCCGCCACACCTTGGCTGTCTTGTCACCTGATGCAGTGACAATGCGTTGACCATCCGGGCTAAATCCTGCACTTGTGACATAGTTCTGATGCCCTTTGAGGTCAGCAAGCTCTTTACCATTTGTATCCCACACCTTGGCTGTCTTGTCAGCAGATGCAGTGACAATGCGTTGACCATCCCGGCTAAATCCTGCACTGGTGACCGAGTCCTGATGCCCTTTGAGGGTAGCAAGCTGGTTACCATTTGTATCCCACACCTTGACTGTCTTGTCAGCAGATGCAGTGACAATGCGTTGACCATCCCGGCTAAATCCTGCACTGGTGACCGAGTCCTGATGCCCTTTGAGGTCAGCCAGCAGCTTACCATTTGTATCCCACACCTTGGCTGTGCCGTCAAATGATGCAGTGACAATGCGTTGACCATCCGGGCTAAATGCTGGACTTATGACTCACCTCTGATGCCGTTTGTTAGCGTAGCGTTGGGCAGGAAGGGTAGCAAGCAGGTTTCCATTTGTATCCCACACCTTGGCTGTGCCGTCAAGTGATGCAGTGACAATGCGTTGGCCATCCGGGCTAAATCCTGCACTTGTGACATAGTACTGATGCCCTTTGTTAGCGTAGCGTTGGGCAGGAAGGGTAGCAAGCAGGTTTCCATTTGTGTCCCACACTTTGGCTGTGCGGTCAGATGATGCAGTGACAATGCGTTGACCATCCGGGCTAAATGCTGCACTGTTGACATAGTCCTGATGCCCTTTGTTAGCGTAGGGTTGGGCAGGAAGGGTAGCAAGCAGGTTTTCATTTGTATCCCACACCTTGGCTGTGCCGTCAGATGATGCAGTGACAATGCGTTGACCATCCGGGCTAAATGCTGCACTGTTGACATAGTTCTGATGCCCTTTGTTAGCGTAGGGTTGGGCAGGAAGGGTAGCAAGCAGCTTACCATTTGTATCCCACACCTTGGCTGTGCCGTCAGATGATGCAGTGACAATGCGTTGACCATCCGGGCTAAATGCTGCACTGTTGACATAGTTCTGATGCCCTTTGTTAGCGTAGGGTTGGGCAGGAAGGGTAGCAAGCAGCTTACCATTTGTATCCCACACCTTGGCTGTGCCGTCAGATGATGCAGTGACAATGCGTTGACCATCCGGGCTAAATGCTGCACTCGTGACCGGGTTCTGATGCCCTTTGTTAGCGTAGGGTTGGGCAGGAAGGGTAGCAAGCAGCTTACCATTTGTATCCCACACCTTGGCTGTCTTGTCCCAAGATGCAGTGACAATGCGTTGACCATCCTGGCTAAATGCTGCACTTGTGACATAGTACTGATGCCCTTTGTTAGCGTAGGGTTGGGCAGGAAGGGTAGCAAGCAGCCTACCATTTGTATCCCACACCTTGGCTGTGCCGTCAGATGATGCAGTGACAATGCGTTGACCATCCGGGCTAAATGCTGCACTTGTGACATCGTTCTGTGCTACTGGAATCGAATCACTTGTAATCACACTCACAATTGCAATAATCACACTCACAATTGCAATAATCACACTCACAGTCGCATAATTTGTAATTCTGTCAGTGGTCGAATCACTTGTCAGATCATTTACTGTCCCATTTATCACAATCACATAACCTATAAATGTCAAAGTGATAAGTGTCCAAATTAAGGATAACACTAATATCGTACCGCCAATAAGAATCTGCCGCTCGGCTTTTTGTTGCGCTTTCTTTAAAGTCTCATTCGCTTGTGCTAATATCCGTCTTTCTTCTTCTTTAACTTCTAAAGCAATTTCAATTTCTTTTTTATCTAACTTTTGACTAGCAGATAAAAACTGATAATCCTCATTGCTCAAACTTTTACCAGCCGCCCATGCTAAGGCATCCTGCAACGCTTGACCCTGCAACAAACGCGATTCATCCTGATAACGTGAAGCTACCCAAGCTCTAAGTGCTTGTGCATAAGGACGCAAGTCTGCCAGTGCTTGTTCCAGCCAACTCTGGTTAAAAACAGCAGCATAAATCCGGTTAGAAACTCTCAGCTTGCTTTCACGCCTGACTACCAATCCGGAAAGGCGCAATTGGGTTTGTTCTAAACTATTGTTGTCTGCAACTTCTTCGTGTTGTAGAATTTCTTTATACAGCCCTAACAACCTACCTGTCCTCTGTCCGCCTCCTCGTAAAATTCGGTCACGAATCGTTTTTAAATGCTCAGGTTCATCCTGAGATTCCCAATTATAAATGACTCTAGTTTGCACCAACTCCTCTACCGACTCAGCAACTCTATTCTCTGGAATTTCAGCATCAGCATCAAGAATCATCTGGCAAAGTTTTTGAGTCAGAAAAGGTTGCCCCCCTGTCCAATCCAAAATTGCTGTTATAGCTGCCTTTGGATTATTAGTTCTCACCGCCAAACCACCCGCTAACGGTTGAGCTTCTTGTAACTGAAAACCAGTGAGTTGAATCGCTCTACCAATATTAAAAGGAGTGCGTCGTTTATCTTGAATCAAATCACTGGGAGTGGCAACCCCAAGCAGCGCAAAAGTGAGTCGTTGATAATCTGGTTTTGTCGCTCGATTGTTATAGCATTCACGAATGAGAGCAAAAAAATCATCTCTCTCAAAACTCAGACTCAAAACACTGTCGATTTCATCAACAAAAATCACAATATTTTTATCAACCAACTGCAATAAAACAGTTTCAAAAAACTTGCTTAATCGGTTGACTGGAGACAGCAAACCTTCACTTGACCACCAAGTATTTAAATTAAAGTTTTCGTATAGTTCCAGACTATTAATAATAGCATTAATTATCCCAGCATACCATTGTTCAGAAGTGAGTTCTGCAGTACCAATGCTCGTAATATCAATATCAACACAAGCAAAACCCTCCGCCTGCAACCTTCGCATCGTTCGTATCTTCAGGCTAGACTTGCCCATCTGTCGGGAGTTGAGGACATAGCAGAATTCTCCTGCCTTCAAAGCTGTGTAAAAGTCAACATCTGCCTGTCGCTGCACATAAGTGGGAGCATCATTTGGCAGACTGCCCCCAACTTGATATTTATATGATTTGTGAAATTGTTGATTCATTTGGATGTCTTTTTTTAAATTTTTTATAGATTAGTTAGATACTGATTCTCTTAACAGAATCCTAGAGAAATTGGAGAAGATTTCTAGCAAAAACCTCACCCTCGCTTGAATCGGCGCTAAAATCTTTCCCTCTCCTTAATAAGGAGAGGGATGCCCGACAGGGCAGGGTGAGGTGTAAGTCATGAATGCAACACGCATATTAATTTTCTTTTCCTTGTTCTCAGTCTCTGAGAACGAGAAAAGCTTAAAGAGCTAACCAACAATATCTTCTTTTTCATAGGGATCAGACTCATCAAATTATGCACTTAGGGGACTATATGGAAAAAATGGCACTTTTATCGCTTACAGATTTGATGTCTCTGCCGCTAGAGGAGGCGTCGCCTCCCGATAGTGCATTCCCAGCCAGAGACTGGGAACGATAAAAAATCTTTCCCTCTTTTTCCCTCTCCTTCATAAGGAGAGGGATGCCCGACAGGGCAGGGTGAGGTATAAATCATGAATGCAAAGGATGGGTAGGGTGCTAAACTCATGAATTCCCCCCCAAATGTTCCCGAAAATATAACCGATATAAATCACACAAAGGCATAACATCATTACCTTGAAACTTCACTAACCCCATACTGCGTAACTTAAACGCCAAACCCGTCTCTACCCGTACTGGATGAGTCGCAGCAACGACTTGTTTCATAGCAGCAACTAACTTGCTATCTTCCTGTAAATTCCTCAAATGCCTACGCAGGTGATCATTGTAAAAACCTTCTTCCGTGGGGGCAATTTTTAATAATTGCGACAAGCTAATTCTGCCACGAGCAATTTCATGAAGTGCTTTCCTAACTAAATAAGGATGTCCTCCTAACATTGCCATGAGTTGGTTGATTTCTTCTTGCGTCCAATTCAACTTGTGTCGTAGCACCAAATCCTGCACTTGTGAGGAATTGAACTCTGGTAACTCAATTGGCAATCCCACATTAAACGGTGATTGATTAATGTTCAAAGGAATATAAACTTCCTTGGAATGCACAATCACCAAGCGTAGTTTTTTCCAAGTTTCTTTATTCTTAGATGTTTCATGCCAAGCGCGTAGTAAGCCAAAAAATTCTGAAGCGACTTGCGGATATTGAAAAACTTGATCCACTTCATCCAAACCCAAAACAATTGGGCTATGAATTTCTGAGAGTAAGTATCTTTGAAAGTAGTTTGTACACTTATCCTTACTACCCAAAACACCTTGCCAATATTCAGTTAGCTTATTTTCAAGATTCAAATCCTGAGCAATGCTGCCACAAAACCACTGCAAGAATTTATCCAGACTGGTGAAAAATTCTGCATCTGCTGATTGAAAGTTTAAGTATGCAGTTTGACAACCTTGTTGTGTTCCATGAGCAAGAACACGTGTCAAAAGTGAAGTCTTACCCATTTGCCTGGGTGCTTTAATCCGAATCAGCGCACCAGGTTGTAAAATTGTTTCGTAACAATCAGCTTCAGTGGGTGGACGTTCTACATAAAAGGCAGATTGCAAGCTAACTTGTCCTTCTGGTTGTTCAAAACTCCCAAAAGTAGAAGCTGGTTGAGTGTCACTCCCACTTGATGCTTGAGGATTGTCAGGCGCACTTTCAGCAAACAACTGCCGAAAGAATTGCCAAATCTTTTGGACAATAGAGGTTTCAGCATCTGGCTTAGGAGAAATTGGGATAACTGTTGGTGGTGGCGGTTGAACAAGTGTTGACGCTTCAGAAATATCTAAGTATTGTTGTAAGGCTTGCAAAGCAACAGTCGCATTTTGGTAACGCTGACGACAGTCGTTGCGCACCATCGTGTCTAAAATCTGCGCAAATTCGGGGCTAATATTAATCTTGTCTCGAAACAAAGCACAATACAATTCACCATTATTGGCATCTCGTGGTAACTGTTTAGGGTGTAACCCAGTCAATGTACCAAAAGCAATCATTCCCACCGCGTAGATATCGCTACTGAACTGGGGACGAGAATAGTGTTGTTCGATAGGCACATAGCCAGGAGTACCAATTGGTACTGTCAGGCTACTTTCACCTTGAGGGTTGACTTTCAAAGCACTGATTTCCTTAACTGCCCCAAAGTCAATGAGTACAATTTTTCCATCTTTGCTCCGCCGCATTAAATTCTGTGGCTTAATATCCCGATGGATGACGTTTTGTTGATGAACAAATGCCAAAACTTCCAAGATATCCTTCAAAAGTTTAAAGACGACTTGCTCATCCTTGGATTTGCCCAGAATAATTTCTTTTGTCAAGTCATGCCCATCAATGAATTCCTGAACTAAGTAAAATTCCCCCTTTTCTTCAAAGTGGGCGAACAATCTGGGAATTTGGCTGTGTGCATTGCCTAACCGATATAGAGTTTGTGCTTCTGTCTCGAATAACCTTTTGGCGATCGCCAAAACAGCAGAACTTGAGTCTTTTGGTTTAAGATGTTTGACGACACACTGAGGTTGTCCTGGTAAATCTAAATCACCAGCCAAGTAAGTATCACCAAAACCCCCACCCCCCAGACATTGGAATATTTTGTATCGATTACGGAGTGTTACGCCAATTAGATGACTCATTTCGTATCTCCTATCTCCTATCTTTTTGACTGGGTAAGTGGTTAAAAATTCAACGTGCCCACTGCTGCAAAATATAAGTGTAAAAAGCTTCTTTATCTACTTGAACCATAGCAAAAATCTTACGCCCTCCTGGCACTATTTGGGTACGTCCTTGACTCAAACCAGTGGTGATAATTTCTGTTTCCCACTCTCGCAATTCATAGAATTCTGGATGAGCAAGATAAGCCGTCGCCAGCACATCCCAGAAATAATAGTCTTGGGGAATAACCAGTGCATAACATTGTCCCGCTAAATCAGATATGGGATGGTGACGTTGTTTTCCCATTTTGTAAACAATTTCTGATGTCACAGGTACAGTATTAGTCAAATCCAAAGGACACATGATAATTTCAATTTGGGTTTGCCATATCCGCGCTGCGGAAATTGGATCCCAATACACGTTCCATTCTGCGGAACCATCTTGTCCTGGTTCCCAATTTTTTTCCACATTACCAGCAACATTCAAAGCACCTCCCATCCAAACAATTCTTTGAATTTTCGCTTCAATATCCGGTGCTTTATCGAGTGCAGTTGCTACTGTTGTTAACGGACCAGTAACCATTAACGTAACAGGTTCTGGTGCCTCTTGTAACACCTTTATCATAAAATCTTGACCAGGTTCTGCAAGCAGTGGTGTGCGAATTGTTTCGCTTTGATTGAGAATAGGAAGATGATCAACAACAAATGAATCACGGCGATAGAGTTGAGGGAAAGGATTAATACCCCGTACAGTACTTTGAGCAACTCTGATATCAGAACGCCCCATTAAGTCTAGAATTTTACGTGTAGCACTTACGGCTGGTTCGGCATAGCAATCTGCTGGAGTGACGACAATACCTAGTGGTTGTATGTGATCCATAGTCATCAGCAGCATAGTTGCTAGATAATCATCTACACCACCATCGTGATCCATCAAGACAAGTTGTTTAGACATGGAGAATAAAAAAATGAATGAAAAAATGGATGAGTTTATGCAAGCTGCCATCGCACAAGCAAAACAAGGCAGACAAGAAGGCGGAATTCCCATCGGTTCCATTCTCGTCAAGGATGACAAGATTCTCGGCAAAGGACACAACAAGCGTGTGCAAGACGGCGATCCAGTCACCCACGCCGAAATCGATTGCCTCCGCAATGCCGGTAGAATCGGCAGTTATAGGGGTACAACACTCTATTCAACCTTAATGCCATGTTATCTGTGCGCTGGGGCGGTTGTACAATTTGGCATTAAAAAAGTTATTGCTGGAGAATCAAAAACTTTTCCAGGTGCTAAAGAATTTATGGTATCCCACGGTGTGGAAGTTATTGACCTCAATCTTGATGAATGCGAACAGATGATGAGCGAATTTATTGAAGAGAAACCTGAGTTATGGAACGAGGATATTGGCAAGTAGATAGCGGATTTTGGATTCTTTCACGCAACGCCTTTTTGACGCAAAAACGCATCAAACGTCATCCTATCTGCAAGCGAAGGTTGCGCCCCTAGTTTAGTTGCAGCCAAAGCACCAGCGGCTGCACCCCAAACCACCGCTTGACGCAAAGAAAGTCCCTCACAAAGCGCCGCAGCCAAACCACCATTAAAGGCATCTCCCGCAGCAGTTGTGTCAACCGTATGAACTGGAAACGCAGGTATAAAAAAGGTGTCTTTTGGAGTGGAACAAACAACGCCTTTGGCACCAAGTTTCACAATGGCATTTTTCACACCCCGTTGCCGTAAAACTTCCCCTGCCTTAATTGCCGACTCTTCTCCATCCACAGAAAAACCTACCAGTCCTCCTGCTTCCACCTCATTTGGTGTGATAATGTCTACCAAAGAGTAAAGTTCATCTGGTATATCCTTCTGCGCTGGTGCTGGGTCGAGAATAACTGTCACTCCAGCTTTTCGTCCAGCTTTGGCAGCTGCGACTACCGCAGGCATAGGAATTTCTAATTGTAAAAGCAGTACCCTAGCTGTTGGTAATAAATGTGATAATCTTTCCACATCTTCCTGATTAACGCGTCCATTCGCACCAGGAATGACAATAATTTGATTTTCACCCTTGACATCTACAGTGATCATAGCAACACCAGAACTCACAGTTTCATCTACAAACACATCATCTGTTTGGACACCCGATGCTTGGAGACTGTTGACAAGTTCTGCACCAAAACTGTCTGCACCTATGCGTCCTACTATGTGAGTAGGAATTCCTAGTCGTGCTGATGCGACTGCTTGATTGGCACCTTTACCACCTGGTACTTTGAAAAAATCGTGTCCCAGCAGCGTTTCACCTGCAACTAGTAAGCGGGGTACTGTTGCAACCAGATCTATGTTGATACTGCCAAAGACGATAATGCTCATAAACTGACAAAGTGGTGCTGCACTATATTATCTCGCGGTCAACTCAATTTATGAAAACCCACATAAATAAAAAAACACTGGAGAATTAGGATACTCCAGTGCTTGAAGGCAACAACTCTTACTCAGAGTTAGAATGCCCAGCACAGTATAAATGGAATTAAACAAAGAAAAAAAGCACTGGGTACGGATAAACCCCAGTGCTTGAGCACGACTTACTATCAATCCAGAATTAGAATACCCATACAATCGGTGTAAAAGTATTTGGAAATAAGTGATTACCAGCTGTTAGGTCTTGCGTGCCTGTGTGGTTTGAGTTTCTTTAGTCCCAACACAGCACTACTAGCACCTAGTGTCACCAAACCCCATGTATAAGATGGTTCAGGAACAGGTTTAGCTTGACTAATCACGCTCACGTTTGGATCTAGAGCATCACCTGTGGAATACACATAATCAAAAGCAGTTTTGTCATCAAGAATACTGGCACGCAAAAAGAGTCCACTCCAACGGGCAACAGTTTCCACTGCTACACCTTGAGGGATAGTTGGTGTGTTAGGATCTGGTATTGGACCAGTAGGGTTATTAGTATTGGTGATGCCATAGTGGTTAGCACCCAAAATACTAATCAACGCTTTGGGGGAGTTCTGGATCTGATCGTAAGTTTTTTCAGCGTTAATTGGAAGAGCTCTGCTATCACGAGTTCCCTCCAATAAGGCAACAGGAATTCCTGAATTATTAATAGGAAAGAACACTCCATTTTGATCACGGAGGTTTGTACCAAAAAACGCTCCTGCTAGAAGTTCATTTGGTCGGTTGAAGGAACCTTCACATTGAACAGGGGAAAGGCAGAGATTTGCAATAGCAGATAACCCGACTACACCTCCTGCGGAGTGACCGAGTAAGCCTAGTTTTTGTGTATTAACAACACCAACAACAGGCGAAACAGAATTGGAATTTTCTGTTTTCATCTGTACAAGAACAGCGTCAATTTGTGAAGTTTCTGGTAGCAGTCCCGTGAATCCGTACTGGGGAAGAGACCTTGGGTGATTGGGTACAACCACTACAAATCCGTAGCGAGCTACTATACTGGCATATTCTGAGTAATCTGATTTATCGACATTTGCACCTTGCAATAACAGTGCAACAGGAAAGGAGTAGTTGCCAGTTTTCAGGTTCGATGGGTTGGGATAGTATATATCAGCTATGTCATTATTAGCGGAGATTGTCGTACTGTAGCGAGCCACATCATTAAAGGTTGCAGCCGCTGCTACTTTCGCTGTACCGCAGAATATCAATGCTGCAGCAGCAGTCACTGACAAAGCTTTGATGGTAACCAAAAAAACTACTCCTTCTCTAAATACACTTATACATATTAGTTGTCATAATATCTGATAGCGCAGTTAGAAACAATTGTTATTTAAGAGATTACAAGTGTCGAATGACTCTACAGGGATTGCCAACTGCAACAACATTTGCAGGTATATCTTTGACAACAACACTACCAGCACCAATAGTAGTATTGTCGCCAATTGTCACACCAGGACAAATAATTGCACCGCCACCAATCCAGACATTATTACCAATTGTTATTGGCGCAGCGAGTTCTTTACCAGAAAGGCGAATTTCTGGATCTGTTGGGTGATATGCCGTGTAAATTTGAACATAGGGAGCACACAAAACGTTGTCCCCAATATGAACTGTGTTACAGTCTAGAATCACACAGCCAAAATTCATATAGAATTGATCGCCTGCATAAATATTTTTACCATAGTCACACTGAAATGGTGGCATGATATTAATATTTTGTCCTACTTGACCAAATAATTCCTGTAAAATTTGCGTTCGCAAAGCGTGCGCTCCGCGCAATCGCTCCTCCAATTGTTCTTCGGTTGTAGAGTTATACTTTCTCAGTAGACTAAGTGCAAAGTTTCTTCCAGCAATCAATTCTGAATCGGAAGCAAGATACAATTCGCCTGCCAGCATTTTCTGTTTTTCTGTTTTTTCCATAACAGAATTTCTTATTTTTGATTATGATACGACAAACATCGCCCCAATCTATCAAATTGTCAATATTAACTAGAAATAGATCATATTCCTATTTTTACAAATACCAAGATTGATTTTTTCTATTACTGCATAATCACGAGCAGTTACATATTCGTACTAATTATTTTTTGACACGTCTATTCATCTGGTATAAGTTCTGAGAATTAAATACAACATAACGAGCTTTTCCCTGTTGCTTTGCATTGTACATTGCCATATCAGCATCCCGTAGTAAGCTTTCTGGCTGTTCATAATTAGAACAGCTTAGAGCAATACCAATGCTAGCTGAAATTGAGATTTTATATTCTTCTATGTAAATTGGTGATTTTAAAGCTTCTTGAATACGCTGAGCAACATTTATTGTATCAGAAAGGTCTTTAATATCTTCGATGAGAATCGCAAACTCATCACCACCAAATCGCGCTACAGTATCGGCACTACGTAAGCATGATTCTAAACGTCGAGCAATCTCTATCAAGAAATTATCACCCGCACTATGCCCAAAAGTATCGTTAATTCCCTTAAAGCCATCCACATCTAAAAACAAGACAGCATAGTTCTCATTGTTCCGTCTTTTTCGACGCTCAAACACTTGGCTTAGTCTTTCCAAAAATAAAACTCTATTCGGTAGTCCTGTTAACGCATCATAAAAAGCATTCCGTACAAGTTGTGCTTCTGTTTGTTTGCGTTGAGTTATGTCTTGAAAAACGACAACTGCACCAATAAGACTACCATCATCATCGCGGATGGGTGCAATATTTCCCCCAATTTGGATTTCGGTATGATCTTTAGCAATCAATGTTAAAGTTTCTGGTAAATTCAAAACCACACCCGTCTGTATAACTTGTGTAGCTAAATCCTTGCGCAAAATACCTGTATCTTTATCAACTAAACTTAATATTTCTGCTAAATTTTTAGTCACCGCTTCTTCTTGTGTCCATCCTGTTAGTTCTTCTGCTATTGGGTTCATTAGATGAATACAACCACAAGTATCTGTGAGCATCACTGCACAACCCATACTTTTAAGAATTGCCATAAAGTTTTGCTGTTGTTCCTGCAATTGTTTTTTCGTTTGATGCTTGTCAACTGCCATTTCTATAGCAATCTGTAGGTCTTGTTCGGCTACTGGTTCATTAATATAGTTCAAAGATTCTGTTAGTTTTCTTTCTATTTTTTTTATAAGCGAATATCTTTCGGTTAAATATAAACCTGGTACTTGATAATCATTCATAATAACATCAGCCAATGTCACGTCCTCTTTTTTTCCGGATAAAAAAATATTAAATAAGACTAAATTTGGATTAATTTCTTCCATTTTTTTTACTGCACCCTCTTCATCTTCAATTATTTCGGAAACAAAGTGATCTAAGTTTTGCAATATATTTTTAATATCTAATGCCTTTTTTTTTTCATACTCGACCACTAAGATTTTCAAACGACACATATAAAAAAGACCTCTAGCTAAAGTTATATTTTACGCTGTAGTCACTTAATTGAAAGAAAGTTATTCTATCATAATAAGTTTTTCAAAATATGTAATGTTTTCAAAAAATATCGCTTTTGTCAATCATGATTATGCTGAGAGAAAAGTAAAAAAAGTATCCAAACCATCTTTGTACTTAGTCTTAATACTCCGAACAAATAATGAGTACAAACATTACTAAATCTATCTACGTAATCAAAAATAGTAAAATACTCGGCAATTTTATACATTTCAAGAAGACAAACTGTTGAGCTACACAGTAGAATACTCAAGTTTTGTAGAGAATCTTCAAAACACGTAAATTTTTCCTGATATGCTTAGTAACTGCTTATTTGGAAACTCAAATATTGTTCAAATAAAGTTTTTTTGACAAGAAAGCTAATTGCATAATTTTGTACATTTAATATCAAGTTATTATCGCATTCAATATCAAATTAATAGATTTGTATTTGGATAGCTGCAAAGATAGCGGTTGTCAAAGCAATGTTTTGTAAAGATAGAGTAGTTTATTGAAACTTTTCAGATTTTATAAGTATATAAAAACGCACATAGCGAGTTAAGTAACACATATTCTTGTATAAATTTCAGCAAGTTAATAAGTCAAATGTTATACTATGTATAGCAGCTATATCTAAAGGGAACTGCCAGAATGCCAAAATAAGAACAATTGCACTACTCCTTAACTGAGGACAACAAATACTGGGTTTTGTTCCTACTCAAGTTAAGAGTTATAGAAGCAGGAGTTCTTAAGAGCAACTTTGAGAATCCCTCAACAGACCGTGAAGTTGATGAGAGAAGGTGTCAAGGAAATTAACAAGATTTTCTTTTGTGCTGGCAAATATGGAAAGTAAAAATCAAGTTTTAGGTATTATTGAGATGAAGTCTCAACTATTAATTTCATTTAGTTCTACTTAATTCAATGCTGATTGTGCCGCCAAAGTCTGGAATGGGTGCAGCAGGTTTTTTTTAAATAACTTGAACTTGTATCAGGCGATCGCTTGAGGCCAATTCATTTAGTTCTAGTTAATTCAATGCTGATTGTACCGCCAAAGTCTGGAATGGGTGCAGCAGGTTTTTTCAAAATAACTTGAACTTGTACCAGGCGATCGCTTGATGCCAACATAGAATCTGCAATAGCGCCTGCTAGACGTTCTATCAGAAGAAACTTTGATGTCTTGACCAGATTTTGCACCAAACTGATAGTACTACGGTAATCGATAGTATTTTCTATCGCGTCAGTTTCAGCAGCTTGTGAAAGATCTACCCATAATCTGACATCTACCTCAAACCATTGTCCTAACACCTGTTCCTCTTGCAGGTACCCAGTGTAGCCATAGGAGCGAATTCCCGTCAAATGAATGCAGTCCATAAAAATAGTCCTAAGTTAGTACTTTGAGTGTTCAACAGCTTATTGGCCTTCCTGATTCATCTACGATAGGAAGGTTGGTTGAAATATACCAGAAAATTAGGATGATCAGATAACTCACTAGACAATCAGTTTAAAATGACACGCTCTTGTTGACATATCTGTTTGAACTAAAAACTCAGGACATTTGGACTTTCAAGGTTGATGGTAATTGATTTTAGAAACATTAATACTGTATGGGCGTCGATTGCTGCCCAGACATTAAAGCGCCTAGGATTAACTTGTGTTGTGATTTGTCCGGGTTCGCGTTCCACATCTCTAGCAGTCGCCTTTGCCCAACAATCACCTGATATTGAGGCAATTTCTATTCTTGATGAACGATCTGCAGCTTTTTTTGCCTTGGGTCAAGCAAAAGCAACCGGACGCCCCACAGTCGTTATTTGTACCTCTGGGACAGCAGGAGCGAATTTTTACCCGGCGGTGATTGAAGCAAAAGAAAGTCGTGTACCTTTATTGCTATTTACCACAGATAGACCACCTGAGTTACGAGATTGCCATTCTGGTCAAACTATAAATCAGCTGAAATTATATGGCAATTACCCAAACTGGCAGACAGAGTTAGCAATTCCCTCTGTGGATATGGGAATGCTTGCTTATTTGCGACAAACGATGATTCATGCGTGGGAACGTTCACAAACTCCTGTACCCGGACCTGTGCACCTCAATTTTCCCTTTCGCGACCCCCTTGCACCCATCCCCGATGTAGAAATGTTGCATACAACATCTTTACAATTGTTACAGTCAGAATTTGATACAGAAGACTTTTTCTCTCAGGTTACAGCCATCTCTCCATCTTTGTATCTTCCCAATTCTTTAAATCTTCCTTTCCAACAGTGGTTAAAAACTCAACGAGGAATTATCATCGCGGGTGTTGGTCAATCGCAAAAACCACAGGAGTATTGTCGTGCGATCGCCCAACTCTGTGAAACCTTAAAATTCCCAGTTTTGGCAGAGGGACTCTCTCCAGTCAGAAACTATGCTGACCAAAATCCTTATATTATTTCCACTTATGACCTGATTTTGCGGAATCAGGAATTCGCAAAACAGCTCGCACCAGAAGTGGTGATTCAAATTGGTGAAATACCCACCAGTAAAGATTTACGTAACTGGTTAACTTCTACCCAAGCACAACGCTGGATTATTGACCCAAGTGACCAAAACCTCGACCCTCTTCATGGTAAGACAATTCACTTACGGATAAGCGTAGAAGAATTGGGGAGATTGGGAGCAGGGAAAGAAATAACTCCCTCATCTTCTTGTGAGTATCTTCAACTATGGTCTACAGCAGAAGCAAAAGTCAGGGCGAGTGTTGACGAAACTTTGACAACAATAGAGGAGTTATTTGAAGGCAAAGCAGCTTGGTTACTTTCTCAGACTTTACCACCAAGAACACCTTTTTTTATAGCCAACAGTATGCCAGTGCGGGATGTCGAATTCTTTTGGAAACCGACTCACTCACAAGTGCAACCCTTTTTCAACAGAGGTGCGAATGGCATTGATGGCACATTGTCCACAGCTTTGGGAATTGCCCATCGCCAACAAAGTAGTGTCATGTTGACAGGTGATTTAGCCTTATTGCACGATACAAATGGTTTTTTAATCAGAAATAAATTTGTTGGACATCTCACCATTGTGTTAATTAACAATAATGGTGGTGGAATTTTTGAAATGTTATCCATTTCCAAATTTGAGCCACCCTTTGAAGAATTTTTTGCAACTCCGCAAGATATTGATTTTGCTCAACTCTGTGCTACTTATGGTGTTGAACACGAATTGATAACTTCTTGGAAACAGTTACTCTCAAGATTAAACTCACTGCCCAGCAAGGGAATTCGGGTTTTAGAGTTGCGGACAAATCGCAAAGCAGATGCTAAGTGGCGCAAGGAGAATTTAGGGCAATTTGCAGCAGATTTGGCTTAGATTTTGACCAGAACTAGGGGATAGGGGAGTGGCGGTGGAGAGCTAGTGCCTCACCACCGCACTGGCTCACTTTTTACCTCAGATCTTGCACCATTATTTTCGCCCGCCAAGAAATAAATTTCTTGGCTCAAAGTTCAAGTCCGTTAAAACGGACTCTTGTTAGTCTTTGAGTCCGTTTTAACTGAGATCTTGCACCATTCTCAACAAGTGGGCTTGCAGTGCGAGCCAAAATCTGAAAAAAAGGGCGTAGAGAGAAATTAAAAGAAGGTCATGTCAAACCTCCTTACTTACGCCC